>Ga0256914_1001183_pt1 | contig 24596 bp, 17 predicted proteins | sample HulkmetaG_FD_191571 | JGI IMG/M metagenome (GOLD analysis project Ga0256914, IMG submission 191571) | Hydrothermal chimney microbial communities from Main Endeavour vent field at the Juan de Fuca Ridge, Pacific Ocean - Hulk | ecosystem: Environmental > Aquatic > Marine > Hydrothermal vents ... | reverse complement strand
TCCGCCAGAGCGGTATCCAGCTTGCCGGCCTCGTCGCGGGTGCGACGCGGGAGGCGATGCTCCGAAACGACCGGGAGCGGATCCAGGCGACGGTCGACACCCTGGCCCGCCAGCGGAACATCGCGGCGATCCGCATCCTCCGGAAGGACGGTCGCATCGCCTACGCCTCGGACAGGTCCGAGGTGGGACGGATCGTCAGCATGGAGGAGCCACAGTGCCGGGCCTGCCACGCCTCGCCGAGGCCGCTGCGGACGCTGCCGCCGGGGAAGGAGGCGCGGGTCGTCGACCAGGAGGGACGGCACGTGCTCGCGATCACCCGCATGATCGAGAACGAGCCGGAGTGCTCCGCCGCCGCCTGCCACGTGCACCCGGCCGACACGCCGATCCTGGGTGTCCTCGACGTCCATCTCGACCTGGAACCGTACGAGCAGGCGCAGCTCCAGTCCGCCGCCGAGCTGATCGTCTCGAGCCTCTTCGGGATTCTCCTGGTCGTCGGGATCAGCGTGGTGGCGATCCAGCGAATGGTCGACCGCCCGGTTCGTACCCTCATCGAGGGAGTCGAACGACTGGCTGCCGGGGATCACTCGGTGCGTGTCCCGGAGGTTTCCGACGACGAGCTCGGTGTCCTCGCGCGCGCGTTCAACCGGATGGCGCGGGACCTGGCGGCGGCGCGCCAGGAGCTGATCGAGTGGGGCCGGACGCTGCAGCGCCGCGTGGAGGAGAAGACCCGCGAGCTGGAGCAGGCGCAGGAACACATCGTCCGGGTGGAGAAGATGGCCTCCCTCGGCAAGCTGGCGGCCGTCGTCGCCCACGAGATCAACAACCCGCTGGCCAGCGTGGTCACCTACGCGAAGACGCTCGTTCGGCGGATCCGCAAGCAGGACATGACGGACCAGTGCCGGGAGAACCTGGAGTATCTCGATGCCATCGCCGCCGAGGCGAAGCGTTGCGGCACGATCGTCTCGCAGTTGCTCGCCTTCGCGCGGCAGAAAACCGGAGAGTTCGAGGAAACCGACGTCAACCAGGTCGTCGAGAAGGCACTGTTTCTCGTTCATCACAAGCTGGAGCTGGCGGCCGTCGGGGTCGTCCGTGACCTCGATCCCGACCTTCCACGCGTCGTCGTCGACCCCTCCCAGGTGCAGCAGGCGCTGATGGCCCTCCTGATCAACGCCGCCCAGGCAATGGAGGGTGGGGGGGAGGTGCGGGTGACGACGCGGCCGGTGAAAGGTGGCATCGAGGTGGTCGTGGCCGATACCGGGCCCGGGATGACCCCCGAGATCGCCGCCCACGCCTTCGAACCGTTCTTCACGACCAAGGACGACGGCGGGGTCGGGCTCGGCCTGTCGGTCGTCTACGGGATCGTCGAGCGGCACGGGGGAAGGATCGAGCTGGACACGGCACCCGGGAAGGGCTGCCGGTTCACCCTGTTCTTTCCCGAGACGCCGCCGGGGCCCGAGGGCTCCGGGGAGGAAGCACCATGAAGCGGCGCGCGCCCCACGTGCTGATCGTCGACGACGAGCGGCACGTCCGGGAGTCCCTGTCCAACTGGTTCGTCGAGGATGGCTACGAGGTGAGCACCGCCGGCAGCGCCAAGGAGGCCCTCCACGTGCTGGCCACCCGGGACGTCGATGTCGTCGTCACCGACATCCGGATGCCCGGGATGGACGGGCTCGAGCTGCAGCACCGGATCCGGGAGGTAAAGCCGGAGGTCGCGGTCATCCTGATCACGGCCTACGCCTCGGTAGCGACCGCCGTGCAGGCGCTCAAGGAGGGGGCCTGGGACTACCTGGTCAAGCCGTTCGACCCGGAGGACCTGTCTCGTGTCGTCGCCAAGGCCTGCGAGAAACTGCGCCTCCAGGAGGAGAACGCCGCCCTCCGGGAACGGATCGCCGCCAGCGTGCCGGAGTTCGTAACCGGGGAAAGCCCCGCGATGCGACGGGTGCTCGAGCTGGTCGAGGCGGTCGCGCCGACGGACGCGACCGTCCTGATTCGCGGGGAGTCCGGTACCGGCAAGGAACTGATCGCGCGGCTGATCCACGCGAAGAGCCCGCGGGCCTTCGGACCGCTGGTCGCCGTCAACTGCGGGGCGCTCCCCGAGGGAGTGCTCGAGTCCGAGCTGTTCGGCCACGAGAAGGGCGCCTTCACCGGTGCCGCCGGCCGGCGGAAGGGCAAGCTCGAGCTGGCGGACGGGGGCACCCTCTTCCTCGACGAGATCGGGGAGATCTCCCCGAAGGTGCAGGTCGAGCTGCTGCGGGCCCTCGAGGAGCACAAGATCACCCGCGTCGGCGGCACCCAGGAGGTACCGGTCGACTTCCGCGTCGTCTGCGCGACGAACCGCGACCTCGAGGAAGCGGTCCGGGAGGGGACCTTCCGCGAGGACCTCTACTACCGGATCAACGTCTTCCGCATCGATCTTCCGCCCCTGCGCGAGCGGAGGGAGGACATCCTGCCGATCGCGGAGCACTTCGTCGAGCGGTACGCACGGGCGATGGGGCGCAAGGTGTCGGGGTTCTCGCAGGCGGCTCGCGAGGTGCTGCTCTCCCACGACTGGCCGGGAAACGTCCGCGAGCTGGCCAACGCGATCGAGCGGGCGCTGGTCGTCTGCCGCGAGGGCGAGATCCGGCCCGAGCACCTGCCGATCGTGCGCCGGGCCGGAGACGGGTCCGAGGGAGACGCGGCCGACCTGTCGCTGCGGGCCGTGGAGCAGCGGCACATCCGCAAGGTCCTCGAGATCTGCGCGTGGAACGTCACCCGGGCCGCGAGGGAGCTCGGGATCGACCGGGTGACCCTCTACAACAAGATGAAGAAGTACGGGATCGAGCGGCCGGGCCAGGCGGGGAACTGAGGGAGATGCGCGGTGATCGCCTGGCGCGTGGAACTCGTACGGATCGGGACGGTCGCCCCGGGCGTCCTGCGGCGCCTGGCGGCGGAGCTGGCCCCCTGCCTTGCCCGCGAGGTCACCGTCGCCACCTTCACGATCGATCCGGCGGCGGCGTTCGACCCCCCGCGGCGGCAGTACCGGGTCGACGACCTGTTGCTTGCCCTCCTCGACCCGCCCCCGGCCGCGGGCGTCAAGCGGGTCGGAATCACGAACCTGGACATCTTCCTCCCCGTCTTCACCCACGTGCTGGGACTCGCCCAGCACGGCGGGGGGGTGGCGGTCGTCTCGCTCCATCGCCTGCGCCCGGACGAGCCGAATCACCCGGATCCCGCGGGCGTGTTGCGCCGGCGTCTCCTGCGGGAGGTGCTCCACGAGCTGGGGCACACGCTGGGTCTCGTCCATTGCGACGTTCCGTGGTGCGCGATGCGGGCGTCCCGGGTCGCCGAGGAGGTGGACCTGAAGGACGCCGCTTTCTGTCGAACCTGCGCGGGGGAGGTTGGCCTTGCCGCCGATTGCCCCTGTGCCGGACGTGAGCCGGGGGACCGGGAGCTCCCACGGTTCGAGAAGGAGCATGAGGGATGAACGACAGCCGGAAGAAGCGCCTCCTGGCGGGCGCGGGAGCCATACCCGGGCTGCTGCTCCTGCCGCTGGCCCTGGCGGCCTCCCCGCCCGGCGAGGTCCACTGGCCCTCCCACGTGGGTGAGGTTCTCTTCCCCCACCGGGCGCACGTGGAGGAACTGGGGCTCGACTGCACGGAATGCCATCACCCCACGCGGGCGCCGCGGCTGGAGACCCCGCACCCGGAGTACTTCGCCGGGGAGCTGGGTCGCTGCTCCCTGTGCCACCGGGGGCCCGTCGGTGACCGCGGAACCGCGGCGCCGTCCGGTGACCAGGCGTACCGGTGCGCGTCCTGCCACGGGCCGCGGACGACCCGGGCGGGAGACTTCCCGGGGCTGAAGGTCGCCCTGCACGAGACCTGCGGAAAGTGCCACGAGATCGGGACGGGGCCGGAGGCGAGCGCCCGCTGTGCGACCTGCCACTCCGGCCCGGCCCGGCCCTGGCACGAGCCGGCCGCCGGCCGGGAAGGGAGGGAGTGATGGACAGGAGGAAGTTCCTCGAGCTCGCGGGTGTCGCCGGGGCGATGGCGGCCGGGGCGGGGCTCGCGAAGGCGGCGACGAAGGCCGCGCGGACCGGCGACGGGGAGAAGGAACAGGACGAGGAGTTCGTCGCCGTCCTGGTCGACACGACCCGCTGCATCGGCTGCCGGCAGTGCGAGATCGCGTGCGCCCAGGTGAACGGCCTCCCGGTGCCCGACCCGGCCCACGACGGCGCCCTCGAACACGACCGGAAGACGACCCTGGAGCAGTGGACGGTGGTCAACCGGCGCGAGACCGGGAAGGGCGAGGTCTTCGTCAAGACCCAGTGCATGCACTGCGAGCAGCCCGCCTGCGCCGCCGCCTGCCCGACGAACGCGATGGAGAAGACCCACCTCGGGCCCGTCATCTGGCACCCGGACCGGTGCATGGGATGTCGCTACTGCATGATGGCGTGTCCCTTCGAGATCCCCCGGTTCGAGTACGACAGCTGGAACCCGCGGATCCGCAAGTGCATCCAGTGCTACGAGCGCGTCCGGGACGGGGAGCAGCCGGCCTGCGTCGAGGCCTGTCCGCGGGAAGCGCTGATGTTCGGAAAGAAGAGCGAGCTGCTCCAGGAGGCCCGGAGCCGCATCTACCGCCACCCGGACAGGTACGTGCACCACGTGTACGGTGAGCACGAGGCGGGCGGCACGGGCTGGCTCTACCTCTCCGCCGTCCCGTTCGAGCAGCTCGGGCTGCCGACCGACGTCGGCACGATCCCGTACCCCGACACCACCCGCGAGTTCCTCTACAGCGTGCCGGTGGTCTTCATGGTCGTCCCGCCCCTCCTCTACGGTCTCCACGAGCTGACCGAGCGCAGGGAGAAGGTGCGGGAGCAGGAGGAGGGAGCATGAGCACGGCCGTGACGACGGAAACCATGCCCCGGCGCTCGTGGAAGGAGTTCATCCTCGACCAGCTCAGGCCCCGGGGGCCGATCTTCACCCCCTTCAACGTGATCTCCGCCCCGGTCATCCTCGCGGGGATGGTCCTCGTGGTGATCCGGTTCTGGAAGGGAATCGGGGCCGTCACCAACCTGAACCAGAGCTACCCGTGGGGGCTCTGGATCGGGTTCGACGTGATGACCGGCGTCGCCTTCGCCGGGGGCGCCTACGTGCTGACCGCGGCGGTCTACGTCCTGCACGCGGAAAAGTACCACCCGATCATCCGGGCGACGGTGCTGAACGGCCTGCTGAGCTACATGTTCTACGCCGGCGCGCTGATGCTCGACCTCGGCCGGCCGTGGCACATCGTGAACCCGATCATCGGGAACAGGTTCGGGTACAACTCGATCCTGTTCCTCGTCGCGTGGCACTTCCTGCTCTACATGACGTCGGAGTTCCTCGAGTTCTCCCCGGCGATCGCCGAGTGGCTCTGGCTCCCGAAACTGCGGCGATTCCTCGGGATGCTGACGCTGCCGACGGTGATCTTCGGCGTGACCCTCTCGTGCCTGCACCAGTCGGGGCTCGGGGCGCTGTTCCTGTTCAACCGGAACAAGCTCCACCCGCTCTGGTACACGGAATTCCTCCCGGTCCTGTTCCTCGTCTCGAGCGTGTTCGCCGGCCTCTCGATGGTGATCTTCGAGGGATCGATCACGCACCGGGTATTCCGCGCCCAGCTCGACCCGAAGAAGCACCACGACTTCGACGACATCATCCTGGGCCTTGCCCGCGGGGCGGCGGCCACGATGTACGTCTACCTCTTCTTCAAGCTGCTCGTCTTCGTCCACGGCAAGCACTGGCACTACCTGGGAACGAAGTGGGGCTGGTGGTGGCTCGTGGAGATCGTCGGGTTCGTCGCCGTGCCGCTCGCGATCTACACGCACGGCTACCAGGCGAGACGGATCGGGGCGATCCGCCTCGCGGCGGCGCTGACCCTGGTCGGGATCATCCTCAACCGGATGAACGTCTGCTTCATCGCCTTCAACTGGAAGTCGCCGGTCACCTACGTGCCGGCGGTCGCCGAGGTCGTGATCACGCTGATGGTCGTCTTCCTCGAGATCTGGGCGTTCCGCTGGATCGTCCACCGCCTGCCGGTGCTGAGGGAACCCCCGGCGTGGGCGCGGGAGGGCTGAGCGATGGAAGTCCACCACTACGTCAACATCTTCGAGACCAAGGGCGTCGAGTACATCCTGGTCATCCTGTTCCTGCTCACCTTCGTGATCTTCATGCGGCACCTCAAGCGCCATGCCCCGGTCCGGCGCCAGGGGCCGCCGCCGCCCCCGCGGCTCGAGGAGACGATCGTCGCACCGCCGAAGGATTCATCGGGAGGGCGTTGAGCGGTTCAACGGACCGAAGTGACGGAAGAACAGGCACTTTGCGCCCCGCCGGGAGATCGGGCCCGGCGGGGCGTGGTGTTTTTCCATGACGGCCGGGAGCGCCGCCGCCGGGCGACCGTAGAACTCGCTGCAAGACAAGGACTTGGAAGTTCGGCCGTGGTTGGCACGCATCGTGCTTTGGAAAAGGGTGCCCCCCCGGGGCAACGAACGAAGGATCGAGGAACCGAAACGAACGCGGGCCCGGGGCACGGGATCCGCCGGAGGAAGGAACCATGGTCGTCTCTCTCGTGATCTTCACCTTCGCGCTGTTCTTCCTGGTCGAGGGAATCGTCTGGGTGCTGAACCGCACCGCCTCCACGGAAAAGGAGGAGGCCCCGCGGGCGGTCCTCCGGCCGTTCGACGAGATCCACCTGCCGCGCGGGCTGTTCGTCGCGGACAACCATGCGTGGGTGCGCCTCGCGGAGTCGGGCGAGTTCCGGGTCGGCGCGGACGAGTTCCTCGCCGAAGCGCTCGGCGGCGCCGACCGCGTCGAGCTGCCCGAGGTGGGCACCGAGGTGCGCAGGGGCGACCCCCTCGCGAAGGTCTGGCGCCACGGGCGCGTGCTGGTCCTGCCGGCCCCGGTCGACGGCACCGTGATGCAGGTCAACGCGCAGGTCGCCGAGCACCCCGAGGAGCTCGCCGAGGACCCCTACGGGAACGGCTGGCTTGCCGCCGTGCTGCCGGTGGAGCCGACCGAGGCGCTCAAGGACCTGCGGCTGGGCGAGAGGGCGCGGCAGTGGCTCTCCCGCGAGGTGCAGCGGTTCGTCGAGTTCCTCGCCCGCCGGAGCTCCCCGCAGCTCGTCGGTGCGACGATTCCCGACGGCGCCCGCCCGGTGGTCGGCGCGGCCCTCGCCCTCGACGACGACGGCTGGAAGGAGTTCCGGCGCGAGTTCGTCGAGCGCTGAGCCCCGACACCGTCGCGGGTCCCGGTTCTCCTCCGGCCCGCGCTTCCGGGGAGGCCCCGCCCGGGGCCTCCCCCTTTCGTGCCCCGGCCGCGGCGCGATTCGCGGCGCGCCGCGCCGCCCGGGCTGCCTTCCGGCGGCCCCTACGCGATCCGCGCGAGGAGGGGTTCGCGTAGGGGCGCCCGGGAGGGCGCCCGAGGGTGCTGGATGCGCATGGCACCGTGGCGCGCGTTGGCCGATGATGCGCGGCGCGGTGCGCCGCCCGGGCCGCCTTCCGGCGGCCCCTACGAGAGGCCCATCCGGGAGGGCGCCCGAGGGTGCCCTCCCGGGACGGGCGATTCGGCGCGTGGAGCGGTCAGGTTCGGGCGGAAGGACACAGGTCGGCGAGGGAGCACTCCTCGCAGCGAGGCCTCCGCGCCGCGCAGACCCGCCGGCCGTGCCAGATCAGGGCGTGGCTGGCGAACGCCCAGTCTTCCTCCGGGAGCAGGGCCTCCAGGTCCCGCTCGATCTTCTGCGGGTCCCTTTCCCGGCTCAGGTCCAGCAGGCGCGCGAGCCGCGCCACGTGGGTGTCGACCGGGATCGCCGGCACCCGGAAGGCGGAGGCGAGGACCACGTTCGCGGTCTTGCGGCCGACACCGGGCAGCGTGACCAGGTCCTCGCGCCGGTCCGGGACCCTGCCGCCGAAACGCTCGACGATCTCCCGCGCGGCACCGACGATCGCCCTCGCCTTGTTCCGGTAGAGGCCGATCGAGGAGATCACCGGTTCCACCTCCTCCGGGTCGGCGGCCGCCAGGTCCGCGGGAGCCGGCCAGCGACGAAAGAGCTCCGGCGTCACCCGGTTGACCGCCCGGTCGGTGGTCTGCGCGGAGAGGATCGTCGCGACGAGGAGCTGCCACGGGTCGCGGTGCGTGAGCTCGCAGTCCGCCTCCGGGTAGAGCTCCCGGAGCCGCGCCACGATCTCCCGCGCCCGGGCGCGCCGGGCGGGGGTCGGTCGGGGTGTCCGGGACGCGCCGCCGTTCCCGCGCCGCGCCTTCTTCCGTGCCATCGGTTCCTCCCGCGGGGGAACGGGTAGTCTAGGGGCATGTCGATCCGGGTTCACCTGGCCCTCGCCCTGCTCGCCGCGGCGCTCGTGCCCCTGGCCGTGGTCCTGCTGCTGGGACGGCCGCTCCTCGAGGAGGTGGGCCGGCGTCTCGAGGAGCGGGAGCGGGGCGCCGTCGAGCTGCGGCTCGCCGCCGCGGTGCGGGAACCCGGGCGGAACCTGCTCGAGCGGGCCTGGGCGCTCCGGTCCGCCGCCGCCCGGGAGGGGCTGCTCGCCGCGCTGGCCCGCGACCCGACGGGGCGGCGGGAGCGCCGGGTCCGCCGGGACGCCCTCCGGCGGTTCCTCGCCCTCGCCACCGACACCGGCGCGCGACGGGGGCTGCTCCTCCGTGGCGGGGCGCCGCGGGAGACCCCCCTCCTCGCGTGGCCGGAGGATGCGCCGCCCGACCCGGCCGCGGGCCTGCCCGCGCCGGACCGGGTGGCCTGGATCGCCGCGGGGCGGGGGCCCCTGGGCGACGCGGCCCCGGTGCATCTCCGGGCCGCGGTCGCCTGGCCGCCGGGCGGAGGCGCTCCCCGCCTCCTCCTGGTCGTCGAGGAGGTTGTCCCCGCCGGCGAGCTGGCCGCCCGCCTCGCTGAGCGGGCCGGCGCGACGGTGCGGCTCGTCGCCGGGCCGGGTTCCGCCGGGGATGCCGTCGCCGCGAGGCTCCCCGGCGGGATGCTTCGCGCCGTGGCGGTTCCGCCCGGCGATGCGGCCGCGCTCCTCGCCCGGGCGAGGAGCGCCCTTGCCTGGGCCGCGCTCGCCGCCGTCGGTTCCGCCCTCGCCCTCGCGCTGCTGCTCGGCCACGTCCTTGCGTCCCCGGTCCGGCGCCTCGCCCTGGCGGTGGACCGGGTGGCGGAGGAGGGGCGGCCGGTCGATCCGATGCCTCCCGGTCCCGGGGAGGTCGGGCGTCTCGCCGCGCGGATCGACCGGATGCTCGCGGCCCTCCGGGAGGAACACGTCCGCCGGGCGCGGGCCGAACGTCTCGCCGCCTGGCGCGACGTCGCCCGGCGCGTCGCCCACGAGGTGAAGAACCCGCTGACCCCGATCCGGCTTGCCGTGGACAACCTGGAACGCCTGGCCGCCCGCGACCCGGCGGCCCTTCCCGCGGCCCTTCCCGCGGAGGCCGCCGCGATCCGGGAGGAGGTCGTCCGGCTGGAGCGCCTCGTCCGGGAGTTCCACGAGTTCGCCCGGATGCCCGCGCCGCGGCCCGAGCCCCTCGACCTCGGGGAGCTGGTCCGCGGGGCGCTCCGGGCCCGGCTCGGCGGGGAGGGCCCGCCCCGCTGGGAGGTGCGGATCGAGGCCGGCGTCCCCCGGGTCCGGGCCGACGCCGACCTCCTGCGTACCCTGGTCGGCAACCTGGCGGGGAACGCGGCGGAGGCGGGAGCGGGGCGCCTCGAGGTGACCGTGCGCCCGGCCGCCGCACCGGGCCGGGTCGAGCTGCTCGTCGAGGACGACGGGCCCGGAGTGCCCGACGAGCTTCGCGGCCGGGCGTTCGAGCCGTACGTGACGGGCCGCGCGGGGGCGGGGACCGGCCTCGGCCTCGCGATCTGCCGCCGGATCGCCGAGGATCACGGGGGGACCATCGAGCTGCTGCCGGGGACGGCCGGGGCCCGGTTCCGGGTCGAGCTGCCGGTGGCCGGACCGGGGAGCTGAGCGCGATGCCGAGGATCCTGCTGGTCGACGACGAGCCGAACCTCCGGGCGACGCTCGGGCGCACGCTCCGGGCGGAGGGGTACGACGTCCTCGAGGCCCGCGACGGGGTCGAGGCGATCTCCCGCCTGCGCCGGGGGGGCGTCGACGCCGTGCTCCTCGACCTCGCGATGCCCCGCATCGACGGGTTCGGCGTCCTCGAGCACCTGGCCGGGGAGGAGGGAGCCCCCCCGGTGATCGTGCTGACCGCCCACGCCTCCCTCGACAACGCGGTCCGGGCGGTCAAGGCGGGCGCGTTCGACTTCCTCGAGAAGCCTCCCTCCGCCGAGGCGGTCCTCCTGCGCCTGGCCCGGGCCCTCGAGGCGGGGCGCGCCCGCGCGGAGCGGCTCGCCGGCCCGGGCGCGGAGGAACCCGTCCTCCTCGGGGAATCCCCGGCGATGCGGGAGCTGGTCTCCGCGATCGAGCGGGTCGCCCCGACGGATGCCCGCGTGCTGGTACTCGGGGAGTCGGGCACCGGCAAGGAGCTGGTTGCCCGGGAACTGCACCGTCGCTCCCGCCGGGCCGCCGGCCCCCTCGTCCGGGTCAACTGCGCGGCGGTGCCGGCGGATCTCTTCGAAGCGGAGCTTTTCGGCCACGTGAAGGGGGCCTTCACCGGCGCGGTCCGGGACCGACGGGGACGGTTCGAGCTGGCCTCGGGCGGCACGCTGTTCCTCGACGAGATCGGGGAGATGCCGCTACCCGTCCAGCCGAAGCTGCTCCGCGCCCTCGAGGAGGGGGAGATCGAGCGGGTCGGCGCCGAGGGCTCGACCCGGGTCGACGTGCGCGTCGTCGCCGCCACGAACCGGGACCTCGCCGCCCTGGTCGCCCGGGGACGGTTCCGCGAGGACCTCTTCTACCGGCTCGAGGGGATCGTGCTGCGGGTGCCGCCCCTCCGGGAACGCCGCGACGACGTGCCGCTTCTCGCGCGCCACTTCCTCGCGCGGGCGTGCCGGGAGATGGCGCGGAAGCTGGAGTTCGCGGCGGATGCCCTCGAGCGCCTCGCCGCCCTCGACTGGCCGGGAAACGTCCGCCAACTGCGAAACCTGGTCGAGCGCCTGGCGATCCTCGTGCCCGGGGAGACGATCACCGCGGCGGATGTCGACCGGCACCTGGGAGGTGCTGCCGCGGCGCCCCCGGGGCGCGCGGCGTTCACCGGCGTCCCCGGCCACGGGCCCCTCGCGCCGGCGGTCGCCGCCTTCGAGCGGTGGTTCATCGAGGAGACGCTCGCCCGCCACGGCGGCAACGTTTCGGCGGCGGCCCGGGAGCTCGGCATCGAGCGCACCAGCCTGCACCGCAAGATGCGCGTCCTCGGGATCGAGCGACCCCGCGGGGGGGGAGATACCGGGGGCGCCGCGGGACCGCCGGAAGGGAGCTAGGCCCGTCCCGCCGGGCGGGTCAGGCGAGCACCTGGTCCGGCTCCCGGGAGATGGTGGCGGGGGCGAGTTCGCGGGCGATGCGGAGGAGCCGGCGCCGCAGGTGGCCGACCCTGTCGGCGTCGAGGACCTGCTCTTCCACCAGGAGTCCGGGCTCCCGGTCCGCGAGGAGGGCGAGCACCTCCCGCTCCCGGTCGCCGAGACGGGCCGGGCCCGAGAGGGGCAGCCGCTCGAGCAGCCATCGCGCCGCCTCGTGGTCGTGCTCGCGCAGCTCCTGGCGGTTGTTCACGAGGAGCAGCATCCCGAACAGGCCCTTGAGGTCCTGCCACGTGCGGAGTCCGTCCGCGTCCCCGGGAGCCGGAGACTCCAGCTGGGCGAGCAGCCGCCGGTGCATCCGCGCGAGGGCGATCCTGTCGGCGATCCGGATGTCGCGCGTGAGCGGACAGGAAAGCAGTTGCCCGATCGCGTCGGCGGCGCGGACGAGGCAACTCCGGGGGGGAGGCTCCCGGTCGTCCGGGTGGTCCTCGCAGAGCGCCCGGGCCACCGCGGCGTAGGCGGCCCTGATCGCCAGGGCCCGCTGGAGGTCCTGGGGGGAAGCGAGGCGGGGGCGGAGCCCCTCCGCCGCGCAGACCAGTTTCTCGAGGGCGATCGCCGCCCGCAGGAAGGCTCCCCGGGCGTGGCTCGCGTGAGCGAGGACCTCGAGCGGGTCTTCCCCGGGGTCGAGGCCGGCCAGGTCCTCCAGCCGTTCCCGCAGTTCGAGGGCGGCGATGGTCGCGAGGGGGCCCACCCGGGTCTCGTCGTTGCCCGGCACCGTGGCGGCCGACCGGGCCGGGGGCTCCATCGGGGCGGTCTCGGCGGTTTCCGGGTCCCTGCCTGCCCCGGGTTCCAGCCCGTCCTCCGCGGCCGGGCATTCCTCTCCGCCTCCTGCCGAGAACATCTCCTCGAGGGCGCCCTCGAGGTCGTCGTCCCCGGCGGCGGCCGGTTCGCCGTAGAGGGAGCCGATCCGGCCGATCACGTCCAGGGCGACCGCGAGCAGCCTGCGGGTCGCCTCCAGGTTCAGGGCGGCGGGGGCTTCCGAGAACCGCTCCGCCACCCGGTTCTCGACCTGCCGGGCGACATGGGCCAGGTCCCGCAGGCTCCACAGCAGCGTGACGACCTGCCGTGGTTCCTTCCGTGTCGTGCCGTCCACCGGTCCCCCCTCCTGGCGCCGGTGGCTCAGCCGAGGCGCCCGGGCCCGGTTGCCGGTCCCGGAACCGCGCTCCTTGCCACCCGCAGTGCCCGGGCGAGGATTCCCGGGGGAACCGTGGCTTCGTCCCCCGGCCCGTCGTCCGGTTCCGGCACGGCCCCGTGGCCACCCCCGCGCCGGTGTCCCTGGCCGTGGGGGCGCGCGATCCCGCGGCCGTGCCGGTGGCGGGGGGGGGCGGGGTCCGCGTCATCGTGCCGCACGGCGCTTCCCGCCCGCCGGATCGTCTCTTCGAGCCCCTCCGGCACGGGTCCGAGCAGTCGCACCCGGATTCCGAGACCGGCCGCCTCGAGGAGCGCGTTCAGCCTCTCCTCGAGCGCGGCCGTGTCCGGGGCGCCGTCCTCCGACGGGGCCGGTGGTTCCTCTTCCGGCGGCGCCGGTGCCTTCGGGGCGCCGGGAAGCTCCTCCACCGGTTCGGTTCCCGGGACGGGGGCCGGTTCGAGGCCCGGTGACGGTACGGTGGCGGGGTCCAGGGCCGGAATCCACATCGCTGCACCCTCCTCGGGGACGTGCACGCGTCCCCGGTGAACGCATCGGCCCGGGACGGGAAACCTTGACCGGGCGCGGGCAGGATCGGACCCGGCGCGTATATTCGATTCCATGGCCCGGGAGAGAGAGGAGCGCCCGCGGGTCGTCGCGTGCCTCGCGGCGGGGCCCGACGGGAAGATCGCCACCGTCCAGGGGGAAGCCGCCCTCGGTAGCCGGGCGGACCGCGCCCGGCTGGCGAGGTTCCGCCGGGAGGCGGACGCGATCGTCGTCGGGGCGGGGACGATCCGCCGGGAGGATCCGCCGTATCCCGCGGAGGTCACCGTCGCCGTGGTCTCCCGCAGCGGGCGGCTGCCGGTGGCCTCCAGGCTCCTCGCCGGGGAGGCGCATGCCCCGCGAATCCTGGCCGTCCCGGAGGACCTCGCCCTCGGCCTGCTCGGCCCCCTCTCCGAGGTCCGGGCGGCCGGCCGGCTCGACGTGTTGCGGGCGGGGCGGGGTGACGTGGACGTCATGGTGCTCCTCGCGGAACTCGGCCGCCGGGGTGCCCGCGAGGTCCTGCTGGAAGGGGGCGGCGAGACGCTGGCCGGTTTCCTCGCCGCCGGCGCCGTCGACGAGCTGCGCCTGACGGTCGTGCCGCGGTTGGTGGGAGGGCGCGAGGCGCCTGCGCTGGTCGGCGGCGCAGGCTGGTCCCTGGCCGAGGCGCCCCGCCTCGAGCTGCTCGAGGTGGAGCGGGACGGTGGGGAACTGTTCCTCCGGTACGCGGTGCTGCCTCCCGTTGCCGGGAGCGCGGGCGAGCCGGCGGACTGACGTCCGGGACTAGAATGCGATCCATGGATCCCCTTGTCGGCGCGAACGGGGCCCTCGCCCCCTGGGCCCAGCACGAGCGGGACTCCCGCGGCCGGCGCTGGCCCGAGGAGGAGCATGCGTATCGCCCGGTGTACGCCCGGGATCGGGACCGGATCATCCACTGCCGGGCGTTTCGTCGGCTCGAGTACAAGACGCAGGTCTTCGTCAACCACGAGGGGGACCACTACCGCACCCGCCTCACCCACAGCATCGAGGTCGCGCAGATCGCCCGCACCGTCGCGAGGGCCCTCGGGCTGAACGTCGACCTGGCCGAGTCCCTCGCCCTTTCCCACGACATGGGGCACGCTCCCTTCGGCCACCTGGGCGAGGAAGTCCTCGATCCCCTCCTCGCCGCGGAGGGAGGGTTCGATCACAACCGCCAGACCCTCCGGATCGTGGAACGGCTCGAGGACCGCTACCCGGACTTCCCCGGGTTGAACCTGACGTTCGAGGTGCGGGAGGGGATCGCCAAGCACTCGGGTCCGCCGGACCTCGGGCGGGTTCCCGAGGCCGCCGAGTACCTCCCGGACGTTCCCCCGCCCCTCGAGGCGCAGCTGATCGACCTGGTCGACGAGATCGCCTACGACCACCACGACCTGGACGACGGGCTCGAGTCGGGGCTCCTCGACCTGGACCGCCTGGTCGCCGAGGTTCCGATCTTCGGACGCCCGTTCCGGGAGGCCCGCGAGCGATGGCCCGCCCGGGACCCCTGGATGTGGACGAAGGTCGCCCTCCGCCGGGTGATCGACCGCATGGTCGGGGACCTGGTCGCCACGGTGCGCGAGGAGATCGCCGCGCGCGGCCTCCGCTCGGTGGACGATGTCCGGGCCCAGGGGGAGTGGATCGTCCACCTCTCTCCGGGGGTGGCGGAGGAGGCCCGGCATCTCAAGGCCTGGCTCGGCGAGAACCTCTACCGGCACTCCCGTATCCTCGCCACCAAGGATGTCTTCGCGCGCGTGCTCCGGGAGTTGTTCGAGGTGTACGTCGAGCGGCCCGGGGAGATGCCGGAGCGGTTCCGGCGCCGGGTCGAGGAGGACGGCCTGCGCCGCGTGGTCGGCGACTACGTCGCCGGCATGACGGACCGCTACGCCCTCGAGGAACACCGCCGACTCTGCGGCGGTCCCGGACCGGCGGGCGCCCCGTTCGCGACCCGCTGACGGGCCCGGCGGGCGCCGTCCCGGTCAGAAGCGGACGACCACCTTGCCGAGGGCGCGGCGCTCCTCGAGGTGGCGGTGCGCGGCGGGAAGTTCTTCGAAGGCGAACGTCCGCGGATCGACGACCGCGCGCAGCCGGCCGCGGGCCAGCAGGTCCGCGACCCGCAGCAGGTCGGCGCGGCGGCCCATCGTCGAGCCGAGGATCTCGAAGTTGCGGAAGAAGACGAGCCGCATGTCCGCCTCGAGGCGCGGCCCGGTGGTGGCCCCGCAGAAGACGTACCGGCCGCCGCGGCCGAGCACCCGCAGGGACGGCCCGAACGTTTCCTCGCCGACGTGGTCGAAGACGACGTCGAGGCCGTCCGGGCCCGCCCACGCCTTCACCCGTGCGACCCAGTCTTCCTCCCGGTAGTTCACCGCTTCCTCCGCGCCGAGTTCCCGGGCGAGGGCGAGCTTCTCCGGGCTGCCCGCCGTCGCGATCACCCGGGCCCCGTGGAGGCGCGCGACCTGGATGCCCGCCGAGGAGACGCCGGAGGCGGCGGCGTGAACGAGCACCCGCTCGCCGGCTCGCACCCGCGCCTTGTGGACCAGCATGTGCCAGGCGGTGAGGTAGACGAGGCCGAAGCTCGCGGCCTCCTCGAGGGAGAGCCCCTCCGGGACCGGAGCGACGTTGGCCGCGGGCAGGACGACCGCCTCCGCGGACGTACCGTCCCGGGACTCCCCGAGGATCCCGTACTCGCGGCAGTAGTTGTCCCGGCCGGCGAGACAGGACGCGCAGCGCCCGCAGGACGTGCCGGGAAGGACGAAGACCCGGGTCCCGGGCTCGATCCCCGTGACCCCCGGCCCCACCGCGTCGATCTGCCCGGCGCCGTCGGAACCCGGCACGAGCGGAAGGGGGAACCGGACGCCCGGAATCCCGCGTCGAACCCAGAGGTCCAGGTGGTTCAGGGCCATCGCCTCCATCCGGACCCGGACCTCGCCGGGGCCGGGCTCGGGAAGGGGCAGCTCCTCGAGGCGCAGGACGTCGGGGCCACCGTGTTCGCGGATGCGAAAGGCGCGGATCGTTTCGCTCATTGCCGGACCTCCTCGCGTGAGCCCGGAACCCGGGAACTTCGCCCGGGTCCGGGCGGACGAGTATAGCCACCCGCGGGGGCGGGCCCTATATTCGCCCCGGGAGGGAGGTGAGGACTGCCATGACCCGGACGAGCCGCCCGTTTCTCGCGCTCCTGGCGTTCCTTTCCGTCGCGGTCGCCCCGGCCCGGGCGGGGGACGAGGTCCCCCTTCCCGAGGCCGACGTGTCGGCGGTCCCGGGGAACATGGCCCTCGTCGACCTCCGGGCCTTCGAGATCCGCACGCCGGGGACCGATCCCCGCGTCCTCGTCCAGGTCCTGGTCGAGAACCGGACGCCGCGACACTACGTCGGAAAGTGGCGGGCACTGGTGCGGCGCGGACGGCGCCACGCGGTCATCGGGGAGTGCGAGGGGGAGGCGTTGCCGCGGGGCCAGGTGGCGGCCTGCGACGTCTGGATTCCCTGGGGCGCCGTGAAGGAAGGCGAGGCCCTCGAGGCGCTCCTCGACCGGAACGTCCCCGAGTTCGCCCGGTGGGACTCGGATCCCTCCGACGACGCCCGTACCGTGACGCTGAAGACCGTGCCGGAGGACGGGACCGTCCTGCGGATCGCCCGGTTCGAGGTGACGCCCCGGATCCTCCAGGGAATGGGGGAAGTGCGGGTCCGGTTCAGCGTGGAGGGGGCCCACCTCGTCTGGCTGATCGGTGCGGGGAAGACCCCTCGCCTGCTCGGGGGACACCCGGCGGACGGCCTGCTCGAGGGAAGGACGACGGTTCGCATCAGGCGCTCGGGACCCCTGACGCTGGTCGCCCGGAACTCCCTCGGGGCGTTCGTGTACCAGACGATCCCGGTGCTGAACACCTACAGCCCGCCGAAGAAACCGGGCTGGGTGAAGAAGAGCGCCCAGGAGCTGGACGGGAAGGCGCGCGCGAGGATCCTCGACGCGGGGGTCTACGACGTCGACTCGGACGACGTGATCCTCCGGAACCTGCGGGAGTACCTGGCGGCGAAGGACTGGGCGCGGGAGTACGAGATGCTGCGCCGCCAGCACGACCGGGGGAGGCCGGTGCCGGCCAGCGTGCTCAATCCCGAGGCCCTGAAACACCGTCGCTGAGACCCGGGGCGCGTTCCCGTGGCCGGCCCGGCTAGAGGAGGCCGTGGCGGGCGAGCTTCCGGTAGAGGGTGGCGCGGCTGATCCCGAGGAGGACGGCGGCGTCCTTCTTGCGACCCCCGGTCGCCTCGAGGGCCCGCCGCAGGCGTTCCTTCTCGTCGGCGATTTCCCCGAGGTCGGCCGTCCCGGAGGAACCCCGGGCGGGCCCCGTTGCCGGTAACCCCGCGGTACCGGTCCTCCCGGCCCCCTCGAGCGCTTCCGCGAGCTCCGGGATCGCCGCGAGGGAGCGGGCCTCGATCCGGTCGCCGTCGGAGAAGAGCAGGAGCCGGCGAACCACGTTTTCCAGCTCCCGCACGTTCCCCGGCCAGTCGTGCAGGACGAGGGCGCGGAGCACGGCCGCATCGACCTCGGGAACGGGACGGTTCTCCTCGGCGGCGCGCCGCTCCAGGAAATGCCGGAAGAGGAGGGGGATGTCTTCCTTCCGCTCCCGCAGCGCGGGAAGGCGCACCGTGACGCCATTGAGCCGGTAGTAGAGATCCTGCCGGAACGTCCCCTCCCGGACCATCGCCGCCAGGTCCCGGTGGGTGGCGGCGACGACCCGGACGTCGACCTTGATCGTCCGCTCGGCACCAACGGGGCGCACCTCTCCTTCCTGGAGAACCCGGAGGAGCTTCGCCTGGAGGGAAGGGCTCATGTCCCCGATCTCGTCGAGGAAGAGGGTGCCCCCGTTGGCCCGTTCGAAGAGGCCCCGGTGGTCGCTGTCCGCACCGGTGAACGCGCCGCGGGCATGGCCGAAGAGGATGCTTTCCAGGAGGGTCTCCGGGATCGCCGCGCAGTTTTCCGAGAGGAACGGGCGATCCTTGCGGCGGGAGTTGAAGTGGATCGCCCGCGCGGCCAGCTCCTTGCCCGTGCCCGACTCCCCGAGGATCAGGACGGGGAGGTCGGCCCCGGCAACCCGCTCCAGCAGGGCGAACACCTCGCGCATCGGCCGGGAGCGGCCGACCAGTTTCCCGAAGCTGTGGGTCTCCTCGGCCACCTGCCGGTAGGCGTCCCGCTCGGCGGAGAGCTGCTCCACCAGGCGAGCGTGCTCGAGGGCGAGGGCCGCCTGGTGGGCGAGCGCCTCGAGCAGCCGCCGGTCCGCCTCGGAGAAGAGGGCCTGGTGGGTGCGCGTGTCGACGTAGAGGGCGCCGAGGATCCGGCCGCGCAGGCGCAGCGGGACGGCGAGTACCGAGCGGATCCCCAGGACCGGGGCGGAGGAGGAACGGGAGAGGGACGGGTGGTTCGGAGCGTCGACGGCGAGGACGGTGCGTCCCTGGTGAACCTCGTCGAGGAGCGTGCGAGAGATCGCGCGCAGGGCGACCCCCGGGTCGACGGTTCCGTCCTCCCCGGGGAACCCCCGGGCCGCGATCGGGTGGAACTCTCCGTCCTCGTCCTCGACGACCAGGAGGCCCCGCTCGGCACCGGTGCGCTCGACGGCCAGCTCGACGAGGCGCCGCCACAGCGGCGCCGGGTCCCCCTCGGAAGCGGCCCGCTCGGACGCCTCGTGGATCTCGGCCAGCGTGTCGGTGACCCGGGCGACCTCCTCCGCGCCCCGGTTCTCGGCAGCCCTCCTCAGGGCCGCGTCCAGCAGTCGCGCGACGTCGGGCCTGTTGAGGAACCGGGCCCGCAGCGCCGGGTCCTCGTAGCGTGCGGCCGCGGCCCGCAGCAGGCGGGCGGCGTCGGCCAGGGGGACGGCCGCCAGGTCCTCGTGGCCCATCGCGTCGTGGAGGGCGGTCCACAGCGCGAGCACCTCGAGCTGGAGCTCGAGGGCGTCGGCGAACCGGGCGAAGCCGTAGGCCAGGCTCGTGCCGGCGATCGCCAGGTCGAGGCGACCGTCCAGTTGCCAGGCCCGGGCGCGGAGCAACTGCAGTTCCGCCAGGTGGGCGATCCCGTCCTCCCGGGGCACCCGGAGGGCCCGTTCCGCCTCGGCGAGGAAGAGGTGGACCCGTTCCGCCTCCCCGGCCTCCAGGCCGACCCGGGCGAGCCCCAGGAGGGCGAGCGCCCGGGTTCGCAGGTTCCCCGCCCGGCGGCTGTCTTCCAGCACTTCCCGGAACAGGGTCTCCGCGTCCTCGAGGCGCCGCGCCTCCAGCTCGTCCCGGCCCCGGGCGAGGAGGGCGAATCGCCGCTGGGCCTCCTCCTGGATGGCCTCGGCAAGGGCGAGGGCGAGCTCGTGGTGTTCCCGCGCGGCCGCGGCGTCGTCCAGGCGGGCCCAGGCGTCTCCCAGGCAGAGCAGGCCCGAGATGCGGTAGGCCTGGAGACCGTGCCGGGTCGCTTCCTCGACCAGTTCCCGGGCGGTCGCGAGGACTTCCTCGTAGCGGCCCCGGCGCAGGAGCAGCAGGGCCAGGTTCTCGAGGGGCAGGACCAGGGGCACGGCGGCTCCCAGCTCCCGGACCCGCTCGACCATCTTCCGCCAGCACTCGGCGGCCCCGTCGTGGTGGCCGAGGAAGGTGAGGACCAGCCCCCGGTTCGAGAGGGTCATCGCCTGCCACACCGGGTCCTGGAGCTGGCCGAAGATCCGGTCGGCCCGCTCGAAGGAGGCGAGTGCCTCGCCGGCGCTGCCCTCGAGCACCTGGACCAGGGCGAAGTCCTGCAGGCAGATCGCCTCTCCCCGCGCGTCCCCCGCGCGGCGGAAGGAGACGAGTGCCCGATCGAGGTGCTCCTTGGCCCGGGTGTGGTCCCACGAGACCAGCGCGAGTCCGCCGACCAGCTTCTCGGCGAGGGCGATCGCCCTGTCGTCCCGGGCGGCCCGCGCCAGCTCGAGGGCGCGGGCGGCGACTTCCCGGGCCTCGCCGAGGGCGTGTCGCTGCCGCAGGCGCGCCGCGAGCTGGGAGAGGGCCCGGGCCTGGGAGGCCGGTTCCCCGAGACGGGCGGCCAGGTCGGCCCAGTCGCGGCAGATCCCCTCCGCCGCCTGCCAGTCCTGGGCACGGTGCCAGGCCCGCTCGAGGAGCGGGTAGATCCGGAGCCGTTCCGGGGCGTCCGGCGGCAGGCGGTCCAGGGCGGCCTGGTAGAAACGGGTCGCCTCCCGGTAGCGCCACCGGGCGACCAGCTCCTCCGCGGTCTCGAGGAAGAGGGCCCTCGCCTCCTTGCCTGCCCCGGCCTCGAGGAGGTGGGTGGCCCGCTCCATGCGGGCGGCGACGTCCTCGCGACCGGCGAGCCGCTCCGCCCAGGCCGCGTGGAGATCCCGCCGCCGGTCCTCCTCCAGTCCGCGCAGCAGCGACTCCCGGAGCGGTCCTCCCGGGAGCTCCAGGACGCCTCCCGGTCCCTCGTGGAGCCACTCCCCCTGGAAGAGCGTCTCCAGGGACGCCGGGTCGGGGGGGCCGGCGACCGCGGCCAGGTCTTCCCGGCTGGTGGGCCGCCCGCGGACCGCCAGGGCCTCCAGGATTCGCCGGGCCGCGGCGGGGAGCCGGCGCAGCCGTTCCTCGAGAGCCGCCTCGAGGGTCCCCGGAAGCAGCAGGTCGCCCGGCAGCCCCTCGCCCGGGGACTCGGCGAGGGAGCGGAGCACCTCGAGGAGAAACCTGGGGTTCCCTCCCGTCGTTCGATCCAGGGTCTCCCCGAGGACTGCCGCCCGGGCCCCCCCGAGGACGTGGCTCGCCAGCTCACGGATCGCGTCCGGTGCGAGGGCCGGGAGCGGCATGTTCCTGGCGAGACGCTCGGCCTCGAGCCCCTTGAGCCATGCCTGGACCTCCGCGCGCCGCACCGGGTGACGCACGGTGACCAGCAGCCGGAGAGGATGGCGACGGCCCCTGCGGGCCAGGTTCCAGGCGAGATCGAGGGCGATCGGGTCGGCGCGGTGGAGATCGTCGATGAGGATCGCGAGCGGTCGGTGCGCGGCCACCTCGGCGAGGATCGTGGCCAGGAGGTCGATCACCTGGGCCGGGCCCGTGACCACCTCCGCCGAGGCGATGGCCCGGGCACCGGGCCCGAACAGGGTGCCCGCCAGGTCGCGGGAGAAACCGGGCAGGTAGCGGCGCAGGATCTCGTCGGCGTGGCTGTCCCCGCTTCCGTCGGCACCCTCGAGGGCCTCCCGGAGGATCGGTGCGAACGGAGCGAGGGGGTGCTCGTCTCCCGGGCGGCAGGCGCCCACCGCGGGACGCGCGCCCCGCCCCCGCAGCTCGTCGGCCACCGCCTCCACGAAACGGGACCTGCCGATCCCTTCCGGTCCCGGCACGAGCAGCAGGGGTGCCCCCTCCGTGTCCCCGAGCAGGAAGGCGGCCGCCTCTTCCAGCTCCTCGTGCCGCCCGACGAACGGCACCCGGCGCGTCGTCCCGGTGACCCCGATCCCGTCGGATCCGAGCAGGGGCGCGAGACGGGCAAGGGCGGCGGCGGCTCCGGGCAACCGGCGGGCCGGATCCTCCGCGAGCATCCCGAGGACCAGCGCGTCGAGGGCCAGCGGGACGGCGGGATTCCAGCGGGAGGGGGGCGGCGGCTCCGTCCTGCGCCGGGTCTCGAGCAGGTCCCGGGCGCTGGCCGCGTCCCACGGCAGCCGGTCCGTGAGGGCGAGGTAGAAGACGACCCCGAGGGACCACAGGTCGCTGCGGGGGGTTGCCGCGTGGCCCTCGAAGATCTCCGGGGCGAGGAAGTGCAGCGTGCCCGCCGGCGCGGCGTCGGCCGTACCCCGCTCGAGGGAGAGCCCGAGATCCATGACCACGACCCGCCCCGGCCGGTCCGGGTCGTCGCCCTCCTCGACCAGGATGTTCTCGGGTTTCAGGTCGCGATGGACCAGGCCCTGGCGATGGAGGTGGTCGACCGCCTCGAGGACCTGCCGAAACGCCTCGAGGACGAACGGGAGTGGCCGGTCGCGCACCGCCTGCGGGAGCGGCCGGCCCCCGACCCGCTCCATCACCAGGTAGGGGCGACCGGTTCGTTCGTCGACGGCGAAGTCGTAGACCCGGACGAGGCCCGGGTGTTCCAGCAGGGCCAGCCGACGGAACTCCTGGAGGAGGCGCTCCCGGGCAGCCGGGTCCTCCGGGTCCGGGCGAAGCATCTTGAGGGCGCGGAGCGCCCCTTGGCGGGCCCGGTCCCGTACGAGGAAGACGATCCCCTGGTCTCCTTCTCCGAGCAGGTCGACCACCTCGTAGCGATCGCCGATCCGGCGAAAGATCTGCTCGTCGATCCCGTGGGCCCGCATCCACCGATAGAGGGTCGCCCGGCTCACCCCGAGAACCCGTGCGGCCTCCGAGCGGCTGCCCCCTGCCCGGGCCAGCGCTTCCAGGAGCTGGTTGCGGTCGATGCTCGGCGTTCCCATGCCCTGCCTCCCGCCCGGGCATACCGCGGAGGCGGCATGGAGTCAAGCGGGAAATGTCTCAGCCGGTGTCTCGTGAGACGCGAGACATGAGACATGAGACGCCGGAAGTCGTTCCAAGTGCTGCTGTTGCCCTGACGCCCCACCGAGACACGAGACAAACCTGAGACATTTGGAAGGGAATGTCTCACGTGAAGTAAGTTCTTGCAATGCAGTGCGTTAGGGGCGTTGCGCCGGTTGGCACGTTCCGTGCTCTACAGGAGGGCGAACGCAGCGCCCGGACAGGACATCCGAGGCGGCGAGACAGGAAGGAGGTTCCGATGCTCCGCAAGAAGATGAACTCGATGGTCCAGGGATTCGTGGTTGCCCTCGCCCTCCTCGTGGTGGCGGGGCTCGCCTTCGCGGGACCGCAGGTTTCTCTCAAGGCCTTCGCTCCCGACCTTCAGAAGATGTTCGAACAGGTGCCCGCCGGCGAGCGGGTGCCGGTCATCGTCCAGTACCAGGACGGGCACACCGCCGAGCTCCGGTTGGACCGGCTCGCGGCGCAGGCCCTCGCGGAGCAGCCCGAGGTCCTCTCGGTCAATCCCGACCGGATGGTCGTCGCGACGCTGGACGTCGCCCGGGCCGCTTCCAACGCCGACATCGCCTACTCGCGCTTCGGCCAGACCGGCCGCGGCGTCACCGTCGCGATGATCGACTCGGGCCTGGCGAAGGACCTCGCGGTGCCCGAGGAGCGGGTCCTCGCGCGGATCGACCTGGTCGACGAGGGCGGCGAGGCGCTGGACGAGCACGGCCACGGCACCCACATCGCCGCGATCATCGCCGGCGAGAACGGGATCGCGCCGGAGGCGAACCTCGTCGTCGTCCGCGTCCTCGACCGCGAGGGGAAGGGAAAGCTCTCGAACGTGCTGAAGGCGATCGACTGGGTGATCCGGCACAAGGACGAGTACGGCATCCGGGTCGTCAACATGAGCCTCGGGTACCCGCCGGTGATGTCCTTCCGGATGGACCCGGTCAACATCGCCGTCCGTCGCGCCTGGGCCGCGGGGCTGGTCGTCGTGACCACCGCCGGCAACCGGGGCCGTGACGGCCGCCTGACGATCAATGCGCCGGGCAACGATCCCGCGGTGATCACCGTCGGCGCGATGAACGACTTCAACACGATCGAGCGGGCCGACGACGAGGTGACGACCTACTCCGGCCGCGGTCCTTCCTACGGTGACCTGGTGGTCAAGCCGGACCTGGTCGCGCCGGGCAACCGGATCGTCGGGCCGGCCGTGCCGGGTTCCTGGCTCGCCACCGAGCACTCCGAGAAGCTGGTCGAGGGCGGGATCGAGCTCTCCGGCACCTCGATGGCCGCCGGGTTCGTCAGCGGCGCCGCCGCCCTGATGATCGAGCGCAACCCCTCGATGACCAACGACGACGTCAAGTCGATCCTGATGCGCAGCGCCGAGAAGCTCGAGGACGTGGACGTCTTCGCCCGCGGCGCCGGCTACCTGGACATCGACGCCGCCCTCGAGATGACCGACGAGCTGGCCACCGGCCACCGCTTCAACTCCTCCTCGCCGCTGGTCGGCCGCACCCCCCAGGGCGTGTTCCTCTACGCCCTCCAGCAGCCGACCGCCCGCCCCGTGATCCTCGCCGGCTTCGCCGACGTCTACGGCGAGAACGCGGTGTGGGGTGACGGGATCCTCTGGGCCGACGAGACGATCTGGGGCGACGGGATCCTCTGGGCCGACGGGATCCTCTGGGCCGACGCGGCTCCCTCCGACGACGCGGTCGAGCTCGCCGACGGGATTCTCTGGGCCGACGGGATCCTCTGGGCGGACGGCGTCCTCTGGGGCGACGGGATCCTCTGGGCCGACGGGATCCTCTGGGCCGACGGCATCCTCTGGGGCGAGAACACCCTCTACGGTGACGGCATCCTCTGGGCCGACGGCGCGGTCGAGGGCGACGGCATCCTCTGGGCTGACGGGATCCTCTGGGCGGACGGCATCCTCTGGGCTGACGGGATCCTCTGGGCGGACGGCATCCTC
>Ga0256914_1001182_pt1 | contig 24605 bp, 18 predicted proteins | sample HulkmetaG_FD_191571 | JGI IMG/M metagenome (GOLD analysis project Ga0256914, IMG submission 191571) | Hydrothermal chimney microbial communities from Main Endeavour vent field at the Juan de Fuca Ridge, Pacific Ocean - Hulk | ecosystem: Environmental > Aquatic > Marine > Hydrothermal vents ... | reverse complement strand
CTCGGCGATGAGTACCCGGGAGGCCGTGTCCGAGGGTGACAGACTTACCTCCACCCCGCTGTCGTCGATATGGAAAACCACATCGGGGAAGGGCAACAGCAAAGCACCGTTGTCAAGCCGACGGGCACGCAGCTTTTTCGCCAGCCGGTCAAGCGCTGCCAGGTCCCCATCCACGGCAATCAACCGGTCCGCCTCGCTATAGGAAAGACGCCGCCGGACCCGGATCAGCGAAGGCGTTATGGTCGAGGCCGTCACCCTTGCCTCACTATCTAAGTCCACCAGAAAAGAGATGGCCGGCCGCAGTTGGTCCTTGACCAGGCTGCAGATATCCTGGGAAAGCTCGGGGGGCAGCATGGAGAGCTGGCCTTCGGGAAAATAGATGGAAGTGGCCCGGGCCGCGGCCTCGGCAAAGAGGGGATCATCCGGTTTGACATATTCACAGACATCGGCGATATGAATACCCACGCGAAGGCCGCCGTTGTCCAGATGTTCCACGTGCAGAGCATCGTCATAATCACGGGTCATGGCCCCGTCAATGGTGATGATCTCCCTGTCGCTGAAGTCCAAACGCCCGGGGTCGTCCGACAACTCCCGGAGTTTCTCCCCGGCAGCGGCGACGATAGCGGCTGTCTGTTTTTTAGCAGCGCTTGAAAATTCCACCGGGATATCGGCACGGGCCAGGGCCAGATTCTCATCCGCCTTCCAGATTCCGGCCCTGACAAGCAGATGATAGGCGTCGTGGGGCCGGTTGAGGCCGGCCTTTTTCAGCAATTCGCGGGCAAGATCAGCCTCGGCGGCCTCGGACCCGAAGAGATAGAAATCCCTGATTGCCTGCAGACAGAAATCCAGCTGCGGCCGGCTTTCCGCCGCAGCTTCACCACCGTCCATGATTTCCACCAGGGCGGCGGCGCCTGCCTGGAGCAGCTCCTGCCGCTGCCGCTCCTTTTCCCTCTGAAGACGCAAAATCTCCACCTTTTCAGGGGAATGCACGGTGATGGTACCTTTACGGTATTTGAAAAAGAGACGGTCGGCAAAGACGGCACGCATGAAGGCCGCCCGCTGGTCATCCGAAATATCATCACCAAAACAGAGCTCGGCAAGAAAATCGACGCCATAGTCGGAGTCCGGTTCCTCGCAGACGATCTCCCACACCTCTTCCACGTTGATTTTCTTTGCGATTTCCCGACGTCTGGCAGCCGATTCCCGCAGCAGAGCGATGAGGGCTTCGCGACCGGTATCAAGGGAATGGCTGCGTCGTGAACCAATCACCACCCGCGCCGCCGGCAGTTTGAGCTCCCGACCGTTCTGGTTGAGCAGGCGCACTCTTTTGTCGCCGCCTTCCAGGACCAGGGCGCAAATGAATTTGCCGTTGTCTAGATATTCGATGATACTGCCGCGGGGGATCATAGCCTGGGTTGTGAATCAACTGTTGAAGTGGAGGGTAATCGTGGTAGAGTGCGGAGACTAGCAGGATTAAAGACGATTGTCATTCATTACTTTCAGATCGGGAGAAATAGTGGGAAAAAGCGGGAAAGGAGAGAAGAAAAAATACAGATCAGGGGTGGTCGCCATTGTCGGGCCGCCCAACGCCGGCAAATCAACCCTGCTCAACAGGCTGCTGGGCCAGAAGATCGCCATTGTCACCCCCAAACCCCAGACCACCAGGAACAGGATTCTCGGCATCGTCACCGGCCCGGATCATCAAATCATCCTGCTGGATACTCCGGGCCTGCACAAGGCCAGGCAACCCCTTAACCGGGAAATGGTCCGCATCGCCATGGACTCCCTGTCCGAGGCGGATGTGGTGCTCTTTCTCGCCGACATCACCATTCCCCTGGGCGGCCGCGAGAAAAAGATGCGCAGTGAATACGGCGGGTATCTGGAAAAGGTGCGCTCCCCGGCACTGCTGGCTTTAAACAAGATCGACCTGCTGGAAAAAAAAAGGCTGCTGCCCCTCATGGACTGGTACAGGGAACTGCACGACTTCAAGGCCCTGATCCCCATGTCCGCCCTCAATGGTGAAGGGGTCGATATCCTGCTGCGGGAGATTGTCAATCTGCTGCCCGAGGGGCCGCAATATTATCCCGACGACATCCCCACCGATGCCACGGAACGTTTCATCGTCTCTGAGATCATCCGGGAAAAGATCTTTGTCTCCACAAACCAGGAAATTCCCTACTCCACGGCAGTGATCATCGACGCCTTCCAGGAGGCCGCCCGGGGACCGGTGACCATCCATGCCACCATCCTGGTGGAACAGCCTTCGCAGAAGCCCATCCTCATCGGCCGCGGCGGCCGCATGCTGAAAAAAATCGGCACCGCGGCCCGCCTGGAAATCGAAGACCTGCTGGGCTGTCGGGTGGTTCTCAAACTCTGGATCAAGATCAAGAAAAAGTGGACCCGGGACGAACGGGTGCTGCGCGAGCTGGGGTTCTAGCCTCTCCGGGAGCACCAGCCGGCTCCTATCGGGTCTTCTCGGAAACGATCTTCAAACTCTTTAAGATGATATAGGCGGTGCGCAGCTGATTGTCCCGGCGCAGCCGCTTTGCTGCGCCGTTTGCCTTGGCATCGTCCTTCTCTCCCGTCTCTTTCTGGGACTGCTCCCGGGACTTGCTTGCCTCGTTTTCAAAGTGGTTGGGCAGGTTTTTTTCCCGCAGCGAGGGACGGGCGGTTTTGTTGTCGTCCTCTTCCTCGCTGAAGGGTTTGAACTCGACGACAACGTCGGGATTGATGCCGGTGGCCTGGATGGAATCACCGCTGGGGGTATAGTACTTGGCAGTTGTCAGGCGGAGACCGGCGCCGTTTGGCATGGGAATGATCGACTGTACCGACCCCTTGCCAAAGGTTTCGGTGCCGACAATGATTGCACGACCATGGTCCTGCAACGCCCCGGCAACGATCTCCGAGGCGCTGGCTGAACCGCCGTTGACCAGGACGACGATGGGAAAGTCAAGATAATCGTCACCGCTTTCGGCCTCGAAACTGGAGGTCTGATCGGGATTGCGGCCCCGGGTCGAGACGATGACTCCCCTGTCCAGGAAGAGATCCGCCACCTTGACCGCCTGATCGAGCAGTCCGCCGGGATTGTTGCGAAGATCGAGGATCAGGCCGTCCAACGGCTCATCACCGCTGAGTTTCTTTAGGGCGCTGCTGAAATCGCGCAGGGTATTGGCCTGAAAATTACTGATGCGCACATAGGCAAAGTCGTCGTCAATCATCTCCGAGCGCACCGAATGCAAGGGAATAACATCCCGGATAATCGTGATATCATGTAGTTGCTGCCAGCTGGTGCGGTGGACGGAGATCACCACCCGGGTGCCCTTTTCCCCCCGCAGTTTTTTCACCGCATCCATGAGGGTCATGTTCTTGGTGGGCTCTCCGTCGATGGCAATGATCTGATCTCCTGCCTCCAGCCCCTTTTCAAAGGCCGGTGTACCCTCGATGGGTGAAACAATGGTCAACCGGCCGTCACGGATGGTGATTTCGATACCGATGCCGGAGAAACTGCCGCGGGTCTCCTCCTGCAGCTCCTTGAAGTCCTCGGGCTTCAGATAGGACGAGTGGGGATCAAGGGACATGAGCATGCCGCGGATGGCGCCTTCAAGCACGTCACCGGTGTCGATCTCCTCCACATAATGCTGTTGCAGCAGGGTGAGGACATTGGAGAAGACCTCCAGGCTCTGATAGGTCTGCCGCCGTTGGTCGCTATCGTCATCGACCTGGGCGCGTGCCGCGGGAAGTGCCAAAAGTCCGCTGAGCAGAATCGTGGGAAGCAAGGAAAAAAATCTCATGGATCTCTCTGGTTACAAGCTTATATGAAAGGCTGCCTTGAAGAGTGCGGCGGGTCTCGGTGACAGTGGCCGCAGGGTGTGCGCCCGGTTACCGGCCCGCTGCAGCCGTCGAAAAAATCCCCTGTCCTGTTCTTTTATATCATTTCAGGGGGGTTAATACTCAGAAAAAAGAGGGATTGGTCAATTTATTCTCCAGGGATCCGGGCGCAAGCCACACCAGCGGATCCAAGGGTTCGGCAGAGTGTCTGATCTCGAAATAGATACCCTCATCCAGTAAGGTGGCAAGATCGCCGGTTTTACCCACCAGTTCGTTTTTCTTGACCATATCACCTTTTTTGACGGAGATTTCGGCAAGACGGGCGGTAATGGTATAATACCGGCTGCCGTGGTCAATGATCACCGTGTTGCCGTATCCCCTTTTATAGGCGGCAAAAACCACCTTGCCGGCGTACACTGCCCGTACCTCGCTGCCGTCGGCGGCCCGGATGACGATGCCGTTTTTGGCCAGGTTATGCAGAGCATCCTTTTGTTCCTCCCCGAAACGGCGTACAACTCTGCCGAGCACCGGCGGCGGCAACATCCCCTTTCGCTCACCGAAATCAGGCTGCGCCGGTTGTTTTGCCGGTGCAATCCCTTTTTGGGATACCGCGCGCTTTTGCCGTTCCTGCCGTAACTCTCGCAGGGTGGCCACCAGGCTTTTCTCCGCCTTTTTCATCTCCCTGATGGCCTGGGAATGGAGTTTTTCCCGGGTGCGGATGGATTCCAGCAGATGTTGTTTCTCCCGGTGGATCGTATCCAGTTTTGCCTTTTCCTCCTCAAGCCTGAGAACCACGCTGTCCAGCAGGGATTTGTGCAGTTCCAGCGCCTCCCGGGAGCGGGTAAGATCAGCCAGACTGCTGCGGTAGGAGTCGAAGAGTCGGCGGTCGTGATTGAGCAGTACCTGGAAACTGTCTCTGAAGGTGAGCAGATCCGGCAGGGTCCTGGAGGAAAAGGCCACGGTGATGATTTCCGAGCCGCTCATGGTATAGAGTACCCGCAGCCGATTCCGAAGGTGCTGCCGCACCCGGACCATTGCCTCTTGGGTGGCGGCCAGTGCCTGTTCCTTTTCAGCCAGCTCATGCTCCCGCCTGGCCATCTCTCTGCGCATCTCCGCCAGGTTTTCCCGCTGACGCTGGAAATCGGCATCGAGCCGCTCAAGTTCACCGAGGATCGATTTTTCCAGTTCCCTGGCCTCCTGCACCTTTTCCCGTTGTTCCTGCATGCTCCGATGAATTTTTTCAAGCCTTCTACTCTCCTGCCGAATAACGTCTCCTTCTAGCTGTCCGGCCGGAGACGGTATCGGTGCGATGAAGGCGATCAGCAGCACAAGGAGCTGAGTCGCCGGAGACGGAAGAGGGGCGGAGAAAAACTTCATGGAGGTGAATCGCAAATCAGAGCCGCAGATATTTATGGATGGACAGGATTCCTCCGAGTACACATAAAATGATACTGGCGCCGACAATGGCGGCGGCCATCTGGGGTGAAAAAAAGGTAAAATCAAAAAGACCGGGTATTTCGGGAATGGAAAACCTGCTGCGGATCCAGGCATAGAAGAGATAAAGGGCTGCCAGGCCGCAGGTCGACCCCAGCATCCCCTGGAAAAACCCCTCCAGCAGGAAAGGGGTGCGGATATAGGCGTTACTGGCCCCCACCAACCTCAACAGCTCCAGTTCGGCACTTCGCTGCAGGATCGTCAGCTTGATGGTGGAGGAAACCATAAAGACCGAGGTGAGAATCAGCAATCCGCCGGAGAGCATGACAACGATTCGCAGCAGTTTGATGAAAAAGTAGAACCGTTTCAACCATTCCTGGCCATATTGGACCCGGTCGACCCCCGGAAGGGTGTGGAGGTATTCGGAAAATTCCCGCGCCCGCGCCAGGGTGCGTAAAGACTTGATGGGGTAGACCTCGATGGAAGGCGGCAGAAAGTCCTTGGGCATGTCGGCAAGGATATCGCTGTTTTCCCCCAGCTGGCGGCGGAAGCGTTCATAGGCCTGACGGCGGGAGATGAATCTGATATCCTCCACCTGCTCGTAGGTGGTGATCTTATAGCGATACTGCTCCTTCATCTTCTGGTTCGGCTCCTCTTCAAGATAGACTATGAGCCGAAGGTTGTCGCCGAGATGACCGGCAGCCTGGATCATGTTGATATAGATCAAAAAGAAGAAGGAAAAAATCAGCACCGAAAGACTGACGGTGACAAAGGTCATGAGCTGGGAACCCCAGACCGCGCGGATATTGCGGCTTGCCTGGACGATTGCGTTACTGATGAACTTCATGGAGTGGTGGAAGCAGTGGTAAGGGAAATTTTGCGGCCGCCCCTGAGCTCCATGACCCGGTGGGTCGTGTGGGTATAGATGGACTCGTCGTGGGTGGCGATGATCACTGTGGCCCCGCTCTGGTTGCACTGGCGATACAGCTCCATTACCCGGCCCGTGGTTTCACCATCGAGGTTGCCGGTGGGCTCGTCCGCCAGGATCAGTTCCGGATTGTTTGCCACGGACCTGGCAATACCCACCCGCTGCTGTTCACCACGGGAGAGATCCCGCACCCTGGTATCATGCTTGTCTTCCAGATCCAGCCGCAGCAGCAGATCCCGGATCCGGTTGACGATGACCGCCTTGCGCTTGTATGCCACTTCCATGGCTATGGCGATATTCTGGGCCACGGTGCGTTCCGGCAGTAACTTGAACCCCTGGTAGGCAACGCCGATCCGCTGTCTCAATTTCTGGATCTGTCTGGGCTTGAGCTTGCTCAGATCTTCACCGGCCACCTCCACCAGCCCCTTGGAAGGCTCCTCGACGTTGCAGATGAGCTTGAGCAAAGTGGTCTTTCCCGCACCGCTGGCACCGACCAGAAAAAACATCTCACCGCGTTGAATACTCACCGAGATGTCGATGAGCGCCGTGACATCCGGCGGGAAAAACTTGGTCACCTTGATGAGGTCGACCATGACTCTGGTGGTAACTTCTCCTTTCATTCCGCAAAAATACGATCAAACATCTCGTAGGCCTGCCGGATCACTCCGCACTCCTCATCAAGTTTGAGATAGGATTCACCTTCCAGTTCCTGGGTGATGAGCTCGTCACTGGAGGAGATGATACCGCCCAACGGCAGGTCGGCCTCCTGAACCGCCTGGTCGATCTTGGCCTTCAAAGCCTCGGGTACCGGATCGGGCGCCCGGTTGATCACAAGGTACTTTTTTCCAACCTCAAGCTTAAGGGGCTCGGTGATATCGGCAATGCGGCGGGCGGTGAGGATACCCCGGGCCGAGGGATCGGAGACTATGAGCAAATAATCGATCTCCCGGATGTTCATGCGGCTCAGGTGCTCCATGCCCGCCTCGTTGTCAACGATAATGTAGCGATAATTTTCCGCCAGCTTATCCATGGTCATGGCCAGGTACTGATTGGCGGCGCAGTAGCAGCCCGGTCCGTCCGGCTGTCCCATGACCATGAGATCGAAACCGGATTCCTCGATGAGGGCCTGGTGGATCTTCATCTCCATATACTGATCACGGCTCATGCCGTGGGGTATCTCTCCCTTGATATCTTTGCGTATTTCACCTAGAGTCAGATGCACGTCCAGTCCAAGCAGTTCGTTGAGATTGGCGTTGGCATCGGCATCCACTGCCAGAATCGGTGTCATCCCGCGGTCAAGGAGGTATTTAAGCAGCAGGGCCGAGGTGGTTGTCTTGCCGGTTCCGCCCTTCCCGGCCATGGCGATCACTTTTGTCATTTTCTCGTCAATTTATGATAATTATTATAAATATGGTTGCAACCCACTATAAGGGTCACTTTTTTTCCTGTCAAATTAAGAATACAAAAAAATAATCGAGGTGACCAGATGGCTTTTCAAGCTGTAATCTTTGACCTGGACGGCACCCTGCTGGATACCCTGGACGATCTCGCCGACAGCGCTAACCGCGTTCTGGCCAGGGAAAACCTGCCGGTCCATCCCCGGCAGGCGTACCGCTTTTTCGTGGGCGACGGTCTTACGACCCTTATTTCCCGCATTCTGCCGGAACAACATCGTACCCGGGAATCCATCACCCGTCTCAGCGAGCTGTTCCGCGAAGACTACAGCCGCAATTGGCGGGTGAAGAGCCGCCCCTACGAGGGAATCACCGCCATGCTGCAAGAGCTGGACCGGAAGAAAATCAGCCTCAACGTGCTTTCAAACAAGCCCCACGAATTTACCCGCCACTGTGTGGATACCTTTTTCGCCAATTGGAAGTTTGATCTGGTTTTCGGGGACCGACAGGGTGTTCCCAGAAAGCCGGATCCTGCGGGCGCCTTGCAGATTGCCGAAATCCTGGATCTTGCGCCGGCGGAGATCCTCTATCTTGGCGACACGGCCACGGATATGCGATGCGCGGTCAGCGCCGGCATGTTTCCGGTGGGGGCACTGTGGGGATTCCGCACCGCCGACGAACTGGAAGATTCCGGCGCCCGCCTGCTGGCCGCCCATCCCCGTGAAGTGATCAGCGCGGTTGCAGCCGGGACGGCAGCAGATCGCCAAAGGTGATCCCACCCACCGGCCGTGGCAGCAGAGCGGCAAGAAAATCGTTCACCGGTTTGCGAAAAGCCGGGTCAAAGACCGGTTCGACCAGGGGGTGATTGTCCGGCAGCCGGCCGCTGCTCCGGCCGCAGACTGCCGCCTCCAGCAGGTCGAGAAAATTGCCCGTGCGGCCATGGCAATCCAGATGCTCGATGATCTGAGAAACCACAAAAGAAAGGGAAACGAAAAAAGGCGGCAACACCGCTTCCCCATTCCGACCGCCACAACGCTGTAGCGACGACATGGCACGACAGGCAAAGGGCCGACCGGCGTAGATCGCGCAGGTTCCGTCTTCATCCAGCAGTGGACAGACACCGGGAGCATGATTACCACTATCCTCCAGGGGCGAGCGGCCGCGCAGATAACGTCCGGCGGCGTCATTGATGGTGCAGGTGGGCCGATAGCGCTCTCCGCCGACTTTTCCGCCAACCACGACTGAACGGATGATGTCGTGCGATCCGTTGTTTTTACCCGTTGCCAGCAGAAACTCCACCTCAAGGCTGGTGGCGGTGACATTGACCGAACAGCATTGGCTGCAACCGGGTCCGCAGGCAAAGTGCATCCGGCTCAACCACTGTTCATGCAGGAGATAAAGCTCCCCCAGGGCCTGTAACCGTATCGTTTTTTTTGATGCAATGACCATGAATATTCCCTTTTCATTTATAGCGCCGCCCCTGCTTGGCGCCTTTATCGGCTATCTTACCAATAAAATCGCCATCCGCATGCTGTTTCGGCCCTTAAAGCCATGGTACCTGCTGGGTATCAGGGTTCCCATGACCCCGGGAATCATTCCGGCAAAAAGGGGTGAACTGGCACTGAACATCGGCCGCATGGTGGGCTCCCACCTCCTTACCCATAAGGATATCGGCGCTGCACTTTCCGAGGAACGGTTCCAGGAGCATATCGTCTCCATGTTCCGCCAACGTATCAGCGAATTTCTCGACCAGGAACTGGGCTCCGTCGACAGTCTGCTTTCGCCGGGCTTGCGGGAAGCCGCAGCCGAAATCCGATGGGAAGCGGCAACCCGATTGGCCGGCTTTATCCTGGAACAGCTGCAAACCATGCTCTCCAGCGAAAAATTCATCGCTGAATTACAGGGGATGCTGCAGCACCTTTCCGTAACGGAAGTCGAGCAGCTGCTCTCCACCCGGGAGCGCAAAAAAATCTACGCTCTGCTCGCCTCTCTTCCGGTCTCCGTCCTGGAAGGTGAGGCCCTGGAAAAACAGCTTGCAAAGATGCTCTTAAGCAGTCTGGAAAATGCCGCCTCAACGGGAAAGCGGCTGGATGAGATCCTGCCTCCGGCCTTGATCGAGGTTGCCGCCGATCTTCTCCGGGAAAAATCACCTCTGATCCTTGAAGGTTTGACGCGTCTCATCGCCAGACCCGTTATCCGTGATCGGATTATCGCCGCCGTGCAGTCGGCCATAGAAAAGTTCATCGCCTCCCTGGGTCCCCTGGGCGCCATGGCCGGTGGTTTCCTTGACCGGGAGATGATCGCTGCCAAAATAGGAGAGTTCCTGGATCACCGGAAGGGCAAGCTGAGACGCTGGCTGCTGGAACCGGCTGTGGAAAAGGAATTCACGACCCTGCTCCTTGACCGCCTTGAAACCTTTACCCGCATGCCGATCTCGGAGCTGCTCCGGGAAATCGGTGAAAGCCGTTTGCAGAACCTGGCGGCAGGAGCCGCTTTCAAGATGAGTGAAGCGCTGCGCAGTGACGCCGCAGTCGCTGCCTACTCTCAATTTCTGGAAACATCCCTGGAAAATCTCTGCGATCAGGGTCGGAAAAAAACCGGTGAATTTCTGACGGAGCTTCAGAGCGCCGACAACCGCTTTTTACTTGCCCGGACGATCGCTGAAAAAATGACAGCCGGTCTTCAATCACCCCATGGTGCGGAGTTGCTGCAAAAGATTCTCGACGAATTCTTGGCGGCCGCTCTCCTCGCTCCCCTTGGACGTCCGGCGGATCTGGCCCCACCCAGGATGCGGGAGGAGCTGACGGCCCTCTGCGTCCGGCAGACCAATCGTCTGCTGCTGTCCGAGGTACCTGACATGGTGGACTGTCTGGATATCGATCGCATCGTTGTCGACAAGGTCAACAGTCTCGATCTTCTTCAGCTCGAAGGGTTGCTGCTTTCCATCATGGAAGAACAGTTTACCTATATCAATCTCTTCGGCGCCCTGCTCGGTTTTCTCATCGGACTTCTAAACCTTATCTTACTGCTTGCAGGCTAATCCACAATCCCCTTGCCGCCGTCGTTACCACAGTAATTGGGCGTCACGGCACCTCCCATTCTAAACTTTTAACAGAGGATTCATGCGCTATCCTTCCGGAGTGGTATCGCCAATTGGCAAGATAATCCCGCCGCTATTTTCTCCTTTTTTTTTTATTTTCACTATTGAAAGAATGACAAATTGGAAGTATGTATTATATCAAAATGTGTTTTTTGGAGGTTGTTAATTTAATCGGAGAAGAGGAGAAAAATGAACAAAGGTGCAAAATACGATATCGATCAGTTCCGCAAACTGGTACTGGCGGGAAAGACAAAGCCTGAAATAATGAAGGAAATGAATATCGCCGGTTACCCCCAGTTCAACAGTCTGGAGCTGCGGCTCTTTAAAACCGACAAGAAAGTCTACGAGATTGCTTCGGGATCCAATAAGGGTGCTGCTGATAACGTGGTAGCGGTGGGACCGAAATTCAATATCACCATCCCGAAAAAGATAATGAAAAAAAGCAATTTCACCAAGGATGACAAATTTAAACTCACCTTCAGAGGAAAGAAAATCATCCTTACCAAGATTGAAGAATAGGCTTAATCGCCCGTTGCTTCCAGGGGTGTTACCAATACCAGTTCTCCGGTACACCCCTACTTTCTTTTCTTTCTGAGTTTATACTTTTTCATCTTATACTGCAGCAGACTCTTGGTGATCCCCAGCTTTTCAGCTGCCCGGGTCTGTACGCCTCCCGCCTCCTCCAGGGCACGACTAACCAGTTTTTCTTCAATACCGTTGAGAATTTCCGAAAGCGTCAGGTTCGGGGGCACCATTTTTTCTATATCCAGTCCGGCGCTCCAGTCATGGCTTCCGGACATGTCATGGGTATCGGGCTGAACATCTTCTGGCTCAATGCGGTTGCCGCTGCAGAGAATGGTTGCCCTTTCAATGGTATTTTCCAGCTCCCGAATATTGCCGTCCCAGGGCAGACTGACCAGTAAACGCATGGCCTCCGGCGAAATATCCAGCACATCCTTACCCAGCCTCTTGGAGTGCTTTTCGATAAAAAAGGTGACCAGGGCCGGAATATCGTCCACCCTTTCCCGCAGCGGCGGCATGTGAATATTGATCACATTAAGGCGATAGTAGAGATCTTCCCTGAATTTACCCTTTTCAACATCATCCTTGAGATCACGATTGGTGGCGGCGATGATCCGGACATCCACCCTAATGGTGTGGGATCCCCCCACTCTTTCAAAAGTCCTCTCCTGCAGCACCCGTAACAGCTTGGCCTGCAGGGCCACCGGCAGGTCGCCGATCTCGTCCAAAAACAGGGTGCCCTGATCCGCCATTTCGAACCGCCCCTTGCGCATGGCCACCGCATCGGTAAAGGCCCCGCGTTCGTGGCCGAAAAGCTCGCTCTCCAGCAGATTTTCCGAAAGGGCGGCGCAGTTGACCGATATATAGGGGGCATCCTTACGGGGGGACAGGGCATGTACGGCCTTGGCAACCAGCTCCTTACCGGTGCCCGACTCTCCGGTGATCAACACCGAAGAGGGGGCCGGTGCCACCTTTTCGATGAGTTTGTACACCTGGAGCATGCGGGGATTTTTTCCCACCATGTCGACAAAACCCGTGCGCGGATGCACCTCGTCGCGCAACCGCTTGATCTCCCGCACCAGGTCGTAATGCTCGATGGCCTTGCTGACGTTGATGAGCAGTTCATCGTTGGGAAAGGGCTTGGCCAGATAGTTATAGGCGCCGGCCTGCATGGCGGCAACCGCCTTTTCCACCTCACCATAGGCGGTAATCATGATCACCGGCAGGTTGCGGTTATACTTCTTGATCTTTTCGAGAAATTGCAGGCCATCCATACCCGGCATTTTCATATCGGTGATCACAAGGTCAAGATCGGTCTTGTGAACGATCTTGATCCCCTCGACCGCGCTGTCCGCCGTGTATACCTCCAGGCCCTCATCCCTGAGCAATTCTCCCAGAACTATGAGATAATTGGGCTCGTCGTCAACAACAAGTATCGTGTGCATAATCAACCTGCCTGTGATCAATTACAGTTTCGGAGTACGAGATACCGTGGGGTTACATACCTTCTGACCGTTACGCTGCCGGCCTGTGCACTGCCGGAGGGAAGCGTCGCCGACCAAGCAAGGAGACAAGTTCTTCGCTCACCTCACAGCCGTTACCCACCCGGCAGAGCCGGGTCCCCGGTCGATTGTCTCCGTGAAAATCGCTTCCTCCGGAAAGGGCCAGATCATACTGAAGCGCAATGCGATGCAGCCGTCTGCGGCCTTTTTTGGTGTGGGAGGGATAGTACAGCTCCAGTCCATCCAGCCCGGCTGTGGCCAGCTCTCCGATACAGCCGTTCAGTTGCGCAGGTGAGATACCCCCCTGAAGCGGATGGGCCAGCACCGCCACTCCGCCGGCCAGATGGATCATGGCTATGGTCTCCTCCGCCGAATAAACAAACCTGGAAGCCCAGGCAGCCGCACCCTTGCGGAGATATCTGCGAAAGGCCTGATCAAGGTCGGCAACCACACCCTTGTGGACAAGCAAACGGGCTATATGCGGTCTGCCGGTCTGGCCGCAGCCCGAGACCTGTTGCACTTCCCCCTCGTCAATGTCTATCCCCAGCCCTTGAAGCCGTTGCAGGATTTTACGGTTGCGTTCCCGCCTGCCCTGCTGCAGTTTCCTCAGCCAAGACCGCAGCTCAACATTGTGGTGATCGATCCAGTAACCAAGAATGTGATATGAGACGCCCCGGTGGATGCAGCCGATTTCAAGTCCGGAAACGACCTCGACTCCCAGCTGCCGTCCCCGCTCCAAGGCCTCCGGCACCCCTTCGACGGTATCATGATCGGTGAGGGCGAGAATGCTCACTCCCTGGCTTGCGGCAAGGTCCACCAGGGCCGTGGGGGTCAGGGTGCCGTCGGAAAAGGTGGAATGGGTGTGCAGGTCAACGGCCAAGGGCGATCATCTCCGGAATGGACTATTGAGGGAAAATCTCCAAGTATGGATAGACACAAGATAAGCTAACCATCTCTTCTTCAATTGGCAATCCGAAAGTGGCCCGGCCGACGCAAATCGAACCTGCCGCATAGTTGGAATAGAGTGTTCAGGAGAAATTCGGCGAATCTGTAGCACCTGTGAACATCGATGCGTCTCCACAAAAAAGACGGCCCCATTCCACTTCCCGGTTGAATATTGACATCATCGGTCCTATTTTGAAGGACTACTCCGAAAAAATACCTCTTTCCTTGCCATGGTCACCATCGCCGACATCGTCCTTGACTCACCGCTGCTGCAGGCTCCGCTGGCAGGTTACACGGACCTCCCCTTCCGTCTGCTCTGCCGGGAGTTCGGTGCTGGCCTGGTTTTTTCCGAAATGATCAGCTGCCACGGACTGGTGCACCGGCAGAAAAAAACCCTTGCCATGCTCCGGAGCTCGGCAGGGGAGAGACCGGTTGCCTTTCAACTCTTCGGAAACGACCCGGATATCATGGCGGAAGCCGCTGCCCTGCTTGCTGATCTGCCCATTGATATCATCGACATCAACATGGGCTGTCCGGTGCGGAAGGTGACGAAAAAGGGCGCCGGCGCCGCCCTTTTGGCTGATCCGAAACGAGCCGACAAAATAATCAAAAAAGTTCGTGATGCCGCAAGAATGCCTGTTACTGTAAAAATCCGCAGCGGCGTTGATAACAACAAGATCAACTGTGTGGACTTTGCCCGCATGGCAGAAGATGCCGGAGCCGCGGCGGTTACCCTGCATCCCCGTACCTGGGTCCAGGCATTCAAGGGAAAGGCCGACTGGGAGCTGATTCGCGCCGTCAAAGAACAGCTCACCATTCCGGTTATCGGTAACGGCGATATTCTTACCCCGGCAGACGCCATACGCATGCGCAAACTCACCGGTTGCGATGCGGCCATGATAGGTCGTGGCGCCCTGGGCAATCCCTGGATCTTCCGTGGTGAGCAGCGGCCTGCCGTCCCTTCCCCCCGGCTGGAAGCCCTCAGGCGTCATCTGCAGTTGGCCCGCCACTATCCCGATCCGGACAAGGTCCTCTTCCGACTGAAAAATCATGCCTGTCGCTATTTCACGGCTTTGCCCGGTGCGACGCGGCTTCGCAATGAAATATTCGCCTGCCCCAGCTTCTCAAGCCTCCGTCGTCTTGTGGAAGAACTTGCATCTCAGGCAGCGGCATCCATCCCGTAAACCCCGTAGTCCGCCACCCTTTCATATATCCGAACCCAGGCAACCGCTTTCATGCCCGGGACGGCAAAACGGCACTTATTCCCAATAATATTTGGCCATTTTACGCTTTTTCTTGTCTTAACCTCTTCTTTATGCTATAAAAATTCTCTTACACATTTTCCGGCCGGCGTATATTCGTCCCAGCTGATCAACACCAGATTTACAAAGAGAAATCCATAAGATGATGAAGAAAAAAATCCTTGTTGCCAACAGAGGTGAAATAGCCGTCCGTATCATCCGGGCCATTCAGGAGCTCAATTACGAGGCCATCGCCATCTACGAAACTCCCGACCGTCATTCACGGCATATCCGCATCGCCAACGAGGCCATCTGGATAGGAGACGGTCCCCGGAGCGATTATCTCAATATCGATACCGTGATCAGGGCCGCCAGGCACAGCGGCGCCGACGCCATTCATCCGGGATACGGCTTCCTTGCGGAAAACCCGGAGTTTGCCAAGGCCTGCGAAAAAAACGGTATCATCTTCATCGGCCCCTCATCCACGGTCATCGAAAACCTGGGAAACAAGGTGAAGGCCCGCAGAATCATGGCAGACGCCAATATTCCCATGGTACCCGGCACGGATAATCTGCTTCCCGGTGAGGATGGCCTGAACCAGGCCCTCCACTTTGCCGCCAAGGTCGGTTATCCGGTTATGCTCAAGGCCACCTCCGGCGGCGGCGGCCGCGGTATCCGCCAGGTGGAAAACGATGAGGAACTACGGGAACAGTATAACGTCGCCCGCTCCGAGGCCAAAGCCGCCTTTAACGACGACTCGGTCTATATGGAAAAGGTGGTGGTCAATCCCCGCCATATCGAGGTGCAGATCATTGCCGATAAAACCGGCAAGACGGTCCACCTCGGCACCAGAGACTGTTCCATCCAGCGTCGTAACCAGAAACTGGTGGAAATCGCTCCAGGTTTCATCGACGACCCCGTCCTCCTGGACAACATCTGTCAGACCGCTGTTCGGGCGGCCGAGGCAGCCGACTACTTCAATGCCGGCACCGTCGAATTTCTCCTTGATCATGACAACTCCTTCTACTTCATGGAGATCAATACCCGGGTGCAGGTGGAACATACGGTAACGGAAATGGTCACCGGCATCGATATCGTCCGCACCCAGATCAAACTGGCCCTGGGCAAAGAACTGCTTTTCAGCCAGGAAGATGTTCAGGTACGGGGGTATGCCGTGGAAATGCGAATCAACGCCGAAGATCCCCAGAACGACTTCATGCCGGAAGGAGGAAAAACCGTCTCCGTCTATCAATCACCGGGCGGTTACGGGGTGCGACTGGACGGTTTCACCTACCAGGGTTATACGGTTCCGGAGGTCTATGACTCCCTGCTGGTCAAGCTCACCGTTCACGGATGGTCCTGGAACGAAACCGTGGATCGCCTCAAACGCTGTTTGAACAACTTTGTTATCACCGGCCCCAAGACCACCATTCCCTTTTATCTCAACCTGATCAAAGATCCGGATTTCAGAAGGGGCAACTTCGACACCTCGTTTCTCGACAACCATGAATATCTCTTTGAGTATGAAGAAGAAAAATCGGAAGGAGATAAGCTGGCGCGGTTGATCGCCGAAATTCACTACAAGGGCGAAAACAGTTATGCGGCCTGATTGACCGCTGCTTTGCCGCTTGGTATGCCAACAAACATGTAAACCAGGAAAATTCATCCGGCACCATTTTCAGCTGCCGGAGGGACTTTCGGATCCAAAGGAAGCGATATGACCAGAATCACCATTGATATGAGCCCGGCCGAGGTTCTCGATACCCTGCGTAATGCGGACGGATACTATATCACCAACACCGCCCGTGATATGTCCCAGTCCGATTACAAAAACCGCATCCTGCTGCACACGGATCTCCTTGCAGCCGATGCCCGTGAACGGGCAGGCTACTTTTCCCTGGAGATCACCGGCGGTGCTTCGGTCCACGTCGATATCCTCCGCAAGCAGGTGGACCCCTTCCTCAAGCTTGAACTGCTCAGGGAGAAAATGCCGACCACCATGTTCCAGACCCTGTGCCGCGGAGTGAACCTCTTCGGTTACCGTCCCTATCCGCAGAACGTCATTCGTTTCGCGGTGCGGGAATTTGCCAAGTATGTCGATGTCTGGCGCACCTTTGACTTCATGAATTATATACCCAATATGCAGGCCGTTTTCGAAGAGGTGGCCAAAGCCGGCAAGATCAACGAACCCTGCATCTGTTTTTCCACCGGCCCCGAACACACCGATGAGTTCTATGTCTCCAAGGTCAGGGAAATTCTCGACGTCACCGGCGAGGATATCATCCTCTGCATCAAAAACCACGGCGGACTCGGAACTCCCCAGCGGATCGGCAGGCTGGTCGATGCCGTCAAACAGGCCTTTCCCGAACTCATCATTCACTACCATGGACACAATACCGACGGTAACGATATCGGCCGCATCACCGCAGCGGTGATCAACGGCGCCACCATTGTCGATGCCTCGGATCATGCCTTTACCGGTTTTTACGGACCACCACCCATCCTCACGGTTATCCAGACCCTCAGGGACTATGACAAGACCGCCGTCGGCATCGACGAAGATGCGGTTATCGAAACATCGGATGTTATTCGGGATGAACGGCGCCACTATGCTCAGTTTGAGGCCCAGATCAAGGGCTTTATGCCCACGGTACAGATCCACAAGCTGCCGGGCGGCGCCATGGGCAGTTCCCTGGAGCAGGCGGCAAAAGGTGGTTTTCTTGACAAGATGCCGGATATTCTCCACAAGGAATTGCCCCGGGTCCAGAAAGAACTGGGCAATTACTGGAGCGTAACACCCGGATCGCAGATTCTCTGGACCACCGCCGTGAGCAATGTGGTGGACGGCGAACGCTACGGCAACCCCTCAGGCGACCTGAAAAACCTGCTGCTGGGCAAATACGGACCCTTTCCCTTCTATCGGCCCGAAGACTGGATCTACGAGAAGGCCTTTGGTTCCAACTGGAAGGAAATCCTGGAAAATGAGGGCGGGGTCGAGGAAATCGAAGACATGGACCTCGACCGTGAACGGGAGACGCTCACCGAACGACTGGGTTATGAACCCACGGACCAGCAATTGGTCACCTATCTGCAGCACCCCAATGACGCGGTCGATTTCTTCAAATTCGAGGAAAAATTCGGCAAGTCCTATGTGCTGCCGCCCGCCATCTTTCTCAAGCAGGGTGGTTTCGCCCTGGGTGAACCCATCCAGTTCAAAGACCATTTCGGCAAGGAACACCTGGTGGAGATCGGCCCATCCCAGCAGGCGGACAGCGGCGAGACCAACATCTATCTCAACGTGGACCACAACCAGCGCGTCTTCGTCTTTGAACCGGAGCAGACACAGGGAAGCGCAGCCAAGGTGCAGCTGAGCAAGGAAGAGATCCTTGACCTGGCCAAATCCGGCGATATCCGGGCGCCGTTCAACGGCAATGTTTACGAAATCAGCGTGGAGGAAGGACAGGAGGTGGCTGCCGGTGACCGGGTGGCGATCCTGGAGGCCATGAAGATGCAGACCCCGGTGGTGAGCGAAGTCAGCGGCACGGTGACGCTCATATCAGCCAAGGTTGGGCAGGCCCTGGGCCCCGGTGACAAGATCATGAGAATCACCGTTTCGGAAGAGTAGATTACCGGCGCCTGATCAGAAGATTGCCGGCAATTTTTTTGGTAAGATAATCTGTTGCAGATTGCCTGGAAGCCGCCCGGACCGTCGCGTTCCGGGCGGCTTTCTCTTTATTCAGCCGAAAGGTTTCCGTTTTACTGCTCCAGCGAATACTGATCTATAAAGAAATCAAGTATCTTTTCCTGATCGTCGCTTAAGTTTTCAAAACTTGCGCCGTTATTCATGATGATCAGGGGTTGACCACCGATCTTGCGGCTGTCCGTCTTGTTGCGAACCACCCGGATGGGAAGGCGTTCCAGCACTTTGCCGTGTAGACAGTCAAAGAGATCAATCTCCAGGGTGCGGTCAACAAACTTCTGCCAGTTGGAGTTATAACTGAATCCCAATCCCTCGGGACTGATATCGGTTATTTTCCCGAACTGCAGTTTATCGCCGTTAAACCGGACCAGTAAAGTATGTTGGATCTGATTTCTATTTTTCTTGCGACGATCATTATTCTTTGCTGCATCATCCGATTTGTTCAGAAAAGAAAACATGTCACAACCTCTTTCATTGATATACGATTTTACCTCTGAAAAAATCGCAACTGTTCTGATTTATTCAGAGACCTGAAGTAACTCTCTACATACAGTAGCTACGTTTATCTCTTTGATGAATCCAATAATACAATTTTTTGAACATGATTACAATAAAAATTGCCGAAAGAACTCATTCTTGACACAATTTCCAAAACTTGGTAGTTATACGCTTCGATGTTTTTTGTGCGGACGCAAGCTGTACGCTGCCGCGCCCACTTCTATTTTTCATCGGTGTCTGTCCCAGGCACCAGTCAACAACAGGTAACCGGCAAGGAGGATCACATGGTATTAGACCCGACCAAGCACCAGGACTGGGAGATAGCGGAAGAGGCTGAAAGCCGCATGAAACAGGTATATCAGCTGGCTGAAGAGCTGAACCTGGAAAAGGAAGAGCTGCTGCCCCATGGTCATTATGTCGCCAAACTCGACTACAAAAAGATACTCGAACGTCTGAAAGACAAGCCCGACGGCAAGTACATCGACGTCACCGCCATCAGCCCCACACCCCTCGGAGAGGGAAAATCCACCTGCGCCATGGGCCTGGTTCAGGGCATGGGGAAACGCGGTAAAAGCGTAATCGGCACCATCCGCCAACCCTCCGGCGGTCCCACCATGAATATCAAGGGAAGTGCCGCAGGAGGCGGACTGGCCCAGTGCATCCCGCTGACGCCCTTTTCCCTCGGTCTGACCGGCGATATCAACGCCATCATGAATGCCCATAATCTGGGCATGGTCGCCCTCACCGCCCGTATGCAACACGAGAGCAACTATACGGACGAACAGCTGGCCATGCGCAATCTCAAGCGGCTGGATATCCATCCCAAGAAGGTCGAGTTCGGTTGGATCATGGACTTCTGCGCCCAGTCGCTGCGCAACATCACCATCGGCCTGGGCGGTAAGATGGACGGCTTTACCATGCAATCCAAATTCGGCATCGCCGTCAGTTCGGAAATCATGGCGATTCTTGCCGTTGCCAAGGATCTCAGGGATATGCGTGAGCGTATCGGCAAAATCGTCGTTGCCTACGACAAGCAGGACAACCCCATCACCACAGCCGATCTGGAGGTGGACGGCGCCATGACCGCCTGGATGGTGGAGGCGATCAACCCGAACCTGCTGCAGACTCTTGAGGGCCAGCCGGTCATGGTTCACGCCGGCCCCTTTGCCAATATCGCCATCGGCCAATCCTCGGTGGTTGCGGACCGTGTCGCCCTGAAACTTGCCGATTACAATATTACGGAATCGGGTTTCGGCGCTGATATCGGATTTGAAAAATTCTGGAACCTCAAGTGCCGCTACTCCGGCCTCAAACCCCACTGCGCCGTTGTTGTCGCCACCATCCGCGCCTTGAAGTGTCACGGTGGTGCACCGATTCCGGTTCCGGGCAAACCCATGCCTGAAGAGTACAAGGGTGAAAATGTCGGCTGGGTGGAAGAGGGCTGCAAAAACCTCATCCATCATATCGAAACCGTGAAAAAGGCCGGTATTAACCCCGTTGTCTGTATCAACGCCTTCTACACCGACACTGACAACGAGATTGCCGCGGTACGCCGCCTGGCCGAAGATGCCGGTGCCCGCGTCGCCCTGTCGCGTCACTGGGAACACGGCGGCGACGGCGCTTTGGAGTTTGCCGATGCCGTTATCGAGGCCTGCGAGGAGCCCAACGAGTTCAAGTTCCTCTACGATCTGGAGACTCCTCTCAGCGAACGTATCGAACTCATCGTCAAGGAGGTATACGGCGGCGACGGCGTCAGCTATACCCCGGAAGCCCGGGCCAAACTCAAACGTATCGAGTCCGATCCGGACATGAAGGAGATGGGGACCTGTATGGTCAAAACCCATCTTTCGCTCTCCCACGATCCTTCCCTGAAGGGCGTGCCCAAAGGCTGGACCCTGCCCATCCGCGATATCCTCACCTACAAAGGGGCCGGCTTTGTGGTTCCGGTTGCCGGAGCCATCAGCCTGATGCCGGGCACAGCGTCGGATCCCGCCTACCGCCGGGTGGATGTGGATGTGGAAACCGGCAAGGTCAAGGGTGTTTTCTAATTATCCGCCGTTTGTCGGATAACCTTTCCGCACGGGTTACGGTCCTTTGCCGTAACCCGTTTTTTTTTGCGGTGCAACTTTGTGCACATTCACATCCCACATTCCCTCTTCAGCGCCCTTCCCCCCGGCCTTCTTCCGGCAAAAGAATACGTTGTCGATTCTCGTTAAAAATGTTCCCAGCAAGGGGTTATTGCATTTCAACGAAATATCTCTTATACTTAAATATTAATTTTTATCTTTATCTTTCCCGCATACGGAAGCAACAGCGACAGCGATACGATGCCCATCAAAAAATCATCAACGCCATATAAACCCAAAAAAACCAAGTTCCGGGCCACGGTCAAAGACCAGTCCGGAGCAGGCAAGGTCAAGATCGGCCAACTGCTCAGAAAGGCAGGATATATCACCTCGACCCAGTTTGACGAGGCAAAAAAGGAACAGCACCGCACCAAGGAGTTACTTAGTCATATCCTGCTGGAAAAGGGCTATATCGAAGAGGATACGGTTGTCAACTTCCTCAGCCGCCAACACAACTACACCCCGGTTGATCTTGCCAAGGAACCGCCCAGCCCCGATGTTCTGGAACTCGTTCCATATGAAATCGCCAAGGCCCACATGGCCTTTCCGTTGCGCATGGCAGGCAACACCTTGCAGGTGGCCATGGTGGAGCCCACGGACACCGCATCGGTGGAGTCCCTGCAGGATGCCGTCAAGAAAGGGTTGAATGTCTGTGTTGCCAAGGAAAAAGATGTGATCGATGCCTATCGTCAACATTACAAGATCGATGACGAGGAATACGCATCTTTTTTCGGAGCCGGCAACCAGGTTGAAGAGGAGATCCAGATCACCGAGATCGACGATTTCGGCTCCCTGGTCTCGGATGCGGTGGAAGACTATGAGATCGAGAGCGCCGACGATGACGAAGCCTCCTTTGACCAGTTCTCGGCATCGGACGCGCCGATCATCAAACTGGTGAACGGGATTCTGGTCAAAGCCGTGCAGGATGGGGTCAGCGATATCCATATCGAGCCCTACGAAAAGGCCATGCAGGTGCGTTACCGCAAAGATGGCTCCCTGTTCAAGTCCATGAACCTGCCGTTGACCATCAAAAATGCCCTGATCTCCCGCATGAAGATCCTCGCCGATCTCGATATTACCGAGCGCAGGGTCCCCCAAGACGGCCGGATCAAGATGCGGCTTGGTCGCCACAAGGCCGTGGATTTCCGTGTTTCCACCCTGCCTACCCTTTGGGGTGAGAGCATTGTTTTGCGAATTCTCGACAAATCTTCCCTCAACGTCGACCTCACCAAGCTCGGCTTTGAACAGGAAACCTTTGCCGCACTCCGTCGCTGTCTCAACCGTCCCCAGGGTTTACTGCTGGTAACCGGACCCACCGGAAGCGGAAAAACCGTCACCCTCTATTCCGCCCTCAATTCCCTCAACAAGGAGGATATCAAAATTCTCACCGCCGAAGATCCGGTGGAATTCAACTTCAAGGGCATCAATCAGGTCAACGTCAACACCGAGGTGGGCATGACCTTTGCCGCCGCCCTGCGCGCCTTCCTGCGCCAGGATCCCGATATCATCATGGTGGGCGAGATCCGCGATATCGATACCGCCGAAATCGCCATCAAGGCGGCAATGACCGGCCACCTGGTCTTCAGTACCCTGCATACCAACGATTCGCCGGCAACGGTAAGCCGGATGATCGACATCGGCATCCCCTCCTACATGCTCGCATCATCCCTGACCATGGTCCTCTCCCAGCGGCTTGCCCGCCGTCTCTGCAACGACTGCAAGACCGTGGTGGATCATGACGAGGAAACCCTCATCGGACTGGGATTTGACCGGGATGAACTACCTGAGTTGACGATCTACGGACCCAAGGGGTGCCAGGTCTGCAACGGCCTGGGGTACAAGGGCCGGGTTGGTCTTTTCGAACTCATGGAAGTCACCGACGAGGTGGCCAAGGCGATCAACTCGGAAGTACCCGAGGAACAGTTGCGGAAGATCGCCATCCAGGAGGGAATGGTTCCCCTGCGCCAGGCAGGACTTGAAAAGATCCGCAAGGGTGTCACCTCGGTCGAGGAAATCATGCGGCGGACGATCTCCCATAAGGAAAGCCTGCCCGCCTATCTCCTCAATCCCGATGTCGAGGAGTATGAAGACACGGATATCATTATCCGCGAGGGCAATACCGATAACGACTTCTTCAAACTGATCCGCGGCGGCCTGGTGGTGTTGAAGGGCGGCAAGAAGATTGCCGAAATTACCGAGCCGGGAGTCTATTTCGGGGAAATGGCCGCGGTTTCCGGGGAGCCCCGCTCGGCATCCATCGTCTCCCGGGGTCGCTCCACAGTGAAGCGTTATCCCGGTGACAAGCTGGAGGAAATCATCGAACAGTATCCCGATGTCTCCAAACATCTCTTCGCGGCCCTGGTGGATCGCCTGCTCACCACGGACAAGATCGTCCTCAAACTTGCCGGCGGCAAACGGACAAAAGCCCCCCATAAGCCCAAAATCCTGCAACGCTGAAGACAAAAAACAGAAAAACGACTCAGGCCGTTTCAAGGTCTGGATAGATTAGTGTGCCGATCACATAGCACTCAAGGCCGAAGGGCAGGTATCCGGCATAGCCGAGAATCGGCATGGCAAAGAGATGAAACCGATCCACATGGGGAATGGAGTAGTGCCATTGGGCCAGGCTTTTCCAGTTCCACATCTCCCAGAAAAATCCGCAAACCAATGCCGCTGCCAGGGGCGGCACCAACTTTTCCCGCCAATCCCCACGCAAGACAAGAGTTGCAAGCAGATTCTCCTGCCCGCGGACAAGTTGTAATCCCGTAATGATCAACAGGGGAGAAATCCAGAGCAGGGCAAAGAGATAGTCGGGCCAAATCCCGATAAATGCAAGTCCGACGCCGGAGAGCAAAAGCAGCAATACCCCCGTGATCCTGCCGCCAAAACCGGGCATTGCCGCCCCTTCCCCGGTGCCCGGACAAGGCAACAGGGGAACATCCAGCAGTTCCACCAGCAGGCGCTGGGTGCTGAGAACCGCCGGCAGCACGGTCGAAAAGCAGATCGTCGCGTGCACCACATAGCCGACGGCGGAAAAGTCATCGATTCCCACATAGTACCAGTTCTGGACAAAGCGGTTCAAATACTCAAAATACCACCAGAACATCGCACTGAGCGGAAACAGCAGGAAAAACCGCAGCGGCCTGGCGGAAAGAAGACTTCTCCCCCGCCGCCGCCGGATCAATCCGTTAATCACCAGGATATAGCCCATCCATAACGGCGTGAAGGTGTACGCCTGCAAGGCGGTAAACCAGGAAAAACGGTTCCAGGCAAGAATCCAGCTCACCAGGATCAGCATCAACCCACCATATCCCCACCAGGGGAAGGCAAACGCCGCAGCCTGCCGGGGGATATGCCGCAGTCCCACCCTTCCCCGCGGCATCATCA
>Ga0256914_1001181_pt1 | contig 24605 bp, 27 predicted proteins | sample HulkmetaG_FD_191571 | JGI IMG/M metagenome (GOLD analysis project Ga0256914, IMG submission 191571) | Hydrothermal chimney microbial communities from Main Endeavour vent field at the Juan de Fuca Ridge, Pacific Ocean - Hulk | ecosystem: Environmental > Aquatic > Marine > Hydrothermal vents ... | reverse complement strand
CAAGGCAAAGGTGGTGCTAGATGAAAGGACAGGTACTGTTGTAATGGGCAGAGATGTCCGAATATCCACAGTGGCTATTGCCCATGGCAATCTCAGTATTCAGATTAAAGAGTCTCCACAGGTTTCACAGCCAGCTCCTTTTGCTCGCAGGGGGCAAACTGTTGTGGCTCCTGGTACAGAATTAAAAGTGAATGAAGGGGGAGGCAAGCTCATAGTGCTCAAGCAGGGTTCAACTATAGGCGAGTTAGTTTCTGCATTGAATGCAGTTGGGGTAACACCAAGAGACCTTATTGCAATAATGCATTCTATTAAGGCGTCGGGTGCGTTGCAAGCAGACCTACAGGTAATTTAGGTGAGATTTATGAAAACAATAGGTAACCCTTCAGTCTCGTTTTTAGAGTCGGTAGACAATAGCCGTTTGCACGCTTTCAAAGCAGAAGATCCTAAACGCTTAAAGGAGGCTTGTCAGGGCATGGAGTCTCTTTTTATCAACATGATGTTAAAGGAGATGAGAAAGTCTATACCGAATTCTGGGTTGTTTCCCCGATCCTTACAAGAGGACATATATACTAGCCTGTTTGACCAGCAAGTAGCCCAGGTGGCTTCTGAAAAGGGAAAAGGTATCGGTATAGCAGATATGCTTTTTGAGTACCTGTCGAGACAAAACGCAAAGTGAGGCTGGGAATGGATAGTCCGGATCAAGTCAAAAAGGGAAGAGCTTCCTTGGATGTGCAGGGTTACAGTGGCACAGTTCACAATGAAATACTGGCCCAAGTGATAAAGGTTGCCGATCTTTGGGAACGCATGGATATGGTGGTGCAAGCCGAATGGAGCGTTCTGTTGAGAAATGATATGCATAACTTGATCCGAATATCGAGGATAAAGAAAGACCTTGTCTCAAGGATTGCGCGGGAAGAGACAGTTCTTGGAGGTTTAATTGCCTGCTTGATTCCCAAAAAATCTTCTGTTTCTTGTTTGAGTCCCTCTAATTTGGTTCAAAAGGGTATGCAGGGTGTAGTGGCCCGCCGTTTCATTTTGCATCTTAGGAGGAGAGAGTATTACAGACAGCTTGTATACGTCACCAATAGCCGGATAGCCTATTGGATTCACGATAGGCTTGGATTTTGTAAGGAGCTTTCCAGCATCCTTTCAGGGGCTAGAGCAAAAAAATCTGCTACATATGGACCGGCAAATCGAATAAAAAGGCGTGCCATGTCAGGCCGTGATTTTGATTCTGCTGGATTTAGCAAGATTAGATCTGAGTCTTCTAAGAAAAAGGGTATGGCCATTTATGTCAGTCAGGCCGGCAGCAGACTTTAAGGAGTAGACATGAGCGGATTGACCAATCTCCTCAATATTGCAAAGGTAGGGCTTTTGGCCCAACAGACCAGTTTACAGACAGTTGGTCATAATATTTCCAATGTGAATACACCAGGTTATTCTAAGCAGAATGTCACCCTTGCAGCCAAAGATCCTACTCCTACCTTTATTGGTCCGCTTGGAAACGGAGTGGATGCCACAGAAGTAACGCGTTCTTATGACAGATTTATTACATCGACCTTGTTTGCTAAAACCTCTGAGCTTAGTGGGCTTGAGACCAAGCTTTCAGGATTAAAGACTGTGGAATCCTTATTTAACGAGGTTGAGGACAACGGGCTTAACGGTCTCTTAGAAGACTTTTGGCAGGGCTGGGACGATTTGGCAAACAATGCGGAAGGAACTCCTGAAAGGACAACCCTCTTGCAGAGGGCCACCATGCTTTCCCAAGCAATAAAAGACAAATATCAAAATCTAATGGCCCTTTCCAAGGATATAGATCTAAATATTCAGGCTAGTGTTGATGATATCAATAACATTTCCAGACAGATTGCTGAACTTAATGTGCAAATTGTTTCTGCCGAGGCTGGTCATCATTCGGCCAATGATCTTAGAGACCAGCGGGACGAGTTGCTAAGGCGCCTATCTGAGCTGGCTAATGTTAGGTATTTTGAAACCGAAAGGGGTTCTTATACCATCATGATTGGTCAGGGGAGTCCCTTAGTTGAAGATGACAAGTCATGGCAACTTAATGTCCAGGACAATAAGGTGTTGTGGTTTGGATCAAATGGTCAGCAGTTTGAATTAACAACAGCCGACATTGCTAGTGGCGAATTGGGAGGTTGGCTTGATATCAAGACAAAACTCAAACCAAGAGATGTTACCGAACTCACCAATTCGGTGGTAAACACTTCTGGAAATGAGGCGATTCATTTAGATACCCTCTTTAGTGAGATAGACGGAGTAAACGTAACTGGCCAGTTTTCTATTGCCTTTTCAGGTACGGATCAGACAGGTGCTGGAATAAGTGGTACATACAACAGCAACAATGATGTAGATGGAGATGGAGTTACAGGTACGATTCGTGATTTTGCCACCTTTATTGAAAATAGTTTTGGTAATACGGTTCGGGTTTCAACTACAGCAGATGGAAGGATTAGGTTAGAGGATACAGATCCAGGGACGTATCCTATCTCATTTCAGATAGACAGCATTTCAGGTAATATAACCGGTTTGGAGCTCGGGAGATTTGATAACAATTATCCTCTTAGTTATACCGAAAAACTCAACCAGATTGCAAAACAGCTTATAAAAGAGGTTAACAGGCAACATGCCCAGGGGGTAGGCCTTATGCCTCTTAGGGAAACCACTGCCACAAATATGGTGTTGAACCCGGGAGAGCCTTTACAGTCAAAGGCATCTGGCCTGGAATTTTCTGAAGACGTTACAGATGGCGAAGTAGAGTTGTGGCTTTATGATACTAATGGTCAGGTTATTGATCAAAATACCAGCACATCCAAGATCAACGAGCCTGTAATCCTCACTATAGATGCTAACACTACATTAAACGATCTTGCATCACAGATAGATAATATTAACGGATTAAACGCCAGAATACTTAATGGAACGCTTATTATAGGTGTTGATGAGAATATGGGAGTGTCTGGATTTGCCTTTGGTCAGGATAGCTCTAACGTTTTAATGGCCCTTGGTATAAACAGTTTTTTTACTGGGGTAGGAGCCAACGATATCTCTGTAAATAGCGATTTGATAAACGATTCCCGTCTTGTTGCCGCAGCAAAGGTTGAAGAGCCAGGTACCCTGTCGGTTACTTCTAAACCGGTTACAGAATCTAAGAGGGTGATAGGACTTGGTATCAGTGAAGGAAATTTTTCTATCCAATTCGATGGGCCAGGAGGTCTTATTACCAGAACGATAAACGTTTTTAAGACTGCACCACAAATAGATTCCTTGGATGATATTCTTGCAAAAATCCAAGACCTTGATGAAGTAGAACGGGCATGGATGGAAGATGGACTAGTTCATATAAAGACGGCTACAGGTTATGAAATAACCAATATTTCAGACAGCAGTACCCAGCCCACCAATTTTTTTGCCTATACAGGGCTTGTTCTTAACGGGCCTTCTGGACAGATTGATGGGACGTTGCAAGTTGACAGGAGCTTTGACCCTATAACTTCTTATGATACTGGTGTCGTAGATGGCGTTATGACCTTACAACTGTTTTTAAGCGATGGTTCAACCTCTACGGTTTCCATAAATGTTGATGCAGATAATGATACGCTAGAGGATATAAGGGATCAAATAGATGGGAATAATGACTTGAGGGCCTTTATTGAAAAGGGCAGACTTTGTATTTCCGCTGCAGGTACAGCCAATCGTTTTGCAATCGTTGACGATACATCAGGGCTTGCTGCTTACTTGGGGTTATCCACACCTGATGGAGGCAGGCTTTTTCCTGCCAACAATGAAAACGCTCTTGAAATGAAAAGTCTTAGTTTTAAGCCCGTAGCCGATCTTGACGATGCATCAATTAATGATGCCTATCATAGTTTGGTTGGAACAGTGGGCATAGATACCAGAACGGTCAGGCTGGATCACGACTTTATGAGAGGGGCAGTAAATGATCTCAAGGCCAGGCGTGAGGATGTATCAGGTGTATCTATCGATGAAGAATTATCTGATTTGTTGAAGTTCCAGCATGCTTATACTGCTGCAGCAAAACTTATAAAGGTGGCGGACGAGCTTTTTGTATCCCTTCTCCAGTCAAAATAGGAATTTGTAGGGGTGTCATATGAGAGTTACTATGACTACTATGTACGATAGGATAAAAACAGACCTTGCAAGGCTTACCGAGAGGCTAGATAGAACAAACGCCACCATTTCTTCTGGCAAGATCTATCAAACCCCTTCTGATGCTCCTGTAAAGCTTACCCATGCTCTTGGTCTTAGGGACAGTCTGGCAGATATCGATCAGTTTAAGAGAAATATTACCTATGGACAAGGCTGGGTTAAGGCAACAGAGAATGTTTTGACAGGAGTTGAGGACAGGCTTCAGAGGGCTAAGGAGTTGGCAATAGAAGGTGCCAACGACACTGTTAATGGTGATAACAGAAGGGCTATTGCCCAAGAAGTCAAGAATATATTGGAAGAGGTGGTAAGTCTTGGTAATGCCAAGCTTGGTAACAGGTATATTTTGGCTGGTTCCAAAACAGATGGTTATGAAAGCAATCAGATGCCATTTGTTATGGATAAACGTTGTAATGTCACATATAACGGGAACCGTGAGGATGTCAAATTAGATGTCGCTCCTGGAATACAGCAAAAAATAAATCTGGATGGCCAGAGCACCCTTATAGATAGTGGTAGTTTTCAGGCCCTTAAAGACCTTTATGACAGTCTTATGGCTGATAGTCAGCCAAATATTGAAAATGCTATAAAAAAATTAGACGATTCAATGACTCACATAAGCAATCAGACTGCGAGAATAGGAGCTATGGCCAATTCTCTGGATGTGAAGGAAGATGTCATGGATTCTCAGAAAATCATAAATACGGAGATATTGTCAGGAGTGGAAGATACAGATTTGATCGAAGCGATAAATAACTTGAATGCTACAGAAACAGCCTACCAAGCGGCATTAGGGGCTGCTTCAAAGGTTATGAAGGTAACCCTTGCAGATTATATCTAGTTCGAAACTATTCATCCCCAGAATCGAAAAGAGGCCAGGGAGGGCATAGCTTTTGCTTATTTTTACAAGAAAGGCCGGACAAAAGATTAGAATTGGAGACGATATCGAAATAACGGTTCTCGATATTAGAAGGGGTAGTGTGAAAATAGGAATAAAGGCACCCAAGGGCTTACTTGTACATAGGGAAGAAGTTTACCAGAAAATTATTCAGGAAAATCTTTCTGCTGCCCAAAGTGTATTGAGTGCTCAAGATCAATTTGACGATATGGATATTAACATAAAGAGATAATAAATAAGCCACCCAGACCAGGATAATTAGGTGGAACCAATGAAAATAGAGACAACCAGATTTGGTACTATAGAAATTGATGAGAATAAGGTTTTGAAATTTGTTCGGGGGATTTTGGGTTTCCCTAACGATTTGCATTATGCACTTCTTCCGCACAGGGAGGATTCCCCATTTTTTTGGCTTCAAAGTCTGGATAGTCCAGATTTGGCCTTTGTAGTTATAAATCCTTCCATTATAGTGTCTGATTACGCCTTTGAACTTCCGGAGGATGCTGTAGAGGAGCTAGAGATCGAGAGACCGGAACAGGCTGAGGCCCTAGTAATAGTGACTTTTAGGCATGGGGAGGATGGGGAATCTCGTACGATGTCTGCAAATCTCTTAGGCCCTGTTGTGGTTAATGTTGATAAGAGGCTTGCTAGGCAGGTGGTGCTTGATCCAAACAAATATCCTGTTCGTTACGAGTTTCATTAATCTTTTCATGCTACTCTAACCACCATTTTACAGTTTCTTCTTGTCATTATCTCATTCTTGATGTTAGAAAAAGGACATGAAATGTCCATTTTGCGGTCATCCAGGCTCAAAGGTTGTGGATTCTAGACCTGCCAGGAACGGCAGGGCCATTAGGCGTAGAAGGGAATGCCTCAAATGTTATGAGCGTTTTACAACTTATGAACAGATTGAAGAGTTCCAGCCGATGGTTGTTAAAAAGGATGGTAGACGCGAGCCCTTTGAAAGGAAAAAGATAATCGACGGTATACTAAAGGCCTGCGAAAAGCGGCCAATAAGTGTTACTGAGATAGAGCGCTTTGTTGATGAATTAGAAAAAGAGATACAAGAAAAGGGCATACTGGAGATACATACCAAGGCCATCGGTGAGAGGGTAATGGAAAGGTTGAGGGCATGGGATGATGTTGCCTATGTAAGATTTGCCTCTGTTTACAAACAGTTTAAAGATTTGAAGGAATTTATGGAGCAATTGAAGGAGCTGCTTTCAAAGGCAGAGCCTCAGAGCTGATCAGAGTATTTAATGACCGTTTTTAGAGGCGTCTTTTAGATTGTTTCTTCGACAATACAACAAATCTTCTTGCAAAAGGTCTCTTGTTTTACTAAAAGATCAATCTCGGGAATCCGACTATTGGATTCGTTTTTCTCCATACAAGATAGACATGAGGGTAAATTAACCAGAAGGAGTTATTTCAATGCCTAAGGCCCTAAAGTGGAAGTTTGCTCTTCTTGCATTTCTGTTGGTAAGCTCAGTTGTTCTTGTGCTTCCGTCTTTTTATCCAAATACTCCCCAGTGGTTCAAGAAATACGTTTATCAGGAAGGTCTTAAACTCGGTTTAGATCTTCAAGGCGGTATGCATCTTATTCTTAAGGTTGATGTGGATCAGGCGGTCAGAAATGCTGCCCAGTTGGCAGCCCAGGATTTAAAGGATGCATTGAAGCGCCAGGGTATTACTATTGTAAGAAGGAAGAGCCAGAATCCAGATGAGATCCTTATCGCGGTTCCAAATAAGAGTTCCCTCCAAAAGATAAAAGAGGTAATCCAACAGGATTTCCCGAATTTGATTATAAAAAGCATTGATGATCAATCTAGGTTCCCCACCATTGCTCTTGCCCTGTCTCCAAAGGAAGAACAATTCATTAGGGAGCATGCGGTGGAGCAGTCTCTGGAAATAATAAGGAACAGAATAGACCAGTTTGGGGTTACAGAGCCGGTTATTGTGCGTCAAGGAGAAGACGAAATAGTTGTCCAGCTTCCTGGCGTAAAAGATCCCAAGAGGGCAATAAAGTTAATTGGTCAAACTGCCCAATTGGAATTTAAGCTGGTTGACGATGATGCCAATGTAGATCTTGGCAGCCTGATTACAAAAGCCATAAACGACGGTAGGCTTCCGCGTAATTATAATGCCAAACAATTAAATGCTGTGTTAAAGGGACAGATCCCCAGGGGAGATAAGATCTACATTATGAAACAGGTAGATTCCCGTACCGGTACGGTAAGAAATGTACCCATTCTTCTAAAAGATAAGACTTTAATGACAGGGGATGCTGTAAAAACAGCCCATGTTAGGATAGGTGGGACCTATAATGAACCATATGTAGCCCTTGAGCTTACGGACAGGGGGGCAAGAATTTTTGAAAAAATTACGGGCGAAAACGTAGGCAAACGTCTTGCGATAGTCTTAGATGGCGTGGTGCGTTCAGCACCTGTAATCCGTGAAAAGATCGGAGGAGGCCATGCCCAGATCTCAGGTTCTTTTACTCATGAAGAGGCGGCAGATCTTGCTATTGTGTTAAGGGCGGGTGCGCTTCCGGCTCCGGTCAAGATAATTCAAAATGTCACAGTGGGTCCTTCTTTGGGGCGGGATTCTATTCAAAAGGGCCTGATATCAGGTATAGCCGGTGCAATATTTGTCATGATTTTCATGGTGATATATTACCGGCTGTCGGGTTTTATTGCCGATGTGGCAGTAATTTTAAATTTAGTATTTCTGATGGCTGTATTAGCCCTTTTTCAGGCTACCCTAACCCTTCCAGGTATTGCTGGTATCATCCTAACCATTGGTATGGGGGTGGATTCCAATGTTCTGATATTTGAACGAATGCGTGAAGAAAAGGCCCTTGGCAAACCATTAAAGGCCTTTATCGATGGAGGCTATGACAAGGCCTTCTGGACCATTGTTGATGCCCATGTGACCACATTAATAACAGCCCTTGCCCTTTTCTTGTTTGGCACAGGACCCATTAAGGGTTTCGCTGTAACACTTTCTGCAGGTATTATAATAAACCTTTTTACAGCTATTTATGCTACCAGATGGGTCTATCAATGGCTTCTTTATAAGAACGCCATCAAGGATCTGTCTTTTATGCAAATAGTTGGCAAAACCAACATCGATTTTATTGGAAAGAGGAACATTTCTCTCGCCATTTCTGCCGTTTTGGTGATTACTGGTCTTGTTGCCTTTGTCCAAATAAATCGTGGAACAGCCAACCTCGGTGTAGATTTTGCTGGTGGCACTATGGTCCAGTATAAGGCGGATAAGCCATTCAAATTAGAAGATGTGAGAAAGGCCCTGTCAACAGCGGGCGTAAAGGGTTATGCCCTTCAAGAGGTTCCCAAAGAACACATCCTAATTGTTAGGGTTAAAAAGTCAGTGGCTACGGTAGGAGACATTGAAGAGAAGATTACTTCTGCCTAGGAGCAAGGGCTTTCTGGTTATAAGTTCACTATAGAAAGCAAAACAGAAATAGGATCTACAGTAAGCAAGGAGCTTAGAAGAAAGGCAATAATTGCCATTTTAATTTCTTTGGCAGGTATTATTGGATACTTGGCGTTTAGGTTTAATATCAGTTTTGGTGTGGCCGCTGCTATCGCCACGTTCCATGATGTATTGGCAGTGCTTGGGATCTTCTATATCCTCAATAAGGAGATAAATCTCTTGATTGTCACGGCCCTTCTGACCTTGGCTGGTTACTCTCTTACAGATACTGTGGTGGTATTTGACAGGATTAGGGAGAATATGAAGAGATATCGGAAGCTATCCTTTGCTGAAGTAATAAATAAAAGTGTAAACGAGATGTTGAGTCGAACCATCATTACTTCTCTCACTACCTTGATTGTAGTGTTATCCCTTTATTTTTTCGGCGGTGTTGTCATACACGACTTTGCCTTTGCCCTAGTGCTTGGAATCATAGTTGGGACGTATTCCTCGGTGTTTGTGGCAAGCCCGATTGTTTATATGTGGCATAAGGGGAAGGCACCAAGGTAGAGGTTTAGGTTATTGTCAGCGGCCTAAGTTTTGAAATGCAATGGACTGTTTAGAGATAAAAGGGGGCCGCACCCTATCCGGAACTATTAGAATTAGCGGAGCCAAAAACGCCGCCCTGCCCATCTTGTCTGCCACTCTTCTTGCAGAAGGGGCCTTTTGTCTCAACGAGGTCCCAAGGTTAGAAGATGTAAAGATTTTTCTCGAATTATTACAAGAGCTTGGAGTTGATGCAAAGGGTTTGGAAAATGGTTCTCTTTTAGTCGATTCCTCCAAGCTAGACAGTTACGAGGCGCCTTACGAGTTGGTTAGAAAAATGAGGGCGTCTGTGTTGGTGCTTGGCCCTTTGGTCGCTAGACTTGGCAGGGCAAGGGTCTCTTTGCCAGGGGGTTGTGCTATTGGAGCTAGGCCTATTGATTTCCATCTGAAAGGATTGGAGCTCATGGGCGCCAAGCTAGAAATCAAGGAGGGTTTTGTCGAGGCTAGGGCAAGGCGGCTCAAGGGAGCCCAAATCTACTTTGACATCCCCTCTGTCACTGGTACTGAAAATCTTATGATGGCTGCATGTCTTGCAAAAGGTAAGACGGTATTGGAAAACGCTGCAAAAGAGCCAGAGGTGGTTGCTCTTGGCAAAATGCTCAAGGAGATGGGCGCAGACATCAAGGGTCTTGGTACAGATACTGTAATTATTCATGGCACTCGTCACTTACAGCCGGTTTCTTGCACAATAATTCCAGACCGAATAGAGGCCGGCACCTATTTGATGGCAGCTGGTGCTGCAGGCGGAGAACTTGTTATAGAAAACTGTGTGCCTGAGCATCTTGATACTGTACTGTTGAAATTGAAAGCAGCTGGTCTTAGGCTCAAGATTGTTGACAAAGATAAAATAAAAGTAAAGAAAAGGGGCAAGCTTAACAGTATCGATGTAAAAACCCAGCCATATCCAGGTTTTCCTACAGATCTGCAGGCTCAGATAATGGTTCTTATGGCGATTGCGGGAAGACTTAGTGTTATTACTGAGACCATTTTTGAGAATAGATTCATGCACGTGGCGGAGCTAAAAAGACTTGGCGCAGATATAAGGGTTGAAGGGAGAAGCGCAATAGTCAGGGGGGTAAAACATCTAAACGGAGCGCCAGTAATGGCCACTGATCTTAGGGCCAGTGCATGTCTTGTGCTCGCAGGTCTTGCTGCAAAGGGCACCACTTTGGTGCAGGGGCTTCATCATTTGGATAGGGGATATGAAAGGATGGATAAAAAGCTTGCGCAGGTTGGAGCTCGCATAAGACGTGTAAAAGTGCAAGATGGTCGTTTATAAGGATAACTATGAAACATATGGGGAATATGCTTAGGGATTCTTTTGGCCGCGTTATTACGTACCTGCGTTTATCAATAACTGATAGATGTAATCTTAGATGTTTCTATTGTATGCCTCAAGCCGGTTTCAAATGGATGCCACCAGGACAAATTTTACGTTTTGAGGAGATAGTGCAGCTTACAAGGGTGCTTGCAGACCTTGGTGTAAAGAAGGTCCGTTTTACTGGTGGCGAACCGCTTGTAAGAAAGGATGTGGTCAAGCTTATAGCAGATGTAAACCAGCTTGACGGAATAAAAGAGACTTGTCTTACCACCAATGGCGTCTTGTTAAAATCAATGGCCTCTGATCTATTTAATGCTGGTTTACGTCATCTCAACGTTAGCCTCGATACCTTGCATGCCAAGAGATTTGAGCAGATAACAGGAAGAGATTTTTTTTATCAGGTATGGAGTGGTATAGAAAAGAGTCTAGAACTTGGTTTCTTCCCTGTTAAGATTAATTTTGTAATGATGCGCGGTAAAAATGACGATGAAGTAGTAGATTTTGCTCGGCTTGCCCAGCACTATAATCTTGAGGTGAGATTTATAGAATTCATGCCTATCGGAAAGAAATCCAAGTGGGGAAGACAGTATTTTCTGCCTTCGGATGAGGCAAGGTCCTTGATTGAAAGAGAGTTTGGCAAACTTATACCCATTAAACGTAAAGACGATGCTGGCCCAGCAGATATGTATTTGTTGCAGGAGGGGATAGGAAAAGTGGGTTTTATAAGCCCCTTGAGTCACCGTTTCTGTTCTAGTTGTAACAGGTTGAGAGTGACGGCAGACGGTAGGGTGCGTTTGTGTCTTTTCTCGGATCTAGAATTCGGGCTTAGGGATTTGTTGCGTAAAGGTATTTCAGATAATCAACTGTCGCGTTTTTTTTCTGATATTATATTAAGAAAGCCAGCACGATATCTAACAAAGAAAAAAGACATTCCATCTTGCGACAGACAAATGTCTTCCATCGGAGGATAGACAGTCCATCATTATTAGGAGGAAACAATGATCATCCTTGAGGATCTCCTTTACACTGAGGAACATATGTGGGTTAAACCTGATGATAGTAGTGAAAAGGCCGTAATAGGGATAACTGATTATGGCCAGGAGCGTATTGGGATCGTGGGATCTATTGATCTGCCAAGTCCTGGAGACGAGTTTGTAGAGACTGATGTGTTTGCAACAGTGGAAAACTCCATAGGCGAAGTGACAGAGCTCCTTTGTCCTATTTCTGGTCGGGTTCTTACGGTAAATGAGATGCTTATGGATGCCCCAGAGGCCATAAATGACGATCCCTATGACGATGGATGGATAATGGTGTTGGAGATAGTTCAGCCAGAAGAACTGGATGATTTGATGAGTCCGGAAGATTACGAGCAATATGTTGAAGAGCTGAAGATTAAGGACGAAGAGATCTTGGATGAGGAGGATGAGGATATTCTGGAGGTAGAGGAATAATGTCCAAGATAGCCTTCCTTTTCCCCGGACAAGGTTCCCAATATGTGGGTATGGGCGTTGATCTTTTGAAGGCCTACGAGTTTGCCAGTCCTATGTTACAAAAGGCAGAGGATGTGTGTGGAATAGATATAAGGAAGTTGTGTGTTAAGGGCCCTTTGGAAGATCTTACGAGGACCGCAAATTTACAGCCATGTCTGACAGCCATCGATATCATATGTGCCAAGGCCTTGATGGAAGAAGGGATACAACCTGATGCAGTAGCTGGTCACAGCCTTGGTGAATATCCAGCCCTTTGGGCATGCGGAGCTGTTGATTTTAGAGATTGCTTGAGACTTGTCAAAGAGAGAGGCAGGGTAATGGAAGCGGCTGCGCAGAGAAGACCAGGTTCTATGGCTGCTATCATTGGCCTTGAAGCACAGGAATTGAAAGAGATTATTGATGGTGTGCTTTCACAGCATAAGGGCGTTTTGGCAATGGCAAATCACAACTCCAAAGAGCAGATAGTAGTAACTGGCGAAAAGGCGTTAGTCAAAAGCTTGTGTGAAAAGGTAAAGACGTTAGGAAAGAGGGCAATAATGCTAAGGGTCTCTGGGGCTTATCATAGTCCCTTGATGGAGGGAGCTGCAAAGGAGTTTGCAAGAGTACTTTCTTCTGTAAGCTTTGGAAGACCTTCAATCCCCATCTATAGTAATGTAAGTGCAAATCCTGAAGAGGATCCGGCTATGATAGTACGTTTGCTTTCCCAGCAGATGTGTATGCCAGTAAGGTGGTACGAAATTGCGAATAATATGTACAGGGATGGGGTGAGGATCTTTATTGAAGCAGGACCGAAAAAGGTACTTTCTAATCTGATTAAAAAGTCTATCGATGCAGATGACTATCAAGTTTTCAGCGTAGAGACCAAGGCTGATATAGATAGTATAAAAAATGCTTTTTCAATTTGATTAAGGGGGGCAAGTGTTTTATTTTCAAAGGGAAAATAACCAGGCGGTTGATCTAGAATGTAGAGTATGTGGCAGCCCACTCGAGATATGCAGAAGGTGAAGGTCTGTTGCCTTGAGGTGTCAAGGCTGCGGAAAGCTGTTTTCTATTGGGGAATATGCGAATGAAATGAGCGACGAGCTGGCAAACATGTTGGCCTATACCAGGGTTGATAGAATATAAAATGAAAAAAGGGCTCTTGTGCAGAGCCCTAACTTTTAAATCCCTTATAGGTCTTGGTCCTAATTAGCAGCCTTCAACCTTGGCAGCGCTCTTGACCTTGATCTTAACAGAATCTCCTGCTTTTGCCTTGCATTCGTCTTTGAGCTTTATTACCAGCTCTCCATTTTCGTTTTTCACCACTTCACCTTTACACTTGGCAGCAAGGCTTACACCTGACAGACCCGCTGTAAAGAAGAGTGCCAAAACCAGGGATGTAATCTTTTTACGCATGAGACTTCCTCCTTTTTCCTGTTGTTGAAATGTTTTAGTGACAGAACTACAGTACTGTTTTAGTATACGAAGCTTTAGAATGTGTCAAGTGGTTAAGTGAAATAGCACTCAAATATTATGCAAGATTTGAACATTTCATCAAAAACCGCAAAAGATGGTGTTGCCGGAACTGGCAGGAAGCACCCCCTTAAACTCTTGCTTGATTTCATTGCTAAGCTTAATTCTGCCTTTGTAACTGCTCAAGAACTTGAAGAAATATTTTATGCGATCCTTGTTGGCGCAACTGCTGGCGAAGGCTTAGGTTTCAATAGGGCCTTTTTGTTCCTTGTAGATGAAGCCACTGATAGTTTGTGTGGTCGCTTTGGTCTTGGTCCCCAAGATCTGAAAGAGGCAGGGAGGATCTGGAACAGTATATCCACTGAAAGGCTCAACCTCTTTCAAATACTCGAGAAGGTGCGTGATCAATTGTCTGACGATGGTCAGCCCCTTAACCGTTTTGTAAGAACCATTCGGATTCCTTTATCTCGGTCAGAAAATTGTTTTATAAAGGCATTAAAGGAAAATAGGGCCTACCTGATAACGGATTCTCCAAGGGTAGGTGCCATTTACTCCCAGGAATTATGCAGGCTTTTTGGCAGTGGTGAGTTGGCAGTGGCCCCATTGAATACTCACGGCAAAGAGTATGGCATCGTTGTAGCAGACAATATTTTTACCAAGGCCCCGGTAACGGAGGAAACCCTTTATTGTCTTCATCTGTTTGCTGGTATCGGGTCTCTTGCTATTTGTCAAAGGAACATGTGTCAGAATCTCGAGGACAAGGTGTCCAGGTTAAAAAGAGCAAAAAGGGCGGTGGAGACCCAAAAGAATCTTTTAATAGAGATAGAAAAATATTCTGCCATCGGCAGGATGTTGGATCATCTACTTCATGAATTAAGAAATCCTCTTGCAGCCATTGGAGGTATAGCCCGGTTGTTAGAAAAAAGGCAAGACGATAGTACTGCTAGGCATTACCTTGCCACTGTCATAAAGGAGGTCGAGAAGATAGAAAAGACCTTGGCAACAGTGGCTGAGCTTCATGAAATTAAGGCCATAGTGCGTTATGAGTTGGAGCTGATATCTCTGGTCGAAACTATAACAGTGATTATTCAAGGCGATTTGGAAGACGCTGGAATAGTTTTGCATAAGAATTATCCAAAGAACCCTGTAATAGTTATTGGAGATAGAGAAAAGTTGCAAGAGGCTATTTTGTGCGTGTTGAAAAATTCTATAGAGGCAATGCCTGATGGTGGAATTATTGTGTTGGCCATATCCAAAAAGGGTGCAGATATTGAGATCCGTATTTCAGACAGTGGCTTGGGGATTGCTCGTGGACATTTTAAAAAGGCAGATAATCCTTTTTTTACCACTAAATTCAATGCCATGGGGCTAGGGTTATCAAAGGCCAAAAAGATAATAGAGCTTCATGGTGGTTCTTTATTTCTGACATCCAATCGGATAGGGGGGACCACCTGTGTAATGACCCTACCCAGGTGTTAAATATTTTTACTCCATTTTTATAAAGGTATTAAGAAATGATAGGTAGCCTATTGGTGGATACCCACGCTCATCTTGATATGATTAGCCAAGACAAGGAGACAATATGTTCTGTGCTGGAGAGGGCTAGGCATGAAGGAGTTGGAGCTGTTTTATCAGTTGGTATAGATGTGGAAAGTTCCAAGGCTGCAGTCCATTTTGCTCGCGAGATCGATGATGTTTTTGCAGCTGTTGGTTTCCATCCAAATGATGCCAGCAGGTTTTCTAAGGATGCCTTGGTTATATTAAAGAAATTGTGCCAACATACTAAGGTAAGGGCATGGGGTGAGATTGGCCTTGACTATTATAGGGATCGTACACCTAAAAGGGTACAGAAAGAGGTCTTTGAAGTTCAGTTGCAGGCAGCATTTGATAGGTCGTTGCCTGTGATTATTCATGCCCGTAACGCTCTTGAAGATTGTATTCAAATAATAAAGGGTTTTTTGAAAAAAGGTCAACTGCTTGGGGTGTTCCACTGTTTTTCAGGCACAGAGGCAGATGCCAGGAGAGTGTTAGATCTAGGTTTTTATGTTTCTTTTACAGGGGTGGTTACTTTTCCTAAGGCGGAAGCCCTGAGAAAGGTGGTCCGCTTTGTTCCAATAGACCGTATTTTGATAGAAACAGATTCTCCGTTTCTTAGTCCTGTTCCTTTTCGCGGCAAGCCGAATGAGCCTGCGAGAGTGCGTTATGTTGCTGAGACAATAGCCAGAATAAAAGGGATGGATTATGCAGAGGTGGCTTCATGTACCACGAAAAATGCCAAGGACCTTTTTGTTCTTCCTGCTCCATAGTTTTGGGTTCAGGTTCTCCGCGACGTCGCGATCTGTTAAGACAACTGGGTTTGAGCTTTTCTGTTTGTACTGGGAGAGTGCGAGAACTTGATGATTCTTCGGGGCTTTATCCCGACAAGCTGACAATGCAAAATGCCATTTTAAAGCTCGAAGCTGTTAAGGATCTATGTAGTGCAGATGTTATTATATGTGCAGATACCTGTGTTTATTGTAGTGGCAAGATTTTTGGCAAACCTGTTAACTTTGAGCATGCAGTGGACATGCTTGCTCGGTTGAGCGGGAGATGGCATAAAGTATATACAAGTTTTGCGCTTTTTAGAAGAGAAAAAGGCCAGCTTAGAAAGAGGACGGTAGTCTCTAGGGTGTTTATCGATGTCATTAACAGAGATGTTTTGTGTGCCTATTGTAACTCTAGCGAGCCTTATGATAAGGCAGGAGGATATGCCATTCAGGGTACCGGAGCGTTTTTGGTTCGTCAGATAGAAGGATCGTATACTAATGTAGTAGGGCTTCCTGTAACCGAACTGGTGAAAGACCTTCTGGAGTTAGGAGCTATAAAACCATGTGTGAACGGTTAAACTATATTAAAGAGAGGGTTGCGGTTGCTGCCAAGCGTTCTGGCCGAGATGCATCCGATATAACAATAGTGGCTGTAAGCAAAAAAAAGCCTTCGTTTATGATCCGGGCATTGTATGATTGTGGTCAGAGAATATTCGGTGAAAACTATATCCAGGAGGCTATCTCGAAGATTGAGCAGCTTTCTGATATTAAAGATATTCAGTGGCATTTTATTGGTCATCTGCAACGCAATAAGGTGAAATATGCAGTGAGATGGTTTAACTGGATAGAAACCGTTGATTCTTTCAAGTTGGCTAAGGCCTTAGACAGAAAGGCCAAGGAGCTAGACAGGCGTATTAAGATACTTGTTCAGGTCAATATAGCTGACGAGCAATCAAAGTATGGGATGACCCCCAAAGAGGTCCCTGCTTTGTTAGATGAATTGGATAGCCTATCTAACTTGGAATTTAAGGGGTTGATGACTATTCATCCTTTTTCCAGCACTCCAGAAGATGCAAGACAGTGGTTCAAAAAGATGGTCCAGTTAAGAGATGACCTTTCCAACAGTTATCCACATCTTGATTTTTCCGAGCTTTCAATGGGCATGTCAAGCGACTTTGAAATAGCCATAGAAGAAGGTGCCACTATCGTTAGGATAGGAACGGCCCTTTTTGGACCAAGAATATAATCAAATAAAAGGGATTTTATTTTCTTATGTACAAGGTATTTATAAAGACACATTTTTCTTCAGCGCACTATTTACGTAATTATCCAGGGAATTGTGAGTATCTTCATGGTCACAACTGGGAGGTGACGGTTTCTGTCAAGGCCAAGGAACTAAACGAGATCGATGTTGCCATAGATTTTAGGGACCTTAAGAAAATTGTAGCAGAGATAATGGATGAGCTCGATCACAAAAACCTGAACGAGCTTCCGCAGTTTAGGGAAATAAATCCTTCTTCAGAAAGACTTGCTAGGTATATTTACGAAAGGCTTGAGGACAAGTTAAGGTCTTTTGCTGGGATTTCTCCTGTTAGTGTTGAGGTTAAAGAGACCCCGACATCAGGAGTAGAGTATTTCAAAGATTAGAGCCTTATCGATGTCAACGGATAAATCCTTGCTTCGGATTTGCGAGATATTCACTAGTATCCAGGGAGAGGGGTCTCATGCTGGGTTGCCATTTTTTTTTATCCGTCTGACTGGTTGTAATCTGCGTTGTTCTTATTGTGATACTACTTTTGCCTATGGGGGAGGATTCAAGTTATCTGTTGATGAGCTTATTGACAAATGGCTTGAAAGCAAGATCCGTTTCGTCTTGATAACAGGAGGGGAGCCCCTTCTGCAGCCCCCGGTATACGAACTTATGGAGCGGTTGCTGTCAAAGGGAGCCAAATGCTTGCTGGAGACCAACGGTACAATTTTATTGTCATCTGTACCCAAAAGAGTTGTAAAAGTGGTTGATTGGAAGACTCCTGGCAGTGGATATGGTGATAGTTTTTTAGAGGAGAATCTACGTTTTATTGGTAGTAATGATGAAATAAAATTTGTAATAACATCTTACGCGGACTATATATGGAGTTCAAAAATTGTCCGAAGCCGGGCCCTTTGGCTTTTTACCTCAGTTATTTTTTCTCCTGGCTACAAGTTAGTTAGACCATCTAGGCTGGCTCAATGGTTACTTGAAGATCGCTTGGAAGCCAGATTGCAAATCCAGCTTCATAAGGTGATCTGGGGGTGCCAAAGAGGCGTATAGTTTAGGCAAAAATAATTTAAAAGACGTTGACAGGACGTCTCAAATAATGTAAAAGCTACTTCTAAAATTTAATGAATGAAGCTTCATTTTTAATTTATTAGAATTTCGGCTAGTTAGCCTTCGGGGTAGGAGACCTTATGATAACTATAGACCTTTCAATTGTAGCGGAAATTATTGGCGTACTTATTATGATTGTGGTCCTCAATTCAATGCTTTATAAGCCCATTAGGCGCATTCTTAAGGAGAGGCAAGAAAAAATGGATGCGATAGAGGCTGAGGCTGTGAAGTTTGAGGACAGGATTAAGAGTCTCATTGAAGATTATGAGAGAAAGCTTCGGGAGGCAAGGCAAGCTGGCAAGGCAGAGTTCGAGAAGTTGCGTGAGGAGGCCAGGCAGCTTGAGCAGAAGCTCTTGGAGGAAAGTATGCAGGAGGCGGAGGCTAAAAGGCAAGAGTTGATGAGTCAGCTTACCAGCCAGATTGAGGCTGCCAAGAAAGAGTTGCAGGCCAAGGCCGAATCGTTTGCAGTAGAAATAGCGCAAAAGTTGCTTGGGAGGGCCGTTTAATGTCTAGAAGATTTGTTATGGTGTTGCTCTTTAGTCTGGGCATGCTTTTTTATGTAGCTAGCCCAGTGTTTTCGGAAGAGGCAGGGTCGGCGCATGAGGCGCCCTCTGTAGCGGTGGAGGCGGCACATGCAACAGCCCCAGCGGCTCATGGTGAAGCTGTTCATGAGGTTGCTGGCCAGCAGGCTTCTCACGAGGCCTCGGGCGGCCATGGTGGTGGGCATGGAGAGCATCATGGCCTGACTCGCGTACAAGTGATGAACTTTATATGGCACTGTCTGAATTTTACATTGTTGGTGATCATCCTTGTTAAGTATTTGAAAAAGCCCATTGCTGATAGTTTGAAAGGCCGTCAAGAGTCTATTGCTAAGGCCTTTGAAGAGCTTGAGGCCAAGAAGGAAGAGGCTGCTACGCGTTTTAAGGAGTATGAGCAGAAGCTGTCTGGGATGGATGAGGAGGCTAAGAAAATCCTTGAAAATTTTGTGGCCCAAGGTCAAAAGGAAAGGGATACTATTATCGAGCAGGCCAAGGCTGCCGCAGAACGTATAAAAGCCCAGGCAGAATTTTATGTTCAGCAGGAGCTTGCCAAGGCGAAGGTAGAGCTGCAAAAAGAAGTGGCAGATATGGCTGTCAAGATGGCTGAAGAAATAATAAGGAAGAATCTGACTGAGCAAGATCAATCGAGGCTCATCAGTGAATACCTTGAAAGGGTGGTGCATAAAAATTGATTAGCACAGTATTAGCAAGAAGGTATGCAAAGGCGCTCTTTGCTGCAGGCAAAGAGGAGGATAAACTGCAGGCCTTTAATGAGACCCTTCAGGCTCTCAATGAGTTCCTCAAAGCAAATCCTGATATAGAGGCCGCCCTGGAAAGCCCGGTGATAGGGTTGGATGTCAAGCAGGAGGTTGTGGAGGAGCTTATCAAGGCCGCAGGTGTTGACAAGACCATGGCCAACTTTTTGAGAATTCTGGTTCAAAACAACAGAGTTCATTACTTAGGCCTCATAGCCAGTGCGTATCAGGAGCTCATGGATGAGCAAATGGGGATCGTGAGGGCCAAGGTTATTACGGCTGTTCCGATCAAAAAGGATCTGCAAAAGCAGATGCAAAAGGCATTTTCTGAGCTCACTGGGAAGCAAGTGGTTTTAGAGGCTGTTGAAGACCCCGAAATTATAGGTGGGGTTATTGCAAAGGTTGGCGATAAGGTCTGGGATGGTAGTATAAAAAGCCAGCTAGAAGGCTTTAAAGAATCTATAGGGAGGGGTGAAATAGGATAATGGCACAGATAAACGCATCCGAAATTAGCGATATAATAAAGAAGAAGATAGAAGAGTTTGAAAAGAGCGTTGACTTGGCAGAAACTGGTACAGTTCTGTCGGTCGGTGACAATGTTGCCCGTGTTTATGGTGTGCGCAATTGCATGACCATGGAACTCTTGGAGTTCCCGGGTGGCGTCATGGGTATTGCCTTGAACCTGGAGCAGGATAACGTTGGTGTGGCGGTCATGGGCGACTGTTCGCTCATTAAAGAAGGTGACCAGGTCAAGCGCACCGGTAAAATCGCTCAGGTACCTGTGGGTGAGTGCATGCTTGGTAGGGTCGTGGATGCTTTGGGTAATCCAATCGATGGAAAGGGTCCCATCAATGCTACCGAGTTCCGCAGAATAGAGATGAAGGCTCCTGGTGTTATTGAGAGAAAGCCAGTTCATGAACCTTGCTATACTGGTCTAAAGGCCATAGACGCAATGACTCCGGTCGGAAGGGGGCAGAGAGAGCTTATCATTGGAGACCGTCAGATTGGTAAGACTGCTATAGGAGTGGATGCTATAATCGCCCAAAGAGAAACAGATGTGTACTGTATTTACAATGCTGTTGGTCAGAAGCAGGCTACTGTTGCTCTTGTTGTTGAGGCCCTTAGAAAAGCTGGGGCCATGGAGTATACAACGGTAGTTGCTAGTAGTGCCAGTGAGCCGGCTTCACTCCAGTATCTTTCTTCTTTTGCTGCTACTGCTATGGGTGAATACTTTAGGGATAATGGCAAGCATGCACTTATAATTTATGATGATTTGTCAAAGCAGGCGGTAGCATATCGTGAGCTTTCGCTTCTCCTCAGGCGTCCTCCAGGACGTGAGGCCTATCCTGGCGACATTTTTTATAACCATTCCCGTTTGCTTGAGCGTTCTGCAAAACTCAATGACGAATTGGGGGCAGGAAGTCTTACCGCCCTTCCCATAATTGAGACCCAGCAGGGTGACGTCTCTGCTTATATACCAACTAACGTTATTTCTATTACAGACGGCCAGGTCTATCTCGAACCATCACTGTTCTTTGCAGGTATCAGGCCGGCGGTTAACGTTGGTCTCTCGGTTTCTCGAGTTGGTGGTGCCGCTCAGGTCAAGGCTATGAAGCAGGTGGCTGGTACCTTGAGGCTTGATCTTGCTCAGTACAGAGAGCTGGCAGCATTCGCACAGTTTGGTAGTGACCTGGATGAGGCTACTCAGAAACAGTTGCGCAGAGGTGAACGTCTTGTGGAGCTGTTAAAGCAGCCTCAGTATAATCCGCTGCCAATGGAGAAGCAGGTTCTTGTGCTTTTTGCAGGCACCAAAGGTCTCTTGGATGAGTTGCCAGTAACGGCTATTCAAGATTTTGAGAAGGAGCTGTATGATTTTGTAGAACAGAAATATCCCCAAATCTATCAAGAGTTACGAGAAAAGCAGGAAATATCCGATTCGCTTGACAAGGTTATGAGGGATGCAATAGCAGAGTGCATTTCACAGTTCAAAACCGCACGCAACCTATAAGAGGACGGGATAAATGGCGTCTTTAAAAGACATTAAACTAAAGATAACTGGTATTAAAAAGACCGAGCAGATTACAAAGGCCATGAATATGGTCGCTGCGGCCAAGTTCCGTGGCGCCCAGGAACGTATGGAAGAATTTAGGCCCTATGCTGGAAAGTTTTCAGGTGTGATGGGTCAACTGGCTAGCAGGGTGGATCCTAATGCCTTTCCTTTAATGGAAGAGCGGGATGTGAAAAAATCCATGGTCTTGGTAGTTACATCTGATAGGGGGCTTTGTGGTGCTTTTAATGCAAATATTATAGCTGCAGCAGAAAAGTTTATTGATGAAAAGAAAGGCGAAGGTAAAGAGGTCGCTGTAGGCTGTATAGGTAGAAAAGGTCATCAGTACTTTTCGAAGGCTGATGTGGATTTGCCTATAGAGATTACCGATTGTATGGCCCGAATAGAAATGGTAGATGCCAGGAAGGCGGGTCAGGAATGTATAAGGCTGTTTCTGGATGGCCAATTGGATGAGGTATATCTGCTTTATGGTCGCTTTGTCAATGTGGTAACTCAAAAGCCCACATTAAAGAAATTAATTCCTATAAGTGCCACCGATTTGTTAGAAGTGGAAGAGGAAGAAAAAGGCGGACCAAAGGCGGCGTATATATACGAGCCAGATCCTGAAGAGATTCTTGATATCTTGTTGCCTATGTTTGTGAATGTCCAGATAATGGCTGCAATGCTTGAGACTGCATGTAGTGAGCAGGCGGCGCGAATGACAGCAATGGACAATGCAACAAGGGCTTGTTCGGATATGATTCATGAATTGACCCTCGCCTACAATAAGGCACGTCAGGCCTCTATTACAGCAGAGTTGATGGACATTGTTGGCGGTGCCGAGGCACTCAAGGGTTAGGCAGTTTATATAAAAAGTTTGGGTTTATTACCCTGTGGGAGGTAGGAACAAATGGCAAATATTGGAAAAATAGTACAGGTCATCGGGCCGGTTGTAGACGTTGAATTCGAGCCAGGACAACTGCCCGCTATCTTGAACGGCCTATTAGTGTCAAACCCGGCTATTAGTGATCAGCCGGACAACTTGTACATAGAAGTAGCACAGCATCTGGGTGACAATATTTGTAGGTGCATCGCCATGGATACTACAGACGGTTTAGTCCGTGGTATGGAGGCAAAAGATACAGGTGCACCTATTAAGATACCTGTTGGTGAACCAACCTTGGGGAGGATTATGAATGTGGTTGGTTGGCCTGTGGATGGGAAGGGGCCTATAAAGTCAGATACCATGTATCCAATTCACAGAAAGGCCCCGGAATTTGTGGAGCAGGATACCACTGTTAATGTTCTCGAAACTGGAATCAAGGTTATCGACCTTTTGGTGCCATTCCCTAGAGGCGGTAAAATGGGGCTGTTCGGTGGTGCCGGTTGTGGAAAGACAGTTATTATGATGGAGATGGTCCACAACATTGCTATGCAGCATGGTGGTATTTCGGTCTTCTGCGGTGCTGGTGAGAGGACCCGTGAAGGGAACGATCTATACCTTGAAATGAAAGAGTCTGGCGTTCTCCCCAAAGCTGCCTTGGTTTATGGACAGATGACCGAGCCTCCAGGAGCTAGGGCAAGAATAGGACTTACTGGTCTTACGGCAGCTGAGTATTTTCGTGATGAAGAAGGCCAAGACGTGTTGTTTTTTATTGACAATATCTTCCGATTTACCCAGGCTGGATCTGAGGTTTCGGCTCTATTGGGTCGCATTCCTTCAGCTGTTGGTTATCAGCCTACATTGGCTACTGACCTTGGTGCTCTACAGGAACGTATTACTTCAACCACAAAGGGATCAATTACAGCTGTTGAGTGTGTGTACGTGCCTGCAGACGACTTAACAGACCCTGCCCCAGCTACCACTTTTGCCCACTTAGATGGTACAGTTGTTCTTTCAAGGCAGATTGCTGAGCTTGGAATTTATCCTGCTGTTGATCCGTTGGATTCTACTTCGCGTATCCTTGATCCTAATGTATTGGGTGACGAACATTACCAGACAGCACGTGAGGTGCAGCAGACCTTGCAGAAATATAAAGATTTGCAGGATATCATAGCAATTCTGGGTATGGATGAGCTCTCAGATGAAGACAAGATTACAGTCCAGAGGGCAAGGAAGATTCAAAGATTTTTGTCCCAACCGTTCCATGTTGCAGAGACTTTTACAGGTATACCTGGAAAGTATGTGAAGGTTGAAGATACTGTTCGCGGATTTAGGGAGATTTTGGATGGAAAGCATGATGATCTGCCAGAGCAGGCTTTCTATATGGTTGGCACAATAGAGGAAGCAGTCGAAAAGGCTCAAAAGTCATAAATTAGGGTGTAAAAATGGCGAATAAACTCAATTTAGAAGTAGTTACGCCTACGAAACTTGTAGTAAGTGATGAGGTAGATCTTTGTACGGTACCCGGTACTGAAGGTGTTTTTGGCGTAATGGCGAATCATGCTCCTATACTCTCTACGTTAAAGATCGGCGAGATGCACTATGACAAGGATGGTAATATTGTTCGATTAGCAGTTAGCGGCGGATTCGTTGAGGTGTCGGCGAATCGGATGACGGTATTGGCCGAAGCTGCTGAGATATCGGAGGATATTGATGTAGAGAGGGCGCTTCGCGCCAAAGAGAGGGCTGAAAAACGCCTTCAAGAAGCAGAGAGCGGCCGAGAGGATATTGATATAGCCAGGGCAAAGGCTGCCATGGCAAGGGCATTAACCCGACTTAAGGTAGCTGGAAAACTAAGTTAGACAGATATATTCCAAGGGGAGGGGAGAAAAGGCAAGCCAAAGGCTTGCCTTTTCTTTTTTATATGGTCAATATTAGACCATGAAAAATCGTCAGGTAATTGGTCTTGTATTAGCAGCAGGAAAGGGTACCAGAATGAAATCGGCTTTGCCGAAGGTCTTGCATCCCCTTTTGGGTAAGCCCCTATTGTCTTATGTAATTGATCTTTTGTATGCTGTTGAAATTGATAAGATAGTTGTAGTTATTGGCCATGGGGGCGAACTTGTAAAGAAAGAATTCAGCTCATGGGGACTCGATTTTGTTGTACAGCAGGAACAGAGAGGTACAGGACATGCAGTTAGATGTGCAGAGGAGTATGTGAATGCTAAAAACGGTGATGTTTTAATTGTTTGTGGTGATACCCCACTTTTTAGAAAATCAACCTTTAGTGCTTTCTTAAAAGCTCATAAAGAGGCAG
>Ga0256914_1001180_pt1 | contig 24609 bp, 15 predicted proteins | sample HulkmetaG_FD_191571 | JGI IMG/M metagenome (GOLD analysis project Ga0256914, IMG submission 191571) | Hydrothermal chimney microbial communities from Main Endeavour vent field at the Juan de Fuca Ridge, Pacific Ocean - Hulk | ecosystem: Environmental > Aquatic > Marine > Hydrothermal vents ... | reverse complement strand
ATCCCCGCGCCGCCGTACTCCTCGGGCATTTCGATGCCCATAAAGCCCATCTCCCCCATCTTTTTGATGATGGGCAGAGGAAATTCGCCCGTCTCATCGTAATGCGCAGCCACCGGCGCGATCTCATGTTGTGCGAAATCCCGGGCAGCGTCCCGAATCATCACATGCTCTTCATTGAGATGCAAATCCATTTGTCAAAGCTCCTTGTGGTGGATGATGTTATGAAAGGAAAATGTGCTTGGTGCGCTAATCTGCAAAAACAGGCGGAGGTATCTTCTCCATCACCCGTATGAGACGGGCGTAAGTGTCTTCCAGCGATTCAGGCATGACTTTGGTTTTGCCGATGACCGGCATGAAATTGGTGTCGCCCATCCACCGAGGCACGATGTGGACATGCAGATGATCCTCCATGCCCGCGCCCGCGGCCTTGCCGATATTGATGCCCACATTGAATCCATGGGGATGATACGCTTCCTTTAGAATTTGAGTGCTATACGTGGTTAGCCGCATCAGCTCGAACTGGGTGGCGTCGTCCAGCGCATCCAGCGTGCTGACATGCACGTTGGGCAGCACCATCAGATGACCGTTGGAGTAAGGGAAACGGTTGAGGATGATGAATGCGTGGGGCGCTCTGTGCAAGATGAGATTTTCAGCGTCGTGGCTGTCATCCTGGGCGATGTACTCGCAGAAAGGGCAGGTTTTGGGCTTAGGATTCACCATGTAATCCCAGCGCCAGGGGGTGTAAAGTCGGTCCATGATCTGTGTAGAATGTGACGTGTTATGGGTGGAGTCCGCGTTAGTTGTAAAATCTGTGCCCGATGGCCCGAGATGAACGATACTGCAACAGTTTACCAATCGCTGATGGCCTGACGCCAGGCCTCGTCCGCATCCATCTCGCCGTTGAGAACCGCGCGCGCCGCCTGATGCACAGACCTGGCCATCACCTCATCCCGGGTAAAGGCAGGGGTCAGCATACCTCTCTCCAAGGCTTCGTTCACAAAGTCTCGAAAATCACCCGCGGGCCACTTTTGTAAAGATGAGCGCCTGGCAGGAAGTGCATGCGCCTGAATGCCCCAGTCGGCCAGAGCTTGGGCCTCGATTAGCCGGTTGATCAATTCGACGGCCAGAGCTTGATGGGTTTCATCCGCTGTAATGAGCGCATAAGCCCATCCATGGATGATATAACGAGCCTGGCCATCTTGCGTTGGCGTAGGGCCAAAACGCAAAAAAGTTGCTTCTTCTCGCTGTGATAGCCACTGGCTGGTTGTTGTTTCCGCCAGTGTGACAGCCCCTTGCAAAGCTTGATCCCATGTCCCGCGCGGATGACTGATTTGCAAGATCGAAGCATCGACAAAGCCCCCACGAAACAGACTCTCATAAAAATCCAATTGCTGTCGCAAAGCTGATTTATTGCGTTGAGGAGATTCCCCCTCGGGCACGGTGCTGAGATAATGTAATAACAGGGCGTCGGTCCAGACGCTATCAGGTCCTCCAACAGGGAAAGAATAACGCGTGGCCGAAGCCAGGATGATGTCCCAACTCACAGGGGGATCGGATAATGCGGCGGGTTGAAACGCCAGATGCTCAAAATCGGCAGCAAAGGGCATTGCCATCCACATCCCATCCACCCGGCTGGCTTGCTGGGCAAAAGGATAATAATCATCCGCGATTGTGGATGAGAATAGATCGTCGAGCGGTTGCAACAAATCATCGTTGGCTGCCAAAGGCACATCTTGAAAGGGTAAAGCGATAATGTCGGGCAGCACCGAAGGCGCAACGGGCTTGGTTTTGCGCAGCGCGTCCAGTAATCCCCCATCGCCTCTTGGCAATTTAGGAAGCATCTCCACCTGTACACCCCGCTCCTGTTCAAACGTTGTGATGACCGTCATGAGATTTTCGTCGGACGGAGCATCGGGTGATAACATCCAATCAGGTAGCCACAACGTGAGCGTGGGCGGTGTCGGGGTCGATGGAATGACACTAACCGTTGGTTCGGGCGTGGGAGGAGCCTCAGGGGACATGGTCGGGGGCGCAGGCGCACATGCAACCATTACAAGTGTAAGTAAAGGCATTAACAGCAGGCGTTTCATAGCTTGATTATAATTCGTAGGGAGAAAATTGGAAAACTGGATGATTCTTGTTCAAGTTTGGCGCACTCCCATCAGGCCCGGTAGTTTGAGAATGTTATTCTCGGATGCTATCATTCTCATCGAATCTTTTCTCTCTGATCTCAGTCGATCACGATTTGCCATGATGCGCAGAGCCGGATCCGTGATCCGGCGGTGATTCGAGCGTCAAACCCGCCGGATTGTGAATCCGGCTGGACACATGCTCTCGCAATCGTGATCTACTGGTTCTGTGATTGCCATGATTAACCTCACCATCTCCCCAGGCCCGCTGATGGGCGCGGCCACCGTCCCCGCAGATAAATCCATCACCCATCGAGCGCTGCTGTTCGGCGCCATCGCCGAGGGCGTCAGCCGCATTCGCAACCCGCTGCGCAGCGGCGACACCCGCGCCACCCTGGGCGTGGTGCGCGCGTTGGGCGTCGACGTGCGGGAGACGGACGCGGGCGAGCTGCTGGTGCATGGCCGGGGCTTGCACGGCCTGCAAGAGCCCGAGACGGTGCTGGATTGCATCAACAGCGGCACCACTGTGCGTTTGCTCATCGGATATCTGGCCGGACGAGATTTCTTCAGCGTGCTGGCGGGCAGCGAGCAATTGCGCAAGCGTCCCATGGGCCGGGTGACCGAACCTTTGCGGCAAATGGGCGCGCATATCGACGGTCGCGATGGCGGGCGTCTGCTGCCCCTGGCCATCACCGGCTCCCGGCTTCATGGCATCGACTACCAGCTGCCCGTGCCCAGCGCCCAGGTGAAGACCGCATTGCTGCTGGCGGGGCTGTACGCAGACGGCCTGACCGTGGTGACCGAACCGGGTCCGGCCCGAGATCACACCGAGCGCATGTTGGCCAGCATGGGCGCGCCCATCGAGCGCAAAGGCCCGCACATCACCTCCGAGCGGCCCGAGCAGCCATTGTCTCCGTTGGATATCACCGTGCCGGGGGATTTCTCCTCGGCCGCGTTCTTGCTGGCTGCGGGCGTGCTGGCTAAGGGCGGCAACATCACCATCCAGGGCGTGGGCGTCAACCCCACCCGGGTAGGCCTGCTGGAAGCGCTCATGGCCATGGGCGCAGAAATTCAGATGGACAACTGGCAGGAGATGGCGGGCGAGCCCGCGGGCGACTTGCATGTGCAGCATAGCGATTTGACCGGCATCACCGTGCAGGGCGATCAGATCGTGACCATGATCGACGAGTTGCCCGTGTTCGCAGTCATTGCCACCCAGGCCCGGGGCGACACCATCGTGCGGGACGCCGCGGAACTGCGGGTGAAAGAGACCGATCGCATTGCCACCACCGTCACCGAGCTGCGCAAGCTGGGCGCGGACATCGAAGAACTGCCCGACGGCTTCATCGTGCACGGCCCCACGCGGCTGAAAGGGACGCACGTTCATTCCCACGGCGATCACCGGCTGGCCATGGCCCTGACCGTGGCCGGGCTCATCGCCGATGGCGTCACCACGGTGGAGGACGCGGCCTGCGCCTCCGACTCCTTCCCTGGCTTCGAGACCACCCTGCGCCAACTGGGCGCAGCATTGGAAAACGTGTGACGGCATTTAGGGCGTTTCAATTTTGGTAACTGCTAAGGTTGACTCGTCTGCGCCGCTCCGCCCTCGGGCTACGGGTGCAAAGCCCCACTGGGGCTCAGCCGTGCAGCCTGGAGGGCTTGGCAAGGGTAGCCCGGAGGTTCAGCTCCGGGCGAAAAAACAGGCCGAAGCCAGGTACGTAAGCAGTTACCAATTTGGGGGCTATTTTTCTACGCCGCCGGGTCGCAGACCCGGCTAGAGAGCAAAAAATGTGCTCAGGCGAGTCTGCGACTCGCCGTTCCCACAACATCAATCGGTCTGCATCGAGTGACTACCCTATTTTACGCCCATCATCTTCACGTTCCCCGGGAATGATGCTACAATCGGCGGACGTTCAATCCAACACAGCACATCCCCGATAAGGAAGAATCGCCCATGGCTACCCCATCATCTCCATCAACCCCTCCCAACATCGTGCTCACCGGCTTTATGGGCGTGGGCAAAAGCGCTGTGGGACGCGAGGTCGCGGCCCGCCTGGGCCGGCCTTTTGTCGATCTGGATGATCTCATCGAGCAGAACGCGGGCATGAGCATCAATGACATCTTCGCCAGCAAGGGAGAAGCGCATTTCAGGGCGCTGGAAAGGCTGACCCTGCGAGAGCTGGCCGCGCAACAGGGCATGGTCATTGCCACGGGCGGGGGCGCGTTGGTGGATCCGGCCAACCGGGAGATGATGGCCCGCACCAGCCTGGTCATCTGCCTCACCGCCAGCGTCAGCGCCATCGAGGCCCGCATCGGCGACGCGGCCGACCGCCCCCTGCTGACCGGGCCCAATAAACAACAGCGCATCATGGTTCTGATGCAGCAGCGGGCCGCGGCCTACGCGGAAATCCCCTACTGGATCGACACCACCGACAAAACCATCGCCCAGGTGGCGGATGCGGTCATCGCCCTGGCCGAAAGTGGGCTGGGCGGGATTTTGCGTCTGCCCGTGAGCCTGCCCGATGGCTCGGGTTACGACATTCTGCTGGGCGCGGGGCTGCTGACCGAAGCGCCCGCGCTGTTGCAGGAGCGGGGCCTGGGCGATCAGGTCGTTGTCGTCAGCGATGAGCATGTGGCCCCCCACTGGTCTGCGCCCCTGCTGGAGGCGCTGGCCCGGGCCGGCATGCGGGCGACGCTGGTGACCCTGCCCGCGGGCGAGGCCCACAAAAATCTCGCCTCCATCGCCCGGCTCTACGATGAATTCCTGGCCGCGGGCCTGGATCGGTCGGGGTTGGTGATGGCCCTGGGGGGAGGCGTCGTTGGCGATATGGCGGGATTTGCCGCGGCCACTTATCTGCGGGGCGTGCGCTTCGTGCAGGTCCCCACCTCATTGCTGGCCATGGTGGACGCGTCGGTGGGGGGCAAGACGGGCGTAGACCTGCCCCAGGGCAAAAATCTGGTGGGCGCGTTCAAGCAGCCCGAGCTGGTGATGATCGATCCCGACCTGCTGGCCACCCTGCCGCCCGAGGAGTTCCGCAATGGCCTGGCCGAAGTCGTCAAGCATGGCATCATCGAGGATGAGCGGCTCTTCGCCCAACTGGAGGGGGACGGACCCGCGTCGATGGAGTCGATGATCGCCCGGGCGCTGCGGGTGAAGATCGGCGTGGTGGAGCGCGACCCCTTCGAGCAGGGGGAGCGGGCGCATCTCAACCTGGGTCACACCTTCGCCCACGCCATCGAGCGGGTGAGCGACTACGCCATCCCTCACGGGCAGGCGGTGGGGCTGGGGCTCATCGCGGCGGCGCGGCTGGCCGCGGCCCGCAAACTCTGCGCTCCTGATGTTCCCCAACGGATTCACGCGGTGGTGGCGCGTCTGGGCCTGCCCACCACCCTCTCCGGCTCCGGCTATGATCCCGCGGCCATCGTGGCGGCCATGACCACCGACAAGAAGCGCCAGGGGGGCAAGGTGCGTTTTGTGCTACCCCGGGCCATTGGCGATGTGGGGGTGTATGACGATGTCAGCGAAGCTGAGGCCCTGGCCGCAGTGGAGAGTTTGCTCGGGCCGTAGCTTTGTTGGCGCTGGCGAAGAAGTGTTGGCGAGAAGGTTGGCCGGGCGTGCTTTCTGCTGTCTCCCCGTGATGTCGTAGGGTTTGACATTGCCAGGCTCAGTCGACTCTCCTGGGTCCGGAAAGTTCGTAGCCGTAGCCCGCACCTCGGGCGTGTTCCTCCTGGAACATGATTCTGAGGATGAACCATTGCTCCGAAATTGAAACGCATCCGTTCTGCATGGGGGCGTTTCAAAATTGGGGCAGACATTGCAAAATCCGCCGGATTGCGAATCCGGCTCCGAGGTGGGGCTCCCCAGGGCGGATTCGTAATCCGCCCGGCGAAACAAGAAAAGCGCCCCCAAATTGAAACGCACCCGTTCTGCATAAATTGATAGCTTTTTAGCGCATATTCTGCTATAATGCCTTCTGAAATGTAATGATAACCCAATGTGCAACTTTTTTCTGGCACATCGACGGGCTGATCAAGCAATCTCCGCAAAACCAGCTGACGAACATGGATGACCATAGACAAAATGGATAGAAACACATCTTCCGTCGTCGGTGTTCGTTCTGTCCTCCCTTCGTCTGCTTATCGTATCGTGGACCCAGGCATCAGCGCCCGTTTTTTAGTGCGGAAAAGTCGTATATCAGGTAAACATCGTTTCGTACACTGTCGATCGTTTGGATCGATTTATGGAGGATTTTTTGAAACAGAATTGGACGCGTAACGCTTTTGTCTATTTGCTGATTATCATTGCCGCAGTCGCCCTCTTTTTGGGTGTGAATCCTATGACCGATAGCGGTCCCAAGGAGATGGATCTTTCCACCTTGGCGGAGAAAATCAGCGCTGGTGAGGTCAAATCGATTGTCATTCGCGACAACGATCTGACTGTCACCATGAACAATGAAGATATTTATCGTTCTCATAAGGACGATGGAGCCAGTTTGATGGAAACCCTGCGGGCGCTTGGCGTCAGCACGGATGAATTGCGGTCGGTGGAGCTGAATGTGGCTCCTCCCAGCCAATGGAGTGGATGGATCACGCTATTGGGAACGATCCTGCCTTTGTTGCTGGTGGGAGCTTTGTTCTTCTTTTTGATGCGTCAGGCTCAGGGCTCCAACAGCCAGGCCATGAGTTTTGGTAAAAGTAAAGCCAAGATGATGACCGGCGATAAACCCACCATTACCTTCGATGATGTAGCCGGAGCTGATGAGGCCAAGGAGGAGTTGATGGAGGTGGTGGAGTTTCTGCGCGAGCCTGAGAAGTTTGCCTCATTGGGGGCGCGCATTCCTAAGGGCGTGCTCATGGTGGGGCAGCCCGGGACTGGTAAAACACTGATGGCTAAGGCCGTTGCGGGTGAGGCTGGCGTGCCTTTCTTCTCCATCTCTGGTTCAGAGTTTGTCGAGATGTTTGTGGGAGTGGGCGCCAGCCGTGTGCGCGACCTGTTCGAACAGGCCAAGCGCAATAGTCCTTGTATCGTGTTCATCGATGAGATCGACGCGGTGGGACGACATCGCGGTGCGGGTCTGGGCGGTAGTCATGATGAGCGGGAGCAAACGCTTAATCAGATTTTGGTGGAGATGGATGGTTTCGATACCGACACCAATGTTATTATCATTGCTGCCACCAACCGGCCCGATATCCTGGATCCTGCGTTGCTACGTCCTGGTCGTTTCGACCGACGCGTTGTATTGGATAAACCTGATGTGCGCGGTCGTCGCGCCATTCTCGATATTCATGTGCGCGGCAAGCCATTAGGGCCAGATGTAGATCTCGATAATCTGGCCCGGGCGACGCCTGGATTCGTGGGCGCAGATTTAGAAAACATGGTCAATGAGGCGGCTATATTGGCCGCCCGGCGCGGCCAGCAGGTCATTGGCATGCGCGAATTCGAAGAGGCCATTGAGCGCGTCGCCCTGGGCGGGCCGGAGCGACGCAGTCGTGTGTTGGGCGAGGAGCAAAAGAGGCTCACCGCTTATCACGAGGCGGGCCATGCCGTGGCCGCAAAGGTGCTCGAACCAGAAAACCCCGTCCAGAAAGTCACCATCATTCCACGTGGACAGGCTGGGGGATATTCCTGGCAGGTTCCCGAAGAGGAGAAAACCTTGCTTAGCGTGGAGGATCTCAAAGCTCGCATCGCGGTAGCGCTAGGTGGGCGCATTGCTGAGGAAATTATCCTTGGCGATATCTCCAGTGGCGCTGCTTCAGATCTCGAGCATGTCACGCGTATTGCTCGAGCCATGGTCACCCGTTATGGCATGAGTGAGCGGCTCGGTCCGATGATCTTCGGGCAGCGGCAGGAGATGGTCTTCTTGGGACGAGAGATTCATGAACAGCGAGATTATAGCGAAGAAACCGCGGCGCTGATCGATGTGGAAGTGCGGAAAATTGTTGATGATGGCTATCGTATGTGCCGGGAAGCCTTGGAGGCGCATCTCGACAAACTTGAACTTGTGGCCCAGGCGCTATTGGAACGAGAAACGCTTTCTCGTGAGGAGTTTGCGACCTTGTTTGAGACAGGAGAGTTGCCTGAGCTTCCCCCCAGCGAGCCCCCAACTCCGGCCCGGGTGGAATCTACCCCCCAGCCCTTGGGTAAGCCTGAATCAACCACAGGCCCATCGACGCCTCCTGCTCCGGCGCCGGCATGACGTTCATGGCCTAATTGAATTCCATGCGCTTCCCTCTGCAGGTGATGGACGCTTGGAGTTTGACTTCGACACGTGACCTTTCGTCCACCTTCCGCCGCGGCACTACCGTGACCCTTTAATCCTCAAATAGCCACGCCCGTCTGAAGCACTTCGGACGGGCGTGTTTGATGTGAGCGGGGAGAAAACAGACCTTAAATAGCGATCTTCTGAGCGATGGCATCCTGGGCCAGAGCGATGAAATCATCGACCGGCATCGCACCCAATCGTTTGCCATTGCGCAACCGCACATTAACAGCCCCTTCCGCCATTTCGCGTCCACCCAACACCAACATATAGGGTATTTTTTGTAGCTGGGCTTTGCGAATTTTAGCGTTCATGCGATCGTCACCATCATCCACTTCGACGCGCAGGCCAGTAGCCTTTAGCTGACGGGCGATTTCAAAGGCGTACTCATTCTGCTCATCGGTGATGGGGATGATCATAACTTGCACAGGCGTCAGCCAAACGGGGAAATTGCCACCATAATGCTCGATGAGCACGCCGAAGAATCGCTCCATGCTGCCCATCAACGCCCGGTGGATCATATAGGGGCGGTGCATTTTTCCATCGGCCCCCACATAAGTCAGATCAAAACGCTCCGGCAAATTAAAATCAAACTGGATGGTGCTGAGCTGCCAGGGGCGCTCCAGCGCGTCCGTGACGTAAATATCGATTTTAGGACCATAAAACGCGCCATCTCCTTCGTTGACGTCGTAAGGGTGCCCGCTGCGCTGTAATGCTCCCAACAGAGCTGCTTCAGCTGCGTCCCATTTCTCTTCCTCTCCCACACGCTTTTTGGGGCGGGTGCTCAGGTAGAGACTGAACTGCTCGAAGCCGAAATCCCTGAGCAAATTGATGCTAAATTGCAACACGCGATCAATTTCATCGGGCATCTGCTCGGGCGCACAGAAGAGATGCGCATCATCCTGAGTGAATCCACGCACGCGTGTCAATCCATGCAGTGCGCCCGAACGTTCATACCGATATACCGTACCCCACTCGGCCCAGCGCAGAGGCAAATCTCGATACGAGCGCTTGCGGCTTTTGTAAATTTGCACATGGAAGGGGCAGTTCATGGGTTTGAGATAGTATTCCTGCTCGTCGATGTCGATGGGCGCATACATGCTTTCCTTATAAAAATCAAGATGTCCACTGGTTTCCCATAACACAGCCCGGCCAATGTGGGGGGTATAGACGAATTCATACCCACCCTCCAGATGCATGCGTTTGGCATGCTCTTCCATAAGATAGCGAATGAGGCCGCCTTTTGGGTGCCAAAGAATGAGGCCGCCCCCAACTGTTTCATGGTTGGTGCTAAACAAATCGAGCTCTTTACCCAATTTACGGTGGTCGCGTTTTTTGGCTTCTTCAAGACGTTTGAGATATGCCTTGAGCTGTTTTTTGTTCTTCCAGGCGGTGCCATAAATACGTTGCAGCATCTGGCGATTTTCGTCGCCGCGCCAATATGCGCCTGCGACGTGCAACAGTTTGATCGCATCTGGCGGGATTTGTCCCGTATGTTCCACGTGAGGCCCGCGGCACAGATCCACGAAATCGCCATCGCGATAGATGGATATCTCGACCGGGCCTTCGATGGGCTCGCCATTGTCGTCCAGGCCGCCTTCCAGCAGGCCATCGATGAGCTCTAGCTTGTAGGGCTGATCTGCGAACAGCGCCCGGGCATCCTCAGCCGAAATCACCTTCTTCTCGAAGGGGAATTTGCCCGAGATGATCTGGCGCATCCGCTTCTCGATGGCTTCCAGGTCCTCTTGCGAGAACGTGCGCAAGTTGCCATCCTCATCGCGGCCCAGATCGAAATCGTAATAGAAGCCATCTTTGATGGGGGGGCCAATGGCTAGCTTGGCCTCAGGATAACGCTCCAATACAGCTTGCGCCATCACATGCGCGGCCGAGTGCCTGATTTTGTATAAATCGTCCGGCTGTTTTTGTTTTTGCTTGGGAGAGCCCATGAGAATATGAAATACCTCCAGATTGGGATAAAAATAAGATGACAAATGGTAACTACTAACGTACCCGACTTCAATCACCACAAAGGCGCAAAGACACTAAGAACACCAAGAATTTCAAAGCTTTTTCTTTTCTTCGCGTCTTTGTGGCTTCGTGTCTTCGTGGTTTCTAGCCTGGCTACCTTAGTAGTAACGACAAATGGGAATAATGGCCATTATGGCGACAGGGAGTGCACAGAGAAATCTGGTGCGTTCGCGGAGAAAAAGCCTGAAAAACGCTACTTCTTCCTTCTCTGGAACTTCTATGTCACCTCGGTCGAAAAAGATACTATTTTGAATGGAGTGAAAGATGGACGCGCCAGAAAACAAAAAACTCCGCCGTCCCAAGGGACGCGGAGTCGCGCGGTTCCACCCAAGTTGGCCCGAACTGGGCCCACTTTCCGGAGCGATAACGGCATCCAGCCGGGAGAAATTACTGGCCAATGGCGTTCCTTTCTCCGCTCCCGAGGGGTTTTCGCAGAAGCGCGGCAATGGCGCCTTTCAGCCAGGGGCGCCACTCTCTGCTGCCACAGAGTTCTGTTACTCGTCTCGGTCAACGCTTTATATCTTAACTTGAGAGAAACATTTTAGCACGATGTGAATCTCCTGTCAACAACGAATAAAATCGAGCGACAATTCCAAATTTGGGGAAAACCGGCCAGAAAGCGTTCATCTGAGGCTTACCCGTCTCCTTTTGCCCCCTCCCCGGCCCTCCCCAGACACTCGCAACGCTCGCGTTCGCGGGAGGGAGCCCTTCAGCCCCAAAGATTTTTTGCTCTCGCCGGGCTCCTCCCCCCGTGCGACGGCTGTCGTAACGGTGGGAGGCTGGGAGGAGGGCTTGGAGCAACGACAAATTTGAAACTGCTAAAAATCGAGGGGGCGTTTCAAAATGGGAGCAGCCATTGCAAAACCCGCCGGATTGCAAATCCGGCTCCGAAGCGGGGCTCCCCAGGGCGGATTCGTAATCCGCCCGGCCCAAAAATAAACGCGCCCCCAAATTCAGTCGATCACGATTTGCCATGATGCGCAGAGCCGGATCCGTGATCCGGCGGTGATTCGAGCGTCAAACCCGCCGGATTGCGAATCCGGCTGGACACATACTCTCGCAATCGTGATCTACTGAAATTGAAACGCACCCAAAATCGACAAGTTACGTTTCAGTTTGGCGCAGTTGCCTTATAAAGATTTGCTGGAGTCATGTGGTCGTCGGACCACAGATTCACCCCTAGCGAATTCTCTTATTGGTGTACGACCACTAACGTGCGCAAAGGGGCCCATCTGTAAAGCCATCTTGCCGCCTGATTTGTGGCATTAATACAACCGTGGCTCATCGGGCGGCCAAAGTTGTGATGCCAATATGTGCCATGAATGGCGTTATCTCCGGCAAAATACATCACCCATTGCACGTTTGGCAATCGATAACCAGGTCCGGACATGGTTTGGCGTCGGACTTTGGACCAAATGCGAAACCGGCCAACAGGCGTGCGATATGGATATCGACCAGAGCTAATGCGTGTGGTGAAGACCACTTTACCATTCTGGTGTGCGTAAAGTCGTTGTTGCGACAGATCGATCTCAATCCATTTGCGCGCTTTTACAGTAGAACGCCCGCCTCCGCCAGACGAAGGTGGTGTCGAGGCTCCTCGTTGAGGAATGCGCAGGCGAGCGCCGGCATGAATCAATCGTGGATTGCGAATATGATTCACGCGCTGCAATGTCCGCACGCTCACCCCAAAACGAGCGGCTATTCCACTCAGTGTGTCGCCCCGTCGTATTATGTAGATGCGATACGAGCTTTTGCCACCTCCTCCCCCGCCCCCTTTGGAAGCCGATACTGGAATCCGCAGCCGTTGCCCTGCATAGATCAAATTCGGGTTGCGAATATGGTTGACCTTCATCAGCGTTCTGACGCTCACTCCAAATTTCCGGGCGATGCGGCTTAGTGTATCTCCTCTCTTGACGACATAAATCCTGTAGCTTGTTATGGCGCTCGCTGGTTTATCCTTGGGGGGAGCGGCATACGTCTTTGGCGCGGCCAATGCCATGAAGATGAGTGCAAACAGCAAACCAACAAATACCATAGAACGCGTCCTCATGAAAACCTCCCACGTGGAAAATTAAATGGGTTCTTTTGGAATCCAGGGGTTACCTGCCGCAAATCTGGTTGCCTGACACAAATTGGCTTTGTTTGCTGTCACTGGACGAATGAATTCGGTTCTTGGGGCGCATCCCCCTGCGGGGACGCTTTTCCGCCCGATTCGTGACGCCATCTGGCATCCAAGGCGCTGTCGGCAGGCCCTCAGTCCTGATTTCAATCGGCAGGAAGCGTGAATATGAAATTTCAGTCGATCACGATTGCGAGAGTATGTGTCCAGCCGGATTCGCAATCTGGCGGGTTTGACGCTCGAATCACCGCCGGATCACGGATCCGGCTCTGCGCATCATGGCAAATCGTGATCTACTGAATTTGTGTCAGGTTACCTGACGCAAATTACTCTATATACGTCCAGAAATCGTTTCGCAAGCAGGGCTGCGTATGCGAAAGCGAGGAAGCGTATTCGCCGGAAATGAACATAAAGAGAAGTTGAAGGGCGTCCCATAGCTATTTTTCGGCTCTTCGTCCTTTCGTCTTGATGCAAGTGGAGAAGCGTTCGTATCACCGATTATCAACGCCATTAGTTGGCATAACATCAGCCAATGCTGTTGTCATCCCGCTCCTTTCCTGGTTCGGCCAAATCGTATTCCGCAAACTATCTGCGGCCCACAGTGCAACAATCGCGACCAGTACGATCCGGCCATAAGCGTATTCATTCGCTCACGAACAACCAACCGTCATGCGGGAAGAATATCCTAAGGATAATACAAATAAGCGTAACATCAAAATCGGTCGATATGGTCGGGTGCGTTTCAAACTTGGGGCGCTGTTTGCGTTCCTGGCCGACTCAAGTCGGGCGCTTCAGACCTGCGGCCAGTGGATGGCCTCCGCCGTCTCTGTCACCGTAGGGTGACCATTGATGCGAAGCGCCTGCAGAGCCCGAGTTCGCTCGGCCTTTGCATCTGTAGACAAATTGCCCCGAAATTAAAACGCACCCATCTGGTCGGTAAATCGAAAACGTTGTGGCGAGGTTATTCGAACATCCTCTTTTTTTCGGGCACACGCTTTTGCCCGGAATCTTGGCTGTGGGTTATTATGTGGGAGTTTGAGTTTCCTTGCTTATATACAAATCAATAGTCAAATAAATTTCAAATATCTCATCAAAAAGGAAGTGAATTATGGCTTATCAGAAAATCCAAGTTCCCACCAATGGTGAAAAGATCACCATCGAGGATGGCGTGCTGCACGTTCCGGATAACCCCATCATCGTTTTCATCGAGGGTGACGGCACTGGCCCCGATATCTGGGCCGCCTCCCACCGCGTGCTGGAAGCCGCGGTCGAGAAGGCTTACAAAGGCAAGCGCAGCATCGTGTGGATGGAAGCCTACGCGGGCGAAAAGGCCGTCAAGACCTACGGCGACGGCGTGTGGCTGCCCGAAGAGACCCTGGAAGCGTTCCGCGAGTATCTCGTGGGCATCAAAGGCCCCCTGACCACGCCCGTGGGCGGCGGCATCCGCAGCCTGAACGTGGCTCTGCGCCAGATGCTGGACCTGTACGTGTGCCTGCGCCCGGTCAAGTACTTCGACGGCACCCCCAGCCCGGTCAAGCACCCCGAATTCATCGATATGGTCATCTTCCGCGAGAACACGGAAGACATCTACGCGGGCATCGAGTGGATGTCGGGCACGCCCGAGGTCAAGAAGGTCATCGACTTCCTGCAGAACGAGATGAATGTGACCAAGATTCGCTTCCCCGAGACCTCCAGCATCGGCATCAAGCCTGTCTCCAAGGAGGGCACCTGGCGGCTGGTGCGCGACGCTATCAAGTACGCGATCAAATATAATCGCAAATCGGTGACCTTGGTGCACAAGGGCAACATCATGAAATTCACCGAAGGCGCTTTCCGCGATTGGGGTTATCAGGTCGCCAAGGAAGAGTTCGGCTCTAAGGACCTGGACGGCGGCCCGTGGCAGGTTATCACCCTGGATGATGGCCGCGAGATCATCGTCAAGGATGTCATCGCTGACGCCTTCCTGCAGCAGATCCTCACCCGCCCCAAAGAGTACGATGTCATCGCCACCCTGAACCTGAATGGCGACTACATCAGCGACGCACTGGCTGCGCAGGTGGGTGGCATCGGCATCGCCCCCGGCGCCAATATCAACTACGAGACCGGCGCCGCTATCTTCGAGGCCACCCACGGCACTGCGCCCAAGTACGCGGGCCTGGACAAGGTGAACCCCAGCTCCGTCATCCTCTCCGGCGCCATGATGTTCCGCTACATGGGCTGGAACGAGGCCGCGGACCTCATCGAGGCCTCCATGGAGTACACCATCAAGGCCAAGACCGTCACCTACGACTTCGAACGCCTGATGGAAGGCGCGACCAAGCTCAAGTGCTCCGAGTTCGGCGATGCGCTCATCGCCAACATGGACAAGGTGCTGGCCTAAATCGCTCCTCTCCTCCCCAAAGACAAAACTCCCCGCCGCCTGGTGGGGAGTTTTTTGTGTTCCGGCTCAGGGATACGGCGTCGTGTAGTGCTGCGTCAATCCGCATCCGTGGCCTGAGAGCGCCGCCAGGGCCGCTGCGGCGGCCCGCCCATGTCTAGCAACAGGTCCGCCTGCACCCGCTCTCGATCTGAGGTTGACGTAAAGTGAAGGTAGGCCACATCGTCGATGGGCCTGCCTTTTTCATCGAAGCGTCGCCAGCGCAGGCGTAGCGCGGGCTCGTCCGTCCCGCCGAAGTAACTCTTTCCGGGCGTCACATCCAGCAAGTTCTCGGGCGTGAAGAAGATGTACCACATGCCCAGGGTCTCGGGAGTCGTCTGTCCGACTTTGAGGAAACTGGTGGGCGTAAGCCGGGCCATGATCGCGTGCTCCCGGGTCTCGAATGTGCGGTAGTAGGCGATAAGATGGGGCCAGTCGCCTTCCCGTCCCTCCACCTGGAAATGCCCGCTGGCGTGATGCAGGAGCTTGTCTTCGGGCCAGAGTGGCGCGGGCGGGTCTTCGGGCGGCTGTGGATTCTTCTCGGGCGTGAAATAGATGTAGTAACGGCGACGGGCGTAGCGGCTGCTGAGGCTGAGAAAGCCGATGAGCGCAAGCAGGAGGATGGCTACGATCAGGCTGCCGGGAAACCGGGCCAGGAGCGCCAGCATCGCCAGAATCACCAGCGCCCAATTCAGCCATGTGTGCAGTCTCACCTCCACGAAGTAGTGATGGTCGAGGTTGTAGAGAAGCCGATAGAAACTGCCGATGAGTTTGGGCATGATCGTGTTTGTGATGAGTGATGACGATGCTGGTTACCCGACACTAATTAACTTTGTCCGCCGTCATAGGCCGAATGAATTCGGTTCTGGGGGCGCAGCCCCCTCCTTTGCTTCCTCCCCCGCTCCGAGACGGGCGGGGGAGGAGATGTGGAGAGGAATTGCCTGCGCCGCCCGACCCCCTGCGGGGACGGTTCTCGGTCGCGATTTTGCAATCTATTTTTTGAAAGAAAGGCTGTCAGCGCAGGCTGACAGGCGGCCGGAGGCCCTCGGCCCTGATTTCAATCGGTGGGTAACTGGGCATGAAATTTGTGTCAGGTTACTAGATGACGATGCCCTATTTTGCCACCTGCGCGCTCCAGGGGCAAACTGGATGATTTCTCCGACAAAGTTTTTGCTATCGGCGGCTCCTCTTCCTGGGCGACGGATGTCGCAACGGAGCGCCCAAAGGTCCTGACTTTTGTCGGCGGTTTGGCGGCGCTGGCCGACTGAAGTCAGTCCATTGAGTCTTACAGGCTGAAGGGCAGCCTGCGCTGCCCTCGAACGGGATATGGGTAATCATCGCTGTTCCCAGCAATTCCAAATTTAGGGAAAACCGGCCAGAAAGTATTTATCTGAGGCTTCCCCGCCTCCTTTTTGCCCCCTCCCCGGCCCTCCCCCGACACTCGCTACGCTCGCGTTCGAGGGAGGGAGCCCTTCAGCTACAAAGTTTTTTTGCTTTCGCCGGGCTCCTCCCCCCGTGCGACGGCTGTCGTAACGGGGGGGCTGGGAGGGGGGCTTGGAGCAACGCAATTTGAAACTGCTGCGCTGTTCCTGTCGAGGTTCGTTGCCCGGAGCGCGAAATGATAGAATAAGGCAGTGTGATGCATTATTCTTCCATTGCCTGAGGCTGACCATGAAAAGACGCAAGAAAAAACGATCACAGTTTCTCTCTCGGCGCAAGAGGCCCTCACCCGAGTTGATGAACGCGCTGGAAAAGACTGAACGATTGCTCGATGAGGAACGTTTCGATGAAATCATCTCTTTGTTGGAGCCATTTTTGGAGGAAAGGCCGCATGCTCCTGCGCTTTACATATTCCTGGGAATGAGCTACGCCAATGTCGGCGCCATCCTGGATGCCATTGAGCAATTCCAGATCGCCTTTTCGCAGCAAAAAGATGGCGATGTGATAGGAACGTTGGGGTCGTTATACGCTGCTTTGGGATATCACGCCCTGGCTCTGGACGCTTTTCGGCAAGCCGCCCGGTTGGGCGTGGACTTCTCCAAGATGCCCGCGCTGGCGGATCAAATGGCGCTTTTCTCTGCGGAGCTGCGAGCGACAGCCGAGTCTCTGCGCAAACCTGTCAAGAAAGTGGCTGAGGGCGTTCGATTGCTTGAGAAGGCGCAGCTTGCTTTCGAGCGGAACGATTTTGAGGAAAGCATCAGGCTGAACCAATTGGCCCGACGCTATCTGGGTGACTTCCCCGTGGTCGATAACAACCTCTCTCCGGCTTATTTCTACCATGGAGAGCCGGAGCGGGCCATTGAGCTGGCTCGCCGGGTGGCGACAAGAGACCCGGAGAATATCCAGGCGATGGGCAATCTTGTGCGTTTTTTGGCCTGGACGGGGCGGAAAGAGGAGGCTGGCGAGGTCTGGGAGCGACTTCGCTCCATTCCGCCTACTGATTCAAGAACGCGCATGAAAAAAGCTGAGGCGGCGGCCGTCATCGGGGATGATGAGGTGGTTTATCTGTTGCTCAGTGATCTCGAACTGCTGGCGGATGAGCCCGAGACGATGTTGGATCGCGCTTATTTCTTCCATGCTGTGGCGGAGGCGAATACTGGCCGCGTCGAGCAGGCCCGAAAAGACTTTGAGAGGTTGGGAGAGGGTGTCCCCGGCGTCAAAGACTATCTTGATGCGCTCAAGGCGGGCAAACCGGGCCTGGGGCTGGCCGATCGTTTCCCGTATTTTACGTTGTTCGATCTGGTGCCATTTTCATCGCTGAACGCCTTTTTCAGATTATTGGACATGGAAGCGGAAATGACGCCAGAGGAATTCCGTCGCCAGGTGGATGGATATTTGCGTCGTTTTCCGCAGCTTCTTCTGGTGGGAGAAAAATTGTTATTGGAAACTGGCGACCCCGAAATGGGCATTGAATTTCTGGGCGTCCTGAAGACGCCCGGCGCGTATGCGTTGCTTCGCGACTTTGCTTTGGGCCAAAAAGGTGATGAGCGGGATCGGATGAAGGCCCTTCATAAACTCTTCCTTGCTGGCGAGCTGAAGAGCGACGAACCCATCCGTTTCTGGCGGGATGGCGAATGGAGGAGGATTGAGGTTCATATGCAGAACATCAATCCCGAGCGGGAGTGGGAATATGACCCTCCAGAAGTCCTGGAATTTCTCCAGCTGGGCATGGAGGCGTTTCGTGATGGCCGTCTGGAGGAGGCGGAGACGTGGTTCGAGAAGGTTCTCGCACTCAATCCTGACGTTCGTGAGGCGTACAACAATCTGGGCGCGGTTTACGCCAAACAGGGAAGATCGGAGCAGGCAAAGGAAATGTTTTACAAAGCCATCGAGCTTGATCCGCTGTATGTCTTCCCCCGTAGCAATCTGGTGTGGTTTTTGTTGGATGAGGGAAAGATCGATGAGGCGACGGAAATGATTCTCCCGGTGATAGATCTGCCCGAATATCATCCACTGGAGATGGTCTCCGTCCTTACGGCACAGGCCCGAATCCAAATCGCGTTGGGCGATCTTGATTTTGCGGAAGACCTTCTGGAAAGAGCGAGGGCGATCGATCCAGATTCTGATGTGGCGCTGGCAGTGATGAAAGAACTCAGGATAGAGCGAGAACGAGCGATTCAGGGGGAAGTTTATGAGTCTTGGCGCAAAAGCGCCCGCAGGTATCGGGAGCGGCAACGCAAACTGACCTCGCCTGATCCCACAATCGATGAAGTCCTGAGCATTTATACGAAAGATTTGCTCACCGCCATCGCCCGCAATGTCGCGCCCGAAGGCGGCTGGTCCAAATATCGCAAAGCGGAGCTGCTCGATTTCCTGGCAGAGCGTTTGCGGGATGCTGGGGTTCAGGCCCGGTTGCTGGCTTCCTTGCCGCCGGAAGCGCTGGAGGCGTTCAGGGCGGTGCAGGCCCAGGGCGGCGTTATGTCGTGGGAAGCATTCGACCGGGCCTTTGGCAACGATCTGGAGGATTCGCCCTATTGGAATTACCATGAACCTCAGACGATTATGGGGACATTGCGCTCTCGATCTCTGTTAGTGGAAGCGGAAACCGATAAGGGATTGTCGCTCGTTATCCCGGTTGAGCTGCGCCAGGCCAAACCGCGATAGAGGGCGGGCGTCCGGTTCCACGCCCGCCCATGTGTTCCAAAAGTGGGGAAAACGGGAGAAAAATGGTATAATAACGTGTTGCAAATAAACAGACGACAACCGGGTGCGATGAACGATGCTTGTAGCAGCATCCGCCGTTTGGCCTGCTTCACTCATCGTTCATCGGTCTCTTTTTTGCCGGCTCAGGCGCGGGTGCGCCCGCTCCTGCCAGCCACCTACACTGATTGCTGAACTAGCCACCTGACACAAATTTCATGCCCAATTGCCCTCCGATTGAAATCAGGGCTGAGTGCCTCCGCTTTCAAAAAAGATTGCAAAATCGCGACTGTGAACCGTCCCCGCAGGGGGACGGGCGGCGCAGGCAATTCCTCTCCACATCTCCTCCCCTGCCCGTCTCGGAGCGGGGGAGGAAGCAAAGGAGGGGACTGCGTCCCCAGAACCGAATTCATTCGACCAATGACGGCGGATAAAGCTAAGTGTGTCAGGTAACCAAATCGCTGAATACTGAATTTTACTAACTTCCCCATTCCACATGCCCGAACAAACCGCCCAGCAAGACCCTAACTTCAACGAAGACGGCTCCCGCGCCGACGATTTCCGTCTGGCCCGTGTGGTCAAACCTGCGCCCATCGAGCAGGAGATGCGGGCCTCTTATCTCGACTACGCCATGAGCGTCATCGTGGCCCGGGCCCTGCCCGACGCCCGCGATGGCCTCAAGCCGGTGCATCGCCGCATCCTCTATGTGATGCACGACATGGGCCTGCACCATAACCGTCCCTACAAGAAATCGGCCCGCATCGTGGGCGAAGTGCTGGGCAAATACCATCCTCACGGCGACAGCGCAGTGTACGACGCCATGGTGCGCATGGCCCAGGATTTCAGCCTGCGCTATCCTCTGGTGGATGGCCAGGGCAACTTCGGGTCGGTGGATGGCGACAGCGCCGCGGCCATGCGTTACACCGAGGCCCGGCTGGCCCGCATCGCCGGGGAGTTGCTGGTGGATATCGAGAAGGATACGGTGGACTGGGCTCCCAATTTTGATGAATCTCTGATGGAGCCCAAGGTGCTGCCCGCCAAGCTGCCCAATCTCATCCTCAATGGGGCCAGCGGCATCGCCGTGGGCATGGCCACCAACATCCCCCCTCACAACCTGGGCGAGGTCGCGGATGCACTCATCTACATGATCGACCGCTGGGATGACATCAGCGAAGTGCAGCTGCCCGAACTGATGCAATTCGTCAAAGGTCCCGACTTCCCCACGGGCGGCATCATCATGGGGCTGGAGGGCATCAAGCAGGCCTACGCCACAGGCCGGGGCCGCATCATCGTGCGGGCCAAGACCGAGATCGAGGAGATGAAGGGCGGGCGTTTCCGCATCCTCGTCACCGAAATCCCCTACCAGGTGAACAAGACCACCCTCATCGAACGCATCGCCGCGTTGGTGCGAGAAGGGCGGTTGGATAGCATCTCGGGCCTGCGGGATGAAAGCGACCGCAAGGGCATGCGCATCGTCATCGAACTGAAACGGGGCGCAGCGCCCCGCAAAGAGCTGAACAAGCTCTTCAAATACACCTTCTTGCAAACCACCTTTGGCGTCAACAACCTGGCGCTGGTGAACAACGAGCCCCACACCCTCTCCCTCAAGCGGATGTTGATGATCTACGTCGATCATCGCATGGAAGTGCTCACCCGTCGCACCCGCTGGGAGCTGGCCCAGGCCGAGGCCCGGCTGCACATCCTGGAAGGTCTGCGCATCGCTCTGGACTTTTTGGACGAGGTGATCAAGACCATCCGCGGCAGCCGCACCGTGGATGAAGCCCGCACCGCGTTGATGGAGCATTTCGGCCTCAGCGAGATCCAGGCCCAGGCCATCCTCGACATGCCCCTGCGTCGCCTGGCCGCGTTGGAGCGGCAGAAGATCGAAGATGAATACAACGATCTCAAGGCCCGCATCGACTATCTCAACGGCTTACTGGCCGATCCCCATGAGATCCTCCAGCTCATCCGCGAGGACGTGCTGTATCTGAAGGAAACCTACGCGGATGAACGCCGCACCCGCATCGATCCCCACGGCATCGGCGAATTCAGCGAAGAGGACCTTGTCACGCAACGGGGGGTGATCATCACCCTCACCCAGAGCAACTACATCAAACGCACCGACGCCAAGGTCTTCCGGGCCCAGGGCCGGGGGGGCAAAGGGGTCAAGGGCGTGGCCACCAAGGCCGAGGATGTGGTGGTGCGCTCCCTCTTCGCCCGCACTTTGGATCATCTGCTTTTCTTCACCAACAAGGGACGGGTGTATTCGGAACGAGCCTACAACATCCCCGAAGGCAGTCGCATCTCTCGCGGCTTCCATGTCAACAATGTGCTCAATTTACAAAGCGATGAGGCTGTCACTGCGGTCATCCCCGTAGCCGATTTTGAGAAATCGGAATACATCGTGCTGTGCACCCGCCAGGGACGTATCAAGCGCATGTCGCTGCGAGAATTCGCGCGGGTGCGGCCTTCCGGCATCATCGCCATGAATATCCCGCCGGGAGATGAACTCATCAGCGTGGAGGTCACTCACGGCGATGAGGATATCGTCATCGTCACCCGCGGGGGCAAGGTGCTGCGCTTTCACGAAAGTGCGATCCGCCCCATGGGACGCACCGCCACGGGGGTGCGCGGCATCCGCCTGATGGGTGACGATCAGGTGACAGGCATGACTTCGATGGATGGGCAGCGGGATCTGCTTATTGTCACCGAACAGGGTTGGGGCAAACGGGTCGCGCCCGAAGATATTCCCACCAAGGGACGCTACACCCAGGGCGTGTGGATCACCGATCACAATCGTCTGGATGAAACCGGGCCCATCGTGGTGGCAATGATTGTGGATGCGGATGATGACGTGGCATTTATGACGCGCAATGGCATTGCCATGCGTACACCGGTGCGCGACATCAGCGTGCTGGGACGGGCCACCCGCGGCGTGCGCTGTGTGCGCCTGCAGGAAGGCGACGCGTTGGTATCCGCCGCGCGCATCGAGAAGATCGAGGAACGAGGAACGGATAACGAAGAACAGGGAACGGATAACGAGAAACAGACGTAAGCTGCAAGCTTCGCTGAACCACTGAATACTGATTCCTGAAATGACCCTCTCCTACCTGCTGGGGCGCAAGCCCGGCCTGCAACTTGCCTTCTTTCCCAATCTGGACCCGGACGCGGTGCTGGAGACCATCGTCGCGTTCGCCAACACCGAGGGCGGCGATCTGGTGGTGGGGGCGGATGAGAGCGGGCATGTGTGGGCGGGCATGCAGGCCGAGGATGCGGAGGATATCGTGACCATGGCCATCACGCAGGTGCGCCCGCCGGTGCAGGTGGAGGCTGACGCCTACGAGCTGCCTCGGGGCACGGTGCTGGTCTTCCATGTGCCCCGCAGCCCCGAGCTGCATTCCCTGCCCGATGGCCGGGTGCTGGCCCGTCGCGGCTCCGAGAACCGGGCTCTGACCGGGCAGGACCTGACGCTGGCCGCGGTGGGTCGGGCCACGGGCGCGTTCGAGCTGGAGGAAGTTCCAGGAGCGACCATTGATGATTTTGATGAAGCGGTCATTGCCGAGTACATCGAACACCGCCAACGTCGCCAACCCACCGGTTTTGTGGGCCCCACCGAGACTCTGCTCAAGCAGATCGGCGCACTGACCGAAAATGGCGTCGCCACCGTCAGCGGCTTACTGCTCTTTGGCAAGGATCCGCAGATATTTCTGCCCCAGGCGGGCCTTACCTTCGTCAAGTTCCCGGGCGTGGATCGTCACGGCGGCCAGGGCGAGATCGGCTACGGGCGGCGGGTGGACGTGAGCGGCCCCCTCGCCCGCATGATCGAACGCACCTGGCAGGTGGTGTGGGAGAGTATGGACAAGAAAGCGGTGGTGCGAGGGTTGCAACGGGAGGAAGAGACCGAATATCCCATGATCGCAGTGCGTGAGGCGCTGGTCAATGCGGTGGCGCACCGCGACTATCGCATCATGGGCCGGCGCATCGAAGTGCTTATGTTCAAAGACCGGCTGGAAGTCACCTCCCCTGGCGGCTTGCCCGGCTACATCACCCTCAAGAACATCGTGGACGAACACTTCAGCCGCAATCCCCGCATCGTCAATGGCCTGTTGCAATGGGGGTACATCGAGGAGCTGGGCCTGGGCGTGGATAAGATGATCGAGGCTATGGTCGCGGCCGGGCATCCCGCGCCCGATTTTCGGGCCACGGCCCATAGCTTCACCGTGACCCTGCGCAAGGGGCACGAGGTGGGCATGCACCATCCCATGCCCCAATGGGAAAGCAACATGAACGAGCGGCAGATGAAGGCGCTGCAATGGGTGCAGGAACACGGGCGCATCACCAACCGCGATTATCGCCAGCTTTGCCCCAACGTCAGCGCCGAGACTCTGCGTCTGGACCTGGTGGACCTGGTGGATAAGGGTGTGTTGCTGAAGATCGGCGTCAAGAAGGGAACGTACTACGTGCTAAAGCGCACGCCCCAGTAATTCGTTTGGGATAAACTTGGGATAAAGTTTGGGATAAATTGATTTGGGAAATACTTGGGATATTTGGGATAAAATTTGGGTTATCCTTATCCCTGGAGCTTTTCCACAAGCTTGATGTAACGTCTCATAGCTACATCTTCCGGCATACCCTTCAGCTTTTTCCAGGCGTCATACTTGGCCCGTCCGGCAATATCCATGAATCCGGGCCGTTTGCCCTGCACATCGCCCGCGGTGGCCTGCTTGTAGTAGGCGTAGAGCTTGAGTAAGGCGTCGTTGTCTGGGCGCTGACGCAGGTTGAGCGCGGCTTTGGCCGCGGCGTCGAATTGGGCCTGCAAGGCTTCGTCGGTCATAGTGGAGTTCCTTTGAGTGTGAAAGTTGGGTGGGGTCAAGTATCGCATGGGTGGCGAGGTTACGCAAAAGTCCGAAAAGATATGGGGCGAGGCGCTTCGCTGAATTTACCGCGAGCATGGGGGGGCTGATGGTCACTATGCAGGTCTGCGCGCCGACGCCAATTTCGCTACCAAAATGGTCATTAACAATCCATTTTCGTAACTACTCAGGTATCTGCCATGGACGCTGCCGCGGGTGCGTCGCCTTTGGCAGCATGTCGTTAAACGTCCTGCGTCAAACGTCAATAAACCCACGCGACACAGGCGTCGCAATACAAAATCCCACGCTTGACGCCTGGGCGGTCAGAAACGCTTATTTCATGGCATCAATCACGGTCAAGCATGCAACCTGAGCAGGTGCGATGTTTGCATGCCTGCTCGTTGTCATGGTGCGATCTCGAGCCATTTGACGATTGCCAATCAGGCGAACGCCCCCCACACACATCTCACTGAGGCGTCATGTCTGGTATAATTAGGATCTATTGATTCGGCCCGACTCATCAATGCGGAGCTGGGCGCGCTTTACCTGGGGCATCATCATCACGATTACGATCATGCCCCAGGCTTCTTTTTGGACGATTGATTGAATCTTCGCTCAGTCGCGCAGGAAAGCTTCGGCCACGCCCGAAAGCTGTTGCCGGATA
>Ga0256914_1001179_pt1 | contig 24622 bp, 15 predicted proteins | sample HulkmetaG_FD_191571 | JGI IMG/M metagenome (GOLD analysis project Ga0256914, IMG submission 191571) | Hydrothermal chimney microbial communities from Main Endeavour vent field at the Juan de Fuca Ridge, Pacific Ocean - Hulk | ecosystem: Environmental > Aquatic > Marine > Hydrothermal vents ... | reverse complement strand
GCATACGATGTAACCATTACAGATGATACTGATTTGGAGATGGATGATTGCACAGTTGTTTCTGTAAAAAATGGACTGGGCGATGATCTTGGCTATTCTGGTGATCTTTTTGGCAATCCTATTATCTTAAACGATCCACTTGAGAAGAACGATGGCTCAGAAGGCCCTCCTTATGGTAGGGACACAGCTCTTGTAACATTTACATGCAGAATAAACGAAAATACCAAGCCCACAGATGTCATTGACCGCGCTGCTGGTGTCCAGTGGGCTGCTGGCAGCACAGCAGGCAAGTATCCTGAAAAGACTGATAACGCCACTGTATCCATGGCCCTTCCAGAGATGTCAAAGGTGGTATCTGATGTCAACCCGGGACCTATAAGCTTAAACATGACCATTGGGGACACTGTAACTTACAGGATAAATGTCAGCCTGCCAGAGGGCAATATTCCAGACCTTGTCTTGACAGATACATTGCCTGAAGGACTTCAGTATGTGAATAACAGCCTAGATGTAAATGCTACAAATTTTGAAGGCTCTTTTGAAACATCTCCGCCTTCAGTAACCGTATCAGGACAGACCCTGAGAATAGATTTTGGTAACGCAACCGTCACGTCAGACAATCAGGTGAATAACAACAGTTTTTATCTCACCTTTCAAGCAGATGTCTTAGATGATGCAGTCAACAGTGCCATCTCAACACTACAAGAAAAAGACAACAGGGTGGAGCTTACATTTTCTGGCTATAATGGAAACCCGATAGTGGGAACAGCTACAAACTATCTGGGCGAACCGTTTCTTAATGTTACAAAGACGATTACACCGTCAGAGGCAGATGCTGGAGATCAAATCACAATTGACATAACCGTCGAAAATACAGGGACATCCCCTGCCTTTGATATTGAGGTATCAGATGATCTCGATGGTAATGTGTTTGATCTGAATAATGTCTATGAAGGGAATACGCCTAGCAATTTTGAATATAACTATTCAAGTCCAACTGTAACCTATACTAGCCAAACTGGCTATTCTCTAGCTCCAAATTCTACTGTAAGTTTCAGTTTTTTGACCTATGTAATACAAGACATAGTCACGAGCACACCTTACGAAAACACTGCAGAGGCAACCTACTCTTCCCAATCTGGAGATGTAAATGGCGAAAGAGGGGGAAGTGAAAACGATACGGCAACCATTCAAATATCTACAGTTTTGGCTGAGAAATCCCTTGTCCAGACCAGTGAGCCATCAACATCTGGAACTGCCAATCCGGTTGCTATCGGTGAGACTGCAACATTTGAAATAACTTTTACCATGCCAGAAGGCGAAACTAAGGGAGTCAAGCTCTTTGACAGGCTTAGTAATGTTTCTGGTACCCCATGGGGAGAATATGTTGTAGGTACCGCTCAGATAAAGAAAAGTTCGACTGAGCTGTCCTGTTCTAGCTCAATATGTACAGATGCCTTGAATAATGCAAATGCAAATGTTTGGGTCAATGCAGATGATTACATCACCACAGAAGATACTGGTAGCGATAGAAGAATCGTGCTTGATATTGGAAATGCCACAAACACCAATACAGATGACAACAATACAGAAACTTACGTCCTTAGGCTTACTGTTGTAGTTCTTAATAACCAGGTTACAAACGCAGGGACTGTGCTTCCAGACAAAGGAGGCCTTTATTATTCTGATTCGGCAGGAATCGAATATGAGTTAATGTCCGATCCGATAAATCTCCTGGTTGCAGAGCCACAGCCCAGCATTGTTAAGACTGTGACTCCAACAACAGCAGATGCAGGGGACGAGGTCACCTTTACCCTGAATATATGTAACCAGGCCTCGGGCGATTCTTCTGCTGCTGCCTTTGACTGGAGTTTTTCAGATACGTTACCAGACGGCTATGAAAGCATATCTTCTGCGACGGCAGACCCTGGTGCCACAGGAGCAACAGTAGCTATCTCCACAAATGGCCGTACACTTAGTGGAACAATAGACCAACTTGACCCAGGTGAATGTGTTACTGTCTTGTACAAGGCCCGGTTATCAAGTACAGTCCAGTATTCTGAACAAATAACCAATACCGCTTCTGTTACCACTACAAGCCTGCCAGGACCCCAAGGAACCAATAACAGTACTCCTGGGAGCCCAGGCAATTCCAATGGTGAACGAACAGGTACCGGTGGCGTCAACGATCTGGTGAGTTCCTCTAGCTCAACCGTGACAGTTTCTCAGCCGTCCATTATCAAAGATATAGTTGACTTTCAAAATTGGTACAAAATAGGCCAGAATGCCACTTTTGAAATTAGGGCTGGTGTTCCGAGTGGCACGTCTAAAGATTTTATAATTACCGACCGCCTCCCCTCTGGCCTTGCATTTCAATCCGGTTCATTGTCTGTGATATTGCCGCAAGGGGGCTCTAGCACAAACAGTCCTTTAACAGAATCCAACGGTGTATTTTTCCAGTACGAGGCTTCATCTGGCACCATAACCATGGACTTTGGCAACGTAACAATTCCTTCGGCCGGTGACATTGTTGTTAGATACAAGGCATCGGTGCAAAATATAGCAACCAATCAAGACGGCACTGTGTTGTCTAACAGGGCAACCCTATCGTATCAAGATCCGGAGAACCCTTCTGAAACAATAGTTGTTGGTCCTGTTGATAATCAGCATCAGGTGCATATAGGAGAACCAAATCTCGAGATGTCCAAAAGTATTACCTCAGGGGCTACAGATGTTGATGCAGGCGATACTGTTAGTTGGCAGATAAGCATAGAAAATACTGGGCATACAACGGCCTATCAGGTGAAATGGCGCGATGTCCTGCCCAATGGTCTTTATCACATTTCAGAAGGCCATGTTTCTGTGTCTGGCTCTGTATATCGAAATGGGACTTCTACTACCCTGTCAGACAGTGATTTATCCATAACCGCCACGTTGAATCAAAACGATACCATATCCCTTCCCGATCTGGAAATAGCTCCAGGAGCGTCTGTTACCATATCGTTCAATAGCGTGTTAATGGATTCTGTATCCCCTGGCCAAATGCTTACTAACCGTACAAGGGCTTCTTATACGAGCCTTGTAAGTGGAGGAAGAGACAACACGTCCTCTCCAGGGGCAGTTGATGACGACGATGACGGTTTTCTCAATAACTATGAAGAATCGGCAGCCCAATCCCTTACAGTAGCATCTGCCGTGGCCATAGACAAACAGGTTGACAAGACACAGGTAACCATAGGCGAGACGGTAACATTTAGTATAAAAGCAAGTATAATAGAAGGTACGGTTAATGATCTTGTTATCCATGACATATTACCAGCAGGCTTTGCCTATGTAAGCCATCAAATTCATGTTGGCAACTCGGGCATAAGTTTCTCCAACCCAAGCTATAACGACAACGTAGGAACAGGACAGGTGATAGCATTAGATCTTGGAAACGTGTCCAATCCAGCCAATGGCAAAAGTGATGACGATTATGTAGAACTGGAAATTGTGGCTAGGGCCAAAAACCAGAGTTCCAATCAGAATGGCAATGTACTTAGTAATGGGCAGTCAGACCAAGGTTCAGAGGTCTATCTTACTTACAGCGATGGCAGTGGCGGAAGCAGCAGAATAGATTTTGATCATGATCCTAATCAACCTGGCAATCAGGGCATCCCTGTTCAGATTGTAGAACCACAACTGCAAGTAACAAAGACGGTTTCGCCAGAGAATCAATCCCTTGGAGACATAGTTACGTTTACTATTACGGTTGCACATACTGGTCAAAGTACCTCCGATGCCTTCGAAGTGAGACTTTATGATCAGTTGCCTGCTGGCCTTAGCTATATAGATTCGTCTTTGCCAGTATCCGATGTGACTGTAAACGGCCAAAATTTGGAATTTAGAATCAATTCCATTACCCTTTCCCAAGGCCAAGCAAGTTTTACCTACAGGGCAAGGGTGGATCTTGATGCTACAGTAGGCCAAACCTTGACCAACAATCTGCATCTTACCTGGAAGAGTTTGTCTGGCAGCACAGGTTCAGCAGATAGTGGACGTACTGGCCAGGACTGTCCCCCAGGACTCAATGATTACTGCGATGACACCTCGGCTGCTATAATAGCTACTGCAAACGCTGCTGTTGATGCAAAAAAGACAGTGGCCCTTGTAAATGATATTGATGGAAGCGGAGATGTTACATCTGGTGACGTATTGGAATATACAATTTTGATTACAAATGGAGACAGAGGAGTTTCTGGTTCAGTATTTACAGATGTCATCCCTGAAAATACCACCTATGAACCTGGTTCTATTACCTTGAATTCTGTATCTATGACCGACGCATTAGATGCCGATCAAGCCGATTTTGGCCAAACTTCCGCAAACTCGGTAACGGTCAAGATAGGGAATATGGGGCCAGGTTCTTCTGCAGTTATAACCTTTAGAGTAAGGGTAAATGAATACACTCCAGCTGGGGTAATAATAACTAATCAAGGACTGGTCGATACAGACCAATCTGTACCAGAGCCAACAGATGAGGATGGTATTGATGCTAATGGAGATCAACCCACAGACATCCCAGTTGGTGGTGGCCGTATTTCTGGTCTAAGGGCAGAAAAATCGGTTGTTTTATCAGGAGATACAGTGGCTCCAACTGATGGCACTATAAACGTTGGAGACGAGATAACATATACCATAAGGCTCATAAATACTGGTTCTACTGCACTTCATAACGTCACGTTTACCGATAATGTTCCCTCTTCTGTTGAAATCACAAGTGTAAACAATGCCAATTGGACATCTTCTTCTCCTGTTGTTACTGCCCAATTCCCTGTTTTGGAAATTGGCTCAAGCCAAACAATAACTATTACCGGAACTGTGGTTCAAGAAGGAGAAACGATTAATCAAGGTACTGTTAGCAGCGATGAAATACCAAGCATACTTACTGATGGAGATACTGACATGTTAAATGGAGAGCAACCAACAACCTTTGTTGCTGTAGCACAAGGCAGCATAGGGGCTCCGAAACTAGAACTTTCTAAGCGCGCCGAGCTTATTGGTGATACAAATGGTGATGGCCTTTTAAATCCTGGCGAGACCTTTAGATACGTCATGGTGCTTTCCAACAGTGGCAGTACGTTGGCCAGGGATGTAACGCTAGATGATCAGATACCTAATCATGTCACAGTTGTTTCAGGAAGCGTTCATACCAGTAAGGGGGCTGTAGTCTCAGAATCCCCAATGCTTATTAACATAGGAGATCTGGCTGTAGGAGAGTCTGTCAATATCCATTTTGATGTAAGGGTAAACAGTGATACCTCCTTTGGAACAACTATCTCTAACCAAGCATCAGCAAGTGACAACAGTGGCGATACAGTTGTATCCGACGATCCTACGGTCAACGATGGAATCGATTGTACTCAATCAGCCTCTAACTGCAATGATGGAGATGGTGGAAACGATGATCCCACAGATGTTCTTGTTTCTGGTGCACATATTTTTGATCCTCCTTCAGCTTATAAATCAGGCACCCTTGGCAATGATAACATCATTACATGGAGGCAGGTCTGGATAAACAATGGCAATGCTGATGCCATTGGAGTTCGAATAGTCGATCCCATACCGGACCATACAAGTTTTGTGCAAGGAAGTCTGGTTTGTACAGCACTTGGATCCTCTTCTACCACTGTGTGCCAATATGATGCTGTCAACAATCGTATCCTTTGGGAAGGCTCTATAGGAGCAGATCTTGGTGCAACGGATGAAGACAGCGCTCAAAATGAGGTAATAATCGAATTTCAGACCCTTGTGGTAGACCAGGTATCCTTTATATCAAATCAGACTACCGGTTACTGGGATAGGGATGGCGATGGCTTCATAGACGATGATATAAGGGCAGGACAGGTTGCCATAACCTCTGAGGCCCAAGTGCCATTATTGATTCCTATCCCCACCCTATCTCAATGGGGAATGTTGTTACTTACATTTTTGATAGGCGTCTATGCAATGATTAGAAGAAAGGGTACCCCTGTCAAACGATAGAAAACAACTTTTAAAAACAAAGGGTTGTTGTATATGGGCCGCGGAATATCGCGGCCCTTTTTGTTTGTCCCGTTTTTCCCATTCCCCAAAAACTTTTAGTTTCCGTCCTGAGCTGTCGAAAAAGTAAAGGGGGGAGAAAAACTCCCTGATCAGTAGTTATGGAGGCAAGCGAAAGTATGCAGAAGAAGACCCTAATCCAATGGATGCGTAACCTATCTATAAGTATCAAGATAATTTTTGCCATTCTTTTTGTCGTTGCAATGGCACTTGGAGTTTCTACCTATCAGACCATAATGGTTATTGACAAACAAGAAAAAGAGGTAATCAAAAAGGCCGAGGATCAGGGAGGCCTCCTTATGGACAAAATCAAAGATACTGCATCACAGTATCTTCAAACCGCTTTTCTTATATCTCAAATGGACATAGTCAAGTCCAGTCTAGCGAAGAAAGATCGTGCTGCCCTTATGGCCGTATTTCCAAGTTTAATCAAGAAAGCTGCCGCCTTAGACAAAAAACGCACACTTAAAGTGCATGTACACTCTTTAGGAGCCCGTTCATTTCTGAGAACGTGGAAACCTAGAAAATTTGGAGATGATCTTTCTGGCTTTAGGCAAACTGTGGTGGATGTACAACGTACAGGCGTGCGTATAGCAGGAATAGAAGCAGGCCGTGCTGGTCTTGCCATAAGAGGTGTTGTCCCGGTTAAAGACAATTCTGGTCAGATAGTTGGCAGTGTTGAGGCATTTTGTGATCTTGCCCAAGTGGTTAGAAATTTTTCTGACTACATGGGTAGCAAGGCAGCCCTTTTTAGAAAAGAGAATATAAAGACCTTTGAAAAAGGAAACGGGAATTGGGCAGGGCAAGCAGAATTGGGCCTTATTTACTCTTCAGATAAAGAGCTTGTAAAGAAGACCGTTGATCAAGACTTTTTATCAGAGGGACTCAGGGGCCAGGTCTCAAAAATCGTTGGCAATATACTTTTGGTTGCCACTCCCTTAAAGGATTACAGTCACAAAACGACTGGTCTTTATATAAGTTTTACAGACCTTGCACCTTTTCAGAGCTCTCAACAGGCTTCTATAATCAGGGCAGGACTTGTAGGAGCTATCTCTTTTGCACTGTTAGGATTTATCATAGTCTTTCTGATAAGGCGTATAGTTCTCAGACCTCTTAATCACACCCTTGATGTAATAGGCAACGTATCAAAAGGGAATTTGACTAAAGAGGCCAAAATCACTTGCATGGATGAGATGGGCTATCTGGCAGTTGGCGTAAACAAAATGATCAATAGCATCAGGCAACTTGTTGCAGATATGAAAAATAGGAGCCAAGCGCTAGAGACGTCCGGAGTAGAATTGCAGGAGGCTTCAAATCAGGCTGCAGCAAGTGCTACAGAGACAAGTGCTCAGGCCGATGAAATTGCAGCAGTAAGCGCAGCAAATGAGGAAAGGATAAATTCTGTTGCTGCTGCCAATGAGGAAGTTACTGCCACAGTAAAAGAGGTGGCCCAAAGTTCTATGTTATCAATGAATATGGTAACCGAGGTCAGCCAAAAAATAGATGAAACCTCCAAGACCATAAATGAACTGCACAGATACTTTAAACAGATAGAAGAAGTTATGACCTTTATCAGGGCCATAGCAGACCAGACCAATCTCTTGGCTCTAAACGCCACTATAGAGGCGGCAAGGGCAGGAGAGGCGGGAAAGGGATTCGCTGTCGTAGCAAATGAAGTAAAACAGCTTGCCAAACAGACAGGCGAGGCGACAGACCGGATAGTTGATACTATACAGGGCCTGAGAGAAATGGTTAACGCATCTGTAGACTCGGTAAACCACGTCCATGAGATGATAGATCCTGTGAAAGACATTGCCAGAGATGTATCTCATGCAATGGAAGAGAATATAAAGGCTGTAAACGAAATAAGTATAAGGGCACAAGAAGTGGCAGCAAGCACCACAGATTCATCCAAACAGATTCAGGAGTTAAGAAAGGCTATAGGCATAGTGGCACAGGCCTCGGAAAGAACCGCAGAGACCTCAAACAGGCTGAACGCATTTGCAAAAGAGATGGAATCTCTCATATCGAGATTTCGCATATGAATATAAGGAGAACAACTATGAAGAGGGTCTTAATATTAGAAGACAGCCTGATAGTGAGCAAGCTTTTGGCAAGCCTGCTAAGGGCCAAGGGTTTTGAGGTGAAAGAATGTGCAACTGTATCCGAGGCACAAGACGACCTTGACAATGTAGATCTTGCCATACTGGATTATCGGTTACCAGACGGAACAGGGCTTGAAGTAGCAGAAGAGTTAAAAAAGCGGCGTCCTGATGTGCCAATGTTTTTGCTAACAGCAAGGGGCAGTTCAATTCCAAGGGACGTGGCTGGTAAAGCAGGCATAAAAGAGTATATGGAAAAGCCTGTAGAGCCGGACGTTCTTTTAAAAACCGTGGAAAGATATTGTAGTATTGATGCCGATACGTGAGTTAGGACCTTTAAATCATGTGCCCTTTTAGTCCGTTTGTGCCATATCTTTTTGTTTTCTGTGTTTTTTTAATAACCTGCTGGTATTGGAAAACAGGACGTCTTTTGTCTGTCATAAAAAGATCAAGGGACCGGTTTAAGGCCCTCGTAGACCTGTCTCCATATGGCATAGCCCTTACAAGTAAAGACGGTAAAATTGTGTCAGCAAACAAGGCCCTGGCAGATTTACTTGGCAGGGATATTAGAACCCTTATGGGAGCCTCAATGCCCCAATTGTTGGGTCTTGATGCAAAACAGATAGAAAGAGATCATGCGGGTCTCAAGCCAGGTGAAATACTCAAGTTGCCAGGGCTGCACTTAACAAGAAGTAATGGTAAGGTTTATCATTTACGGCCCTGCCTATTCTTCCATGAAACTCACTCTGATTTACTTTTCTGGCATATCCAAGATCAAACTACATATTTTGAGCTTGAGAAAAGATTTGAGGAGCTTGTCGAAAGTGTCCCTGTTGGACTCTTTTGGTCAGACCTAAAAGGTCATATCAGAGCAGTAAATCCTGGTTTTAAAGAAATATTTGCCTCAACCAATATGCCATCTAACTTACAGGAACTGCTGTCTAAGGAACTTTGGGACGAGGTCCAAAAAGTAATCATATCCAAAGATAATGTCTTCAAGACCCAAATAGAGGTTACGGACAAAAACAAAACAAAATATCTAAAGATGGAGCTGAAAATATGCCATCACGGGGCATCAAATTACCTGGCTGGCATACTCAAAGACGAAACCTTAGAGCACGAGCTCCAGCAGGAACTTGAGGCCGCCTACAAAAAGGCCGAGGCGGCAAGCAGGGCCAAGTCCGTCTTCCTATCTCAGATGAGTCACGAGTTCCGTACCCCTCTCAATGTAATTATGGGAATGGCAACCCTACTGGAAGACAAAATTACTGACAGTGATGCCTTGGAACTGGTTTCCGATCTTAAAAGGGCCTCTGAACATTTGACCTCCCTTATAGGAGATATTTTAGATTTGGCCAAAATTGAATCTGGCCGTCTTACTCTTGATGAGCGTCCTTTTGATCTCAAAGACCTGATGGACGATGTTTCCAATGTTCTTGGAATTCAGGCCCGCCTAAAGGATCTGGAATTCAAGCTGGATTTTCCTAAAGACACCCATAGGTTTTTCAAAGGAGACCCAGTAAGAATAAGACAAATAATCTTTAATCTTGCCGGTAATGCCATAAAGCTTACTCAAAAGGGATGGATAGAAATAGGGCTCTCATGCAGGGGTAAAGACGAGGTCATTAAAATTATAGAAATACGGGTAACAGATACAGGACCAGGAATACCGGAGGATATATTGCCAGAGCTGTTCAAACCCTTTGTACAAGCAGAAGATGGACGAAGGGCTGGAGGCACTGGCCTTGGCCTTTCTATTGCCAGGGAGCTTGCTGAGCTAATGGGTGGCTCTATAAGCGTGGAAAGCGAATTGGGGAAAGGAACCACATTCACAGTACAAATTACACTCCAGGCAGTGGATGCCAGCCTTATTCCAGAAACCAGCCCAAGCCACCACATTGAGTTGGTGCCTGGCACCGCCATTATTGCAGATGATGTACAAATGAACCGCAAAATCTTAAAGGCCTTTTTGGAAAAGAAGGGATGGAGAATATTTGAGGCGTCTGACGGCATAGAAGTCCTTGAGATTTTGAAACAGGGACACAACATAGATGTAGTTTTCATGGATATATCCATGCCCCGAATGGATGGGATGGAAGCTGTGAAGCAAATAAAGCAGAATAAAAAATGGCAAGATATTCCTATAATAGCTGTCACTGCCCATGCCATGGCCGAGGACAGAAAAAGGTTTTTGGGCGCTGGCATGGATGGTTACGTATCAAAACCTATTAGACCTGATCAGTTATTCAAGGAAATGAACCGTGTCTTGTCGGAACGGATAGCTTACCAAGATAAATCCGTTGGTATTTCTATGTCAGAGCCAAAAGTCTCAAGTCATGTGGTTGATCACAAAAAAGACAAAACCCAAAAGGCAGAAATATCAACAGACGATCCGGTTGATTACAAGGCCCTTGTAGCCACTTGTCAGGGCATGGATGAGCTTGCATCAGAGCTTTTGAAGGCCCTTTTTGACGAATGTCCCAAGTGGATAGAAGATGCGGAAAGGGCCGTAGCCTCTTTGAATCCAAAGGAAATCCGAAAGATTTGCCATCTAATAAGGGGAAGTGCATCTACCATGCATGCCCATGAGCTTAACAGTGCTGCAGAGGCACTTGGTAAGGCCGCTAGAGAAGGGAAAGCAGAGATGTATACCATGCTTTTAGAGGCTTTAAAAGAGGCAGCCCTAAGGCTTCAAAACTGGATTAAGGTTAATATCTGCTTACCGAGTGCTATTAATAAACTCGAAGATGTTGCTCAAAAGGCGTCAAAACACAAAAATGTGACCTTACAGCAGGCATAAATGCCAACTTTAAAGATTACCTCTTTGTCAAAAAAGAATTTAAAACAAATTATGTTACCTTATTTGGTGTACCCGCCATTTTTCGTCTACCCACAACATTAACGGCTCTGTACCGGGAAGCTTTTGTTTTAAAAGGGATTTTGCCTTTCTAAGTTGCCTGATCTGTTGATCTTTATCCACCGGATTGCCTGCACAATCGTAATGGCCTACAATGGCGACTCCTTGGGATTTATGTCGTTCAAACGATATCCTGATCTTTTTTAAGATGGAAGCTATCGTTTCTTTATCAAGCTCTTGGGCAAGAATACGAATTGGCCCCGGTTCAGTTATGGAATCCACATAGCTGACATGAAACCTCTCCATAAGATACTTAATAACCGGCAACTGCACACGGCCATCCATGCAATTGATAACTGTGTAAAAAGACATGCGCCACCTCAATCAGTCTTTGTAAGCTTTGTCAAATAATTCATCCATTGGTCCATGCCCTGTCCCGTCTTTGCCGACAAGGCAATTGTCTTTATATCAGGATTAACAAGTTTTGCGCACTTTACGGCTTCATCAATAGAAAAATCAAAGTATTCCAACAGATCTATCTTGGTAATTATAAAAAGGTCAGAACCAAGGAAGGCCCTTGGATATTTGGCTGGTTTGTCAGAACCTTCAGGTACAGACACCATTACTACCCTTTTGTGCTCTCCAAGGTCAAAGGTCGCTGGGCATACGAGGTTACCCACATTTTCTATAAACAATATTTGAGGCCTTGAGTCAGCAAGTTGCGCCTCCAAAAGATGAATGCCCTTGTGAACAAGTTTGGCATCCAAATGGCACGCACCTCCTGTTGTGAGCTGGACAGCCGGTATACCTTTTGCCCGAATTCTCTCGGCATCTCGTTCTGTTTCTATGTCACCTTCTATGACAGCAAAATCAAGGGACTCTGCAAGCATCTCTGCAGTCTTTTCGAGAAGGGTCGTTTTTCCAGCCCCTGGACTGCTTATAAGATTTACGGCTACGGCTCCAAGGGCCTCTATATGGTGTCTGTTTTTCTCGGCAAGGGCATTGTTGGCCTCTAATAGGCTCCTATTGATCTCAACGAGTTTAATGTCATGATCGTGAACCGATTGGCATCCACAAGTATCACACATGATTTACTCCATTTCTATTTGTAATAAGAGGATATCGTCACTACCAAGGGGTAAAAGGCCCTCTTCCCCGCAATGCGGACAACAGGTCTTGGTAAGCATCCCCAAGGCTGAAGAAAACATCTCATCTGTATCTGTGTTTTTTTTGTTTGCTTCATTGGGCTCCTCTTCCCAAAGGCAGTTTGGACATCTGAATCCCGCAGGAGGAGTCTTAATTTCCAAGACAGCATCCTGAAGGAGCTTGTCCCCCTTTTTTAAAGCATCAAAGGCAAAGCAAAAGGAATCTACAACCACACCAGAAAACGGCCCAATCTCTACCAACACCCTCAAGACCTTTTGGGCATTGTTTTCCTTAGCCACCACCCTTACCTGGCTAAAAAGCCCCTGCACAAGAGACAGCTCATGCATCCCTCACATCAAACCCCTCTTCTCTAAGCCTTTTTACTATCCTTTTTGCAACCTCCGTCACCCTGGACCTCACCTCAGAAGAAAGCTCTAGACCCGGATCGATGTTCTTTGGAATTACAAGATAAAATTCTATACAAGATGGGATATTGCCCCTCAATTTGCATATTTCCAAGACCTCAAGCACGCCCACCTGATGAGGGCTCATGCTTGTCTGAATCTGTCTTCCAGTCATTCCTTTATAATCCAACTTTATAACAGTCCCTGGAGGATATCCATCTATGGCTGCAGCATCTACTAGAAAGGCCACATCTGTTTGTTCAAATACAGGAGCCATATAGATACCAGCAGTCCCGCAATCAACTAATTGCACATTAGACGGAAAGGAATATTTCTTTTCGAGAAATCTGATGACATGTATCCCAAAACCTTCATCTGTCATAAGCAGATTCCCGATCCCTATTACCGACGCCTTTGTTTGCCTGTCTGCCATCAGCAAATCCTTGGAAGTGGCTCTCCAGTGAGAACTGGCACTATCCTCAAGCCTCCAATGTTTGTTTGTAAGAGCACCTTAGGTTGATGTGCTGCCTTTTCTTCTATATGGCCTATTATGGTGGCATTTTTCCCAAATTTATGCCGTCTCATAACAGACAAGAGGCTGTCTGCATAATCCTTGTCTACAACTACGATACACTTTCCCTCATTTGCAAGATAGAGCGGATCAAGCCCAAGAAGTTCACAGACCCCCTGGACCTCGCCTCTAATTGGAATCTGCTCTTCTTGGATCTTTATATCCACACCAGAGGCCTGAGCAATCTCGTTTAACACTGTTGCGACACCTCCTCTTGTAGGATCCCGCAAAAGCCGTAATACACCTGAAGGAACACACTTCAGCATATCGTCCACCAAGGTATTAAGTGGAGCAGAATCGCTTAAAATTTGGCTTTCAAAAGGGAGCCCTGATCTAGCAAGGAGTATGGAAGCACCATGATCTCCAATATAACCGGAGACGATTACTACATCTCCTGGGCTCGCCCTATCTATTCCTATCTCACCAATTCCTTTTTCTATTATTCCGATGCCCGATGTGTTAATGAATATCTTGTCTGCCTGACCCTTTCCCACAACCTTTGTATCAGCAGTAACAATCGTAACCCCTGCTTCCTGTGCCGCCTGTGCCAAAGACTGAGCTATTTTTTCAAGCTCTGCCATTTCCAGGCCTTCCTCTAGGATAAGGCCAAGGCTTAGAAACAGGGGACATGCTCCCTGCATAGAAAGATCATTTACCGTACCGTGAATAGCCAGAGAACCTATGTCTCCACCAGGGAAAAAGACCGGATCAATAACAAAACTGTCTGTAGTAAAGGCCAGTTTACCAGGGGGCAACTCCAACACCGCACTATCTTCCATGGGAGAAAGAAAGGGGTTGGCAAGTCTTTTCATAAATACATCTTCTATCAAATTCTTTGTGGCAAGCCCGCCGCTTCCATGATCCAGGAGAATTTTATCTGTTTTCATGTCTTCCATACCTGTAATATGCCGAGCATGTTCCTTCGCTAGACACCATACACGGTCCTATTGGGGTAACAGGCGTACATTTTGTGGCAAAAAGTGGACAGTCTGGAGGATTTGCTCTGGCCCTTATTATGTCTCCACACAGACAACCCTTAGGCTCTGGTCTTGATAAGACACTAAATGGAAAACGTTTTCCAGCATCAAAATGGCCAAAAGCATCCTTTATGCCAAGGCCACTTTTTTCTATTTTGCCAAGTCCCCTCCATATTGCATCTTTTTCACAAAAAACCTGCATCATTACAGAAAGTGCGTTGGGATTTCCATTGTAGGGGACCGCCCTTTGATAGGCATTGACCACCTGCGGACTAGAGTCCTTAATCTGCAACAAGAGATGATATATCCCTAGCAATATATCAACAGGTTCAAAACCTGCTATCACACAAGGCATCTTATATTTTTTACAAAGCGGTTCGTATGCCACTGATCCAATTATGGAGCTTACATGGCCTGGACACAAAAGTCCGTCTATACCAAGATCCTCATCTTGAAAAAGGGCATCCAAGGCAGGAGGCATCAGTTTATGGCAGGAATAGACCGAGAAATTTTCAATATCCATGGCCTTTGCTTGCATTATAGTTGCTGCAACAGTGGGGGCTGTAGTCTCAAAACCTACCGCCAAAAACACCACCTGCTTCTGTGGCATCTTCTTTGCGAGGCCAAGGGCATCTGCTGGAGAGTATACAATTTCCACATTTGCCCCTTGGGCTCTGGCCTGGGCCAAAGTTCCGCTTGAGCCTGGCACCCGAATAAGATCCCCAAATGTTGCTATGACTACCTCTTTAACAGAAGCAAGTTTCATTATTCTGTCTAGATCATCTTGGCTTGTAACACATACAGGACATCCAGGTCCTGAGACCAGCTCTAATCCATCAGGCAAGAGAGAACGGATACCGTGACGGAAAATGGCCATGGTATGGGTTCCGCATACCTCCATAAGTTTTAGGGGCCTTGATACAAGCGCTTTTATGGCTTTAGCCAAGGTATCGACATGCTTTTTGTCTTGGAATGGTTTTGTTTTGTTAGACATTTTTTACCATGTCTTCAAAAAGCTCTAAACTTTTTTTGGCTTCTTGTTTGCTCAAGGTATGAATAGCAAAACCTGCATGAACAATCACGTAATCTCCTTTCTCAGGTGGACGGTCTACAATATCGAGCCGCACTTCGACCTTGGTCCCTTGAGCCTTGACCACAGCCCGATGCGGATCCAAGAAATCCCCCTCCTTGCCCTTTATTTCTAATACTTCCATAGGAACAGCTAGGCACATTCTTTCTTTCTCCTTTATAAACATCTACTAGCCATCGTACATCATATTAACCGCAACAAAGGCCTGTCCAAGACATAATCCTCCATCGTTGGCAGGCACCATCTCGTTAGTAAAATAATCAATGCCATTTTTTTTGAAAAAATCTGCAAACCCCTCGAGCAAGATCCTGTTCTGCATGCATCCTCCAGTAAAAATAACGTTATCAATGCCAAATTCTTGGCAACAAGAAATAGCCATTTTAGCAAAGCCTGCCACTATAAAGGAATGAAAAATCATTGAAAAATCCTGTCTCTGCCATGTTTCCGGGGCCTGTATTTCTTTTATAAGGACCTGCCAATCGAGTTCCAGTAAATTCCCCTTTTTCCTTATTAGCCTATCATTCTTTAAAAAAGACTCGAACCAATCTGTATTAGTAATTAATGATCCCCTAAGTGTTTTCTGGCAAAGTCCTTCTAGTTCCATGGCTGCTTGGGCCTCAAAGGTATTGTGCAAGCATTGGCCACAAAGCGCAGCTACAGCATCAAATAGTCTCCCGCAACTGGAACTCCAGGGGCTGTTTATTCCCTTCAATATCATTTGCCTTACAAAATCCAGCCTTTGTCCGTTCAATTGTCTCAATGTATCAGGAAGAGGATGGTCTGGACCAAATGCTTCACATAACAAAGAAAGAGCGCTCCTCCATGGGGCCTTGGCACAGGCATCTCCTCCTGGCAGCGGAAAGGGACGAAGCCTTGCAAGCCTCTTGAAACCCCTTGGAGTACAAAAAAGGACCTCACCACCCCAGACGGTCCCATCCGTACCAAAACCTGTGCCATCAAGACATATGGCAATCGATGGCCCTCTTAGATTATGTTCTGCCATTACCGAAGCAGCATGAGCAAAGTGATGCTGTACTTTCACAATAGGCAGACCAGATTCCATGCAAAATCTGCTACTTAGATAATCAGGATGTAAATCACAGGCACAGGCCCTGATTTCTATTTCTAATAGTTTTGACAGATGGGCTATATTCTTCTTGTAAAAATCATATGTAGGGCCAGTAACCAAATTGCCAATATGTTGGCTTAAATAAACAGATCCTGGCTTTGTAAGACAAAACGTGTTCTTAAGGTGTGCACCTGCCCCAAGAATGCCTTGGTATTCATGGGGGAATTCTATTGGAGATGGTGCATAACCACGGGATCTTCTAATAAAGATGTTTCCCATGGATGTGTCTTTAAGAACGGAATCGTCTACACCTGTAAAGATATCCCGATTATGAAGAAGGAAACCGTCTACAAAGTTACCGAGTCTATCAATTGCTTCTTGGTTGCTTGTGCAAAGAGGCTCATCCTTTGGATTCCCGCTGGTCATAACAAGTGCCTCTGGACAGCCAGGAGTCTGAAATAACAGATGATGAAGGGGCGTATATGGAAGCATAACACCGATATCCTGGATGTTAGGGGCAACGAGGCTTGATGAAAGATTATCAGCCGCCTTTGGAACCAATACAATAGGTGCCCTGAACGAATTAATGGCTCTTTCAGAGTCTTTGCTAAAGATACCAATCCTTTTGGCAACATCCATGTCACGTGCCATGATTGCAAGAGGTTTAAAGGGTCTGTTTTTTCTCTCGCGCAGACAGGCGATAGCCTTAACTGAAAAAGCACTACATGCCAAATGAAACCCGCCAAGACCCTTTATCGCAACAATCTTCTCTTCTTGGAGCAGACCTATTGCTATAGAAAGGGGGGCTTTGTCATGTCTATTACCGGAATTATCCACAAAAAACAGATGGGGACCACAGTCGGGGCAGGCATTCGGCTGGGCGTGAAATCTACGGTCCATTGGATTATGATATTCAGCCTGGCACATTTCGCACATAACAAAGGATTTCATAGACGTGGCTGGCCTATCATAAGGGAGGGCCTTTATTATAGTGTAACGGGGGCCACAGTTTGTACAATTAGTGAAGGCATAGCCAAATCTTCTGTCATGGGGATCATTTATCTCTTTAAGGCAGTCATCGCAGGTAGCGATGTCAGGAGGAATCTCAGTAGATACGGTTCCCGCCTTTTGGCTTTTTACTATCTGGAAATCGTTATGCTCTGTCTCTAGAGTAAGCTGGCTAACCTCAAGAGATTTAATGACCGAGAGAGGCGGACATTGAGTCTCTATGGCCTTAATGAAGCCTGTCAGGACTGATTCATCGGCCTCAGCCATTATTAACACGCCTCTTTCTGTATTGGAGACCTTCCCTTTGATACCAAGGCCTTTGGCAAGCCGATATACAAAAGGACGAAAGCCCACTCCCTGGACCGTGCCTCTTATCTTTATCTCTACACACTTTTTAGCCATGACTTACATGAGCCTGTTCCATTCTTCTGGTATATGTTCTTCAATGGCTTCCCTATCTACAGTCTTTTTCTGTATCACAAAACGGAGTGGACATTTTTCTTCTTCTATTTTTTGGTGAATAAGAGGCCATACCCTCTCTACTGCCCTAAAGACCGTAGGAAATATATTTTCAGCGCCTATTTTGGTATAGAGTGAGGAGTTTTCAATAACCTCCAATATCTGCTCCTTCATGCCGCTAAAATAGACTTGGTAACCAGCAGCTCTCAGTCTGTCTAAAAGAAGACTTAATGCCTCTTCGCCAGATGCGTCTATTATGTTTATACCGTTGCACTTGAAAATGATGGCCTTTAGCTCTGGCATCTGCCTCACGATTTTAAGCACTTCATCTTCGAGATAACCAATATTTGCAAAAAAGAACGGACCGTCGAATCTAATTATTGCCAAGTGCTTGCACATATCTAAATTGAATTTTTCTGCATTTCTGAAATGACCATCTTTCCAGAGAGACAATACAGCAATGGAAGGACGCATCAGTCTGTAGAAAAAAACACCAAGGCTAAGGACTACACCTGTCATTACTCCCTTGTCTAAGTGAGGGGCAAAGATAAGGGTGGTGATAAAAGTGATAATGCATATTATCCCATCTGAGGCAGATACCTTAAATATATGCCTTACTCCCCCTATATTTATCAGGCCTAGTACAGCCATCATTATTATGGCAGCAAGTACGCTTTGAGGTAGATAGTAAAGAAGTGGGGTGAGGAACAACATCACGATAACTACTACTAAGGATGCAAAAACATTTGATAAGCCTGTTTTGGCACCTGTCTGGAAATTTACTGCAGAACGAGAAAACGAGCCTGAGACAGCATAGCTTTGGAAAAAGGAACCCGTGACGTTGGCAAGTCCTTGGCCGATCAGCTCTTGATTAGGATCAAGACGCTGACCTGACTTTGCAGCCATCACCTTTGCAATGGAAATTGCCTCCATAAAACCCACAAGGGATATAACAAATGCAGGGAAAAAAAGTTTCTTTATGGTCTCTAGATCCCAGTATGGTGGAGAAAAATGCGGCAATCCCCTTGGGACACTACCGAGTATGCTTCCTCCTCCTGATAATGCAACCCTGTCCATAGAGATTGGCTTGTTCCCTGCCCGTATTCTCCATACATGCCAATCTGTCTTAGCTCCATAAGGCACTTGATAGCGCTGATAATAACGAATTTGGCCGTCTGGCTCCTTAACTTCTACAAATTCGTATTCCATAAGCTTGGCCCTGAGATTGACAAGTTTCTGCTTGGCATCGGCAATAAATTCGTCTATCACGCCAGCCATCAGATGAAGAGTGAGGATCTCCTTTGGTTCTATTACTTTTCTCAGAAAGGATTGAGCTTGTTTGGATGCGTTAAGGTCCTGCGCTTGAATTAGATCCGATGGAGTCAATCTCCGGCCTGGATGACAACGAGCACATGGCTCACTCTTTTGCCCCTTTATCTTTTTAAGCTCAGGACGAAGAATGGAACGGGTCCGGTTAAAGGCATCAATGGTCGCAAGTTGAGAATTAAACCCCTTTATGATTCGAGGAAGCTCCTTGCACACTATTTGATCTACAGAAGCTATCCTGTCATGTCCATAGTCATACATCCAAGATATAAGTGTGGTTATCACAACGGCTATAAGCACATATGGCAGTCTAGGATTAAGCCATCTCAAGAATAACATTCCAGCAAGAGCCCCAGCTCCAAAGGCAATGGTAGGCCAATAGACATAATCGAGGGCTTGCTGAATGGTTCGCCAGACTGTTTCAAAGTGATGAGGTGCCTTTTCTACAGGAACACCCAAGAATTTTCCAAGCTGACTTGTAGCTATCACTATGGCTGCCGCATTGGTAAAACCAAGAAGGACCGGATGGGAAAGGAGATTGACTATCACCCCTAACCTGAAAAGCCCAAGGCCAAACTGCACTAAACCAACTGTCAAGGCAAGAAGAATAGCGTAATTTATATAACCTTGGGTTCCAGATACCGCCATAGGTTCCAATGTTGCCGCAGTCATCATTGAAACTACAGCGACAGGCCCAGTGGCAAGCTGTCGGCTTGAACCAAAAAGTGAAGCCACTATAGGAGGAAGAAAGGAGGCATAAAGGCCATAGTAAGGAGGCAGACCAGCAAGTTGTGCATAGGCCATAGACTGTGGAATAAGCACAAGAGCGACTGTAAGGCCACTGATCAAATCGGCTCGAAGATCCTCAAGACCGTAATCTTCAAACCATCTAAGAAAAGGTAAAAGCCGGGTTAACAAAACAGAAGCTCCTCCACTTTTTTATGGCCAAAAGTTGTAAAAGTTGTCTTGATCTTAACACAGTTTGAGACATCAGCATGAATCGTTAAAAATTTATTTATTGGGTGGCAAAAGCCGCTTTGCCACCCGGTTTATTGTTTACTATCTGGTCGTATCTTTGTGAAAAAATTTCCAGCCCGTAAAGACTGATGATATGAGGCCTTCTGGATCCTTTATATCGTTCCAGATAAGAATATAGAGGTGGATAAATGCAAATATAATATAATACCACATGAAAATAAAGTGAACAAAACGGGCCTGGGCCTGGCTACCAAATATGGCAATACCCCAGCCCTGCCAAAAGGCACTTTCCGGATAAAGTAACCAAAGTCCAGAAAGTATCTGAAAAAATCCAACAACTATAGTGAATATATAAATAGAGCCTGCAAGGGCATTATGTCCAATGCGGGGCTCATGCCTGTCTGTAAAATAAAGATAATAGGCAATGGTGGAAAACAAGTTTTTAATATTTGAAGAGTTAATAGGCGCACAGTCCCATAGCTTTTCCTGGCGATTCCCCAAGAACCATAAATACAATCTGATAAATATCACGCCTATAAAGACGAATCCTGCAACAAAGTGAATGTAGCGCATCTCCGCCATAGGAAAGGAATAACTGCCCTCAATCACGCTGTTTGACCACGGGAAATGGATATAGAATCCTGTTACAACCAAGAAAACTATGGAGATGGCAAAAGCCCAATGAAACAGTCTAAATAACACTCCCCATGCCAATTTTTTTTCATACATGGCTTCCTCCTGTTTACAACACCTTTACCTTGGAAAAGCGAGTCCCCTCTGGATCAAAGAGATGCACGGCACACGCTATACAGGGGTCAAAAGAATGCACGGTCCTCAAAACCTCTAGAGGCTTTTCAGGCTCAGCAATAGGATTCCCTACCAAAGATGCCTCGTAAGGGCCAACTTTACCCTTGTCATCCCGAGGACTAGCGTTCCATGTTGAAGGAACCACGCATTGATAATTTTTTATTTTCCCATTTTTTATAACTATCCAATGAGAAAGGGCTCCGCGTGGTGCCTCATGGAAGCCAAAACCCATTTGTTCACCAGCCGGGAAAGAAGGTGGATTAAAAATCTTTAGATCTCCCCTGCCTATGTTATCCACAAGAAGCTCCCAATGTTTCAATGCCAAATCTGACAGTATGGCAGCACGTATGGCGCGTCCAATATGACGGCCCGGCGTAGAATGCAACGCTTCTATTCCCACCCTTGTCCCAGCGATGGAACTAATTTTAGATAGGGATTGATCAACATATTTTCTCGTAAGCTTATGTCCGAGGGCATAGCCTACAAGGACCTGTGCAAGAGGACCAACTTGCATGGGCATTTCCTGAAATCTTGGAGCCTTTACCCATGAATATTTACCGTTTGGTTGGAAGTCTGTATAGTTCGGTATCGTGTCTTCTTCAAAGGGAGATTTGCTCCAGTTACCATCATACCAAGAACGGGCTATACACTCCTTGATGTTGTCACGAAAATAAGGATCGTCAAAATTCTTAAATGCCTTTACCGTAGACAGATCCCCTCCAAAGATGGTGCCTCCAGGAATGTCAAATTTGGTGCCCTTGGTGTCTAAGGGCATGTCTGGAACCGCCAGATAATTTTTTACACCCGCTCCATATCGGAGCCAATCTTTATAAAGGGCCCCTATGGCCAATACGTCTATCAAGTAAACATTTTGGACAAAGTCTCTGACTTCGGAAACCAACTGTTTTATCCAGTAGAGGCGCTCCATATTAAGGGTTGCCTCGTTATCTGGATTTATGGCAGTAGCGACACCACCTACCGAAAGATTCTGAATGTGGGGATTCTTCCCCCCTAAAATGGCAATAGCCGAGTCGGCCTTTCTTTGATAATCAAGGGCTTCAAGATAATGCGATACCGCCATGAGGTTGACCTCTGGAGGAAGCTTCATGGCTGGATGCCCCCAGTATGCATTGGCAAAGGGTCCCAGCTGTCCGCTTTCAACCAGGGCCTTAACCTTTTCCTTAACAGCCTTAAATCGTTTTATGCTATTGCCAGGCCAGTCAGAAAGGCTTTGAGCTAGTTGAGCAGTCTTTCTAGGATCTGCATTCAAAGCAGAAACCACATCCACCCAGTCTAAGGCAGAAAGGACATAAAAATGTACTATATGATCATGGAGGGCATGGATAGCAAGAATCAGATTTCTGATATATTGGGCATTGAGAGGGATTTCCATATCAAGAGCATTCTCTACCGCCCTTACAGAGGCAATTGCATGAACAGTTGTGCAGACTCCACAGATTCTTTGTGTAAAAAGCCAGGCATCCCTTGGATCTCGTCCCCTTAGTATGACCTCGATTCCACGCCACATCTGGCCAGACGACCAGGCCTTGATTATCTGGTTACCTTCTATTTCCGCATCTATTCTCAGATGTCCTTCTATTCTAGTGATTGGATCAATGGTGATTTTTTGAGCCATTTTTTCCGCCCCTCCCTTCTATTTGCTCTTGTCTTGACCGCTTTTTAGCAAGTGTTTACCCATACCTACTGCAGCATGGACACCAGCTGCTATTACACTGATACCCAAAATCTTTTCACCTATGGTTTCTGCATCAGTGACAATACCGCTACCTGGTATCCTTACGCCTGGAAGGTGTTTGTAAAATGGCGAACAGGTATCCCAAAAATTTGGCTCGGTACAACCTATACATCCATGACCTACTGCAACTGGCCAAGTGGATACGTCATTGAATCTGACGGCTGGACAATTTGCAAAGGTAACAGGCCCCTTACAGCCAACCTTATAGAGGCAATATCCTTTTTTGTGGTTTTCATCGCCAAACTGTTCCACAAAGCGGCCTTCATCAAAATGGGCTCTTCTTTCACATTGATCATGATTCCTTCTTCCATAGGCAAAAAGTGGCCTTCCAAGGCCATCAACCTCGGGAAGACGCTTGAATGTGAGAAGATGTAAAACCGTGCCCAAAAATGCAATGGGATTTGGAGGACATCCTGGTATATTTATGACCTTTTTCCCCAAGACATCACCCACCCCTTTGGCTCCGGTAGGATTTGGGCTGGCAGCCTGAACGCCTCCAAAAGAGGCACAGGTACCTATTGCTATAACGGCTGCGGCCTTGGGAGCAACTTTTTTTATCGTCTCAAGGGCTGTGCGGCCTCCAACCTTACAATAAATCCCATTGTCCTTGGTGGGGATTGCACCTTCTGCCACACAGATAAACTTGCCACTGTACTTTTCAATAGTTCCCTCGAGTATTTCCTCTGCCTGGTTTCCAGCAGCTGCCATAATGGTTTCGTGATAGTCCAACGATATGATGTCCAATATCAAGGAACCTATATCCGGATGTGACGAACGCAAAAGGGCCTCTGTACATCCGGTACACTCCTGAAAGTGAAGCCAGACTACTGGTGGCCTCTTAGGTGAAGTAGCGGCTTCTACCAGTTTAGGAACTATATCATCAGACAATCCAAGAGCTGCTGCGGCTATTGCGCATCCCTTTAGAAACGACCTTCTACTGACTCCTGTCCTAAGCTCTTTCTCATGCACTTTTCTCGACATTATCTGCCTCCTCTTACTTAAAAAGCTTATCCAGTGAAAAGGGTATGGTTACGACGGCATCTACGTAATGGCGGTCTGAAAACAGGCCGTGTTCTTCCGGCGTGAGGTTAAATTCATAGGCGTAACCAAGGGTTAGCCAACTGGTTATTGGGAAACGGGCACCAATTGCCATGGTGGCAAAGTTCCTGTGTTCACTGCTATTTTTCCCACCCAAGTTGATTATGTCGCAGCCGTTAAAGGTGGCAATAGAAGCTACGAGATCATCCTCCTGAGAGGTGCCAAGCATTTGGGAGACAGCATTGCCGAGACCCTCTTCTTTTACTGCCTGTCTTACATAACCTTCCCGGTTCCCGGCCTTTATGGTGTAAAAATGATTTATTTCAATAAGTGGATGAAACCAGGGAACGACCTCGTAGCTCGCATGCCATGAATCAAAAAACAAATAATCTTCTTCTGGTGAATCCATAGGGATAACAAATCCAAGGGCGCCGGCAAGCTCTATCTTGTCGATTCCCTTTAAAAAGAGAAGCGAAGGGGCAAGATTTCCATTTCCATTACCCTGAAAAACCTGATCGCTTCCGTTAGCAAATTCATAAATCAGTCTACCTGTAAGAACAGTTTGAGTTTTTGGGGAATAGTAAAAAGAATACTGAAGCCCTGCGGCCAGATCCACCCAGCCGTCTCTGTCGCTAAGAATGTTATCTGGCCGAAGCTCTACATAGCCGCTTTTAACCGCCAGAATAGACCATCTTTCGTTTATAGATACTCCTGCCTGGATGGCAAAGCCCTTGACATGACCATCAAGAGGAAGATCCTTAACCCCCAAGGCCTTATCCACTACAGTATCTATCCTTGATGGCAAATGTTGATAATAGAATACAGATCTTACAAAGGTGTTATTCAGGGCCCCTCCTACTGTATAGACGGGATTGCTCATGGGCATAATAAAATGATCAAAGTCTCCTGCCCGTGACAATCCGCAAACCAAGAAGACCCATCCCAAAACTAGT
>Ga0256914_1001178_pt1 | contig 24630 bp, 19 predicted proteins | sample HulkmetaG_FD_191571 | JGI IMG/M metagenome (GOLD analysis project Ga0256914, IMG submission 191571) | Hydrothermal chimney microbial communities from Main Endeavour vent field at the Juan de Fuca Ridge, Pacific Ocean - Hulk | ecosystem: Environmental > Aquatic > Marine > Hydrothermal vents ... | reverse complement strand
GGAAAAGATTTTTTTTTTTTGGGGGAATAAAATCCGGCCTGATTCGTTGTCATGGCAGAAGCAGGGTAAACACAAAGGGGGACCCGAATCTTGCCGCCGTATCCAGGGGCGGACCCCAACCCGGCGCAACCAGGGGGAGAATTTCCATGCAAGGACAAAGAGTACGAATTATTCCGGTATTGGCATGTGGCATATTGGGTCTTCTGGCCGGTGAGGCAACCGGTTTGGACACCCATGATCCATCCTCCTCATCTTTGGTGTTCGACACCGGGCTGAGCCTGGAACGCGGTGACTACGGCGGCGACGAAACGGTCTCCGTGCGTTCCTGGGAGTGTACGATCGAATATGAAGCCTCGCCCCGGTGGTCATTTTTCATCACCGTCGTTCCATGGCTTTCCATCAGTGAAACCACGCTTGAGACGCTGCTGATAAGGGGACGAACCGTGGTGGTCGATCCGGTTATATCCGGTCCCTCCCGCAGCCGTACCGCAGGGCGGGACTCCCATCATCCGGAGCCGCCCCATGACGGTTCCCATACCCCGGAAAGGCATCCGTCAACCAGGCACCATCCGGATCATCATTTCCCGGATCACCGTTATCAAAGAGCAACGGCAACCCATAGCCCCGACCAACGCTCCCCGGCCGGGGCCGATGGAGTAATCACGGCTACAATCGCCGATGGATCCGTTTCCGAATATAGGCGGCGACTGAAACGGGAATCCGGAAGCGGAATCGGCGACACCACCATGGGAGTTGCCTACAGCGCCGTTGAAGAATCCGCAACCCTGCCGCAGCTACGCTTGCTGGCGGCCATGACCGTTCCCACGGCGGAGGCGGATAAAGGGTTGGGCAGCGGCACCATGGGGTATCGGTTCGGTATCGGACTGAGCAAGGAAGTGGGGGATTTAACCGCTTTTGGAGAGGTGAGCTACGATCTGGCTGGAAGTGGCGAGGAGTATGAGGTGGAGAACGTTATCTCCGCCTCCCTGGGTCTGGCCGGCGATATAATTCCCGGCATGGAAACATATATCCAGCTCAGTGGCGGAGAACCGGATAGTGAAATAAGCGGGACACGTCTTGCCGTGGAGCTAGGATTGCAATATGATTTCCGGAAGTTCGGCACGGTCTCCGCCTTTTTCAGCAAAGGGCTTGCCAACGGAAGTCCGGATTACGGTATCGGTTTTGGCTGGAGTCTGTCTCTGTAGGCCCAATTTCCGATGACATATCAATTACCAGGGAGGTATTCCATGAAATCCCTATGCAGCGGCTCCCGGGCCCTGATTATTCTGCTCAGCTTTCTGATGGTGGCCGCCGACTGTTTTTCCGCATTCATTTTTTTCCCCGCCGCACCCCATGCCGTTGCCCTGGCCGGCGAACATGGTGGTGGTGATCATGGGGGTGACCATGGCGATAGCGGTGATCACGACAATGGCACGGACAGCGGTGATTCCGGCGGCGCAACCGGGGGTAGCGGGGGTAGCGGCGACAGCGGCGATTCAGGCGATGGCGGCGGAGATCATGGCGGCGGTGATGATGCCGGGGCAGGAGACGGCGGTGACGGCCATGACGGCGGAGAGGCCGAGGCCGACCATGATGATTTCAACGAGGGCGATTTTACCGGGGCCGACCGGGAAAACGACGATCACCACACCGATGTCGAAGGCGAGCCCCATGACCTGCAGGAAGTCCTGCATGACGGTGCCGCAGCCATTCACGATCTCGGCAGCTCGATTATCTCCTGCTTCAGCGGGGTGAATCAACTGCTGCACTCCCTCTTTCTCCCGGACGCCCCGGAACCGGATGGTGATTTTGAAGCCGGGATCGTGCTGGCCGTCGATGCGGACCACCAAACGCTTGCAGAGCTGGAAAAACAGGGTCTGGTTGAGGAAGAGCGGCTGAGACTTGATCATATCGGGGTACAGGTCAGCAGGTTGCGGGTTCCGCCGGGCCAGGAAGCGGCAGTCGTGCGCGACCGGTTGCAGCAACAGGGACATGATGCCATAATGCTTAACCATTACTATGAGCTGGAAGGGACGGCCGCGGCCGCGGACGACTATCCCGGCGGGACCATCGGCTGGTCGCCTCCCTGTCGGGCTTGCGGACGCGGTGCCCGCATCGGCATGGTGGATGGGTACGTCAATATTCAGGTGCCGGTGCTCCGGGGACAACGCATCAACCGCCGGATGTTCGTGGGATCGCAACGGGCTTCGGGCGCAGATCACGGCACTGCGATCGCCTCATTGCTTGTCGGCCGCTGCCGGAAAGATTTCTGCGGCCTTCTCCCCGAGGCGGGGCTGTGGGCTGCCGTCGCCTTTGGGACTGATGACGGGGGAAAAACTACGGCCACCGCCGTACACGTGGCCAGGGCCCTGGACTGGTTGACGGGCCAGGGAGTGCAGGTGATCAATCTCAGTTTCAGCGGTCCGGATAACCCATTGTTGCGCCGGGCTGTCGAAAAGATCCTGGCCTGCGACATTGCCCTTGTTGCCGCGGCCGGAAATCAGGGAGAGGAACAGATTGAGCTTTATCCAGCGGCATATCCGGGAGTGTTGGCGGTGACCGCCGTTGATCGTCACCGGCGGCTCTATCGTGCCGCCGGCCGGGGGGATTACGTATCCTTTGCGGCGCCGGGGGTCCGCATACCGATTCCCGACGGCAGCGGCAGGGTGCGATATAAAAGCGGAACATCTTATGCCGCCCCCTATTGCACAGCCCTGGCTGCCCGTTATCTGCTCCATGGAAATGGTGGCCGGTCGGGAAAAGAGGTGATGGCGATTCTCAGGGAAAATGTCGTTGACCTGGGTGCTCCCGGAAAAGACCCCCTCTTTGGCTGGGGCCTGGTACAGGGTGATCCGCGGTGGTGGGCGGCTAAGCATGAGTAGGCGGGCCCGCGGCAAGGACGCAGAGTTCAGGGATGAACTGGTACGGTTGCTTCCCAGGCTGCGACGATTTGCCCTTTCCCTGACCGGCGACCTGGACAAGGCCGACGATCTCGTCCAGGCCGCCTGTGTCCGGGCCCTGAGCCGGAGGCACCAGTGGAGGGACGGCAGCCGGTTGGACAGCTGGATGTTCAAGATCATTCACCGGCTGATGATCGACACCAGCCGGGCCATGCGGGTGCGTGCCCCGCATTTCCGCCTTGAGGAGGAACGGTTTGTTGCAAAGACAGGGAATATTATGCGAAAAGTGGAGGCTAAGTGGAGCCTGGGAAAAGTGGCGGCCGCCATGCGGAAAATGACGGTGGATGAGCGTTTGATTCTGTCGCTGGTCTGTATCGACGGTATGTCCTACCGGCATGCGGCAGAGACCCTGCAGATACCGGTGGGCACGGTGATGAGTCGATTGGCCCGGGCCAGGAAAAAATTGCACCGGTTGGTCGCCGCCTCTCACTGAATCCACTTCCCACGGGACAGGCAACCGACTTTGGTAAACCAAAACTAACGGGATCGCAGGAGAGGATGGAAAAGATATCTGATGAACTGATCATGGCGTATGTGGATGGCGAACTGGAAGGAGAAGAGGCCGAACAGGTACGCCGGGCCCTGGCGACCGATCCCCTGCTGCGGGAGCGGGCAGCCGTGTTTGAACAGACCGGCAGAGAGTTGGGGAAACTCTTTGACGCCCCCATGCATCTGGAGGTGCCGGGAGAGCTTCTTGACACGGTTCGGGAAGACGGCGGTCCTTCGCTGTTTCACCGGCTGGGGCTGCTGCTTGAGGGTTTTTTTCACCTGGAAGTGGTGCGTCCGGTCCCGGCAGCCGGTTTTGTGGTCATCCTGGTGCTTGGCGTCATCCTGGGGACACGGTTTCTGCTGCCTCCCGCCGTGGACTTTATTTCGTCTCCGGAGCGTAATCCCGCCTTTCTCCAGGCCCTGGAACAGAGCCCCGGAGGCACGCTGCTCGACCTGGGAAAACAGGGGGACGGTGAAGGGGCCGGGCTGCTGCTGGTTGCAACCTTCCAGGATCGGAGTATGCGTTTCTGTCGTGCTTTCGAGGTAACGGTTTCCGGTGGGAAGAACCCCGGCGTGGCCGAGGGAGTTGCCTGCCGCAACGCAGGGGGCAACTGGAGTATGGTGGCCCGGGTGAAAGAGGAGGAGAGCGGGAAGCGCCCAACCGGCGGCAACGGCTATGAACTGGCCGGGTGTGAAGATTCTCTGGATGGAATTATCGAGAGGCTGCGAAGCGGTCCCTTGCTGACACCGCAGCAGGAAGAGATGCTCATCCGCTCCGGCTGGAAAATCGGGGCGACAACCACCGGTTCTTCAACCTTCAGCGTTCCTTGATCAACTCCAGGAGTTCCTCGGCACTGATGCGGGCGCTGATGTCGGTGCCTTCGAGCAGAGAGTCTGCGAGATCGCGTTTTTCCCGATGCAGGCGGACGATTTTTTCCTCAATGGTGTTGGTGGTTACCAGGCGATAGACGGTCACAGGCCGTTTCTGACCGATACGATGGGCCCGGTCGGCGGCCTGATCCTCCACAGCGGGATTCCACCATGGATCCATATGGATGACGTAATCGGCGGCCGTCAGGTTCAGTCCCAGGCCGCCGGCCTTGAGGCTGATGAGGAAGAGATCTCCCTCCCCGGACTGGAAGGCATCCACCTGGCGTTTTCTCTCCCGCGCCGGAGTGGTGCCGTCCAGGTACTTGTAGTCGATTCCCTTGCTGTCGAGGTATTCCCGTATCAGGGCCAGGTGACCGGTGAACTGACTGAAGACCAACGCCTTGTGACGGCTTCCAAGCAGTTCGTTCACCACTTCCGCAAAGATTTCCAGCTTGGAACTGGGAATCGTCGTCTCCGGGACAACCAGACGGGGATTGCAGCAGGAACGCCGCAACCGCATGATCTCGGCAAGAATCTGGATCTGTCTGCCCTTTTTGAAGCCGCCCTCCTCGATGTTTTCGATGGCCTGCTGCCGCAGCGCCTCGTAAAAACTCCGCTCTTCGGGATTCATCTCCACCCGCAGGGTAATCTCGGTGCGGGGGGGCAGTTCCTCCAGGACCTGGGATTTGATCCGCCTCAGGATATACGGCTGGATCAGTTTTTTCAGTTTCAGCCGCACTTCGCGGTCGTTGTGTTTTTCTATGGGAATGCCGAAGCGGGCGTTGAAGTGTTTGAAGGAACCCAGCAGGCCGGGATTGATGAACCTGAAGAGATTCCACAGCTCACCCAGGTGATTTTCGATGGGAGTGCCGGTGGTGATCAGCCGGAATCGGGCCCGCAGCCGCATGGCGGCCCGCGAGCGTTTGGTGGCGGCGTTTTTGATGGCCTGGGCCTCGTCCAGAACCACGGTCTGCCATGAAACCGATTCCAGCAGTTCGATTTCCTGCTGCATCAGGGTGTAGCTGGTGATGAGCAGGTCGAACTTGCCCAGCTTCGCGATGGTCGCCTTGCGGTCACCGCTTCCCAGGTGATGGATGTTGAGGGTGGGGGTGAACCGGTTCACCTCGATCTCCCAGTTCATGCACACCGATGTGGGGGCAATGACCAGGGTGGGACCATGTTTCGCCAGGCGAAGGATAATGGCCAGGGCCTGCAGGGTCTTGCCCAGACCCATGTCGTCGGCCAGGCAGCCGCCGAGGCCCAGATGGGCCAGGCGCGCCATCCAGGTAAACCCCTCCACCTGATAGTCACGCAGTTCCGCCTGCAGGGTGGAGGGGACTTCCGGCTGCATGTTTTCAGCGGCGCGGATGGCTTCGATGCGCTGTTGCCAGCCCTCGTCGGCGTCGAGTTGCGTTTTGTCGGTGAGCTCGCCAAGGGCGGCGGCGGCCAGGGGATGGATGAGCAATTCGTCGCTTTCGCCCTTGATCTCGTCGCGCGAGTAGAGAATGAGTTCATCGATCTGACGGCGGAACTCCTGGGTAAGGGCCAGATACTGGCCGTCACCGATGGGAATGAAACGACTGTGCCGGTTCCGCACCTGTTCCAGCAGGGTTTTTAATTCGATCACCTCGTCCTGGTCGATTTCCAGTCGGCCGCTGAAGGCGAACCAGTCCTGCTGGCTGGTCCTGATATTGAGGTTGAGTTGGTTGATACCGGCTTCGCGGCGGATGGAAAGCTTTTCCCCTTCGGGCCATTCGATGATCACCCGGTCGCGGATGGTTTCCAGCTCCAGCAGGGTCTGCAAACATTCTTCCGGATCCTGCAGGTGCCATTCCCGCTCATTGCCGTGTTCCATATCAATGGCCAGGTCGAGGATCGGACAGGATTCCTCCACCTCCCGAGCCTTTAATTCCTCCAGTTTCAGGTCGCGTCTGGTCTGCAACCGCCGGTTGTTGATTTCGGCGATGACGTTTGCCACGCCCCGCCCCGGTTTCAGATAGGGGCCGTCGGTTTGAAAGGGCCGCACGAACATCTCCAGCCTGAAGCCGCTGCCCACGGGAACAAGGTGCAGGTGTATGGTGGGGTCGGCCTCGACAATGACGGTGTTCTGCATGGCCGACGAGTCGGCGATGGCGGAGTGAACAGTCATGTAGGAGGAGATATTGCCGATGGCCTGCAACACCTTTTCGCTGGAGGAACGCGGTACCTTGAGGCCGTCGGGGCCGGTGATGCGCGCAACCCGGCGATGGTTTTCGTTGATTTCGATGACTTTGAAGCGGGTGGAGGTTTCCCGGTGGATGGTGACGTTGCCGTCGCCGATTTTCTGGGCAAAGTGGATAAAGAGGTAGTCGCCCCTTTCTTCCACCAGGAGTTCCGGTTCGCCGCTGACGAATTCGATGGAGCGGGTGGGTGATTTGGCCAGGAAGAGATAAGGATGCCCCACCATGGCGGGCAGCGCCTTGTCCGGGTCAAAGGTGAACTGGTCGGGCTGGCCTTCCTCGCCGCTTTGTACCAGGCCGCCGAGAATGCGTTTGTCCTGGGGGCTGAGGTAGTCGAGATTTTGGCGAAACAGGCGGGACAGGGCCACCAACCGCCCCCTGCTCCAGCCGCCGGCCGGTTTCCGCCGCTGCTCCTTGGGGATGAGGGTCACCTTACCGTTGTCATAGTCGATCATCCAGGCAAGGCGGGTGTTGTGTTCCGGTTCCTTGCGGGGACTGGTGACGTTGATCAGTTCATCCAGACAGCGTTTCCACGACTGTTCCGGTTCAATGAGCCGTACCAGGGAGGGAAAGCCGTATTTTTTTCTCAAAGAGTCGGCAAGGCGGCCATGTTTGTCGGCGGCTCCCGTCGTTGCCTCCAGCAGCTCGGCAAGCGCGAAAGCGGGCCAGTAAAAATCGTTGGCCAGGGCCTTGTCGAGAAAGGTCCGAAGCCTGTCGGTGAGTTCCGATTCCAACCGGTATCCCTGCCAGTAGAGACAGAGGCAGCCGATCAATGTGGGAAGAAAAGCCTTTTCGGCGCTGAGACGGGCGGAGATATAGTCCGGATCGGGGCGGCTGCTTTTTTCCGAGTGCAGGGCCGAGGCGAGAAAGCGGTAGATGATCTCCTCGGGAAAACCGGCGGAGCTGATGATGGCGCTCACCAGCAGGTGATCCATCTGCTTCCGGTGCTCTTTGCCGCCGGCGGAAAGCAGGGCGAAAATATGGAAGAAACCGGTGGGACCAAAGAAAAAGGAGTGCTCTTCATCACTGTACTCCCTCAGCAGTCGCAGGTCTGCGCCGAAGAGATCCAGGGATTTGTCATTGTTACCCTTGAGAAATTCAAGAGCGCCGCTGAAGCCGGCAGCCTGAAAAAATTCCATTCGTCTGTCAAGCAGCAGCTCCAGATCACCGGTATGTCCCTGGATCAGCAGTGAGGCGGCCAGCAGCCTCAGGAAGGGGATCCGTTCGTAATCGGGGAGATCCAGCGCCGATTCATCGCCGAGATAGGTGATGACAGCAGGGTAGGCTGTCAAGGTCTCCATGCTGGAGGTGATGATGCGGTTGAGCAGAAAGTACTGCAGCGACCCGGGCAGGGTGATGAACCACTCCCGGTCAAAGGGTTCCGCCGCAACCAGCACCGCCGGAGGTTTGTCCCCAAAGGTTTCCCGGCAATGTTCGTCAAGAAATTCCGCGACCTCGTCGAGTTTCTCCATGTCCGCTGAATAGACTGCCATGCGGAACTGCCGCATGGCGTGACGACAGCGGGTGGACTGCTTGCCGTAGAGATAGGTGGCGGGGGCCTCGGCCTCGATGGCCTGGGCCAGTCGGACAAAGTGGCCCCGCCGCAGACAGCGCCTGGTCAGTTCCTCAGCCACCGGCGGAGGAAGACGGTTGGCGCTGTCGAGGATGTTGAGCCGGCGCAGTTTTTCAAGACAGGAGGACAAAACGGCGATGGTCGGCGTTTTGTCCTCGTCGGTGCGGATATCGGTTCGGGCCAGGCAGTGGGCGAGAAAAGAGGCGGTCGCCGATTCGTAATGAATAGCGATCAGGTTGAGCACGGAGCGCTCGAATGCCGACAACCGGCCAATGGCAGCCAGGGGATCAGCTGTCGGCATGGGATGTTTTCTGGATGTCATATCGTGCTTGGTAACCACTCGCAGGGTTTGCAACCCGGCGGTTTAACGCGCCTCTTGGCTGCAAGCGCTCACGGGCGGGGTGGATTTGCTTTAATCTCTCCCGGCCTTATAGCCCATTATGCGGTCGGGAGAGATTCAGTAAAGATGCGGTGCCTGTGACCCATCACGACGATACGGTGCCCGTAGGTACTTTACGCGGCGTGCCGGGTAGCGTCGATGTGAGGTCCGGCGACAACCCGGCCCTGCAAAATCGAATCTGCCCATTATAACAGCATTAGCCGCCGAGTGAAAGGGAAAACCGGAAATCCGGACGGGGTCAAACCGGGGATGGATTCCGACCCGGGAATCCGCAAACGGCAACACCGCAAACCATTACGGATGTCACCGGGTTACAGCATGCCCATCATGTGGCGGCAGGGGGACATGCCGGTCAAGGGAGGGAATGGTCTGTCAGGCTCCCGGCCCCATAGTGAGGCTATAGCGGCCGGGAGATGCAGCGCCTGCGACCAATGACGGTTTGGAAGTAAGATATACCACGGCGGTTGGATGCCCAGTGGTCAATGACCAGCGTTTTACTGTTGAAGGAGTTTCTGGTTGATCCAGATTTTCGAGCGGCTCTGCATATGGGCAAGCCAGTTGTTGAGCAATCGGTTCTGTTTCTCGCCCAGCAGCTGATTGCGCAGTTGCTCCTTTTCCTTGTCACTGCCCTGCTGTTGAGGAGTGCGACGGTCCGCCAGCCTGAAGACATAAAAGGTGTCGGTGCTGCTTTCGATATTTTCCGGCAAGGGATTTTTGCCGGAAAGTTCAAACCCCTTTTTGATCACCTGGAAGGGAAGTTTGGCCGTGGCCGCACCATTATCCCGCCTGAAAAAATCCGTGGTCTGCACGGAAAATCCACTTTCTGCGGCAACGTCGGCCAGGTTTCCCTTTTCCCGTGCCGCCTTCAGCAGGTCCTCGGCGCTCCGCCGCGCCAGCTTGACCGCCTCGTCACGGGTGAAATCTGCGACGACCCGCTCCCGCACGGTTGCAAATTCAGGGACCTGGGGCTCTTCGATATCATCCACATAGATGATTGCATATCCCTGGCCGGTTTCTATGACCGAGCTCAGCTCTCCTTTTTTCAGGGAGAATGCGCTGCGCAGGAAGGCCGGGTCGGTGGGCAGGTCCGGGGGCGGAGAGTTGTCGGCAAAGTAGTCGGTGGTGATGACCTTGCGAGTCCCATCCGTATCATATTTGTCGATGGAGCCGGCCTTGATGATGGATTCGTACACGTCGTTGGCCTCGGCAAAGAGCGCCTTTCTGGCCTGCTGTTTTCTGAGCTGCTCCTCCAGTTCGTCCCTGACCTCTTCCAGGGTGCGGATCTTGGCCGGTTTGATCTCTTCCAGTTTGATGATGTGGAAGCCGAAGGAGGATTCGACGATATCGCTTATTTCACCGGGTTTCATGGCAAAGACGGCCTCCTCGAAGGACTTGTCCATCATCCCGCGGGCGAAAAAGCCCAGGTCGCCGCCCCGGGATGCGGTGGGACCCTCGGAATTCTTTTTGGCAAGTTCGGCGAAATCATCCCCTTTTTTGGCCAGGGCAAGGATTTTTTCGGCTTTGCTCCGCTGCACTTTTTTGTTGAGTTCGTTGGTCTTGTCTTCCACCCGGAAGAGAATATGACGGGCACGGCGTTTTTCCGGGATGTTGTACTGTTGCCGATTTTTTTTGTATAAGGCCTCCACCTCCGCGGCGTCGATTGCTATGGTGTCGGCTTTGTCCTTGAGGGAGAAGGGGATGTATTTGAGTTTGACCCGTGGTTTGGTGCGGTAGGAATCCCGGTGTTCCTCAAAGTATTTGGCGAGTTTTTCATCATCGACTTCAACCTTGTCCTTCATGGAATCGGCGGAGACCGCGATATAGTCGAGCTTGATCTCCTCGGAGCGCTGTTGCAGGCGGCCGTTGATCTCGGAATCACCAACATCGGTGAATCCCTTGATACTGTCGATAACGGCTTCGGCAAGCATTTCGTTTTGAATATCAGCCTCAAAACCGCTGGGGGTGAGGCGGTTCTGGCTGAGAACCCGTTTGTAGAGGTCAAGATCGAAGGTACCGTTTTTCTGAAAAGCGGCCATCTGTCTGATCTTTTCCCGGGTAGCCAGATCGCTTACCGTGATGCCCATTGCCTGCGCACCCTGTCGTAACAGCGCCCCCTGAATGAGCTGGGAGAGGACCTGCTGCTTGATGCCGAGTCCCTCCAAAAAGCCGTCCGGAATCGACCCCTGGAACCTTTGCCGGTAGTTTTCGACGGTGTTTTCATAGGCCCTTTGGTAGTCCTGCAGCGTGATCTCCTGCTTGTTGACCGTGGCCATCAGGTTCCGTTTGTTGCCGAAACCACTGCCGACGCCCCAGAAGACAAAGACGAGGGCGATGATGATAACCAGGGCCTGAATAACGGTTGACTGGGCCTTTCTTCGTAAAATTTTTAACATGATCCTCAAACTCCTTTGCGCAGACTGCTCTTCTCCGAATCTTTCGTCGGACGGATGTGATATGAATTCAACGGGTTGTAAGCAAGGCGCCACCGCCCGCGCCTTCTTGTCCGTTACCCGAAATCCCTCAACTTACTCTGAATTCAACATATTTCGCCAGAGAAAAATGATATTTGCAAGCCCGTGAATGGGCCGGGAAAAAAACCAGACGGCTCGCTTGACAAAAATATTTTGGTATAGTACAAAAACGCAGATAAAAATACGTGTGCGTAGGATATTCATCAATCCATAAATAATATTTTGTAGCAAGGAGGACACAGCATGGCAACTATTGAGCACAACGGGAAAACCTACAACGTGGATGAAGACGGATTCCTTCTCAACGGCAACGAAGAGTGGGATGAAAACTGGATCGACTATGTCAAGGGCGTTGAAGGTATTGCCGAAATTACCGACGAGCATCAGAAGGTGATCGATGCTCTGCAAGAGTATTACAAGAAAAACGGTATCGCTCCCATGGTACGTATTCTGTCCAAGACCACCGGTTATCCGCTGAAGAGAATCTACGAGCTGTTCCCCAGTGGACCCGGTAAGGGAGCCTGTAAGATGGCAGGTCTGCCCAAGCCCACCGGCTGTGTCTGATTCCGGTACCGTCTCCGTGTTTGCAAAGCCCCGGCAGAAGCCGGGGCTTTTTTTTTGCAGGCGCTTACGGGCAAGCGCTCCATAGTACCGCCGGGCTTTGAACCCTGTAACTGGTTATTGTTTTACAATCTTCACGACTTAGGTGAAACTGGAATCGATTGTCCGGAACCTGGCCCGCAGCCGGTAGAGAATTTTTTCATCCAGGGCCGTCTTCTCGCCTGCTTCTCCCTCACCAGCCTCCAGGAGAATGGTGCCGTCCGGGGCGACGATCATCGAATGGCCGCCCAGCAGGAGGTCGCCGCTTTTTCCGCAGCTGTTGCATGCCACGACAAAGAGTTGATTTTCGATGGCCCGGGCCCGAACCAGTATCCGCCACTGGCTTATGCGGACCAGGGGCCACTGGGCCGAGATAACGAGCAGGGGAACGCCGGTGGCTCCTTGCCTGCCGGCGAGGCCGGGGAAACGCAGGTCGAAACAGATCAGGGGAGCGAGATCACCGCAGGCGGTGGTTATGGGCTCAGGTAGCGGGCCGGGTGAAAAATAGTCATCTTCCCGCCACAGGGAAAAGAGCTTGTGCTTCCGGTAGCTCCCCCTCACCCCTTGGGGACCAACCACGAAAAGGGTGTTGAAAAAGACACCGGGGCGGTCGCCTTTTCCCGCCTCTTCCGCTAGTGATCCGGCAAGATGGATATCGAATGCGGCGGCCAGATCCTGCATTTCCCGTAACATCTCCGGGGTGCGGGCAGCCAGGACGGGCATATTCGGATAATCGAAGCCGCCGGCCCACAGTTCCGGCAGAACGACGATGGTACCGGATGAGGGCTCCATATCGGCGATTTTATCCCGTACTCTTTGCAGGTTGGCGTCTACGTCTCCGGGCATGATCCGGAACTGGACAAAGCCTGCATGGGGAAAGAGACCGGGCTTCATTGGAGTTGGTCCAGAGCCCGGCGGGCAAGCTCACCAACGCTTGTGGTGACAATGGCGCCGTGGTGGTAGAGACGGAGGGTTGCCGGGTCATCGGCGAGGTTCTTTATGGTTGCCGCGGTTTCGGCGGCACCGAGACGCCCCAGGGCCCAGGCCGTGAGTCCGCGGATGACCGCATCGGTTGACTCCGCATAGGGCGGCAGGCTGTCAAGAATGCCGTTTTCAATCAATCCGGCTCTTCTTTTGCGGGCCAGGCGACCGATGCCCCAGAGCAGGCCGCGCTGCAGCGCCTCATGTTCCAGGTAGTTGCCGTCCTGCCACTCCTCTTCGCCGTCTTCCCGGGTGTATGAAACCAGCATGTGGATATACTCCCGGGCCAGCCCGTCATGATGATACATGGCCTCTGCCATGGATTCCGGGGCTCCCCAGCCGATCCCTCCCGATTCGTCGTTGAGGCTCCAGAGAAGACGTCGCATGATTATTCTGGCCTCCTCCATCTCCTGGTGAGCCAATCGCGCAATGGCTTCTCCCATGGCGGATACCGCATGCCGACTGATAAGCTCGTCGGTACCGTAAAGGGAGAAAAAGAGGGCATTGATCAGTTCTTTTTCGGGGAATTGGTGTAAATCATCCAGCAGTTTGTCCAGGTCGGGCTGGGCGAGGATTTTCCGGACCTGTTTTTTGATAGCACGGGTGCCCATTTTCTCTGTCTATCGGTCTGGTACGGTAAAGGTGCGTTTGCCCAGTTCGGCATCGAGGAGAAAGAGGCCGGAGGGGTTGTCGCCGATCAGTTTCAGTTTGTTGACGATGCCGTTCACCGTATCTTCTTCCTCCACCTGCTCGGTGACAAACCACTGCAAAAAGATCTGGGTGGCGTGATCCTTGACCGCCATGGCCTGTTCCATGAGGTTATTGATGAGACCGGTAACCGTCTGTTCGTGGGAGAGGATATGTTCAAAGGCGTGATAGGGGGATTCCCAGGAGGATTCGGGCCGGTCAATGCCGGCCAGCACCACTTTGCCGCCGCGTTCGTGGATATACTTATAGAATTTCATGGCATGATGGATTTCTTCCTGGACCTGGCCCTGCATCCAGGTGGCGAATCCCTGCAGGTTGAGGGACTGGAAGTATGATTCCATGGCCAGGTAGAGGTAGGATGAGTAGAACTCGGCATTGACCTGTTTGTTAAGCGCGTTTTCCATCGTTATGTTAAGCATGATAACCTCGTAAGATTACAAAAAAAGGTGATCCCAAGCCCCCGGGTGCCGCCGTTGGTTCGGCGGCCTTCATTATACCCGGGATGGAGTGAAAATCCAGGGGAAAGCGGTGAAATAGATTGAATTCTCAAGATAAATCTGTTTTTTTGTAGTTGACGGCATCACTTTTTTTTTCAACCAGTGGGATTGATTTTGAAAAACATACGTCGCGTAGTCATCACCGGAATCGGTATCATTTCGCCGTTGGGCGACAGCAAGGAAGAGGTCCTCACTTCCCTGCGCAACGGTAGATCCGGTATAACCTTTCAGGAGGAGTATCGCGAACTGGGGTTGCGTTCCCAGGTGGGCAGCTTTACCACCATCAGGCTCGAGGAGCACTTTGACAAGAAGAAACGGCGGTTCATGGGCGATGCCGCCGCCTTTGGCTATCTGGCCATGCAGCAGGCCATTGACGATGCCGGCTTGCCCGATCACCTGGTCTCGCAGCCGCGTACCGGGCTGATCATCGGTTCCGGCGGCACCTCGGCGGAAAATGTGGTGGCTACCGCCGATATCATCCGCCGGCGGGGTATCCGCCGCCTCAGCCCCTTCATGGTCCCCCGAACCATGAGCAGTACGGTTTCCGCCTGCCTGACCGCTCCTTTTCGGATCAAGGGAACCTGTTATTCGATCTCCTCGGCCTGTTCAACCGGTGCCCACTGCATCGGAAACGGCATGGAATTGATCGGTCTGGGTAAACAGGATATCGTCTTTGCCGGCGGCAGTGACGAGGAACACTGGACCCAGACTTGCATGTTCGATGCCATGGGAGCGCTGGCCCAGAATTTCAACCACGATCCACCGGCGGCATCGCGGCCTTACGACGTTGACAGGGCAGGCTTTGTCGTTGCCAACGGCGCCGGTATCGTTGTTCTGGAAGAAATGGAGCACGCCAGGGCCCGTGGCGCCCATATCTACGCCGAATTGGTGGGTTACGGGGCCACTGCCGACGGTTACGAGATGGTCACGCCGTCGGGGGAGGGGGCTGTGCGCTGTATGCGCCAGGCATGGGAGATGGTTGACAACGGGAAGATCGATTATATCAACGCCCATGGCACCGGAACACCCATCGGGGATATCGTCGAGCTCAAGGCCATCGGCGAGGTTTTCGGCACCGAGGTGCCGGATATCAGTTCCACCAAATCCCTGTCCGGTCACTCTCTGGGGGCTGCCGGCGTGCATGAGGCCATCTACTCACTGCTGATGCTGGAAAATGACTTTATTGCCGCCTCGGCCAATATCGACCGCATTGACCCGGCCGCCGCGGACATGCCCATTGTCACCCGTCTGAAAGAAAAGAAGCTGCACCGGGTCATGTCAAACAGTTACGGCTTCGGCGGTACCAATGCCTGTCTTATTTTCCAGGCGATGGACCGTTAGGGGTATCTTCAGCCGCTCTCCGTATCCAGGCGTTTCATCGTAATTGATCACAATCACCGCATCTATGCTTACATCTCCCCTGGCCGCATAGCGGGGCTATGGCGGCCGGGAGAGGTCTAGGCAAATCTGCAGCACCTGTGACCAGTCACAGTTTGGAAGTAAGATGTAGCGCGGGGTTACATACCCTGTGACCGGCTACGTTTCATTCCCTCCATAATGAGGATCATGAAGCCGGCGATGACCGGCAGTTCCTGTTCCCGGGGAGAGAGTCCCGAGGTATAGGAAAACTCTCCTTCACTCTTGCCGAGTACGGCGAAGAAGGCCTCCTTGCCGTGCAGTTCTCCATAGCGCGCCAGAACCAGCTCGCCCTCGTTAAAGGAGAAAAAGGCCTTGGTGTCGTTGAAAAACAGCTCCAGGCGGCCGCTTTTCTGTGCGTTATTGATCATTTGAAAGAGTTCCACGGGAAGGATGTCTGCGAGACTGCCCTTCATTCCGGAGCTGATGGGGGCGGACCTTGCCATGTTGTTGCGTTTAACCCGATCCACCAGTAACCGGTAGAAGAAAACCTGGAGTACGGGATACTTGTTGAGGGTGTGCTTGAAATTCGCACTGGTGAGCAGGGCGAGACTGGTGGGGGTGATGCCGGTGACGGTGGTGGTGACCGGTTCCCCGGAGAGCAGGCTCATCTCTCCGAAAATTTCCCCTTCCTCCAGTTCTGAGATAATGGCGCCCGAATCGTCCACCACCGCAGCACGGCCGGAAAGCAGGATAAAGAGATGGGAGGCGGGCTCGCCCCGTTGCATGATGACACCGTTTTGTTCATACTCGCGTATTTTCAGCATGGTCGTCAGGTCCCAGAGCTTATCGTTATCAAGGGATCTGAACACCTCCACCTTGCGCAGTTGTTTGTAGAATTTCTTCCAGTTATCGGCCCGGCGGCGTCGGCGGTCCACGGCCAGAAGCTTCATCTGCAGGGTGGCGAATTCTTTTTCCTTTTTGAATTCGAATCTGATCAGGCCGGTGCAGCCGCCGCATTCGAACCGACTTTTTCGCAATCCCCGGGGGGAATAGTGTTCATACCCGTCCCCTCCTTGCCGGGTGATGTCGAGGATTTTTCCAATGAGCATGAGGCAGGCGGGTTTGGCCTCCGGCAGGGTAAGGGCGGAGTTTTCGACGATCAGTTTTTCTCCCACCCGGTAGAGTGGGCAGCGTATCTCTTCGGTGATGACGAAAACGGCGTCGCGGCTTGTCATGGAAGATGTCCGGGTGTCGGTTGCTGGAATGATCCGATTCCGCTTCAGTTGTTGCGTCCGAATAACAGGTAGATGATCAGGGCGAGGGTGGCGGCACCGCCGACCATGACCGGCAACACCTTGTCGAGCTGCAGTTCACCGTCGACGATGAGGGTCTGCATATATTCGGTTCCCGAGGCGTACCAGATGCCAAGGAGCAGGGAAAAGATAATGATATCCCTGAAGGCCTGTTTGTAGATGAAATAACCCATCAAAAGGGCGAAGGGGATGATGAACCAGGGATTGGTGAACAGACCGGCGGCATCGACCGTATCCAGCTGTTCCGGGATCCCTGTCTGCCGGATCCACTGGGCCGGCAGCTGCAATATTCCGGTGAAAATCATAGCTGTTCTTCTCTTTGTCTCTTTCCGCTCTCAGGTCAGCCGGTACAAAGCGGCCGGCCGGGGCATTGTCGGGACGATGGAGATCGATCCATGGAGATATATCGGTTGTTCCGTCTAAAATCTTCAGTCAAGAGTGACAGAGAGTGGTTCGGTGGGCTGGAAGGGTAAATATTGCGTTGGCCTCCTGCGGCAATTTCGGGTATGTGTGCATTGTTGCGGCCGCCGCAAGTGGTTCGTTCATGTGAGTGGTCTGCTGGTTGTCAACTGATATGCCATAACCATACCAGCGACCAGGGTTTTCTTCAATGGCAAACAGCTGAAACGAGGTGATGAGCATGAGTGTACGACTGGTCATATTTGAACATGTGGACTGGGAACGGCCCGGGAAACTGCTTGAAAAGAACCTGGCCGCCCGTGGTGTGGAGAGACGGGTGATCCGCGTCTGGGAAGAGGCGATTCCCGAACTGACGGCCTATGACGGCCTGATTATCCTGGGCGGCCCTCCCAATGTGCACGAGGAGGATAAATATCCCTTTTTGCGGCGGGAAAAAGAGTTGATCCGGGAATGGCTGAAAACGGCAAAGCCCTGTCTCGGTTTCTGTCTCGGGCATCAGTTGCTGGGTGATGCCCTGGGGGCCGAGATCGGACCGAATCCCATGCTCAGCGTTGGGGTGATAGACTCCACCTTGACCGAAGCGGGAAGGGCGCATCCGATCTTTCGGGGGCTTAAGAACGGTTTCAAGCTCTTTAAATGGCATGGTCAGGCAGTGAAGACTCCCTTGCCCCAGGGACTCGAACTCCTGGCATATTCCGACCAATGCGCGGTCGAGGCCTTCTCCGTTGTCGGCCGGCCCCAGATCATCGGCGTCCAGTCCGATAACCATGCAGCCGATCCCGACGATGTCAAGCGCTGGGTCGCCCATGACCGCGACTGGCTTGCCGGACTGCCCAATGGACGGGGAACCGACGGATCCATCGTCAGGGAGGCTGAAGCGGACCGGGAGATACTGGCCTTTGAGTTTCAACTCTTCATCAACAACTTTCTCGACTGCGTCGAAGCCGCTGTTTCCTCCTGTTGCCGATAACCCGGTGTATCCGTTCCGGTAAAGCGGAAATGCTCCTGTTCTGCAGGAAGAAATTCACTCTTGGCGCCGGACCATATATAATAATCGCTAGGAGCAAAGGGAGAGATTTTCTTGCTTCCGTTGCCCGGGAAGGTCTCTGGAGAGAATTTTCATTTGCCAACAGATAATTTTCAACGCAGTCGGGAGGCAATGTGCCGTTTTCACTGTTTCAGCGTATCCGTCGCCACGCCGCCATTGCCGGCGGCAAGTTCGAGGTCCTGTTTCGCGAAATCAACATGGTGCCGCTTGAACCGGCTGCGGTGCGGTTGATTGAGGAGCTGAACAAACCCGAGGCAGGCATGGAGGAGATCGCAGGCCTCATCGGCTCCATGCCGGAAATTTCAACCCGGATTCTCAAAACCGTCAACTCCTCTCTTTTTGCCCTGCGCTCCCCGGTTCTCTCCATCCGGCATGCCGTCAGTCTTTTGGGGCTTGATCATGTTCGCGCCGTGGCCCTTTCTTACGTTACGGTGAACTCCGTGCCGCGGCCGGCGGAGGAGATTTTCAACCACAAGGCATTCTGGGGGGATTCCCTGGTTCGGGCTCTGGTCGCCCGGGGATTGGCCTCCCATTACTGTCCGCAGTATCTTGACGATGCCTTTACCGCCATGTTGATTGCCGACGTGGCTCTGCCGGTCCTGCTGACCAAGTGGACGGAGTATTACCGTCCGGTGGTGCAGGAGTGGATGGAGGGGGATCGACGACTCTCGCAAATCGAAAACAGCCACTTTGGATGGAATCATGCCCAGGCCGGCGCCTGGATTCTGCAGACCTGGAATTTTCCCGAGCAGCTGGTCTGCTTTGTGGGTATCCATAACAGCGATCCGCAGTTGATCGACGAGCTGCAGCTGGAGGGGACCATTGCCCTGCCGTTGATGGTCGCCTCCCTGCTTCCCGCCTCTCTGCATCAACAAGAGGGGCGGACGGGCAATTTTCTTCACCGGGTTCATGCCACCATGGGAATCGCGCCGGCCGAGCTGGAACGGATTCTTTTTGCGGCGGAGCAAGGTTTTCTGGATATCTGCAGTCTCATGGGCCTGGATCGGCCGGAGACGATTCCGGCGCTGGAATCGGTGCGGATGGCGATGACCCAAACGGATGCGGTACAATGATGGAAGACGGATACCTCGCCCCTAACCGGCAGCCGGACGCCGCTCCCCAGGCAGGTCGCCTCTTCCGGATCATCCGGTTTTTTTCCAGATTGCAACTGCGTTATCTGTTGCCCCGCATGCGCCATCCTGAAAGGTTGGTACGGATTTTCGTCTTCGTGGAGGGAAGCCTGGCCCTTGCCGTTATCTCCACCATTGCCTACTACACCAGCTTCCCGTTGCTTTTTCCGCCGCTGGGACCTTCGGCCTTTATTCTCTTCCGGATGCCCATGTCCGCCTCCGCTGCGCCCCGCACCGTATTGCTTGCCCATCTGTCCGGAATCGGGGCGGGTTTTTTCTCTCTTTTCCTGGGGACGGTACTCTTTTCTTCAACGCTTACCGCCCCGGGAAGTGCAAGCCCCGGCTCCATCGCCGTTCTCTCACTGGCCATGGGGCTTTCCAGCCTGGCAATGATATGGCTTGAATGCAACCACCCCCCGGCAACGGCAACAGCCCTGATTGTGGCCATGGGGTCTCTCACCACCCCGAGCCAGGTTGCCGGAATCGTCATTGCCGTCATCCTGCTCATCAGCCTGGCTGTTTTTTTCAACCGCATTCTCGGGGGGTTGCCCTATTCGTTCTGGGCCCATGATCCGGAAATCGCCATGCATTACGGTACTCTGGCCGGCATGACCAATCGCAGGCGGGGATACTGGCAAGACTTGGCGGAGAGGATGATCCACGCCAACCCGTCGCATTCGTGACGGCAGCCGCATTGTGAAGACCTGAGTATCCACGGGATAACACGACCAACCAGCCGAAAGTAATTGATCACAGGCACCGCATCTTCACACGATCTCTCCCGGCCGCATAGTGGGCTATAGCGGCCGGGAGAGATCGTGTGAATCTGCAGCACCTGTGACCAATTACAGTTTGGAAGTATGATATACTGCGGGGTTACATGCCCTGTGATCGGTTACAGCCGAAAATATCCTTTCCACTGCTTCTTGCTGTTTTTTCTCTTTCCATCCCTCTGCACTTTCTTATTTCGTGACTAAAATGTTCATGCAGGAATCTCAATAGTAGATTATATTTTGTTGTGCCAAAGGAAGAATTGTGCAGTAGTAGGCCGATTCGATACATTTTTATCGGATCTTTTTGTAATTAGAGGAAAACAACACAGAGGGAATCGCTGCAGTAGCGGCAGGGAAATCCCTGTGGGGATTTTTTCTCTAACAGTTTATTCTGATATTCACCAAATATGGTTCAAGATATGTCCAATTCACTTCTCATCGCGATTAACAGGCCGGTGGAAGCCGTGGCCTTAAGGAATTTACTGATCGGGGCGGGATATGCGGTTGATGTCTGCGGCAGCGGCACAGAGGCCCTGAAATGTATAAAAAAGCAAAAATATTCCGCAGCCGTTCTTGATTATGAACTCCTCGGCATGAGCGGTCTCAGGGTGGCGGAGCACGCGGCGCGGTATCAGGATGAAGTGACTGTGATACTCCTTGTGGGACATACCGCAGGTGTCGATGCCCATGACCGCCGTCCCGGAGTTTACGCTCTTTTCCGCAAGCCCTTTGCGAAAACACGGCTGTTGCAAACCGTTGCCGCCGCCGTAGAGTATCACCGGGTGAGACATCGGTTGCTTACCGGTGAAAAGACACTGCGGGAAATGATGGAGACCAGCTCCGATGCCGTTGTCATCTTTGAAAAGGAGGGCAGGCTGCTGTTGGCCAACAGAAATTTTTCTTCCCTGTTCGGTTATCGACCACAAGAGTTTTGCTGTGAAAAGATCTGTCCGTTGATTTTTGATCTCACCTCGGTCAAACCCGTACCCAAGAATGGCGACGACGGCGGAATGGATCGCTTTGAGGTGGAAGGTTTCAGGAAAGATGGGTCCGGTTTTCCCGCCCAGGTACGGATTAACTATGTAACTATAGGGGGAAAGGCGATTCGCATGGCAACGATCAGGGATCTGTCCGTCCGCAAACAGCTCCAGCGTCAGAACGAGTTCTACCGCCGCCGGCTCGACGAATCCAGGCACCTGGAAACCCTTGGACTCATGGCCGGTACCGTTGCCCATGATCTCAACAATATTCTTTCCGGAATCATCGGCTACCCCGAACTCATCCTCATGGACCTTCCGGAAGATGACCGTCATGCGGAGGATCTGAGACTGATTCGTGATGCCGGCAGACGGGCGGCCGCCGTGGTGAGTGATCTGCTCACCGTCACCCGGAGCGGTAGCGAAAAGAAAGATGTGGGCAACCTCAATACCATTGTGGAGAGTTACCTGACTTCACCGGAATATACCAGTCTCAGCGGGAAATATTCCGGTATTGATGTCACCACCGATCTGGAAGGGGAACTTTTCAATATTCGCTGTTCCCTGGTTCACGTCAACAAGGTGATCATGAATCTGGTGGCCAATGCAGTTGAGTCGGCCGGTATCAGCGGCAGAATTACCATCCGCACCGCAAATCGTTGCGTCGATTCTCCCATCCGCGGCTATGAAACCATTCCGGAAGGGGAGTATGCCGTCCTCACCGTTGAAGATGACGGCCCGGGCATTTCACTGACGGATCTCGATCACATCTTCGATCCCTTCTACAGCAAAAAACAACTGGGACGCAGCGGTACCGGGCTGGGCTTGACAGTGGTGAAAAACACGGTGAAAAATCACGGCGGTTTCATCGATGTCATCAGCAGTGACCGGGGGACCGCTTTCAGACTCTTTTTTCCCATCACCCGGGAAAGTGAAAAAAGCGTCAAGGATCAGGGTATCGTCACCTATTACGGCAAGGGCGAGAAAATTCTGGTTGTCGATGACAAGGCCAGTCAACGGGATATCGCCTGCCGCATTCTCAGCCGTCTCGGCTACAAGGCCTATTCGGTTCCCAGCGGCGAGGCAGCCATCGAATATACCCGCCACCACAGCGTTGATCTGTTGATGCTTGATATGATTATGGATCCAGGCATCAACGGCCGGGAGACCTATCAGCGTATCCTGCAATACGCCCCCGGCCAGAAGGCCATCGTCGTTACCGGATACGCCCTCAACGAGGAGGCGGAGCAGGCGAAAAAACTCGGGGTTTCCCAATTTCTCACCAAACCCTATTCCATTGCCACCCTGGGACGGGCCATCAAGCATGAGATTGTCAACTGATGAAAAAAATTCTCATCTTTTTCGGGGTACTGTTTCACTGGCTGTGGAAACTCCTGACAATCGGGCGCCTGCTGCTCACCAATCTTGTATTCTTCCTGCTGTTATTCCTGGTGATTGCCGTTTTTGTCCATCATCCCCGGGTCACGGTCCCGGATCATTGCGCCCTGCTTCTGGAACCGGCCGGCGATATCGTTGAGAAACGCTCCATCATCAATCCGCTGGCCGAGATTATCGGAGAAGAGACCGGTACTCCGGTATATGAGGAAACACTGCTGCAGGATATCCTGGACTCCATCAGCCGGGCGGCCGATGACGAACGTATCTCGCTTCTGGTCCTGTCTCCGGGGAAACTGCGTCATGCCGGCCTTGATCAGCTGCTCACCATCGGACGGGCCATCGATGAATTCAAGCTGACTGGAAAACCTGTAGTTGCCGTTGGTGACGCCTACAGTCAGGCACAGTATCTCCTGGCATCCCATGCCGACAATATCTTTCTGCATCCCATGGGATTGACAGAAGTGCGCGGATTCGGGGTGTTCAGGATTTACGCGCGCGACTTGCTGGACAAACTCGACGTCAACTTCCACGTCTTCCGGGTCGGGGCCTACAAGTCCGCCGTTGAACCCCTTGTGCGCAACTCCATGTCCCCGGAGGCCCGGGAGGCCAATCTCCATTGGCTGCGCCGTCTTTGGCGCTTATACTGCGACGATGTCCGGCAGCAGCGACGTCTGGAGGAGGGTGCCATCGACGACCTCATCGATAATGTCGAAAGTCGCTTACGGGCCGTTGACGGCGATATGGCCAGGCTTGCCCTTGATGCCCGTTTGGTGACCGGCCTGAAGAGCAGGGCGGAGATGGATGACTTCCTGCAGGGGCTTGTCGGCCGAAACGGTGACGAGAAAGGATACAACCACATCCACTTCAAGGATTATCTCACCACCTTCACTCCCTCCTATACCCGTGGGAACGACTCCTTGCCCCAGGTGGGCATTATCGTTGCCGAAGGAGATATCATCCATGGCCGGGGAGCTCCCGGCTTCATCGGCAGCGACTCCCTGAGCCGGACAATCCGCCGGGTGCGACAGGATAAAAACATCAAAGCGTTGGTCCTGCGGCTCAATACCGGCGGTGGCAGCGCCGTTGCTTCGGAAATTATCCGTGACCAGCTGGCACAAACCAGGCGGAGCGGAAAACCGGTTGTTGTTTCCATGGGTTCCGTGGCCGCCTCCGGTGGATACTGGATTGCCGCCGATGCCGATCAGATCTGGGCCTCACCGGCGACATTGACCGGTTCCATCGGTATTTTCGGGGCGATTCCCACCTTTGAGGGAACTCTCAGCAGGCTTGGCCTGCACGGTGACGGGGTGGGAACGACCAGACTGGCCGCCGGAATCAATCCCGGCCGGCCCCTTGCTCCCGAGATGGAAAAAAGTATTCAACTCAGCGTGGAAAACGGCTATACTCGTTTTCTGGAAGTAGTGGCCCGTGGACGTTCCATGTCGGTGGAAGAGGTGAGGCGGATTGCCGGCGGGCGTGTCTGGGACGGGGTGAGCGCCATGGATTTAGGCCTGGTGGACAGGCTCGGCTCCCTGGACGAGGCAATCAGAGCGGCTGCCGAGCTGGCCGGGCTTGATGAGTATTCGCCTGTATACGTAACTCCGGCGCTCAGCAGCACCGAGGAGTTGCTGAGAAAGTTCGGGGCATCCGTTGCCCGCCTGCCTGCTGTTGTCACGGAAATTTTTTTCAGACCGTTTTTCGGCACCGGCGGCAATCTCCTGGAGCGGATGCGTTCAAGCCTCCGTTTGCCGCTGCTCAACGATCCCGTCCATCTCCATGCCCACAGTCTGTTGGCCGGAGAGCTGCTCGGCCTGTAAGTCGTCGTTTTCAAGTCTCATTATCCGCCACAGCGAGTGGTGGAAATTTTCACCATAACAATGAAACCGACCCATGCGAAAGCGTACCCGGATAGACATTGATTACCGGAAAGATTGTTGATGGGGTTTTAAAGACGTGCGGGCACGTCTCAAAAACATGGCTCCGGGAGAGGAATACACCTTTCTCTGTCTTCCCAAGATGGCCGACAGGATGGACCGGGTGGTCACCCTTGCCGATGGCCGGATTACCGGACGCGAGGAGCGTGAGTACGGGGTTGTCATTTCCGTCAGCAAAACCTGAATTTTCCCTTCCTCCGGATGAGGCCGCTTCATCACACCAGGGTTTATCTGCATCTTGACCGGCTGGACCACAATCTGCGCCTGTTGAAAAGAGCTGCCGCCAACCGACCCCTGTGGCCTGCCGTCAAGGCCAATGCTTACGGCCATGGACTTGAGATTATCGCTCACCGTCTGGCGGAATCCGGAATTACCACTCTCTGTGTTGCCGATATCGACGAAGCCATGCGTCTTTTCAAGGCGGTGCCGGATGCCAGGGTGATTCTGTTGTCGGCGATGCTCCCTGAGCATGCCCCGGCCATTGTCTCCCTTGGATGTGAGGCATGTGTC
>Ga0256914_1001177_pt1 | contig 24634 bp, 19 predicted proteins | sample HulkmetaG_FD_191571 | JGI IMG/M metagenome (GOLD analysis project Ga0256914, IMG submission 191571) | Hydrothermal chimney microbial communities from Main Endeavour vent field at the Juan de Fuca Ridge, Pacific Ocean - Hulk | ecosystem: Environmental > Aquatic > Marine > Hydrothermal vents ... | reverse complement strand
AGGCGCTTCGCGCCAACGGTCGCCCTGCGGCGACCTGGACGGCGGAGGCCGTCCCCTGGCCGCAGGCCTGAAGCGCCCGACTTGAGTCGGCCAGGAACGCAAAAAAGCGCCCCCATTTTGAAACGCACCCCTCGGGCGACATCTGTTCGCCAGTCCGATGATGTCTGTGCTATACTGGCAAACTGCGTTCCCGCCATTCATGCGACAGAACGCTTTGATTTTGGAACGATTGCCATTCTACGGGCGTATACGATCATAACGCGCCATCTTACTTTTTCTCGTTTGAGGTTTTACATGCAATTCCGAAAGAAACACCTAATCCCCATACTGCTTCTGCTTCTGGCCCTGGCGTTGGGCGCCTGCCAGAATCCGACAACGTCGAAAAATGCCTCCCCCCCTGAAGCCTCCCCGGCAGAAACCGCGACCCCGGCGGCCGCTCCTCCTCCCACTGCGGATGAGGGGAAGAAAGCGGAGGCGACAGCCGAACCCGACACCGGCTTTCAGGACGTGGATGTCCCCCTGGACAAAACCATCTTCCCGCCCGAAGCGCCCGCAGGATTTGCGCCCGCAGAACGTCCAAACAGCACGCTGGGCCGAGACGACGCCACGCTGACCATGTATGAATGGTGTGATTACGCCTATCCCAACTGCATCAGCTTTAATAGCGACATCCTGCCTGAGCTCCAGGAGAAATACGTGGATACCGGCAAGCTGCGCATCGTGCACAAAGAGTTTCCGGTGGCAGGCGGCGATCCTTCGGTGATTGCCAGCATGAGCGCCCAATGCGCCGCGGAGCAGGAAAAATATCAGGAGATGGCCGACTGGCTTTATCAGAACACCGACGCGTGGAGCAAGCAGGCCGATGTGCAAGCTCTGAAAGACGCCATCAAGAAAGGCGCCGAAGGCATTGGTTTGAATGCCGATGACTTCAACGCCTGCATCGACAACGAGGATTCCTTGGAAGCCATCAAGCAGGATTATTATGAAGGTAGAGATTTGGAATTCCGCGAGCTGCCCGGTTTCGTCGTCGACGGCTATCTCATCAATCAGGGAGCGTCGTCCAATGAACTGAGCGTCATCATCGACGCTTTGCTGCAACAGAAAGAAACCGGCTCCTTGCCCGACACAGTTATCACGGTGACGCCTTCTCCCACGCCCGACACGGACTTCGAGGACGAGAGCGTGACCACCCTGGGCAGCCCCGACGCGCCTGTCACCATCGTCGAATTCTCCGACTTCCAATGTCCCTACTGCGAGCGTTTCTACACCCAGACATTCGCACAACTCAAGGAGAATTACATCGATACGGGCAAAGTGCGCTTCGTCTTCAAAGACTTTCCGCTCAGCTTCCACGATAAGGCGACGCCCGCGGCTTTGGCCGCAGAATGTGCGGGCGAGCAGGACAAATACTGGGACATGCACGACAAACTCTTTGGCGAGCAACAGCGCTGGGTCGAGTCGGGCAATCCCAATGACGCCTTCAAAGAATTCGCCAAAGAGCTGGGCCTGGACGCGGATCAATTTGCCGAATGCCTGGATTCCCAGAAATATCTGAATGAGATCCAGGCGGACATGCAGGAGGGCATTGCTGCAGGCGTGCAAGGAACGCCGGCTTTCTTCGTCAACGATCAATTCCTCAGCGGCGCACAGCCCTATCAGGTATTCCAGAAAACCATCGATCAAATTCTGGCCGGAAAATAATGAGCGCCCTGAAACAGGACGCGGATGGTGGGTTTCATCCGCGTCCTGTTTTCATCTCCGGCTCCCGCTCAACTCATCGCCTGGGCCGGTAATGCCAGCAAAACGCGGCCGCAGGACAGAAATCGGGACAGCCATCTTTGGGAGGCCTGGGCGAGAAATGACCGGCCCGAACGCCCTCCACCGCGTCCCAGGCGTGAGTCCGAGCCAGTTCCACCGCTCTTTCCACGCCGAACTTGCTCAGACGGAGCTTGCTGGGCTCGGCCCGGATCACGCTCCAGTAGAAGCCATCGGTGGGGCGGCCATGTTCCAGCGCCTGGGACGCGGCCAGCGCATAAAGGGGTAATTGCAGATATTTGCCCTCCTGGAGCGCCCCGTCATTGTAGCCGCCGACGCCGCCCCGCTTGTAATCTACAATGCGCATGCCTCCCCGGCCGTCCCCATCCACTCGATCGATGACGCCTCGCACCCGCAGTGCGTCATCCGAGCGTTGGGCGTGAGGAATGATCAGAGCGGGCTTGCCCTTCTGCCCGAAGTCCGCCTCGAAGGCCCGGGGGCGCCAGCCTTCATTTTCCGCGGCCTGCGCTACCAGCGTGATACGAATGGTTTCTTTGATGTATATCCGCGTCTGAGGCCACCAGGCCGTGGGCCGAAAGCCATAAGTCTCGGGCGCAGCATCCAACAACTCATCGGCCAGCTCTTCCCAGATGGCGATGAGCGCTTCGGCGTCATCCGCCTGGTGCGCTCCCCGGCGGAACACCAGTTCCAGGGCTCGATGGAAGATACGTCCCATCTGCTGATTATCCAACCCCAACGCTGGCTCGCGCCGTTCTTCCAGGTGCAGCATCGACGCAGCAAAAAATAGATAGGGACAATGGCGATAGGCTTCCAGTCGTCCTGCCGACCAGTTATGATCGGGGCCGAAACGGCGGGCGAAGAGGGCGCTCAGGGGAGCAAGATAGCCGTCGTAGATGTCGGAATCAGCGCTGGCGCGTGTGCGGATGATGTGACGTCCATGCTCCCAACGGAACCACCTTTCCCCCGCGGCCGCAGTCATCATCTCACGCTGGGGATGTCCCTCGTACACAGCCAGGGCCAGCATCAGCTCGGACGTCGAGGCGATGATCTCATCATCCAACATGGTCTCGTGGCGCTTTTCCACTGGCTGGCGGTGCAGCGCGTCGACGAGCGTGCGCCAGTAGGGCGAAGCCTGCCATTCGGCGCCGCCCTGGGCCAATCGGGGCCGGGTGAACAACGTGGGGCCGTCGGCCCGGCTGGCGGCCAGATAAAAGAGCGCAGCCTCTTCACTGAGTGGCGAGGGATTGATGGGCAGCCCCGCCTGTTGCATCGCCTCCCGGTCTGCACCGCGCAAAAAGGCATCCTCTCGCAGCACTGCGGGAAAGGCGCCCTCGGCCAGCCCCAGCAGGGCCACGGCCCGAAAACGCAAGCCCGCCCCCTCCTGGACGTTCAACGCCCAGATCGCCTTCCGGCCCGAACGTCGCCGCGGCTCGTATCGGGCGGCCTCCAGCATGCCGGCCAGATCTGCAAGAAAGTCGGGAAAGGAAACTGGAGGGGGATGCAGCGCCTCGGCGGCCCACACCATGCCCCTGAGCGCATCCTTCAGGGCGGCCAGCGCCGCGATGTCGCGGTCCGCCAGATCGCTGTCTTCGGCGCTGCGGATGCGGGCCACCATGTTCAGCGAGAAGCCGGCGCTGGCGGCACGCGTCTGCCCGGCCTCCTCCTTTGGTTCCTCGCCAATGATGTCCTCCAGCCATCGCACAAAATCATGAACAGGACGCTCGCCCGGGGGCGGCGCGAGGGCGTTGCGAAAGTGTTCCCATTTGCATTGCAGCGCTTGGATTTCGTTCAGCCCCAGCGGCGCAGGCGCCGCCTCATCCTCTGACCCCGGTTCTTCATTCTGCTTCAGTTGCCGGATCTTCCGGCGGAACGCGTCCTCCCACTGATCGACGCCCGCGGTCACCCGGGCCCAACGTCCCAATTCGCCCAACACATCCGCATCCTGGGGCTCGATGGCGAGTTCGTCGTCGGGCCAACGCCAATCGAAATAGGGCGAACGCCAGGCGGCCAGGGTGAGACGGAAGGGAAACCGCCGGTCAGGTTCGCCCTCCTCAGGTTCGGGCGTCAGCAGATTCAGCAGCGAGACGAGCGCGTCCACCGCGGGATTGTTGCGCAAAGAAAATCCGCCGGAAACCTGCACGGGCATCCCGAATTCTCCTGCGATCCGGGCGATAGCATCCCGGTAGGGGGCCAGATCGCGGGCGAGAAGGGTCACCTGCTCCGGTTGCAAACCATCCAGTACGATGCGTTCCTTGAGCCAGCGCAGCGCGGACCGCACCTCTCCCGAGAGATCGGGGGCGGCTACGAAATGCAGAGGGGTCTGGAGAGGCTGCGTCCGTTCGGGAAGAGGATGAGCCGAGACGAGGAAGGCCCGCTCGACCTGGGCGATGGTCGCGTCGAAGGTGGCGGCCGCGGCTGCTTCCGCATTGGGAAGATCGCCGGTCAGTGTGATGATGGCGGTCGTGGTCCGATCCGCCACGGCTTTGAGCAAGGCCAGTTCGGCGGGACGAAACCGGAAGAATCCGTCCACGCCCAGAAGGTCCCAGGAGATGCTGAGGCTGGACCCGGCTTCCAGGGTCTCCTGGGCTCGCAGGAGCAGGCTGGCGTTGTCCATCCAACGCTCCGCGGCCATGCGCTGCTGAAACATGGCGTAGAGCCGGGCTAATTCGGCCAGCCGGGGCGGTTCACCCAGACGCCGCACCTGGCTTCCGAAATCTGAAGGCGATATCTGGGCGTAGGTCAATTCATCGAAAAGGCCGCGCAGAGCTCGGATGAAGCCAGGTTTGCGGGCCAGGGGCGCGTAATAGTCCAGCCGAGCGTCGTCAATCAACGAGCGCAGAAATCGCACCTGGATGGGATCGCTGATGAGGGTGAAGGAGGAGCCGGCGCGATCCAGCAGCTCCCGGGCCAGGCCGAAGATGGTGTGAATGCGCACGCCCATGCCGCCGCCCAGTCGAGCCAGATGCCGATGCACAGCAATGGACTGGCGGCTACTGGCCACCACCACCCGCGCGCCCTCCCACTGGCGGGCCCGTTCCCGGGCCTGTTTCAGCACAAAGGTCGTTTTACCCGTCCCGGCAGGGGCGATGTAAAGATGGGTGGAAGAAGACGCGGTTGTCACAAGTTGTCAAGGGGGTCACGCGGCGCGCCGGCGTTGGTCTGTCCGCCATGAAACCAGCGCATCTCGCAGTTGGGGAAAGGCCAGTTCATCCCAGGGGATTTCATCGAGCGGAAACCAGCGCGCCTCGGTCACATCGTCGCCCGGACGCAATTCGCCGCCAGTCACGCGGGCCTCGAAGAGCAGAAACACGCCTTTTTTGTTGGGATCGGCCATGGGAAAGACATCCACCACTCGCCCGATCTGAGCCTCCAGGCCCGTTTCCTCGCGGATCTCCCGGGCCAAAGCGGGCCGCGGCTGTTCGTCATATTCGACAAAGCCCGAAGGCATAGCCCAAAAGCCCCGGCGGGGGATGACGCCCCGCCGCACCAGCAACACCTGGTCCGCTTCGATGATGAGCGCGCCTACGGCCAGCTTGGGATCTCGAAAGACGATGTAGCCGCAACTGGGACAATAGGGACGTTCGGTTCCAAAAAGATGTTTGACGCTCAGCGGCTTGCCACAGCGAGGGCAATAATTGTACGCATCCATCATGGCCGGGGAGCCAGTGTGAGGGAGATTTGCATGGTTTCGCCGTTGCGTTGGATGGTGAGGAGGATGACGTCGCCCGGGGCGCTGTATCGTCCGAGATAGGCCAGCAGATCATCGAAATTCCGCACGGGCCGGCCATCGATGGCTGTGATGACATCGCCGCCGGCCGTGAAAGGCATCCCTTCGATAAGGACTTCCCTCTCACCCCCGCGCAATCCCGCCTTCTCAGCAGGCGTGCCGGGCAGCACTGCCTGCACCAATACGCCTCTATCCACCTTCAGGTCCAGCGCCCGAGCAGCGAAGGGTGAAAGCGTGACGCCGCGGATGCCAATGTAGGGATGCTGAAACTTGCCGGTCTTGATGATGGCCTGACTCACCCGCTGAGCGAAATAGGCGGGGATGCCGAAGCCGATGCCCGAATTGGTGCGGGTGACCGATTGCAGCATGAAGGCCACGCCTACGACTTCGCCCCGGGCGTTGAGCATGGGGCCGCCGCTGTTACCAGGATTGATGGCCGCGTCGGTCTGGATGACTTGGGGGAGGGAATACATGCTCTCGGGCAAATTGATGAGCCGTCCCAGTGCGGAGACGATGCCCGTCGTCAGGGTGTTGGCGTTGCCAAAGGGATTGCCGATGATCAGCAGACGATCGCCCACTCGCAATTCGTCGATGTCGCCGAAGGCGACCGGGCGCAAGTCCAGACCTTCAGGGTCCACTTTGAGCACCGCAATATCCACATCCCGCTCTCCGCCCACGATCTCGGCGGGCGCCTGAACGCCATTGTAGAAGGTGACAACCACGCTTTCCGCCCCATCGATGACGTGATAGTTGGTGACGATGTGTCCCGCATCATCGATGACAAAGCCTGATCCCTCACCTGTGCGGAAGAAGTAGGGATGCAGCTCATCCGAATCCTGCGATCGCACCACATCCTCATCCAGCACCTGCACGGCCACCACGCTGGGATCAACCTGCTCGTAGACGCGGGTGTTGATCACCGTTTCGACATCCGACAGATCGGGATGCGAGATGGTTTCCGGCGTCGGGGCGTCGGCCATTTGGGCCGTGTCGGGTGCAGAGACTGTCTTCCAGAGGATGAGGCTGCCGATGGACAGAAAGCACAGGAACGTACTCAGGGCCAGAACAGCCAGCACCGCGATGATGACGAGAGGTCGGGAGGAGGAATCGTTGCTCATAATCGTTATTCGAGATAGTGATCCATGCCGTTTTGCTTCAGGGCCTGGATGATTTTCTTCACATCCTGCGCCCGATCTGCGGGCATGACCAACACCACGTCATCGGTGTCCACCACAATCATATCTTGCAAGCCGATGGTGGCGATGAGTCGATTTTTGCTGAAAGCCAGGATGTTGTTGCTCTCGTAATCCAAATGCCGGGCCTGGATGACGTTGCCGTTGGCGTCCTTGGGCAGCACATCCAGCAGCGCCGCCCACGAGCCGATGTCGTGCCAGCCGATATCCACAGGGAAGACTGCGACCCGCTCCGCCTTTTCCATGACGCCGTAATCGATGGTGACATTGCCCTGGAGGGGCGTCCAATGGGCGGCAAAGGCCGCGGCCTCTTCCGGCCCGGCCAGCGCTGGTTGGAGATGTGTCAGGGCCTTGTGCAGGCCGGGCATGAACTGACGGAACTGCTCCATGATCACATCCGCACGCCAGATGAACATGCCGCTGTTCCACACAAAATTGCCCGCGGCCAAAAAAGCCCTGGCCGTAGCCAGATCGGGTTTTTCGCGGAATCGACGGACGCGCCGGGCTTCGAGCCCGTTGTACGCGCCCAGCGTCCCGGCCATCTCGATGTAACCGTAGCCTGTTTCAGGATAGGAGGGCTGGATGCCCAGGGTGATGAGCTCCCCGCTCTGGGCCAGCTCAGCGCCTGCCACCAGGGTCTGACGCAAGATGTCGGGTTTATGGATGAGATGGTCGGCGGTGAGCACCGCCATGACTGCATCGGGGTCGCGGCGCAGCAGGTGGATGGCCCCCAGGCCAATGGCTGCGGCGGAGCCTTTGGCTTCGGGCTCGCCTACGATGTTGGCCGCGGGCAGTTCAGATAGCTGCTCTTGCACAGCGGTCACGTATTCAGCGTTGGTGATGACGAAGATGCGCTCCGGCGGCGCCAGGGGCGTCATGCGATCGTAAGCTTCCTGCAACAGGCTGCGCCGATTGCCGGTTAGATCCAAAAATTGTTTGGGAGCGCTCTTGCGGCTGCGAGGCCACAATCGGCTGCCCACGCCCCCGGCCACGATGACGGGGTAGAGATGAGCATTAACGTTCATGGTTCGATTTTCCTTGTCGCCGTTGACATGGATTGGTGAGGATGCGTCAATCCTTGTTCTTCATTTTCTGTTCGTTATCCAGCATTTTCAGGGCGTTGCGCATGGCCCGATCCGCCGCGGCGGTCAGCAAACTGCGCCAGGCCAGCATCCTGATGAATGGATGTCTGCTATCGCCCGCGTCCACAGCCTCTCGCACAGCCAGCACCTGCCGGGCCGTTTTCGTATCTCTGGTGAGAACCAGCCATCGGGCCAGTTGCAACAATCGCTGGCTGAGCAACGGACGATTCTCGTCGTCCAGCAGAATGTCGATAACTGCTTGATGCAATTTGCCATTCTTTTCCAGCGCCGAGTCGCGATGCCCTCGCAACAATGCGCCTAGATCGGGCAATGACCACACCCAACCCGCAAAGACCGGCTGTTTCAACAAGGACTGTACAGCCGCTTCATCCAGCCCGGGGGCGGGAGCGGGCATTCGCGGCCATTCGAATTGGGACGAAGGCGAATTTCGTCCGGCCCACAGCCAGTGCCCGAACACGACGATCTCGCCGGGCCAGGGGAAGGACTGCCGGGCCATGGACGTCAGCGCCTCATCCAGCAAACCAAGCCCCAACAACGGATCGATCTCGGCCAGCAGCAGGTGGTGGGCGCTGTCGATCATGCGCACGTTGAGCGTGGCGCCCCGAGGCGCCGGCATGGGCAACGCGTCCAGATCGAGCGCAGGATAGGCGGTGGCGTACACGATGCCTAATTGATCATGTAAAATGAGCGTCAGCAAGTCGCCCAGGGGCGCTTCGTCCGATGTGCGGATGAACCAGAGAAAGCTGTGTCCCTGTGCGTTGCCCGGAGACCAAAGGGCGCGTAGCCTTCCCGGGGCCTGGTCCTTCACGCCGGATAGACGCAGTTTCTGAATCTGCCGGCGCACAAGCGGTTGCAAGTCGGCATCCAGCAAGCGCCAGAGCGTTTGCAACGCCTGTAAGGCCAGAGGATGGCGCACGCCGCCGATAGCGGTAAGGATTTCTCTTTGCAGCTCAAAATAGCCATACGCGGCGATGGTCATCAGCAGGCGCACGCGGCGGGGATCATCCATGTCGATGATGACTTGCAGGACGGCTTTGACGATCTCGGGCGGCTCGTCCAGCAATTGCTCGGCGTATTCCACCAGCACCAGGGGCTCGGTCTCGGCGATGGCGATGGCCTCTTCGCCACTTTCCCGGGCCACATCATAGGAGGCGGGGATGTGCTGGGCCATGACGGGATCGATCTCCTGATCGAGATACCGTTCCAACAGCATGACCGCGGTCAGGCGGGCGGCCTCGGAACGTTTTTCGTCCATGGCGGCCTGACGCAGGGCGGGAATGATCATATTCGGATCCATGTGGCGGGCCAGGCGCCCCAAGCCTCCCCGCAGCGCAGGATCGCTGGCTTCGAGATTGCGCAGCAGGGCGCTGAGCACTGGTTTGCCCCGGTCCGCCAGGGCCTGGGCCAATTGCTCCTGCTGATAGGCGTTTCGGGCCTTGGCCAGATCTTTGACTGCCCGCTCGATGGCCAGTCGATCGCCGAACCCGTGAAGGATGCGTGACTCTTTGTCGCTCATGGCGCGAAATGATAGCACACTTTCTGCGGCTACGCTATGACCACATCCCCCGCCCATACCGTATGCAATTCGCCCGCGTCATCCCGCACCAGCAGCGCCCCTTCGGGCGATACGTCCTCGGCCACTCCCAACAGAGGCGGATGGTGGATGCGATGCACCGCCACTCTGCGTCCCAACGGCTCCAGATTTTCCGCCCAGGCCCGATGAGGCGATTCGCCCCGCAGGAAGACTGCGTAACGCCTGCCAAACGCCCGGATGAACGCGGTCGCCACGTCATCCACATCGAATCGCCTGCCCGCGGACGCTCGCAGGCTGATGGCGCTCTCGGCCAGGGGGCCGCCGGTGAAGTCATTGTTCACGTTTAGCCCCAACCCGATGACGACGTAATCTGGTCGACGCGCGCCCGCCAGTTCGGTGAGCGCGCCCGCCAGTTTTTTCCCGTCCAGAAGCAGATCGTTAGGCCATTTGGGCCGGGCCTTCACGCCGGCCACGGCTTGACAGGCGTCGATGGCCGCCAAAGAGACCAGCATGATGAGTTGGTTGACCTGGGTCAGCGAGATGGCAGGGCGCAGAAGCAGGGAGAGATAGAGGCCGCCGGGCGGAGATTCCCAGCGATGATCCAACCGCCCCCGCCCCGCGATCTGTTCCCGGGCGATGAGGATGAGCCCCTCGCGGGCTCCCATTTGCGCCCAATCGCGCACCCAATCCTGCGTCGAGTCCACGCGACGCAGGCGGATGACTGTCGGACGCCAGAAGCCAGCGTCAGGCATCGATGCCGGTGATGCGGATGCCCGCGTTGCGAGTCTTGTAGATGGCGTTGATGGAAATGAGCACGGCGGTCATGCCTTCGACCACGGCCGAATTTTGCAAGGCGCCTGCGTGCACGCCCCTCATGCCCGCGGCCCGGGCCAAAGCAATGGCGATCTCTCGATCCGCGCGTTTGGCCCCGCACACCAGCACGTCGCAATCGATCTGGCGATTGGGGTCCACCAGATGATGGGCGCTGACATTCTGGAATGCGGCCACCACCCGGGTTTCGGGTCCGACCTGGGCCTGAGCCTCCAGGGCTGCGGAGCCGCCGGGCGCGGGCGCGTAGCGCCCCTTCTTCTCGCCCAACAGGGGGGCGACCACCGTCACCAGCACCTTGCCCGGCAGGCCAGGCTTGATGCTATCGAGGATGGCCTCCTGCGATTCATAGGGCACGGAAAGCACGATCACATCAGCCATCTTCGCGGCTTCCAGATTGCTGGTTCCACGCAGCTTCACATCGCCCAGCTTTTCGCGTAATGCCGCGGCCACGCGTTGGCCCTTCTCGGCCCGACGCGAACCGATGATCACATCCAGTCCCGCCCGGGCCCAGCGCATGGCGAATCCAGAACCTTCTGCGCCGGTGCCGCCGATGACCGCGACAACGCCCAATGAGTGTGTGTTTGTCATGGGCATATCTCCTGTCTTAAGTAGATGCGCATTTGAAACTTGAGAAAAGCGCTGGGCCTCTCGGCGAACGGCGACGATAGAGTTGCCGCCATTGCAACCACAGATGACACAGATGGCACAGATTTTCTTGATGGCTTTCTACATTTTCTGTGAAAATCTGTGAGGATCTGTGGTTAAGTAGATGCGCAGTATGACGAACATGGCGAAAGATTGACGAACACAAGCGCTGGTTTGCTCCGTCCATCTTCGTCTGATGAGTTGTAATCGTCCCGTAACCAGGTGCGTTCCCTGATTGGACACGAAGAGCCCGAAGGCGCAACCACGCGAAGAAAGAAAGCGCTTCGTCTCGTCGTCACCTTCGAGCCTTCGTGGCCAAGGGTTGCCACCTGTATAGTCAGCAAAACGTGGCGAAAGAAGAAAGGTTTGCAGGCGTCAGGCGTCAAGTTCGCTTACGCGGCGGCGTCCGCCACCCGCAACCCTATCGCGCGAGACTACGCCCCCAAGGCATCTCTCAGAACATCCACCACATAATTCTGCTGTTCGTCGGTGAGTTCTGCGTAGATGGGCAAGGAGAGGACGCGCCGGGCCATGTATTCGGAGATGGGGAAGTCGCCTTCACCCAGCTCTAGAAAGCGATACGCGGGCTGCAAGTGCAGGGGGATGGGGTAGTGCACCCCCACGCCCACGCCGTTATCCTTCAAAACCTGCACCACAGCATCCCGATCGAAAGCATCTTCCAGACGAATGGTGTAGCAATGATACACAGGTTCGGTGTTTGGCAGATGCTCGGGCGTGATCACCGGCAGATCCGCCAGCAACTCGGCGTAGCGGCTCGCCCGATCCCGGCGCCCTGCGTTCCAGTCATCCAGATGGGGCAATTTGGCGCCCAAGATCGCAGCTTGGATGCCATCCAGGCGGTGACCATAGCCCAACTCATCATGTTCGTATTTGGTCATGCGGCCATGATTGCGCAGCTTGGCCACCTCTTCCGCAACTTTGGGATCGTTGGTGACCACCGCCCCGCCATCGCCATAGCAGCCCAGATTTTTGCTGGGATAGAAAGAGAAGCAGGCGGAATCGCCCAACACGCCCGCCCGCTGGCCATTGTAACGGCTGCCGTGGGCCTGAGCCGCATCCTCGATGACGACAAGCCCATGCTTGGCGGCGATGGCGTTGATGGCGTCCATGTCTGCGGGCTGGCCGTAGAGATGCACCGGCATGATGGCTTTGGTGAAGGGCGTCATAGCATCTTCGATCTGATTGGGATCGATGTTGTAGGTGACAGGATCGATATCCACAAACACAGGACGGGCGCCCACCTGCGAAATCGCCTCGCCCGTGGCGAAGAAGGTGAAGGGCGTGGTGATGACCTCATCGCCCGGGCCAATGCCGTGAGCCAGCAGGGCCAGGAACAACGCGCCAGTGCCGCTGGAGACGCCCACCGCGTATGTTGCGCCGCAGTACTCGGCAAAAGCCTCCTCGAACTGGGCGACTTCTTTGCCCATAATGAAAGATGTATTATCGATGACGCGCTGAATCGCTGCATCGATTTCCGGCTGGATGGAAAGATATTGAGATTTGAGATCGACAAGCGGGATGTTCATAATGGTCATGCCTTTGAGTGTATTGGCTCTTTCGCATCTCAGGAGCGGGGACGCCCGCAATCCGGCCTCACGACCACCCCTGAAATCCAATTGAGCAAATGTTTTCGTGGCCCTTTGAGCTTCGATGAGGCGCCATCCATCCCCGACCGAATCAATTCGAAAGCTGGGCGCAGCCTTGATCTCAATCAGTGAAACGTCGTCGCAAGAGACGCGATATGCTGGCGACCACACAAAACCTCAGAGAGCCGTTTTTGTTTTGGATTGGGTGTAACTACTCAGAACAAAATCACACCCTTGACGTTTTTCGTTTGACGCCTTGGCAGTCAGAAACACTCATTCATGGCGTCAATCACGGTCAAACATGCCACCTGAGTAGCTACGATTGGGTTCAGAATGGGTGAAATGCTTGGGGCGTTCTACGCCCAATGGTCCATGACGTCAGAGGCCCGGCGTCTATAACGAGCTGGACCGCATCATCACGCCAAGATGCCATCGGGCGCAGATGAATCATGCCTGCCATTTTATCAAGATGTCAATTGTCATGGGTCATATGGTAAGCGTCGATTTTTCTCTCCAGCTCCTTAATGCGGCGCCGGTGATCTTCGATGGTTTCTTGCAGCCTGGGAGGCGGTTCGCCGCCGTGCCGCGCCGCGGCGATCTCAAGCTTGCCCAGGCGCTGACGGTAGATGCGCAGCTGCTCTTGCCAATAAACAACCTTCTCCTCAATGCCCGCCTGGGCTATCTCCTGCACAGATGCGTCAGATATCTCGGAATCCTCGACGGTCAAGGCATCCAGATTCCGAGCCAGCCAGAGATGGAAAAAGGCGTTGCCGATGGTGAAATCTTTCGCTCCAACTGTGCGAGTATACCCCAAACCGTTCATCACGAAAAGATACATCCGCGCTTCGGAGGCGCTGACGCCGGTGGCCCGGGCTACGCCCGCCAGATCGTCACGGGTCTCGGTGAGGTGCATCAGAATTTTGCGTTCGGCCGGAGAAAGAAGCTGGAATTGTAGTCTGAACAGCGACGCCAGAGACGCATCCACCGACACATCTTGCTTGCGCGGCATACGCAGACTGTGATCGGGGCGATAAAGATGGTAGCAAAGCCGTTGCAACAGGTAGGGATGATCGCCCGTATAGAGATGGATGCGCCGGATCGCGTCACGGCTGACGCGGACAGGGTTGCGCTGCTGCTGACGCATCAGCTTCTCCGCCTCCGCCGACTCCAGACCATCGAGATAGAGGGGCGCGAAATCGTACAGGAAAGGTGAGGTGGGCCAATCCTGGGCGATCTCGTGCAGTCGCATCAGGGATTTGGTGGAAGCCATCACCACCCGCAGATTGGCAGGACGCTGGAACGCGGCTCGCAGGCGCTGGATCGCCGCAGGCTCAGCCTGAGCCATATCGATGAGCGCCTCAGGCTCGTCGATGAGCAGCAAGACGCGCACATCCTTCTGCTCGGCCTGACGACACACCTTGCGCAGCGCGTTGGCTGCGTCATCCTGGGCGACAGCCGCCAGATTCACGCCCAAACGCGCCCATCGCTCAGCCCGATCTTCCAGAGCAAAAATCAGCTCATCTCGCAGATCGTCGGCGGTGACGCAGCCCTGCATATCCCAGTAGATGGGCAGATAATCCTTGAGCCCCTGCTGATCCAACTGCCGCAGTAGCGAAGTCTTGCCTACGCGGCGGGAGCCAATGACCCAGATGTAATTGTCGGAGCCCAGCAGAATGTACTGGCGCAGATCGTTGCGACCATAATAGCGCTGGCCGCTGACCCAGCCGCCAATGGTGTAGGGATTGCGATAGCTGGCGGAATCCATGAGGATTATTGGGGCGATATCTCGAACTGATAGGAGGCGGTTTCGACGGTGACCGGCGCCAAAGCTGAAATGACCAAGGTCAGATCCTCATGCGTCTCGACACTCGAAAGATGCAGCTCGCCATGTCCGTTGTCGTCTACGGTCATGCGGTGCACCCGCACATCGCCATTGGCCAGCGGTTCGATGACCTGCACCAGCCAGTGTTGCTGCAAGATGTTGTTGGTCAGCAGCCATCCTTCCGACTGCCAGTCGCCAGGACCGTTTTCGAAATCCTGAAAATAACCGATCTCAGGAATGGAAACGCTGTCGATGAACATGCCTGGCTGGGTTACCGCGGCGTCGGTGACATACTCGAATCGCATCAAAATCTTCTCGCCCGCGTAATCGGAGAGATCGACCTGCTCTTCCACCCAACTGGCGACCTCTTCATTGCTCTTGCCCGTGTAGCCGGGACCGTAAGCGTTGCCATTGGGATTCTCGGTGGTGGTGCGCTCGGTTTCAAGCATGTCCCAGGTCCTGCCGCCATCCTCGCTGACCTCGACATACGCATAGTCCCACAGGTCTTCAATATCGTACCAGGTGAAGAAATGCAGCGTGGCCCCATCGGTTTCCGAAAGATCCACAGGGAAGGTTAGCCTTGTATCAGACTCATCCACGCGGTTGCTCCACCAGGCCCAATCACCACTATGCGCATCGGTGGCGGCCAGATGGGTGATGACGTCGCCGTCGAAAGTGATGGTGACCGACTCCGCCGCGGGGAAAGTGTAGTAGTCGGCAGCATATTGGTGGACGGTCTCGGAGTGGGCAATGGGCAGATCGACGAACGCCTCCTCCGGCTCCATCTCATCCAGATCATAATCAGGATAGCCCCAGCGCCCATCCCCCACCGACTCATCATCCAGCCAATTGGCGATGACCCAATCGCCGAAGAAATCATCGGCAGTCATGCCCGCGCCGATCTGTTGCAGGGTGTCGTTCACCGATTCCATGCCGTTGGCAGGATCCGCCACCAGGGCCTTGGTGGCGTCATCGCCGAAACGGCTGAGGAAATAACGGATGAAAAGGTAGGCGTTGCCGTAGTGCGCGTAGCTCGCGTCATTGTCGGGCCAGGTGTTCAGTTGTAGATCCGGGTCCTCGGCAAAGACGCTGTCCGGGCGTAGACCATCGGTACGCCCCAGGCCGTTCAACTCGGCGGCCAGCTCCGAGGCGCCCTCGTTCAGCCAGGTGGATTCGTTCTTGTCCTGATACCAGTGGATCATATGCTGAAACTCGTGGGCCAGCGTGCCGTTATAAAATCGAGAGCCGGGGCGATTGTTGTCTACATTGATGTAGAACATTTCCTTTTCGTTGGAATAGGGATGGATTTTGGCGGGGATTTCATCGGCGGAGGAGTAGTATCCAGCGATGGTGTTGCCCAGATTTCGGGCGTGCAGCACATGCAGACGGGGATCGTTGTCGATGCCCGGCGTCCACTCGCTGCCGAAGAATTCCCGGTCGGTGGGGTAAATCTGCTCATCGAAGATATGCGCAGCCTTGCGCAGGTCTCTCTCCTTGGCTTTCGAGCCGACTTCTCGCCACATGTACACATGTTCTCCCTTGACCGCCAGCTCGGCTTTGATTTGCCAGTTTTCATCGGTGTCGCTGTTGCTGACCCAAAAGGTAACGATATCGCCCTCCTCGTACTCGGGAGGCGCATCATTGACCACGCGCTGGACCTGGCCCAGCTCGGGCCGTAGCCGCGCGGCCAAATCCACAGGATCGTTGGAGGGAACGGCCATGGATTTCAGCAATTCCTCGGTGGAAAGATCGTTGGCAACAGGCGTAGCGCCAGGAATGGAGGTGGGCGACGGGAAAGGGGTGGCCGTGGGCCCCGCGGGCGTGATGGTCGGCAGCGGTTCGACCGTGGCCTGGACGGAGGCAAGGTCATCAGAATTGAAGAGCCCGCCAGAATCAGAGCCCGTGGGCGCATTGCGCCCCTCGATGGCCTGGAAGATATAAATGCCCGTGCCGCAGGTGGTGGAGATGGCGCAGCAAGAGAGCAGGAAAACCAGGAGGATGAGTAATAAAAAGGTGTTTTTCGTCATGTCAGGGTTGTGTCCAACAGGATTCGGAAAGAGGGATTTCGGCGCCCCCCATGGCCCGCACGCCTGTCTCGTCCAGATCGATGTATGCGCGGGCGTAGGGCAGATAGAACCAGGTGTAGATGCGGAAGCAGACGCGCTGGTGGACGTCATCCGGGGCGGTGCGGACATCCTCCGCAGCCAGGGTGCGTTCCATGAAGCCTCGCAGATGAAGCTGCCAGCGCCAGTCTCGGGCGGCGTTGATAACGAGCCGCTGTTCGGAGCCGGAGAATTCGGGCTGCGGGGGAGGCAGCCACAACGGCAGGGTCGCCAGCGGAAGCATGATGATCAGGATGATGAACGACAAACGTCGTATCACCGCGGCGCCGCGCCAATTGATCTGCCGGCCCAGCCATGCGATTACCGCGGCATAGGCAAGGATGATAGCGTAATAGAAAAACGCGTTTCGCACAAATGAGACGGGATCGAAGACCACGATCCCCCCCGTCTCGATATGATGTGTAGGAAAGGGATAACCCTGCCAGCCCGGACAAAGCCCGTCGCATCCGGCGCGATAGGGAGGCACGCGAAAGAGGAGGCTGGAAAGATGACTCATGCCGATGGCCGCGAAGAGAAAAAGCGTCACCCATTCCAGCCCGCGCGAGGACCATCGCAGCCACCAGACGATGAGCAGGAGGATGAGCAGTATTTGCAGAAGGAGTAGAATGACAGCAGTTGGAGTCATGGGCCGGGCTACGGACTGCAACCGACGATGGGCTCAGTCATGTGTGGAGCCAGGGTGCGGGCGTCGCTGCCATGAACCCACACGTTGCTATCCATATCCGCTTCTGGCGCTTCCAGCCAGAAGGTCCAATGATGGGTCGGATCTCGGGCCAACGAGACGTCGATATCGTTGAAGTCGTAGAGGGTGTAGCGAAAACCGTCGCCGTCGATCTGACGGGGCTTGCCCACAGCCAGCCGCCGCCCTATCTGGTTATCCAGTGCGCCGATAAGCCACAGTCGGGCTGGCAGATCGTCGGGATGCAGGGCCAACTGGGCGCCTCTCGGATAGAGGGCGGCGCTGATATTGACCAGGTTGGCCTCGGCGGGGGGCGCGTAGCGCCCGGCTTTGTCATGGGGCCACACCACAAGAATGCGCCCGTCCATCTCGGTGACGCCGGCCGACGCTACGCCCGTGGGCAGCGGCGGGTCAGGCAGACGGGTGCGCGCGTCCGCAGCGTGAATCCACACGGAGTTGTGGCTTTGGGCCAGGCCCGGAGAGACGCGGGCCATGTAGATCAGCTGATGTTCAGGATCGTTGGCCCAGGAGACATCCAGATCGTTCATCATCCAGAAGGGAAAGGGGTGGCCATCGACATTGCGGTGGTCGGCCAGATCGATTCGATGCAGGGGTTCGGCATCCCGGCCAACCATGATGTCCACGTTGGGCGACCAGGCGCAGGGCGGCGGCTCCAGGCTATGATCCCGATACATGCGCAGGCCCAGATTGGCCTGCTGCGCCTTGGTGACTGGCGCGAAGTCGTGGGGCCAGAAGATCTCGATGCGGACATCCACATCTTCGGGCGGGGTCGCGGGCGCAGGTTCTGGCCGCCGCCACAGAACGCCCAGATTCGATGTCCCGGCCACCACGTCCTCGGGCCCGCGCGCGAAGGAGAGGATCAGTGTGTCGCCGATGTCGCCAGTGACGTCTTCCCACATGGCGCCGTTGTTCACGCTACGATAAACGCCGCCGCCGTCGCGGCTGGCCCACCACAGACCGCTCTCTGGATCCATGAACAGGGTGAGAATGTTGGGGGCGTCCGGGGTTTCGGGCGCGCCGCCGCGCCATCGGGTGGCGATGGGGATGCCCCGATCGCGGCGACTCCATGTTTTCCCGCTGTCGGTGGAGACCAGCAGCCCCTCCCACGGCGCTGTCAGGGCCATGAGTTTCGCTTCGTGCGGATGCGCATACAGGGTAATGGCCCCCTGCACCGGCAAATCCCCAACTTCCTGCCAGGTCCCTCCGGCGTCTTGCGATTGCCAGAGGGTGAGATTGCCGTTGGCCCCATACGCGGCCAGGAATACATCGCCGCGAGCATTGACGGTGACGGCGACGCCGCCGCCGCGATGGTACACAGAAGTCCAGGAGTCGCCTTTGTCGGTAGATCGTTGCAGTCCGGCGGCTGTGGCCAGGTAGATGTTGGGGCCAGTTGGATCTGCGGCCAGGGCCAGAGGATAGGCGTCCAGAGGACGATGCAGCCAGGAGTGGCCGCTGTTGTCGGTGCGGGCGATCCCCTCATCCGTGAGCGCGAAGGCTACCGCCGGGTCGTGAGGATAGGGGATCAATTGTCGCAGATGCACGCCTTCGAGGCCGCGGCGGGCGGGCAGCCAGGAGGCGCCGCCATCTTCGCTGCGCCAGAGGGGCTGCGTCATGTCGTCGCCGGGCAGAAAGCCGCCGTTCAGGGCCAGCAGCGTCTTATGCCGACCAGGAAAGGCGTATAGCTGCCGGATGCTGCTGGCCGGCGGCAATCCTCGCTGAATGGACTCCCAGACGCTGCCAGAGGAGCGAGTGCGCCAGATGCCGCCTGCGCCCGCGGCTATCCAGGTTCCCCGATGGCGGGGATGGAAGAGGACGCCGCGCAGGGAGACGCCCGACAGATCGGTTCCGGCGGAGCGCCAGCTGACGCCGCCATCGGGAGAAAGCCACAGTCCGCAGTTGGTGGCCAGCAGCAGTTGCTGCCGGGCCAGCGGGTCCACCGACAGGCTGACCGGGGTGGGATCGGCGTCGGGGTTGGCTCCGGCCAACAGCGAAAAGGACGCGGGCAGAAGCTTCCAGGAATCACCGCTGTTCAGTGAGAGAAAGAATTGCAGTTGGCGACTGCCATCGGCCATGCGGGTGCGGCGAGCCAGGTACACCCGCCCTCGCTGGGTGGGATCGGTGGCGAGGACGACTGTTCCCTGGGGATCGGCGCCTTCGGGCAATGGCAGGGAGACGCGCTTCCAGTTGAAGCCGGCGCTGGGCGTCACCAACAAGCCGCCCTGGGTGGCGATGTAGAGCCGGTTGCCATCGAAGGGATCGGCCACGATGCCCGTCGGCCGGACGCTGGCATCGGCGGAATAGGATTGTAGCTGCCGGTGCTGCCATCGGTAACCGCCATCATCGCTGGTGTAGAGATGGGTGGCGGGCTGTCGCGAGTTGTCGATGGTAAGCAGGTGCAGGCGATGCCTGGCGTCTTGCGCCATGTCGATAATGGTCTGCCCCGACATCCCCGGAATCAACGCAGGTCGCCAGGTGCGCCCGCCATTGTCGCTGCGCCACAAGCCGTTTTCAGCCGTCCCCACCCAGATCGATGAGCGGCCGCGATGGGAGAATATCTTCAGGGTCGTGGGTTGCAAGCCCGCCAGATCGTTGGATGCGGGCTGCCAATGCTCCCCGCCATCTACGCTGAAATATGGAGCCCAACTGGAGGATGGCCGTCCCTGGATGGTCTGCGTCTGGTCAGGATTGCGTTGAACGCTGTTGCTGATGAACAAAAACAGAAAATCAGGGGCGTTGGGATCTGAGGCGATGTGGGTGATGAGGGCCACGGGCCCCTGCGCGGCCTGCCACACACCTGCATCCTGCGCCCTGACAACGCCCGATAAGAGGAGGGATATCGCGCCGAACAGCAGCAATCGGCGCGTCAAGCGAGCGATCATGATCCAGGGACGTTGACCTGAACAACGCATGGCTGCGGGAAATTCCCTGTGTTATCCACCACGACCAGACGGATGTAGTAGGAGCCCGGCGGAACCAGCGCAGGGTCGAAGGCGCCGAGTGCGCCGTTGTTCACGGGAGATTCCGCTCCGGCGAACCAATGCCAGTCGTTGGGAGCGCTGGCGCTGCTCCATTCCAGCTTGTAAAACTGGAAGTTGGCGATGTTGGCTGTGCCGATGATGGCGACGGGACCAGACAGGGTTTGTCCTACACCGGGCGAGGTGATGCTCACGCCCGATGTGGGGCATGAAGGCGGCGCGACCTGCGGTTTGGGGGTGGCCTTGGGTTTAGGGGGCGGGCGCCGGGTGGGGCGGGGTTTGAGAGTAGGGGTGACTGTGGGGGTGGCCGTGGGAGGCGGCGGCGTGGGCGTGGGGGTGTCGATGAGCACCAGGATGTCGGGCGTGGCTGTGCCCGAAGGCGTCATCGTCTCAATCTCGGGCAGTAAGAGATTGCTGGCCGCCCAGGTTGCGCCTAAAATCAATAGCAGCAGGATGGCCACGCCGAAGATGCGGTAAAGCCGGGCCATCGCCACTTCTCGCTCCAACGGGAAGATGGCGGATCGGCGTTCGCGGCGCAGCTTGAAGGCGCGAAAGAGAAAATACAGGCCGACGATGGCAACCGCACCGTAAATGAAGCGGGCGTTATCGGCCAAAAATTGCAGAAAGACGGTCATAGCGAATTCGTAAAAAAGGACGCGGGCGCTAATTCGGCGGCGTCATCCGCGGGGAGTTCGAAGCTTCTCGACGTGACAATCACTATGAAAACGAAATCGTCAAGCTCGCACTTGGCATCAAAAAAACTGAGGAGGGGTTATTTGGGACTAATGTCTGCATTCCAACTCGTTGTCATGGCGAGATCTCGATCTGTTTGACGATGGACGGCGAAAATCGCGGTTTGATGGCGTGAATCGTCCGTCGGCCATGAGCTCGAATGGGAGCCATTCGCTCCCGATGGCGTCAGTCAAATTCGGGCCATAAGCAAAAACTGTCTGTAAACTACTTTAAGAAGGATGAGTTGCCAGGCGTCAGCGTTTCATTCTGTCAGATGATTTCATCCCAGCGTTGGAGAAGGCCGCGCAACAGGGCGATCATGCGGGGGACGAGAATCTGGCCCGTCTCCAACACTTCTTCATGGCTGGTGAAACGAGGCGTATCCACGGCGTCGATGGCCTCGTTGGTGATGCCGGAAAATCCGAGAACGCGCATGCCGCCATGTTTGGCGACCACAGCCTCGTTGGTGGTGGACATGCCAGTGGCGTCAGCGCCCAAAACCCGCAGCATCCGCACCTCCGCAGGCGTCTCGAAGGCCGGGCCGGAAAGCCCCACATAGACGCCCCGTCGCAGCGTCACGCCAGCCTTCCGGGCGATGTCCATGGCCAGCTCGCGCAGCGGACGATCGTACAGAGTGGACATATCGGGAAAACGCGGGCCTAATTCGGGATCATTGGGCCCCATCAGGGGATTATTCCCCACCAGCCCCAGCAGATTGATCTGATCCTCGATGAGCATGATGTCGCCCGCCCGAAATTCAGGATTGAGCCCTCCTGCTGCATTGGTCAGAATCAGCACTTCCACGCCAAACGCCTGCATCACCCGGACAGGAAAGGTAACCTCCTCCATGGTGAAACCCTCGTAGAAGTGCACGCGTCCCTGCATTGCCATGATGGTCTGCCCCTCCATCCGGCCAACGACCAGACGCCCCTTGTGCCCCACCACTGTGGAGCGGGGGAAGTGAGGGATATCAGCGTAGGGGATGATGTCTGCATCTTCGATGGCGTCGGCGAAAGCTCCGAAGCCAGATCCAAGCACCAGGCCGATCTTGGGACGATGTTTGGTGCGTTGGGCGATGGCCGCGGCAGCGATTTGATAATCCTGACGAGAAAATTGTTTGGTTTTCATTAGGTGGCGATGTTGATGAAAGGGTGATGAGTCAAAAAGGAGGCGCCGCCACCCCGATGCGTAATCCGGCAGGGTTCACGGTTGAACCGCCACCAGATATTGATCGAGATGTCGAAAAAACGGCTGGATATGAATGTATTTCTTGCGTGAAGTCTTGTGGGCGCCCAATGATTTATGACTGGCTACGGGGCCATCCATCGAGGGGATTCTCCAAAGCCAATCCATTGAGTATCCCCATCCGGGATGCTCAGAATGATAGGCGTCCTTTCCATGGGCTTTCACCATCATCCGCCCGATAGGCGATATGACGACTGTCTGGTGACCAGGCGATTTGGCTGGGAGCAACGACAAAATGCGCAAAGGGGAGCCTGGTGGGGCCATCAGCAATAGTGAAACGGTCCCGCTAGGAGTCGAAGAGGATTTGCCAACGGCCATCGGGCGAACGCATGGGATTATAATCGGGTTCAACCATATCCTGGAAGTCGGGAGCCAGGATGAAAGGGTGGGGGCCTGAATGGACGTATTGGTAGTACTGTCCGTCCTATAAATGAGCAGACAGACAGAATAGGGTGAGATGGCATAAAGGGTGGCCAATATCTCGGGCCTGCCGCAGATATCAATCCATTCTTTGCGCCCAGTCCTTCCATCCGCCATCTTCAAGAGGATGAGAACTGCTGTAAAGTCGCCGATGAAGTCGTTCTGTTGTTTGAGCTTGTTGACCAAAACGTTGGGCAATCGTGACAAGCTGATCGTATCGGCCTTGAATAACAGGAGTTTCCGTCATTTTTCTCGCTGGCAATAGATCGGAGGCAGGTGGATTTCAAAGGTGGTGGGTAGGGCGGATTGCAAAGCCGCCCTGGGGGCCTCGCTCCTGAGTCGGATCCGAGATCCGGCGGCTTGAGATCGCCAGCCCCCTGAAATCCGCAAGAGCCAAAGCCAAGTTGATTAATTCCCTGCCGCGGGCGTGTCGAACTCCCTGCGACGAACGTAGGGGTCATGCCCGGGGATGGGATTCGTCATACACCTCACGCATGTGATCGGGCGTCACCTGCGTGTAAATCTGCGTAGTGGAGATGTTCGCATGTCCCAGCATCTTCTGCACGGCTCGCAGGTCGGCGCCGCCGCGAAGCATGTGCGTGGCAAAGGAGTGCCGCAGCGTGTGGGGCGTCACATTCCCTTGGATGCCCGCCTGCTCCACGTAACGTTTGATGATGAGCCACAGTCCCTGTCGGGTCAGACGCGTGCCGCGGCGGTTGAGGAAAAGAGCGTTTTCATCGTTGCGATCTCCCAGGAGCCTGGGGCGCCCCTCCTGGATGTATACGGCCAGGGCCTGGCGGGCGCGATGGTAGAGGGGGAGAACGCGTTCCTTCTTCCCCTTGCCCATGCAGCGCACTGCCCCCTCGTCCAGGTTCACATCTGTGACATTGAGAGACACCAGCTCGCTGACTCGCAGGCCGGTTGCGTATAGCAATTCCAACATGGCCCGATCTCGCAGGGCGGCGGCGCTGTCGCCGCTGGGCGCTTCAAGCAGTCGGTCCACTTCCTCGGCAGAGATGGTCGCGGGGAGATGTTTTTCAGCTCGGGGCGTTTCCAGCTCCTTGGCGGGATTGATCTTGATCTGTCCTGTATTTTCCAGGAATTTGAAGAATGATTTGACCGCAGCCACTTTGCGGGCCACCGTGCTCGAGGCGTACTCTCGCTCCTTCATCTCCAAAATGTAAGACACGATATGATCACGCGTCACATCATTCCAGTTGCCCGGCCGCTGCTCCAGGGGCAGTTGCTGCAGAAAGATGAGAAACTGACTGAGATCGTTCTGATAGGCGGCCAACGTGTTATTAGAATAGCCCTTTTCGGTTTGCAAATAGTCTAAGAATTGATTTATTTGTTCTTGCATGAATTTATCCTCCACGAGAGGGCGCTTTTAGAAATGTGGTGGTGATGACCATTCTAGCATAACTTTTCATAAATGAAAAGCCATCTTTCCACCCCCGCCCCCCGGGCCGAAGGGAGTAATTCGGCTCTCAGCGCCTGGTCCTGCGCGATGTCCGCTTGTGCGCGGCGTTTTGTTGTAAAAACATTTCGAGCATGATTAGCAATCCCAGGACTGCCAGGACCAAAATGCCATCCATGAATCCCAGGATTTTCAGAAGGATCAGACTTGCCACGAATATCCCGCTCCACAGCCCGAATCGAAAGCTCATGCGCGTGATCTCGCTCTCGTCCGCCGCGGGCAGGAACCGACGCAGCGCCAGACGCCAGACTGGCGCTGTAATCCCCATCACGGCAACGATGATGAGTCCCAGCGCCAGCGCGGTCCAGAATGAGGTGGGAGGTTTGTAATAAACCACCGCGGCCAGGCCCACGCCCGACAGTGCGCCCATGATCAGACTTGCCAGCATAACCAACCGTTGCTTCATCGGGCGATCTCCGGCTCGATCCATTCCCTCAGGAGGGCGGTCGTTTTCTGAAGTAAGGACATGGTTTTATCTGAAGAGTTGGGCGATGTGAAGGGTGATCGTTCCGCCGTTCTTTACTAACGCCGCTTCTTGCTCTTGCGCTTCTTGGGCTTGCGTCGCCCGCCTCGATAAGATGGGCCTGTTTCTGCGGCCACGGGCTGTCGACCAGGTTTGGGCGCCTGAGGCGAGGTCTCGCCCGCCAGATCGCTCTTCATGTGGCAATCCTTGTATTTCTTGCCGCTGCCGCACCAGCAGGGATCGTTGCGACGTAGTTTGGGG
>Ga0256914_1001176_pt1 | contig 24652 bp, 20 predicted proteins | sample HulkmetaG_FD_191571 | JGI IMG/M metagenome (GOLD analysis project Ga0256914, IMG submission 191571) | Hydrothermal chimney microbial communities from Main Endeavour vent field at the Juan de Fuca Ridge, Pacific Ocean - Hulk | ecosystem: Environmental > Aquatic > Marine > Hydrothermal vents ... | reverse complement strand
AGTCGGACATCCAGGTTTCATCCATCTGTTCCGGTATGGAGGCGAGGGGAGAGCCCACCTCCTTGAAAAAATCCAGGAAGATACCGTAAAGCTCGGTGTCTTCTTCTATGGCAGCGCCCCCAGGCCCCATTTCATCGGACACGTCATCATCCAGCTCGATCTCGCGGCCAAGGGCTTCCCTGAGCCTTGAAGAAAAATTCCGGAGGAACTCGCCCTCCAGGTCCTCCAGCGATGAATGGCCGGAAAGCTCTTCCCTCAGGACCTGCATCTCCTTGTGCAACCGGTCCTTTCCGATGTAGTTCGCCACCCTTTCCATGTCCTGGAGCACCTGGTCAAGGGTGCCGGGTTCAACCTCCTCGGATGCAAGGAGCCTTGACATCTGCTGGTAAAGACTCTTCATTTCCTGGGCAAAGATATGCAGGAGTTCCTGGTCCTCCACCGATTCCTCTTCGGGTTCTTCCGCCGGGGGCTCCTCCCGGACCGCTCCGGGTGAAGAATCCGGCTCTGTCATGGCCTTTATCTGCTCCACCAGGTCTGCGGTCTCCAGTGTTTCACGCTGATTTGCCGCAACGTCCCGGATAAGCTCCTTGAACCTGTCAACGCACTTGAACATCAGGTCAAAGTCATCCTGTTCCAGGCTCCTGGTGCCTTGCCGAGCCTGGTCAAACAGATTTTCAATGGCATGGGCAAGCCCCGCGATACCGGAAAGCCCCATGTAGTTGGCCGCACCTTTTATACTGTGCATGTTCCTGAAACAGTCATTAAGTATCGAACTGTCGTCGGGCTGCTGTTCCAGTAGAAGGAGATTGGGCTCGAATTCCTCCAGGTTCTCATGGACCTCAACGGTAAAATCCTGCCACATTTCCTGATCAAAGTCTTTCATGATAAACCACCTCTTTTTCTTACTTTCCAAGCCCGTCCATAATGCGGCTCAACTTTTCAGAATCATTTTTTCCCAGAAAATCTATGGCGCCAAGCTGGTGCGCCCTGTCGATGACGTCCGGGTCGGTAACAAGGCTCATGAATATTATCCTTGCAGCGGGATCCTCATCCCTGATCATTGCGGCAGCCTGGATTCCATCGATGCCCCTCATGGTTATATCCATGATTACCAGGTCGGGCCTAAGCTGCCTGTAGAGCTCAAACCCTTCTGCCCCGTCCCTGGCCGTGCCTATCACCTGGTGTCCGGCCTGTCTCACCGTGTTACCTATTCTCTTCCGCATGAAACTGGAATCGTCGATAATGAGAATCCTTGCCACGTTAACCTCTCGACAGTTGCTCATGTCCGCCCAGAAGGGCTGCTATCTCCTCCGAGGGTGCTATTCGTTCCTCGAGCCCCAGTGCCTGTATGGCCTTCAGGGGCCCGGGCTGCAGGCATGTTTCCGGCTCCTGCAGGACTATCCTGCCCCCCTTGGACACCACAGTCTCCAGCCCCTGGACCATCTCCAGGTCCATGCCAGACAACAGCACTATGGTCAGATCACGTTCGAAGATGTCCGCCAGCTCCCGCAGAAATACGTCGGCCTGAAGCATGTCACCGGGTTGCTGCCGGTAAATGCCGGCACCGGTCTCGTCCGCCTCCACCTTCCAGCCGGTATCCAGGCCGGAGACCCATGCCTGGTTGCTGAGAAGCGGTGCCCCTGTTTCAAGGGCGTTTACCGAAAAGGAACAGTACCGGTCCAGGTAAGACGCAAGGGAGCCGGCAAAATACTTGCACATCTTCTGGAAGACTATGAGGCTTGTGGAATCTTCCAGGCAAAGCTCAGGAAGTATCTTCTGAATCTCCAGAAGACCGCCAAAACCTCCCATTATCACCACCAGCCTCTCTGCCGGCATTCCAGGCAGGCTTTTCTCCGCCGGCTTTTTGGGATTCCTGGCCCGCCGTATGTTGCGGACATTGAAATCCCCGGCGCTTTCCACGGCTTTTCCCAGCCTTTCCATGAAAAGATCCCAGGACCCCTCTCCACCCGGCTTGGCTATGAAATCCACGGCACCAAGCCTCAGATATTCCATTATCTTGGGAGTGTGCCTGTCGTTGAAATTGCTCACCAGAAGTACCGGAGCGGGAGAACGGATCATGATGTGCTTGAGGGCGATATCCCCGGCCATCACGGGCATGTTGATATCCAGGGTGATAATGTCGGGCCGCGTGTCATCCAGGAATTCCAGGGCCTCTTTTCCGTTCCTTGCCTCGCCAAGCACCTGGGCCGACAATTTTTCAGTGAGTATTTCCCTGAGGCGGGAGATAAAAAACTTGGAATCGTCAACAAGCAGGACTCCGGGGGGCTGCTGTTCAGACGTCTCCTGGCCGATATTCTTTTCATCCCTTAAGCGCAGGGATTCAATCAGGAGAAAGTTCCAGGGCACCTCTATGGTATGCTCGGGTGGCTCTTCCGGGAAAAAGCGGAAGGTCCCCCTGGGGAGGCACATGATGTCATAAAAGGCCTCCTCGCCGGTCTTGTCCCTGATGCGGGCATGGACCACCTCTCCTCCGGAGAAGAAGATCTCTCCCCTGGCGCCAGGTGTCTGGACAAGTAGCTTCCTCGCCCGGTTTTCAAGGCAGGCAAGCTGCACCAGGTCCGAGAGGTTTATATCCACCATAAACCCGCTGAATCCGGCCGCCTTCCCCTCGGGGCAGGATTCAACCGCCTGGTCTTCGGCCAGGACGCTATGGGAATCGAAGTCCAGAGCTGTCATTTCATCCACGTGCTGAGCCTGCTGGCTATCTCCACGGCACCATGGCTTTCCGCCCCAAGCTCCCTCACCATCTTCCCGGGCAGAAACGGTGCAAGACAGGTGTCCGGTATCTGGGCCAGCACCTTTCCCCCATTCCTTATGACCTCTGCAGCACCTGTCACTCCCTGGTTATTGTCTCCGGAAACAAAGACCGCCATGCAATTTTCCCCAAAGGATTCACTGGCGGAAAGGAGCAGCAGGTCGATGGCCCCTTCTTGTCCTGCATCCAGGGGCCTCTTTTCCACGATCATCTCCCAGGCCCCCCCGGCCTGCTCGAAGGTGCCGGCCTGGTCACTCGAAAGGAAATAGACATGTCCTGGCACCAGGCATTCCTTTTTATCAGGCACCACCAGTTGAAGCCTGGAAAAGGGCCTCAGGTATTCTACAAAGGCATTGAGGTTGTCCGGGCTGGTTCCAAGGGAGACTATTATAGGAATTCCCGCCTGGCCCGACAGGTGCGGAATCACGGAAAGAAGGGAGGAATATCCGCCGGTGGAACCGTGTATCACCCCTATGCCCGTGACCTCTGCCTGCCTGTCATTAAACCCTGAAGCCCTGGATCTTCCGTTTACCGGCTTCATACGCAGATACCTGGCAGCTTCCACATGAACCCTGGAGGCACGCTTTAGCCTGGAACGAAGGAGATCCGCCTGGGTCTTTAGTTCCTCGTCACCGGTCCTGGTGGGCTTTTTGAAGAAATCCACGGCCCCGAAGCGGAGGGCCTCGAATGTCACGCGGGAACCGTCACCGGTGAAGGCACTCACCATCAGGGTAGGGATGGGATACCTGACCATGATGTTTTTCAGGACCGTAAGGCCATTCATTCCGGGCATGTGAACGTCCAGGGTACAGACATCGAAGTCCCCGGAAGAAAGCTTGTTGAGGGCTTCCTGGCCGTTCAGCGCCCTTGATTCCACCTGTATGTCCTCGTCTTCACCGAGTATCTGCTCCAGGGCCTTGCACATCATGGGAGAATCGTCGACGATCAATACCTTTACCTTGTCTTCTGCCTGTTTTTCCAATGAAGAGAACTCTTTTGCCATATTTTCCGCCTGATGATCGGTAAAATTATTCTTTGCAGTCAAGACTTACGTGTTTTCTGGCCCGCCTTCAGCCAGCCCTCTTCCCCTTGAGCACCAGTTGCCTGGAAAATGTCGCCAGCCCCTGCCAGAGGGCCTGTTCTGAAGCAAAGGCTCTTGCCAAATCCGCTTCCAGGGCGGACCTGGCCAACTCTCCCGATGCACACTTGTCAGGGGCAAGGGCAAAGACCGTGCCGCCGTTTTCCCTGACTGCTTCCAGGCCGTGGAGATCATCAGAGGCCTGACCACCCAGGATGCAGACATTCATGTCCTCCCTGAAAAGCTCCGAGGCCGCATGAAAAAAATCCGCAAGTCCCGAGAACTTTTCCAAAGCATCAAGGACTATGCTCCCCTGGGCGCTCCTCTTTAATTGCGGCAGCTCCTGCCTGCGGACCAGGCTGCAACAGCCTGCATAAAGGACGTGGCCTGGCTCAAATGCCACGGCACAACCTGTAATGGCATCCAATTCATGCGCATAGGCCCCAAGCACTGAACGGGACATGTCCTGGATGCAGAGGCAGGCCACTTCCCTCAGTGGGAAAACTGCCGAGGCCAGACGAATGAAGCTGCTGACTGCACCCTGGAGGGCAACCACCACCAGCAGTCCCCTGGGAGGCTGCATCTGCCTTGCAGGAATAGGGGCCGGTTTCCTGCCTTTTTTTACGGCCCTCTTTATGGCCCTGGGATTTATGCCTGCTGCCACCCGCAGGGTGCGCACGAGTTCTTCGCTGCTGTCGTGGATGTCATCCGAGACGGTCCCGGAGGGCTTTGGGAAAAAATCAACTGCTCCAAGGCTCAAGGCCTCGAAGGTAATACGCCCCTGATCCGCCAGGCCGCTTACCATCACCACGGGCAGCGGGTCCCTGACCATGATATGTTTTATGGTTGTAAGCCCATCCATAATAGGCATATCCACATCCAGGGTTATCACGTCCGGTTTCAGGGTCTTTATGGCTTCCAGGGCCTCCCTGCCATGCTTAGCAACCCCCACCACCTCGATATCTCCGGAATTGGAAAGGATTTCCACAAGGGCTTTTCTCATGAAAGCGGCATCATCCACCACCATTGCCTTTATGTTCCTGGCCTCACCATGTGCCTGCATATCAGCCTCCAAGGGCCTGTGACCAGCCCTCTTCCAGTTCGTTCTTCTTTTCCTGGACCTTCTTGGCTGCCTGCTGCACCTTACTCCCGTTTATTCCAAGGGCCTTGGGCAGCCGTATTTTCTCGGGCATCCACTTGGAACTCCAGCCGATACCTAGCTTGTGACAGACCTGGTCTGCCAGGAAGATGACCGCACAGGTCTTTTCGTCCTGACCGGCGCTTTTAGGGTGGTGATGATACCTGACCGCGTTGATCAGACGATCCCCCAGGTTCCATTTCGTGGCGATGTACGCCCCGACTTCGGCATGGCTCAAGCCGTACATTTCTTCGGCGGCGTGCAGTGGGACCTTGTGTTCCTCCTGGATCTTCAAAATCTCTTTCAGGTCTTCGGGGAAAAAACTGCACATCAAAAACCGCCCGATATCGTGTATCAGTCCAATGGTAAAAAATTCTTCCGGGTCCAGCCCCCCTGAAAGACCGGCTATCTCCATGGACACGGTTGCCACTCCGATGCAGTGCATCCAGATGTCCCTGGGAGGAAAACCGTTCAGGCCGCTACTGTTGTCAAACGCCTGGGTGAGAGAAATCCCTATGACAAGATTTCTCACTTCCTCGAAACCAAGGACCACCACGGCGTGAGCAATGGTCTGGATCTGGCCGCTCAGGCCGTAGGCCGGGGAGTTTGCTATTCTGAGTATCTTGGCGGCCAGTACCGGATCCTGCCTGACAATGGCCTCGAGACGCTTGGCCGAGGAGGCAATGTTGTCCATTTCCTTCAGGACCTTCTGAAGCGTATGGGGCATTGGTGGAAGATCTTTTATCTTGTCAAGGCGCTGTGCTACAGATGGCGGCATATGTTTTTTCACCTTTCCCGCTTATAGAATAAAAAGCCCTGCTTCTTCTTATTTATTTATCGACAATCACGGCCTGTTCTTAAATTACACATCCATGGATCCGGACACCGTTCTTCAATTTTTTTTAGTACTATCCGATAAGCCCTTTAGAGCCTTCCGAAAGAATTCTCGGGCATTTGTTTTTTAAATTGTTTTGAGGTCAAAAAGACATGGCAGATATCATCCTGACTGGTCCTGCACTTGAACAGGCAAGAACTCAGATTGATGAGTCTCTTGTTCAGGCTGGAGTACACACGGTCCTTCTGATAGACCACGCAGGCAACGTGGTCGCCAGCTGTGGAAAGAACAGAAAGGACCTGGACATGACGTCTCTTGCCGCCCTGGCAGCAGCAAATTTTGGGGCAACGTCCCAGATGGCGAAACTGATTGGTGAAGACGACTTTTCCCTATTGTTCCACAAGGGCAAAAAGGACAGCATCCATTTTGCCAAGGTGGGACAGGAAATGATTCTCATAACCATCTTCGGGGATGAAGTTTCCCTCGGCCTGGTCAGGCTGAGGGTAGCGGAACTGACCAGCAACATAGAAAAGATATTCGGACTGGGTAACTAAATGGCACTCATAGACCTCAGCAAAAGGGAGGTACACTGCAAAATCGTCTACTACGGACCGGGAAGGTGCGGAAAGACTACAAACCTCCTCTACATCTACAATTCGATGAACAGCAATGCCAAGGGCAAGATGCTTACAATAGAGACGAAGGGAGACCGGACTCTCTTTTTTGATCTTCTTCCACTGAACCTTGGCAAAATAAAGGATTTTGACATAAGGATACAGCTTTACACCGTCCCAGGCCAGGCCATTTACGAGGCAACCAGAAAGCTCGTGCTCAAGGGAGTAGACGGACTGGTGTTCGTTGCCGATTCGCTCAGGGTAAGAAGGCAGAAGAATATCGAAAGCCTGGAGGACCTGAAAAAGAACCTGGTGGATTACAACCTCGATATCGAGACACTGCCGGTTGTCCTGCAATACAACAAGAGGGACCTGGCCGGCTCCCCCATCCCCACTCTCAGCCTTGAGGAACTCGAAGAAGACCTCAACAGGGAACTGGGAGTAACCTCGTTCCAGGCAGCGGCCACGAAGGGGCTAGGGGTATTCGAAACACTCAAGGACATCAGCAAAAAAACGGTGCGCTACGTGGCAACCAAGCACCTTGTAAAACCAAAATAGATTAGGGAGATCATCCGGTGAAAGAAAACAACAATATCCCTGAACCCGAAATCTTTACGGCAGAAATCGAGGACACGATCGATGACCTCTTCAAACCCTCCAAGAAGATAGAGATAGACCCGCTCACCCAGGAGATAAAGGAACTAAGCGGTGAGCCGGCAGAGGCGCCCCAGGAATCCAAGGAGGATTCGCCGGTGGAATTCGAAGTTTCACCGGACAAGGCCGCACCCGCCGAGGCAGAGGCCCCGGATGGAGCAACAGCGGACTCGCCCCAGGCGCAAGTGGAAAAATCGGAGACCGTGCTGGAACTGGACCTTGAACTTGAACTGGAAGAAGCTGATGCGGCGGAAACTCCTGCAGGAGACAAGACGGAACAGGCAGCCGAACAGGAGGCCGTTCCAGAAAAAGCCGAGGGAAAACCTGCTGGAATTACTGACATAGGCCAAAGGCTTGAACAGCTCAACCAGCAGCTTTTTACCATAGAGTGGGAAGTGACCGAACCCCAGCTGCACCAGACGCTGGACCTCCTGGGCAGTCTCCTTGCTGCTCCGGAAATCAATGCCCAGGCCAGGGCCCGTTCCATCCTTGAGCTCATGGAAAAGGTCCTTCTCAACATCCAGTTTCACCCGGAAAAAGTCCCGGCCACCGCACCTTCCATCCTCAAAAAGAGCACCCGGCACCTCACGGATATTCTCAGCGGAAAGGACGAAAAGAAGGACGAAACCGAAAATCTCCTGGCGGAACTCAGGGCACTTATTGAAAAGCCTGACAAGACGACCACGGAAGAAGAACCGCTGTTCCTGGACGAGTCGGCATTGGTACAAGAAAAAACGGAAGAAAAAGAGGAAGATATTCTGCCGCCCGAACCGCCCAAACAGGCCCCAAAAGAGGCGCCGGAAGAAAAAACAGCCGTGGCCAGGACGGAAGCAGGCCCGGCCCTTCCAGAAAACGGCCTAGAACTTTTGAGACAACACCTGGCAGAGCTCAAAAAGTGCGTGAACCGGATAGAGCCCCTGGAAAATCTCCTTTCAAAGACACCCGGGATGGAAAAACTCTACAGGTTCCAGCATGACATTCGCCTCAGCCTGGAAGGCCAGATCTCGGAGCTTTCACGATTCTTTTTCAAGGACGAAGAGCTGGATCTTCCCGAAGCTTCCCTGTCAGAAAGGGATACCGAGGATTACACCAAGGATCTTTCTGCTGACCAGAAGCCCTGTCCGTGGAAAGAGGTCCTTACCGTTAATATAGACGGCCTGGAAATAGGATTCCCGGCAGACCAGCTGGTATATGCATCCGGACCTCCATGGTATGCCAAGTCCGCCATAAAGAAGGCTGAAGCCCTGGCCCTTTCCAAGCTGAAGCCCTGGCCCTGGTCAAAATTGAAGGGCCTTTTCCAGGGACGGCTAAAAGAAATGGATGATTCCACGCTCTCCTCCATGAGCTTTCCGGTGATACGGCAACTTGGAGGCCAGGAGCTTCCAGTCCCTGCCAGTTTCAACGTCATCATGCTCTTTGACGGAAGCAGTGGCGCCGTCCTTCTTGCCGAGGAAAAGCCCCTGAAAATAGAAGTACCTGGGGACGCCGAATGTACAAAGGAACAGGCAGACGGTTTTGCGGGAGAAATAAACACGCACGGAAACAGGATAAGGGTGGCCACAGCCAGTTCGCTGAACAAGGTGTAGAAACATGAAAGGTTTTCAGATCCAGGCAGAAGCTTTAGCAGGGCCCGCCTCCCAGGCCGAAACCGTTGAAAAAAAGATACAGGAAGCCGATCTCTACCTGAACCACGGCCTCATCCAGGAGGCCCGGGCCATTCTCGAGGAAATACTTGCAGTCCTTCCGGAGGAATCGGAACCTGACCTCAGGGTCCTTCTCGAAGACAAGCTGAAGGCAATGACAGCAGGCAACACGCTTGTGTCTGAACCTGGAAACACAGAGGATGAATCGGATCTTTCCAAGGACGAACAGTTCAGCGAGCATTTCAACAACTGCCTGGGGCTCATAGAGGCCGGCTTTTTTTCAGAGGCCGTGGAAGAGCTCAAGATCCTGGAGGAAAAAGGTGTACGGACAGGTGAGGTCAGGATCAAGATCGGACAGCTCTACCTGAAGCTCGACATGCCCTTTGATGCCATTGACTACCTGGAAAAGGGGCTAAAGGACCCGGAACTTCCTTCAGATGTCAGGCAGGAGGCCCTTTACCAGCTGGCCCTCACCCAGGAGAAGACCGGCTCTGTTACCAAGGCGGTAACGACCCTGGAGGAACTGGTCCGGCTGAACAAGGATTTCCGGAATGCCAATGAAAGGCTGAAGAGCCTTAGCCAGACGGCCCAGAAATACGGCCGTTTCTACTACCTGATAAGAAAGGGCCTTCTCCAGGAAGAACAGCTTGAAAGGGCCAAGGAGATCGCCAAACAGTCCAAAAAGACCATAGAAACAGTACTCATCACCCAGTTCGGCATCGAAAAGGAGGAATTGGGCCACTCCCTCAGCGAATATTATCGCTGCCCCTTCATTGAGTTCAACGAACTGGAGGTGGGCAGCACCCCGAAGTGCATTTCAGGCATCAAGGAACACTTCTTCAGGACCACGGCCTGCGCACCCGTCAAGGAAGAGGCGGGGATGCTTCTGATAGCCATAGACAACCCCCACGATCTCAGCAAGATAGACAATATCCAGCGTGTGCTCAAGGCCAAAAATTTCGAATACGCCGTGGCCCTCAGGGAAGACCTGGACAAGTTTATCGATTATTTCTACGGGAAATACAACGTTGCCGGAGACGGAGAGGACGTATTCGAGCAGCTGGAACTGGTGGAAGAGGAAGAAGAAGACCTGGACGAGGACGACGGCCTGGCATCAGACGCAGACAGCGTTGTTGTCCAGATGGCCAACCGCATAATAGAAGACGCTTATTCGAGGGGGGCCTCTGACATCCATATCGAAAGCCTTACAGGGAAACGAGGCGCCCTTATCAGGTACCGGATTGACGGTGACTGCCTCAGGTACCAGAATATTCCGCTCAACTACAAGAAGGCCCTGGTATCCAGGATAAAGATCATGTCAAACCTGGACATTGCTGAAAAGCGGCTACCACAGGACGGCAAGATCAAGTTCCGGACCAGGACAGGGCGTACCATCGAACTCCGTGTGGCAACGCTTCCCACCACGGAAAACAACGAGGACGTGGTCCTGAGGATCCTGGCCTCCTCAGAGGCCATGCCCATAGACCGCATAGGTCTCCTGGAAGACAACCTGGCCAACCTGAGAAAGCTCATTGAAATGCCCTACGGCCTGATACTGGTGGTTGGTCCCACAGGTTCCGGTAAGACCACAACCCTCCACGCGGCCCTGGGGCACATAAACAGGCCGGAAAAGAAGATCTGGACCGCGGAGGACCCTGTAGAAATAGTCCAGGAGGGATTGAGGCAGGTCCAGATAAAGTCCAGCATCGGGCTTACCTTTGCAAGGGTCCTGAGGGCATTTCTGAGGGCCGACCCCGACGTCATAATGGTCGGTGAAACCAGGGATGAGGAAACCGCCAACACCGTTATCGAGGCCTCCCTTACCGGCCACATGGTATTTTCCACCCTGCACACCAACTCCGCGCCGGAAACAGTAACAAGGCTGCTGGGCATGGGCATGGATCCTTTCAATTTCGCAGATGCCCTCCTGGGAGTGCTTGCCCAGCGCCTGGTGAAAAGGCTCTGTCCCAAGTGCAAGGAGGCCTATGAACCCGATGACGAGGAAAAGGAACGCATAATATACGAATACGGCGAGCACCCGGTCAGATCCCTGTCCATGGATGACCTGGAAGGGGTTACCCTTTACAGGCCGAAGGGCTGCCCCGCCTGCAACAAGACCGGCTACAAGGGACGAATGGCAATTCACGAGCTGCTGGTTTCCGATGACGGTCTGAGAAAGCTCATCCAGGCCAAGAGCCCGGTGATGGAGATAAGGGACCACGGACTGGCCCATGGCATGAGGACGCTGAAGCAGGATGGCATCCAGAAGGTCCTCATGGGTGATACCGACATGAAGCAGATCCTGGCAGCCTGCATACGCTAATCATCTTCTTACCACCTCCCTCGACACCTTTCCTGCTGTCAAAGACGGCGGGAAAGGTTTTTTTGTTTCACGTGAAACACCTCCTTCAGCAGCCGAGGATTGACTAATTTCTGCCATCTACTATCATCTTGGCGTGAAGGACCACCATTTTTCCATCCATGCTCGTTTTTACAGCTAATGATTGAAAGGCACCGCAACCCATGGCAGCCAGGCTGATAGAAATCGTCATCCCCAGGGAACACCGGGAGCGGATGGAAACGGTGCTGAAGAAACGGGCGGTGATCCAGCACTGGGTGGAGGAGGATAAACCCCGGAACAACCTTGCCATCAAGCTTCTCACCAAGGCCGAAGATGCGGGCAGTATAATCGATGCACTTACCAGGCTATTCCGTGATTCCAGGGATTTCAGGATCATCATCCAGGCAGTGGAGGCCACCATACCTCCCATCGAGGAGCCAGAGGAGCCACCGGCCAAGATCGGGAGGCTTTCTGTCAGCAGGGAGGAACTTTACAACAGCGTAATCCAGGCGGCCAGGCTGAACTACGTATTCGCAGGGCTCATGATAATTTCCAGCCTGATCGCAGCATACGGCTTCCTGAAGGATTCCGGGGCGATAATCATCGGCTCCATGGTGATTGCACCCCTTCTTGCTCCTAATGTCGCCATATCACTGGGGTCGGTCCTGGCCGATTTCAGGCTAATACGCCTCGGGCTTACCACGCAGCTTGCAGGTGTACTCCTCGTCCTGTTTATTTCCACCGTTTTCGGGGCCATCACCGATATAAACCCCAACCTTGCAAACATTCACCAGCGTATCTACGCGGACTATACCGACATCATCGTGGCCTTTTTGTCCGGTACCGCCGGTATCCTCAGCTTCACCACGGGCAGTTCCTCGGCGCTTATCGGGGTCATGGTCTCCATCTCCCTTCTGCCACCCCTGGTAGCCACCGGGCTCATGACGGGTTCGGGTTATTTCATCTTCGCCACAGGAAGCTTCCTGCTTTTCCTGGCAAACCTGGCAAGCCTGAACCTGGCTGGCATATTGACGTTCATCTTCCAGGGCGTCAGGCCGATGACCTGGTGGAAGGCCAAGAAGGCTAAGGCCTATTCCAGGAAGGCCCTGGCCCTGTGGATAGTACTTATCCTTCTCCTGCTTGCGGCAATGTGGATGAGAAACCGCTTTCTGATATTCTGACAGGACCGATTGTAAAATGAACTCCGGAAACCCCCTGAAAAAAGGCCTTGAAACCACCGGGTTGCCTGGCCACCTCAAAACACTTGCAGGAACCATGCGCCTGCCCTTCCTGCTCCTAACCCCTTCGGTCATGCTCCTGGGGCTTGCTACCGCCTTCTGGGAAAACGGAGGAAGGGTAAACCTCGCAGACTTTCTCATCGCCCTCCTGGCCGGCACCGCCGCCCACGTCAGCGTGAATGCCCTGAATGAATACTCCGATTTCAAAACCGGCCTGGACAGCCATACAAAACGGACACCTTTCAGCGGGGGCAGCGGTGCCCTGCAGGAGCGGCCGGAACTGTCCTGGATCGCCCTTGCCACTGGCGTTGCCTGTGCCCTTGTGGTGACGGGTGCCGGCATCTATTTCATATCCCGGGAAGGATGGCAGCTCCTTCCCCTCCTGGCGGCAGGGCTCCTGGTGGTAACGGCATACACTCCCCTTCTCACACATGCCCCCATGGCTTGCCTTGTGGCCCCCGGCCTTGGGTTTGGCACCATCCTGGTCACGGGCACGCACTTCGTACTGACCGGGCATTACAGCATGAGCGCTTTATGGGCATCCCTTGTACCCTTTTTCCTGGTAAACGATCTGCTGCTCCTCAACCAGTTCCCAGACGTGGAGGCGGACAAAAAGGTGGGGAGGAGACACTTTCCCCTGGCAATCGGCAGGAAGAAAAGTGCCGAAATCTACGTTTTCCAGCTCATGCTGGCCTACCTTGCCATAGCCGGAGGAATAATCCTGGGGCTTTTCCCCTGGCAGTCCGTCCTGGGCCTTCTCACACTCCCGCTGGCCGTGAAGGCTGCCAGGGGTGCAAGGCAACATGCCGATGACATGAAAAACCTGGTCCCGGTACTTGGAAAAAACGTGCTGATAAACCTCCTTACCCCGGTACTTGTGGCAGCAGGCATGGCCCTGGCCGTCCTTTTATGAAAAAAGTGCTTTTTACTGTGGCTGGGCCGGGCGGTATTTGTTGCAAAGCATTTTCCTTAAACTTATAATCGCCATGGATTCGTTGCATGAAAAAATGGTACGGAGTGTGCTTAATGCATAGCAGCCGACTGGAACCTTGGCCAGCCAGGTTCTGCCTGGCATTTGGGAGACAGACCCCTTGCGAATAATGATAGTAGGTGCCGGCCAGGTTGGTCAGTACCTGTGTGAAAAATTTTCCTCCGAAGGCCAGGAAGTAGTTCTGATAGACAAGAACGAGAAAAAACTTCAGCGCCTTGAGCGGGAACTCAATATCCTCACGGTTCGCGGCAGTGGCGCCTCGGCAAGGATACTTGCAGAGGCGGGCATCTCCAAGACGGACCTGTTCATCGCTGTTACGGACAGCGACGAGGTGAACCTGGTGGCATGCTTCGTATCCCGTCACTACAAGGTAAAAACCAGGATCGCCAGGGTCAGGAGCGAGGAACTCCTGATGCACGATTCCCTCCTGAACGAGGAACTGCTGGGAATCGACCTAATAATCAGCCCTGACTGGGCCATGGCAGACGAGATCATAAAACTCATCCGGGTCTCCGAGGCCTTTGACACGGCTGAATTTTCAGACGGCCAGGTGCTGCTCCTGGGCTATATCGTCCACGACGACCACCCCTTTATCGGCAAATCCCTGTATGAAATCGGCCAGCTTTCCTCCAACACCAAGTATGTCATGACCGCCATCATCAGGAAGGGTGAGACCATCATTCCCAGGGGCGAAGATATTATCCAGCCTGGAGACAAGATATATCTCATGATGCTCAGGCGGGATATGGGCAGGGTGGAAAAGCTGTTCAACTTCGCCAGCAGGCTCCCGAACCAGATATTCATCATCGGCGGAGGGGACATAGGCTACATGATTGCCCGGCAGCTGGAGGAAACCCCTATAGAAATCAAGGTGGTGGAAATAGACAAGAGGCGCTGCGAATTCCTCTCGGAGAATCTTTCAGACTGCATTGTCCTGAACATGGACGGGCTGGACGCCCAGGCCCTGATAGAAGAGGGCATAGACAAGGCGGATGTTGTCGTTGCAGTCACCCGTTCTGCAACCACCAACATCCTTGGCTCCCTGCTGGCAAAGCACCACGGCGCCAAAAGATGCATCATAAAGATAACCCGCCACGACTTCGTGCCCATGCTCGACAAGCTGGGAATAGATGTTGCCCTGAGCCCCAGGCAGGTGGCCGCAGACATGATAATCCGCTATGTACGCCGGGCAGACATAGTATCCGTTGCCACCATACTGGATACCGACGCGGAAGTCATAGAAGTCACGGTGCCGGAATCAAGGCGGTTCGACCACGTTCCCCTTAAAGACCTGAAGATACCTTCCGGTTCCCTGGTCGGGGCCGTGGTTAGGGAGGGAAAGGCGTTTATCCCGTCCGGTGACAGCGTCATACAGCCTGGAGACAACCTGGTGATCTTCTTTACCAGGGAGGCGGCAAGAAAGGTGGAAGCCTTTTTCCAGGCCTGATCCATGGATCATTTCCTGTCGGCAAAGGGCGGCCCATGCCGCAAGAGAAAAGAGGGATAGGCCATGCGTATCGGCGGGGTTCTGAATCTGCTGGGTAAGCTCCTGATAGTGCTCTCCCTCATGCTGCTCACACCAGTGCCCTTTTCCGTCTATTTCCAGGACTCAATGATACCGGTCTTTTTTACGTGCTCCGCCCTTGGGCTCGGAGTGGGTACAGGGCTGGTGCTGCTCTTCCTTCCGGAAAAGGAACTCCACTTCAAGGACGGATTTGCCATAGTGGCCTTCAGCTGGCTGTTTCTGGCCCTTCTCGGTGCCCTTCCCTATTACCTTTCCGGATATATCCCCTCCTTCATCGACGCCTTTTTCGAATCCATGTCCGGCTTCACCACCACGGGATCCACCATCCTTTCGGACATCGAGATCCTTCCCAAGAGCCTCCTTTTCTGGCGCAGCATGACCCACTGGCTGGGAGGCATGGGGATCATAGTCCTAACCCTTGCCATCCTCCCTCTCCTTGGAATAGGCGGAATGCAGCTTTTCCAGGCCGAGGTGCCGGGGCCAACCAAGGACAGGCTCACTCCCAGGATACAGGATACCGCCCGCATCCTGTGGTCGGTATACCTGCTCATGACAGCAGTGGAAACAGGCCTCCTCATGCTGGGAGGGGTTGACTTCTTTGATGCCATCACCCACTCATTCGGCACCCTGGCAACAGGCGGCTTTTCCAACTACAACGCATCCATTGCCCATTACCAGTCCACCTATGTACAGATGGTGATAGTGGTCTTCATGTTCCTTGCCGGGGCCAACTTCTCGCTCCATTACATGGCACTGAAGGGAGACATCGGGGCATACTGGAAAAACGAGGAATTCCGGTTCTATTTCTATATCCTGGCAGCAGCCACCCTCCTGATATTTGTGTCAAACCACATAACCTACACCTACAAGGATACAGTCACAAACTTCCGGGACACCCTGTTCCAGGCAACCTCCATTATGACCACCACGGGTTTTGGAACTGCGGATTTTGACAAGTGGCCCCCCTTTGCAAGGCTCCTGCTGGTGACCCTCATGTTCATCGGGGGCTGTGCAGGCTCCACCGGGGGCGGCATAAAGGTGGTCCGGTGCCTGCTGTTTTTCAAGTATGCCAGGTCCCAGCTGCACAGGCTGGTCCATCCACGGCAGGTGGAAACCATAAAGCTTGGCCGCATCAGGGTGGCCCAGGAGGTGATGATAGCAATCCTTAGCTTCTTTGCCATCTACATAGCAGTATTCATCACGGCAAGCCTCGTGGTCACCGCCCTGGGAGTTGACATTGTAACAGGCCCCTCGGCCGTCATCGCCACCCTGAACAACATCGGCCCGGGCCTTCACCTGGTGGGCCCTACGCAGAATTACGGGCACCTGCCTTCTCTTGCCAAGCTTGTCCTGGTATTTTGCATGCTGGCCGGCAGGCTGGAGCTCTATACCATTGCCATCTTCTTCGTGCCGGGCTTCTGGAAGATGACCAGGGCACCCCGACTGAGATGGAGAAGGCAAACAGGTGAAAAAACAGCCCGATGAGATCGGCTAGACGATACCCCGGAGGTCACATGCTCAAACGATTTGTTTCTCTCACCCTTTTTTGGTGCGCTTTAGTCCTCTTCTTTTCCAGCGTGGTCCTTTTTATAGAACCCCACGGCCGGGTCGCCTTCTGGGCCGACTGGCGGATGCTGGGCCTGACAAAGCAGCAGTGGGACAATCTCCATATCTGCTCCGGCACCCTGTTTCTGCTGGCAAGCCTGGTACATATCTGGCTCAACTGGTCGCTCATTACTACATATCTCACCAGGCGGTTCCGGGGGACATCATCTGTACCGGTCCTGTTGGGTTCGATAACCCTGGTAGCCTTCATAACCATTGGAACCTGGCTGGAATTTCCACCGATGAAACAGTTCCTTCAGCTCAACGAAGCAATAAAGGAGGCCCATACAAAAAAATATGGCAACCCGCCTTTCGGACATGCCGAGCTTGTACCCGTGGGGAAGCTGGCCAGATTCTTGGGTATCGACGCGAAGGAGTTCGTCTCTGCCATGGAGGAGGCGGGTATCCGGGTTGAATCGGCCCGCGAGAGCCTCAAGGAAATAGGGCAGAAAAACTGCAAGAGTCCCTCTTTACTGTTTGATCTAACCATGAAGAGGCTTATGGCCAAGGGAAGCCGGGGTGCCGGGAATCTGCCAAAGCTGCCGCCGCCAGGTACGGGAAAGCTGACCATCTCCGATCTGTCTGCCACCTACCATATACCTCAAGAAGAGCTGATGGAAAGGCTCAAAAGGGCCGGCATCAAGGCAAAGGGCAGCCAAACCCTTAAGGAGATCGCCCTGTCTAGCGGCAAGACCACCCCTGAGATATATGACATCTTGAAGAAAGACAGAAAGGAGACGGAGAGATGATACAATAAATGACCGGAGTACATCCCTCCCTTGGACCAGATGGGATTTTGAACATCCAGGGCCTTGGATAGGCACCTGGAGCATGGCGGAAACAAATCAGAACCCGGGGCTTCATATCCCGTAAAGTCGCTGATATTTGGCCCTGAGATAGTCCAGGAAAGATTCACAACCTGGCCTTTTGCCCGTGACGTTTTCTACAAGTTCCCTGGCCCTGTACCGCTGGCCAAGTGAGTAAATATTTTCCGTAAGCCATCCCTTGAGCCCCATGAACTGGCCATTTCTGAATTCATCCTTCAGGCCGGGCATGTCCTCCAGGGCTGCCTCAAAGATCATTGCCGAATAGATGTTTCCCAGGGTATAGGTCGGAAAATAGCCGAAGGCGGCCCCTGACCAGTGGACGTCCTGCAGGCAGCCCTGGCTGTCATCCGGGACTTCCATGTCAAAGATGTCCTCGAACAGCTCGTTCCACCTGGCAGGAATATCCTCCACGGAAAGCTGCCCGGTGATGATCTCTTTTTCTATCTGGAATCTCAGAAACACGTGAAGGTTGTAGGTCACCTCGTCTGCCTCGACCCTTATGAAGGAAGGCCTGACCCTGTTGATGCTCCTTACAAACCCGTGGACATCCATGCCATCCAGGGCGCCGGGGAATATCCCCCTTGCCACGGGAAAAAAATATTCCCAGAATTCCAGGCTCCGGCCCACTATGTTTTCCCAGAGCCTTGACTGGGACTCGTGAATCCCGAGGGAGACGGATTCGCCAAGAGGGGTGCCGAAGGCCTCGGCAGGCAGGTTCTGGCTGTAGAGGCCGTGTCCCGCCTCGTGGAGCACTCCGAATATGGCCTCTGTGAAATCCCCTTCATTCCACCTGGTGGTTATCCTTGTATCCCCCGGCCCGATCCTGGTTGAAAAGGGATGCACAACGGTATCCAGGCGCCCGGCAGAAAAATCGTACCCCATGCTTGCGGCCATCAGCCTGGCAAGCACCTTCTGGGACTCCAGGGGAAAACTGCCCTTTATCCCCGAGTCCTCCTGCACGCCTCCTGCCGTTAACCTTGAAAGGATGTCCTTGAGGCCGGGAACCAGGCTTGCGAAAAGGGCCTCGATGTTGGCGGTCTTTTCCCCGGGCTCGTAAAGGTCCAGGAGGGCATCGTACATGTTTTCCTCAAAGCCGAGATATATGGCCTTTTTCCTGGAAAGCTCCACCAGCTTTTCAAGGTGTGGCTGAAAGACGGAAAAGTCTGAAGCGGCCCTGGCCTCCACCCAGGCCCCGTGGGCCATGACCCTGGCACGGGAAAGTTCCCTCACAAGTTCCTCCGGAAGTTTTACAGCCTGGTCATGCAGACGCTTCCACTCCCTTACGTTTACATGGACATCGCTTTGGGGCCCGAGCTCCTTAACCTGTTCCCACAGGGGATCAAGGAGTTCACCCGTCCTGGGTTCCACCAGCATGGAATGGGCCAGCGCAGACAGCGTGGAGACCTGCCCTGCCCGGTGCTTCTCACCGCCTTGTGGCATGTACGTCTCCTGGTCCCACGAAAGAAGCCTGAGGCTGCTTCTCAGGTATGCAATCTTCAGGAAGCGCTCCCTGAGCTCCCTGTACCCGCTGCTGGTTTCAGGGCCGTTGGCATTCGATTTTTGGTGTTCCATCGCAGACTCCGAGGTTATAATGCAAGAAAGGGTTTATGAAATCTGATTCTCTCGTGACACCAGGGGATAATACAACCATTGAAGAAAAAACTGAACAATACCGGGGAAAAATACAGGGCCGCGATCTTTGACCTGGACGGCACACTCCTTGATACCCTGGAGGACATTGCCAGGTCCATGAACAGGGTGCTTGAAGCCCACGGCCTCCCCAAGCACCCCTTGGACAGTTACCGTTATTTCGTGGGAGACGGGGCCCGGACCCTGGTTGAAAGGGTTCTTCCCAGGGAAAAGGCATGGGACGGGCAGTTTCTTGAAGGCTGTCTTGCCGACTTTCTGAAAGTCTATGCGGGAAACTGGGATGCCAATGCCCGCCTCTATCCAGGAATTCCGGACATGCTTGACTCCCTTGTCTCCTGCAGGCTCTTGCTCGGCATTCTCTCCAACAAACCCCACGACTTCACCAGGCTGTGCGCCGCAAAATTCCTGGACAGGTGGCCCTTTCACGCCGTTTTGGGGGAGAGGCCCGGAATAAAGAGAAAACCCGCACCGGACGGGGCACTGGAAATAGCCAGACGGCTTGGCGTAAGCCCAGGCCGGTGCATCTATGTTGGGGATACCTCCATCGACATGAAAACCGCCCGTTCCGCAGCCATGTTTCCGGTGGGGGTACTTTGGGGGTTCAGGGATGAAAGGGAGCTGAAGGAAGCCGGGGCAGAACTCATAATAGAGGCCCCCATGGACCTGATAAACTTTCTGGCCAGGGGTTGAAAGCCGGGGGGCTTTTGGCAAATAACCTCCCGGCTTGCACCTGCCCTACTTTCTGACCCATTTCCCGGGCGCTTTTTCGATATAGGTACCCCCGGGCGCAGTCTTCTGCCATTCTGCGGCAAATATCCTCTGAACACGGGATATTTGGGAGCCCGGGATGTTAAGGCTCTGGGCCACTGCCCTGTAGAGGGCCATCCTGTCGCTGTTTTCTGCGTTCACTATACGCTTCAGATCGGCCTTCTGCTTCAGTCCGAGGCCGGCCTCACTCTTGATCACCAGCAGGCCGTTTGCGCCCTCTCCCACGTTACCCGCCCTCATGAAGGGAACAAGAGACGGATAGCGGCCTTTCATCCTGGCCTTTAGCTGCCTGATAGTGGGGTTTGAAACCGTGAGCTCACTTGCGGCAAAGGCCTGGCTTCCGAACTGCAGCCAGGACGTGGGGCCCTTTTCCACGCTGCCCTCCTGTCCGCCCTGCTCGCCTTGCTGCCCCCTGATGTCCCTTGCGATGTCTTCTGCCGCCTGTTTCACCTCTGCGGCAGGAAAGTATATGTTGACGGTTACACAGGCCGTAACGAAAAACACAACCACTGCCATGAGGGATTTCGGGTTCAGGTACTTCATCTTTACCGGACCTCCATTTTGGAATTGTCTGTTTCTGTTATCCTTTTGAGTCTTTCTACCATATCCTTGAAGCGTATCCTACCCCCCGGGTTCATATTGATGACATTTACCCCGCCAAGGATCCCCCTTTCCACCAGGTATTCCTTGCCGCCCTTTTTGATGAGCCCGTGGAGTATGAAGACATCGTTGCTGAGGCTGCAGGATATACCTATGCGACTGTAGGAAAACTCCTTGAAAAAATAGCCCAGGAATGACACCGAGCCTTCGCCGCCGCCGAGGATGGACAGGTTTTCCACTGCCTTGATACTGATCTTTCTTGGCTCGTTTGAGGTTTCATCGTTTTCCAGGAGGAATTCGAAGCGCTCCGGCTGCACGCCGCTCATGACCAGGCCATTTATGTAGCCCTTAATGGCCCCTGAAACCACGCCGAAGGATGTGGGGGCCGTAAGCTTCCTGAGATCCAGGCCCCTGAAGGCTATATCCGCGCCGTAATGGACTATCGGCGCAAAGGGTTCAAGCCAGATATTGGTGGCCTCGATGGTGCCTCCTGCCACCTGGGCTATGATCCGGCCAGAAAAGACCAGCCTCTGACCTTTTAGCTCCGCGGAAATGTCCCTTGCAGAAACGGTCATATCATAGGGGAAATCCCGGAGGAGCCTTTTGATCTGCAGGTTTTCTAGGAAGATGCCGTGAAGAAGCAGGCTATCTCCGCCAAAATCCATCTCCGCCTTTTCAAGGCGGATCCTGCCATGCTGGAGGTCGAGGCCAAGGGGGCCTGCAGACAGACGGTCCCTGCAAATGCTCATGGGAATGGAACTCCGGGTAAGCCTTACCTCCACGTGGCTGTCAAGCAGCGAGGGGGGCAGAAGATTCTGGAGGTAAAACTCCTTCCATGACAGGCCGCCCGGCAGGCAGCTTTCATCCTTGAACGGCCAGGAAATATCCAGGACAAGCCCGCTGAAAAGCGGGGAGCCGGAATAAAGGATATCTGCCGTGCAGCCGAGTCTTACCACGTGCCCCCTGGTTTCCATGTTGATGGAGCCTTCGGGGTCGATCTTGTTGACAACGGGATGGGAATCGGAAAAAGGCTCTTTAACCAGGACGGGATAAAGCCTTTCGAGGCGGCCGGACATCTCGATGCTGCCTGTTTCCAGGCTTGCAAGCAGGCTTTCAAGCCCCTTGGGGCCTTTTCTGTCAAGGGGGATGTCTACATCTTTTGCCCTTAGTGTAACGGGGCCATCAAGTTTTGCAGCGGTGACGTGAAGCCTTTTTTGGGAAACAAAGCCGCTTCCCGTTAGGATCCCCTTGAGGGATGAAAGATCGAAAAACCAGGGATAAAGAAGCACCTGCCCCCTGGTCCAGCCCATGGTTGTGCTCCAGCATATCTTTTCACGCCCCTCATCCTGGATTTTCATATTCAGCCAAAGATCCAGGTCCTCGAAGGCATGGTCCTGATCCCTGGAACCGGAAAGCCCTTCCAGCTTAAAATCCGAATCAAGCCGCCAGGGAATACTTCTTGTCCCAAAACCGGGCTTGCCCCCGGTTTTCTTTTTCATTTCCGGATTCCGGCTTGGGCCGGTTCGGGAAAAATCCCCATGGCCTTCAAGGCCATAAGTCCAGGCACTTGAAAGGCACAGAAAAAGAGCACCAGCCAGCAGCAGGGCGGGCAAACGGAAAAAGCTTTTCGGAGCCAGGCCCTTCAGGGGGTCTTTTCCTTCCATCTTTCCGGAAAGATAAGCCTTACTGTTGTCCCAAGGCCCGGGCGACTTTCTATCTCTATTTCTCCCTGGTGCTCCTTCATGATGTGATGGACCATGATCAGTCCTACCCCGGTTCCGGAAGGCTTGGTGGTGACGAGTTCCTTGAATAGTTTTTCCTTGATTTCAGGGGGTATCCCGGGACCGTAATCCTTTACAGACAGAACCGGCCTGCCGTTTATTCTGCTTACACCTATTTCCAGGGAAGCACCGTGGGGAGATGCGTCCACTGCATTCTTCAGCACGTGGAGTATGGCGACCTTCAGTATCCTTGGATCGGCATGGATCTTAAGGGAAGTTTCAACAAAATTGGTCACGAGCTTCAGGCCCTTCTGCTCCAGGTGAGGGTGCCAGGCATCCAGGATCTCCTCCACCAGTGCCCTCAAGTCAATTTCAACAAAGAACCTTTCCTGCTCCCTTGCCAGCCCCTCGAAGTCCTTAACTATTTCCTCGAGCTTCTGGGCCTCCCTGAAAATGGCCTCTATCTTCGGACGCTCGGAGAAATCCCCCGGGATCTTCTTGAGAACTATCCTTGCAAGCCCGCCAATCACCGTGGCAGGGTTTCTTATCTTGTCTGCAATCCTCAGGGCCAGCTCCACCACCGTCCGTTCATGAACCAGGGATTCCATGTCCTGGCTCAGCTCCAGTAGCTCGGAATTGGCCTTGTCAAGCTCCATGTTTTTCTTTGAAAGCGTCCGGAGAAGTTCCAGGACCTCCTCGTGCTTTGCCCTCAGGTTTTCAAGAAAGGACTCCTCCAAATCGGAAAAAAGCTGCTTTTTTATCTCCTCGTATTTTTTATGCAGGTTTTCACAGCTTTCCGTCCCCCCCCACATGACCGCCTCGGCCTGCATCGAGCTTCCCGGCTGGCAGCTTTGGAAGTCAAGTTCGTCCATCACCGTTTTGAGAGATTGAAACAGGCCGGCATACACCCTGCCTGCTTCTTCCGGCACCGAGGATTCCCCCGCGGCAATACAGCTGGACCTTCCCTGGAAATTGAGCTTCATGCCGGATACCGAGGGCCCCTTGCTGCCGCTCTCGAACTTGCAGACTATGAAGAGAGAGGCCTTCCCGCCCCTGGTGTGGTGAAGAAGAAAACGGGCAAGCTCAGAGGCGGCCAGGGCTATCTTTACCCTCTTTATCTTGGGAAATCCGCAAAGCTCCGCCAGGATCTTGGCCTTGGAGCGCACCAGGGGGATATCCCTCTCCTTCTTGATCACAAGGGTCACTATGTGGATATGTTGATTTAGTCCCGGCATTTCCAGACCACCAAAGTTGCGTCATCTCCCGTGACAAGCCCCTGGTTGCAGCAGGAAAACAGGTAATGTGTCCACAGAAGCGCCGACATGGACCTTTCTGTCTGCTGGAATTTCACCTGGGGGACAGATCCGAGGCCATCCGTATGCATGATTCCGAGCACGGATTGAAAATTTAAAAATCTTTCCGTGGAAATGCTGGACCTGGAAATTACCGGGCCAAGGATGCCCGGATGGCCGCTTACCTTTACGGGCCTTCCATCCAGATAAAGATACTGGTTCACATTTCCAATTGCAGCCGTATCCACCACGCAGGAGGCGGTATCGACCCTGACTGCCTGGGCGGAGACACCCCGGGAATGCACAAGGCCGCGGCCCGCCTCCATGAGCATTTCTATGGGTTCTGCCGTGGCGGGCATGGCCTTCAGAAATTCGACTGCGACCGAAGCCGCTTCTGCCGCCTCCTTTCCGTGCCCCAGGGCATCCATAACCACAATGGCCTGTGTATCATCTTCGCTAAGGGAGAAAACGCAGTCTCCGCAATATCTTTCTCCGCTTACGGGCCTTATCAGGTATGAAAAGTCCAAAGGAGATTCCTGAACCCTGGAAGATACCGAATAGAATTCAGCCGTCACCAGGGTTACGGATTCCAGTTCAAAGCTCAGGAGATCCGGACAGGGGAAATCCCCTAACTTGCCCGAACAGATGGCAAAACGGTCGGCTATCCTGCGGATGCACCCAAGGCCAGTGCCAAGCCCATTGGAAGACGTGATGCCGTCCTCCAGTGCCTTTTTTATGTTCGTGATCCCCGGCCCCATGTCCAGGCTGGAAATGCTCATGACAGATCTTTCCAGGAGGCACTGTCCGAAAAAACGGAGGCGGCCGGAAACGGTATGGTGCTTTACGTGGTTTTGTGCCATCTCGCTTACCGAAAGCACTATGTCCGCCCTTTTTTCCGGGGAAAAACCGAGCCCTTCTGCCATCTTGGAGGCGACGGCCCTGGCCAGGGCCACATCGGCCTGCTTTTTGACTTCCATTTCATGCCAGAGTGGCTGCATGGAAATCAGATCCATTTCCACACCTCGATGAATGCGCCCCCGGAAAGGAGATTGGCAACCCTCATGTCATCGGCAAGGGCACGAAGCAGATTGAGCCCCATTCCCATCCCCCGGTCCTCGGAATAACCCGGAGAAAAGGCAAGGTCGAGGTCTGATATGCCGCTGCCCCGGTCTTCAGCGGTGATGCCAAAGCCAATGTGGTCAGAGGTACGAACGGCCTTTACACAAATCATGCCCTCCCCGCCGTGCCTCAATATGTTCTTGGAAAGTTCATCAATCATGGTGAGGAGCTGCGCCTCAAGTACGTCGTCCCTGAGCCCGATCTTTTCCAGGATATGCCTGAGCATGGCCCTTGCCC
>Ga0256914_1001175_pt1 | contig 24655 bp, 19 predicted proteins | sample HulkmetaG_FD_191571 | JGI IMG/M metagenome (GOLD analysis project Ga0256914, IMG submission 191571) | Hydrothermal chimney microbial communities from Main Endeavour vent field at the Juan de Fuca Ridge, Pacific Ocean - Hulk | ecosystem: Environmental > Aquatic > Marine > Hydrothermal vents ... | reverse complement strand
CCGAATGCCAAAAAAGTAAAAAAGGAGAAAAAAGTGCACACCACAACCGAAGTTGCCACATTGGGCGGCGGATGCTTTTGGTGCCTGGAGGCCATTTACAAACGGGTAAAAGGTGTCACACAGGTTACCCCCGGTTATTCCGGAGGAACGGTGGCCAATCCCACCTACGAGCAAGTGTCATCCGGCACAACCGGCCACGCCGAAGTTGTGCAGGTGCAATTTGATCCTAACATCATCACCTACGAAGAGATTCTCGATATTTTCTGGCAAATTCATGATCCTACCCAACTCAATCGTCAGGGTAACGATGTGGGCACGCAATACCGTTCGGTTATTTTTTACCACACCCCCGAGCAACAAAAAACAGCCGAAGCGTCCAAACGCAATCTAAAAGAACAAAAGATCTTTGATGCGCCCATTGTAACGCAAATCGTTCCGTTTCGGGCCTTTTTTCCAGCCGAGGATTACCACAAAAACTATTACGACACCAACCCCAACCAGCCCTATTGTCAATTGGTTATTTCGCCCAAGCTGAACAAATTCAAAAAACATTTTACCCAATATCTCAAATAGCCCGGGACGCGTCGGCGCGTCCTTTCCCCTCCCAAAAAATTTTGCACCAAATTGCATAAAAATTTATTTTGTGTTACGCATTTTGTACATAAAACAAGCAGGACGCAAATTCAATTCTGAAAGGTGAGCCATGGATCATTACGGACTCTGGTCGCTTCTCCCGCCGCTGGTTGCCATCCTTTTAGCCATTAAAACCCGTCAGGTCTTTATTTCCCTCTTTTTGGGCGTGTGGATTGGCTGGGTTATTTTGAATGACTGGAATTTCTTCTCCGGCACGTTAGCTTCCATCGAAGCATTGGTGGACGTATTCAAAGAGCCCGGAAACACCCGTACCATTATGTTCAGTTCGCTGGTGGGGGCGCTCATCGCGTACGTACAGCATTCCGGCGGTGTGGACGGTTTCATTAAATACATCAATCGTTTTCTGCAAAAAGTAGAAAAAAAACATGCCGGAAACAGTCGGCGTGTGGTGGAATTACTGGCCTGGGCGACCGGAGTGATGATTTTTGTGGAATCCAGCATCAACGTCCTGACCGTCGGTTCCATTTTTCGCCCGATTTTCGACCGAATGAAAATTCCCAGGGAAAAGCTGGCTTACATTGCCGATTCCATTTCGGCTCCCACCTGTATTTTAATTCCCTTAAATGCCTGGGGCGCCTACATCATGGGGCTTTTGCTGGCCCAGGGGCTCAGCGACCCGTTTAACATTATGCTTCATGCCTACCCATTAAATTTTTACCCGTTTTTGGCTATGGCCGCCGTTCTTTTAGTCATTCTTACACAAAAAGACATTGGCCCCATGAAAAAGGCCGAAGAACGAGCCATTAAAGAAGGCAAAGTTATTGCGGATAATGCCGTACCCATGATGTCAAACGAAGTGGTCAGTCTGCAAAAAAAAGAAGGCGTACCGGCCCGGGCACGCAACATGATTATCCCCATCGCCACAATGGTGTTCATGATGCCCATCGGTCTGATCTATTCCGGGTGGTCTCAATTAAAAGATACGGCCGGAAAACCCTTTACCACCTTGCTATTCGATGCCATTGGCAAGGGTTCCGGCTCTCAGGCAGTGTTGTGGGCCGTGCTAACCGCCCTGTTGGTCGCGGCCATTCTGTACCGCTCACAAAAAATTTTCAAATTGCAAGAATTGATGGATTTGTTGTTCAAAGGAATTGGCGGGCTGATTCCCCTGGCTCTGCTCATGATGCTGGCCTTTGCCATCGGACGTTTGTGTCGCGAACTGGGTACCGGGCTTTATGTAGCCGAACTCGCCAAAAGCTGGCTCAGTCCGCATTTTGTTCCGGTAATTATTTTTCTGGTGGCTTGTTTTATTGCCTTTGCCACCGGCACTTCGTGGGGTACTTTTGCCATCATGATGGCCATTGCCGTGCCTATGGCACAAGCAATGGACGTAAGCATTCCTCTGGCCGTGGGTGCGGTGTTAGGAGGTGGTGTTTTTGGCGATCACTGCTCCCCCATTTCGGATACAACCATCATTTCGTCAATGGCCTCGGCCAGCGATCACATCGACCACGTAAAAACCCAGTTGCCTTACGCATTGCTGGCCGGTGCGGCTGCCGCTTTAATGTATTTGATTCTCGGTTTACTCGGTTAAAACATAAAAGGGCGGATGCATCTCCGCCCTTTGCTTTTTACACTTCAAAATCCAGAGAATTTTCGTGTTCGCGAATATCCCATTCCCGGGAAATAAATGTTTCGTCGGTGGTGGCGGTGAGCAGTTTACCGATGAATTTGGCCACGCGCTCCGGCGCAAACAGCTTTCCTTCTTTCCGTAATTGAATAAACCGATCCAATGCGGGGAAAACGTCTTTACTGGCCTGCCGTACCTGGTCTTGCATGGGAGTATCCACCACGCCGGGACGCACACTGCCCACGAAAATTCCCTGTTCGTGCAATTCCAAATTGAGCACCTGATAAAGCATGTACAAAGCGGCTTTGGATGTGCAGTAGGCGCCCCACCCGGCGTAGGCATGGTGCGCCGCACCGGAAGAAATGTGCAAAATTCGGCTGCCCTTTGCCAAAAGCGGTAAAAGTTTTTGTGTTAAAAAGAGCGGCCCTTCCACATTAATGGCAAAATGCGCTCTCCATGCCTCAAGGGAAACATCCTTTAACGGCTTTACCGGCTGCAGGACGGCCGCATTGTGTATCACAAAGCGAATGTTCTCTCCGGACATGCGCCGCGCAATCTTTGCCCGGTCTTCGTCCCGGCTCACATCGGCTGCCAACGGTTCGATAAAATCGGGAAAAAGTTTTTGCGTTTCCTGCAACGTGGTCAAATGGCGCCCTACCGCCAAAACGTGTAGCCCGTAACTGCGGGCAAGTTCCACGCTCAGGGCGCGTCCAATCCCGGAACCGGCTCCGGTAACAATAGCCCAATTGCTCATTTTACTTTCCCTCTTAAATTAAAATTTTGTACACGCGCTCGGACATTTTACGCAAAGAATCATCGGGTAATGCTTCGATGCGCCGTTCCATTTCGCGAAATGTTTCTTGAGCCAAAGGTCTGTTTTCCAGCCATTGTGTCCAAAAACGCAAACGTGCATCCGAAGGGCTAAAATTTTTAAACCGTCCTTCGATCAGCGCATACGAAAATGAAAAAGCCCGATCGTCCGGTGCCGTCACTTTAACCGTGCAAGGCGGCGATTGCGCAATATTCCAGGCAAAACGGCGATATTTTTGCTCGGCCAGCTTCTCAATCGCGGCCCAGTCTTCCGCATTAAATTCGTATCTTTCCACCGATTGCCCCAAAACCGCCTCGATAATGCGCCGGCGCAATCCGTCAAGCGAAATATCTCGTTTAAGATACGGCCGTACATTGATCATTGCGCTGCGCACAGACGGCGGCGCTTTGTCCCGGATCGATCGCCTTTCGTCCGGATGAACCAGCCGTTTAATGCGGTTTAAATCCGCATCAAATAGCAACGTGCCGTGGCTCAGCAAGCGTCCCCGGCTGGTAAACTGTGCGTTTCCTGAAATCTTTTTGCCTTCAAGGCGCAAATCGTTTCGCTCGTCAATGCGCACAGGCGCTCCCAAAGCGGTCAAAACGTCAACGATCGGTTGCAGAAATTGGCGATAGCGATTAAACGTTGTGCTGGCGTGTACCGTAATAAAAGTAAAATTTAAATTGCCACGGTCGTGCGCCACCGTTCCCCCGCCGGACAAACGGCGCAGAATCGGAATAGCTTCGTCCCAGCAGCGCCGCAAATTTACTTCCCGCAATACATTCTGGTGCCGTCCCACAACCACCGCCGGTGCATTGATGTAGATAAAAAAATAAGAATACGCCGGGTCCAGGTGACGTACGGCGTATTCTTCGATCGCTAAATTTATGGCGGGATCACGACGATCTCCGGCCTCAATCAATTTCCAGGCGGTTTTTTTCAGCAAATTTGCCACGGCTATTTTCCGCTACCCAACTCCTGTTGAATCTGAAAAACGGGACGAATATCCACCGGCAAATCGGTCAATTTCTCACGCAGCGCTTTAATGGGCGGTGTTTCCTTGGCGTATTTGTTCAGCAAGGCTTTGGCCCCTTCATAATCGCCCGTTGCCTGAATGGTTAGCAATGTGGTAGCCAGCGAAGTAACCGCCGGGCCGACCTTCTCCCAATTCACACGGACCATTTTATTCTGGGCATCGTATTCGTAACCGCCCTTTTCCAGTAAATAATTGAAAATCAGGGCGTTTCCCGCACCGTGGGCTTCATTAATGCCAAAGCGAATGGAACGGAAAATACCAGCCAAAAAGGTGGCCCAAATTTCTTTTTCGAACGATTTGGGGTACACGCCTTTTTCGATCATGTAAGCATCGTTGTACATGCCCAAAACATCGGCTTTGCACTCTTCGATGCTGGAATAGGTTTCTTTCAGCTCTTTTTGGACGGTGGTTTTGCGCCCGTTCACCACGATGCTACCCGGCCCCAGACCGTGCGAAATTTCGTGCATTAACGTGTGGTTAAAAAAACCGGCAAACGTCACATACGGTAACTGTGCGCGATCCATAATGCGCAAAGCAATGGGCTTAAGCAATTTTTCGAACTTGGCTTCGTGCAAATTTTTGAGCATTACCTTTTTCGAACCTTTGGCCTCGCGCACGCGTTCGTCGTTGGGTAAATTGAAAGCCAAAGTTTGCACTCCCGCTTTGGTATCGCCGGCCGAAAAAACTTCTTGCACCACCACAATGGGCGATTCCGAACCGCGATTAAAATTCTTGTAGCGGTCAGGAATGGGCAAATGCTTTTCCATGTCATTCAAATAGCCAGCAAATTTAGCCAGTTTGGCACTCTCTTCGGGATCGCGCAGCGTCACAAACGATTCGAACGATGCCTTGTAATTGAACAATTCGTCTTCGTAAACTTCGTACGGCCCAATTACCACTTCGACGGTATTGTCTTTCAGATCCATCCAGGCCATATCGCTCTCAAAGTAATCATTGGTTTCAAAGGCCTTGGCCCGCAACAAAAGGTATTTTTTCAACGATGGATTATCGGCGAACTCTGCGGCTTTGCGCAAATAATTTCCGGCCTTTTCCAGCCATTTCCGGTAATATTCGGAATAGGGAATGGCCACCAATCCGCCGTTTTGACGGCGAATTACCGTAAAGGTAGAAGTAAACGCCTTTTCGTCCTGCGGGTGAGTCTTAATCCATTGTTCGAATTCCTCCCGCGTCATATCGGCCGGGTAAAAGTTGGCCCCTTTGGGTTTCGGATCATGTCCGATGAAAGGTTTGTTGTGATCCAGACGGTCAAAAGGACCGAACATAATCGTAAAATATTCCAGACGTAACTTGTCCAGAGGGTCTTTGGACCTTTCCAGACGATGCAAAATTTCGAAATTTTTGGCGTACACCTGATCCAGAAAAATTGTGTCGATCAAGCATGAGGCCCGGTACAAATTTTCTACCACTTTTTGCTGCCGATCGGTTAACAAAGAGCGATCGTAGCGAATTTCGGTGGGCACGAATTGTGAGATCTTTTGTTTTAATGCTTGCATTTCCGCCACTTTCTCGTTGTGTTTCTGGCAGTTTGTTAGTAAAAAGCTTCCGGTTAAAAAAATCAACAAAAGAATTCGACGCATGAGTACGTCCTTTCCGAATTTATGTGAATGGTTAGGTTCAACTAAAAAACAATTTAAAATAAAACAAAGGATTGGCCAACTTTGTTTTTGGAATTTGATTGGCCATCATACCGCTGATTATTTCCCGCACATGGGCGCTGCGTGCTGCTTTACCAATCACAAAATTCAACAAAGTCCGATGCCGGCCGATGCGCTGCAGTTTGGCACTGACAGCCAGTTCATCCCCCAGGGCTTGCCACAATTGGGTATCGTACCGTTGCAAAAAGGAGGCGCTGAAATCCCCGGCTTGCCTGGCCTGTGCCGCCACCCGCGCCGCAATTTTCCCCGAGTACAACGCATTACCAATGCCTTCTCCGGTAAACGGATCGATTAAACCGGCCGCATCGCCCAAAAGCAAAAAACCGGGTCCGTAATTTTTGCGATGTTTGCTTCCCACAGGCAAATTCCAGCCGGTGGGTTCTTCCAGCGCTTGCGCTTCGGCAAAGCGTTCCCGTAAAAAGTCGCTTTGCAGGGCATTGTGCATGGCTTCTTTTAGATTCACCTTTTTGGCTTTTAATGCCTGATGCAACATACCAATGCCCACATTGGCCGTTCCGTCATCGGCGGGAAACAGCCACAAATAGCCGGGAATCACCTCGTCCAGATAGTGCAACTCGATTTGTTTGTCCAGCCCTTTCACGTTGCGAAAGTACTGGCGCAAAGCCACCACCCAGTGTTGCGGATCGTGCTCAAACAATCCCGTTTCCCGGGCGACCACCGAATTGAAGCCATCCGCACCCAGAATCAACGGAGCAAACAACTCAAAAGGACGATCGTTTTGGCGGTCCATACCGCGTATTCCCACAACCTGCGCCCCGTCAAAAATCAGATGCTGCGCTTCATGGTTTTCCAGCAGCCGGGCCGCTTTCCCCGCCTTGTCGGCCAAAAACGCGTCAAAAATTTTACGTCGTACGACAAATCCCGGAGGAATTCCGGCGCGCCGGTCGCCCATCAGGGGAATGGTTACCATTTCATGACGTGCATTACCAAAGGTTATGGCCTCAATTACGGCGTGGGGCAATTGTTGCAATTCTTCCAGCAATCCCAATTCTTTCAAAATCATCATAGATTTGCCCGAAATGGCATCCCCGCACGTTTTGTCCCGCGGGAAAGCCGCTTTTTCCAGCAGGCACACATTCAATCCCTGCTGTGCAGCAAACAAGGCAGCGCTACTGCCAGCCGGTCCCGCACCAACCACTATTAAGTCAAACGTATTTTCCATTCTTTCCCTTCCCGCTCAAGAACTACTCGCTCAAATGATTAATAACTTCTTCGATACGGTGGGCACACACGCGACAAAAAGGTTTGTCTCCGTTCTGGAACATCACACAGTCCAGCATGGGACGATACATCCCCTGGCTTACGTATCCCGCGCCCTCAAAGGCCCCCACCTTGCCAAAATATTTTTCTGATGTCAACGTTTCTTTTAAACGTTGCACCATGCGTTTGGACCAGGCATCGGCTTGCTTTTGCACTTTGGCAATCTCTTCTTTTGCCGCTCCACGCTTTTGCAAACGGGCAATTTGCAGATTGAACGCCCGGCGCTTTTTCTGATATTCCGTTTGCAGCGAATCGTACAAAGCCTTGTGCCAGGGGGTGGGAATGGGCACACCCGGATCGACCAGAGCCTGCCATTTCAAATGATGCGGATCCAACAATCGGGTAATATTCGGCTCGGTTGGCTCTACGCCCTGCGGGTAAAACTCATCGTAAGCCGTAGCCGACGAATAATATTCATCGGCCAACCCGGCAAACGAATGGCCGAATTCATGAATAAAAACGTTGGCACTCCATTGATTATCGGTAGTAAAATCCATGTAAAAATTGTAAATTCCGCCGCCGCCGTAACGAGCGCTGTTGACCATAATGATCAGGGCATCGTAAGGCACGGCCGAAGCCACATCGTGCAGCGTCCGATTGTCTTCGGTAAGCAGGTAGCGCGGTGAGCCGAGGGAATTAAACGTACAATTAAGCAAGGTGTTGCGGTAAATTCCATGCGTGGGTTCATCGCAGCCCGACTCCTGAGAGGGTTTAAACACCCCGTAAATGTTAATTTGATCGGCGTGCGCCGAAAAAGGTTTTTTGTTTAAAAGAATTCGGGTAAAACGCTGCAAATCTTTCGCGAATTTGTCCCGTTCGGCGGCACGGTAGCCCTCACCCACAAAGGCGATGTCCACACAGCGGTGCACATCTCCGGCCTGATGACTTTTGATCACGTCGACCCGGCCCGCCCTATTCTCGCTGCTAAATTCAAATGCCCCGGGAACTATTTTTTGCTCCAGCACCACATGTAAAATATTTTTGCGGTCTCTGGAATACCAGCGTACCACAACCGCCTTTTTTGGCCAGGGAATCAGAACCGTTTCATGGTAGGTACGCTTTATTCCCTTCCTGGCAGAAGCCGTCGTCTGATATTCATTAAAATAGGCATTGTAACCGCGGGAGAACAAAAGCACTTTTCCCGCAGCGTCAAATACTTTGACGTAGTATTGACCGTTATTGAACGGATCAATTAATTTTGACTTCGGCCCGGACCAGGGCGTTTGCAAATACATCCGGTCCAGTGTGACCATTTCGGTATTTGCGTCGCCACTGCGGTAATAATCGATCCGCAAAGTACTGTCGGCAAAATAGGTAGAAAAAATTGACTGGGCACCTAAAAAGACAGGCAAAAAAAATCCCAGGATCCAGCGTATTTTCATTGACATTTCTCCTCAAGCAAGAGGCTAAAATTTCCTAAAAATTTCGATTCCATGCAAATTGGAAGTTTTACAGGCAGGTTTTTCGAAAAGGTTGGTTACATCCCCAAAAATTCAGAAAAATCGGACGTTTTTTCGGAAAAAGGCATCGCACTGCACCGGTTCAGAGCCGGCCCGAAATGCCCGGACATTTTGTTGCGTTTAATAAGTAATCCAGTCGTGTCGTCCGGGATATTGGGTCGATTGGTACCAGCGTCTGGCAAAGCACAAAATGCGTTTTTCTCCGGGAATAAAATAGGGGTGCAGCCCCTCCACAAGTTTTCTTTTTTGCGAACCATCCGAACGCATGATCCAGATTTCACGTAATGCGTTGTCCGGCACGTAGGTAATCCACTGCCCGTCGCTGGAAATATCGTATTCAAAAATTCCGATGTAGCCGTAAAAGCATTCTCCCAAATCACGAATCGTTCTGTCCGGATGAAGCCCTACGTACAAATGTTTGTCCGCCTGAAAGACATAGGTGCCATTTTCCGCAAAAATAACGGGAGAATAAAATTCGTTGGGATAAATACGCGTTTCCTTGCCGGAGGTCAAATTCACAGAATACAACCCCGGTGGGACGACATTCGAGGCAAGAATATAATAGACATATTGCCCGTCCGGCGAAAACTTTGAATAAAAAATGTGTTTGTAACTTCCGGAAAGGCTTGCGGTACTCTTGAGAATTTGCAATTTGTCTCCGTTACTCGTTAAAAGCACCAGTTCTTCCACATGCGTTTTAATATTTCTCCGCACAAACACAAGGCGCCCGTCCGCAGCAAGCGAGGGATACTCGAAAGCAAATGATGTATCTTCAACCAAGGTAGTTGTCAGGCCATTGCCATCGGTCTGAATTTTGTACAAGCCGTGGCTTTGACTAAAAACAAGGAACTGGCCATCAGGAGAGAGCGCCCATTTCCGATAATCGGTCGTGGCATTCTCAACCAATTTTAGGCCACTCTGTCCGTCCGGCTCGAGCACCCAAAAAGCAGCATATTCCGTTGCCAAAATTTTCAACTGTCCGTCCCGATAAAACGGAACGGCCTGTTTTAGTGTCTCCTTCACCACCGCTCCATCGTGCGTGGGACACACCAACGTGGTATCTCCATTATTCGTATCAACGGTGGCAATCCAGTACTCTGCCCAATGGTACACTTCTTTTTCCTTGGGAAACTCGCAGTGCACTAAAGCTAAGACAACCAATAACAGTACCCATCTCCATTTTTGCCGAAACATCAGTACGCCCCTGTCTTAAAAAAACCTATCTGAAAACGCGTTATCCACTTTTCCGAAGAGGGTTGATACCCCACCTGTGCCTTAAAGGCCATAGCGTTCCAGCGGATGGTGCATCCGGCCAGCAGACCGAGCTTTTTTCTTTCCTTTACCGCCGTCAATTGCACCGAGGACAAAATATGGCTGAACTCTCTCTTAACCGTTAGAAAAATCGGGAAATTTTTGTAAACCAGACTGTACCGATCGTTTAAGGCCGCCTGCACAACATAGTTTTTTTGCCAGCGGTATTGAAACCGGAAAATAGGAGAAAAGGCAAACCACACATCGTGGCTATAATATTTCCCCGTGCCGGTTAAATAGCCCAGCCCCCCCAAAGCAAACATGAAACGGTCCCATTTTTTTCCGAGAATGACCTGCAAATAGCCGGTACGAAAATAGCGCACATATTCCACATAAAAATCCGACGGCTGGTCTTGTTCCAGGGAACTCCCTTTGTAGGCATTTTGCACCAGGCCCACGGTTAAATCAAAAAAGTTAATCTTGCTTTCCGTCGCAGTGTGGTAACTAAACGAGCGGTAGTCGGTAACCCCGGGAAAAATATTGTAATTTCCCCGTTCATAAACAAAGTCGTAACTTGTTCTGGAAGTAATTAAAGGGACAAAGTCGGTACGCCAAATGCCCAGTTTCCAACGTTTGGCTCTTCTTTCGGCAGCCGCATATTCCTTGTCGTAAGGAGCTTTTGCCACCGGGACATACCAGCCGTACCCCTTTTCCAGAAAAAACTTGTTAACATTCATCTTTTGCAGAGGAAATTTTTTAAACAAATGAACCTGCAGAGGGGCACCGACTTTTAAGAACGAAGAATCCACATCGATCAAACATTCCGCTCCCAGCAAATGGGTACGCGCATATTCCTGAATTTTTTGGGCTACCCAATGGTGTAACGAATCGGAATCGCCCAAACTCGGCAAAGATACATTGGCCAAACGCAAAACAAGCCCGTTTTGTGTTTCGAACCAGTTGTTATCGTAAATGCGAATAATTTTTACCTTTTGGAGTTTGGCCAGGGCGGAACCCGAAAACACCACTAAAAAAAGCAGGATGAAAATGTTTTTTTTCATAAAATTCACTCTTTGGGGGATAGTTGCTTCTTTTAACAAGGACTTTTCCGATCTGTCGGGAAATCCTGAAGTCAAATTAAGTAAGAAAAATTTGTGTGTCAAGGGAAATTTTCGGTACTTGCCAATCACTCCACGATTGCGTGTTTCCCGTTGCGTGCCTTGAGCCACAGAACCTGGTAGGGCTCAATTTTCACGTGTAAGATGTTTCCGGAAGAATGAAATGTCTTTTTGCTAATCAAATCGCGCCAGTGATGCTCCCCGTGAATGCCCCAGTTTTTAAGATTAACTTCTAATTCCAACGGTTGGGAGGTAACACTGGTTAGCGTAAGGATCATCTCGGTCTGGTCTTGCGTGTAGCGCAGGAGTGCAAACACCTGTTCGGAAACATTTAGTACCTTTTGGAGTGAATTCGGATGAAAAGCGCGTTGCCGGGCCCGTATTTCTATTAAACGCACCAGCCAGCGCGTAACGTGGTAGGTTGTGGTCTGGGGATTTTCCAATGATTGAATCAATTCTTTTTTGCGCAAAGTTTTACGATTAATACTCCGCGTTTGCCTTTCTTCCAATACCAGATCGGCATCGTTTTTAGAACCCAGGAACCCGTGCAAATAAATGCCGGGAACGCCCATCATAACCAATGCAATGGCGCGCGAGGCAATGTAACGCTTTATTTGAATTTCCATCGGTTCGTCGGCATCTTCATTATTGATGGCACTAAACCAGGTAATGTTTAACTCGTACGGGCTTTGCGAGCCGTCGGGATTGGCTTTGTAAGAAATAAAGCCTCCGTGTTCAACTACCTTTAGTGCCATCATTTCGATTTCTTCCGGGGTTAAAATGCCCTGTACGGCCATCACCCCCACCCCATCGTGCGAATCCAGGAAGTTGAAGAAAGTCGCCTCATCCGAGGGCTTTTTCAGCGTGGCTGCCCATTCGGTTAGCTTGCGGGCATTTTCGTTTTGAAAGCTGAACAGTACCAGGGGAGGCAAGGCAAAGTTGTACACCATTTGCGCTTCGTCGTATCCGTTACCGAAATAACGGATGTTATCTTTGTGAGGCACATTTGTTTCGGTAATTAACGCCACATGGGGAGCTACGGCATTCAGAATATCGCGAAACAGTTTAATGATCATGTGGGTTTGCTCCAGATGCACGCAGGAGGTTCCCAATTCTTCCCAGAGATAGGTCACGGCATCCAGTCGAATGATGTCGGCACCGCGGCGTACATAGGTGAGCAAAATTTCAATCATCTTCAAAAGTACACGCGGATTATGGTAATTTAAATCAATTTGATCCTGACTAAAGGTCGTCCAAACCAGCCGTTTCCCGTTTAAGGTGCAGAACTCGGTCAAAATGGGGGTGGTTCGGGGTCTGACGATCAAGCGCAAATGGTCGGGAGAAATTTGCTGTTTGGTGGAAAAAACCGTAAAAAAGTTCAGATATTCGGGATTCTGGTTCAAAAACTCCTGAAACCAGCGACTTTTGGAAGAGACGTGGTTAAAAACACCGTCAAACATCAATTTAAAATCTTTTTTCAGCTCAAGGATATCATCCCAGGTGCCTAAATTCGGATCCACTTCTTCAAAATCCATCACGGCAAAGCCGCGATCAGAGGATGAGGGGAAAAAGGGCAAAATGTGAATCGCATTGATGACACCCTTTAAATAGGTTTCCAGAAGCTGGCTTAAAGTTTTGAGGGGTTTTTGGTTGGGCGTTTTGATTAAATCTCCGTAAGTGATTAAAATAATATCCTTTTCCGTAAAGCGGTTTTCGGGACGAAAATTCTTTTCGAATTCTTTCATCAGCGGGGTTTTGTGGGCATAATACACTTTAAGGATGCGCTCCAGCTCGGGATAAATTCCGTCCAAACGCGCGGCACCGTAGAGAAAAGTGATTTTTTGTTTCATGCGCTGGGCATAATAATCGGGAACCTGAAAAATCGGTTTGGTGTAATCGGGTTCCTGCAAATGAAATTTACGCCGATCAAAAACTTGTTCCCCGCGTGTCATTCCAATGCTACTCCTTAAAACTGTTTACTGCTTCTTCTACAGAAGAAAATACTTTTACAATTTGATTGATGTGGGTCAATTCCAATAAATCGATGATGGTTTGCTGAGGGGCTGCCAGACGAATATCACCCTTCTTCGAACGGGTCGCGGCAATTTTCGACACAATGGCCCCCAATCCGCTGGAATCCATGTACTTGGTTTTCTCCAAGTTCATCACAATTTTGTACTTTCCTTGTTCGATTAATTCCTTCATTAATTGTTTTAGTTCTCCGGAAATTTCCGAAGTTAACCGACGGGGAATGTCAATCACAATAACTTCACCGCCATCCATTTCATGGATTGGAAAGTTCATGATGGGTTCCTTTTTGTTATTTCTTAATAAATAGTTTCGTCAAAATATGGTTGCAGTTGAATAAAATTGAATGCAATCCCGAAGTAACAAAAAAAATCAAGAAAAAATGCCCGATTTTTTATTTTTTTCTCACAATGAGTAAGGTAAAATCATCATCCAGCGATTTTCCTCCGGCATGTTCCTGCACGGCACGCACGACACGATCTTTCAAAACGTCCAGCGGTTCGTCACGATGTTCAAGCGCTAATTTTTTCAGCCGTTCCAGGCCGAATTCTTCTTCTTTGTGGTTCATCGCTTCTACCAGCCCGTCGGTGTACATGATGAGTAAATCGTCCCGATCAAAGGGAAAATCCTGCTTTTCGTAATTCCACGGAAGAATGCCCAGGAAAATACCTCCCTTGTCCAATTTGCTTACCTGACCATTAGCCCTTATTACCAAAGGAGGATTGTGCCCTGCATTTACGCTGGTAAAACGGTTCGTTTGCGGATCGTACAACGCGGTAAAAACCGTAATGTAACGATCGCTGGTCGTATGTTCGATAAGCAATTGATTGATGTTTTCAAGAATCCAGATCAGATCGGAATTAAACTGGAAATAGGTGCGAATGGTCGCCTGAAAGTTGGACATGAGCATGGCACCGGGAACGCTTTTCCCGGAGACATCGGCCATAATAAACACCCATTTCCCATCGCTCAGGGGGAACACGTCGTAAAAATCGCCACTCATCTCTTTGCAGGGAATGTAAACTGCGCTTAATTCCAACTCTTCGATTTGCGGAAGCTTTTGCGGGATTAACAAGCTTTGAATTTCCGCCGCTATCTTTAAATCGGCTTTTAGGCGTTCTTTTTCCAGCGCTTCTTTTAGCAGACGCGTATTTTCAATGGCCAAAGCAGCCTGCGTTGCAAAAGTCATGAGCATTTGCTGATCTTTTTCCGTAAAAGGCTTGCGGTCGAGCCGGTTCAAAATGGTGACCACCCCTAAAATATGATCTTTGTACTTTAAGGGTACACACAAAAAGCTGCGGGTGCGGTAACCGCTGCGCTTGTCAAACGAGGGATCAAAGCGTTCGTCTTTGTAAGCATCCTTAATTAAAATCGGTTTCCCGTATTTGGCCACCCAGCCGGAAATGCCCTGCCCTACCTTTACCCGAAAAGGCTTTACGTCTTTGGATTTGGGCCCCAGGGCTACCTTAAATTCGAGTTCGGTGCCATCTTCGGTAAACAACATAAGAGAACCCGATTCGGCGTGCATCAGGTGCATCGATTTTTCAACAATGTGTTGCAGAAGCGAATCCAGCGAAGAGATAGATTCGATGGAACGGCTAATTTCGTGCAAAGCCGTCGTTTCTTCGATTACGGCTTGCATGCGTTTGCTGGCCCGGCGTAACTCACGCTGCAGTTGCACATTTTCCAGAAACGAACCGAACAGCAAAGCGCATAGTTTGATTAGCAAGGCATCGCTTTCGTCAATATCGCCACGACCGGCAATTAAAAATTCGCCATTATCGGCAATGTACCCCCAGGAAAGCGCATGCTGAGCAAAAGCATGCCTCACCGGCCTGGGGATGCGATTCACGTAAAAAAAATTGTGAACGCTTAATTCCGTTAAATAACTTTTATCAGCAGCTAATTTTATTTTTTCCCCGTTTTGGGAACCGGCGGCAAATCTCCAGTTCCCGTTGCTGTTTTGCACAAACAGGAACACAGAATCGTCATGTTTTTTCAGGAAAGGTTCGAACGACTTTAGAAGCAAGTGTTTGTAGTTAATTCTTTCCATTTACAGAACTCAATTCCTTTTTCTTAAAACATCGAAATTAACACCAAAATTTTGTTTAATCAAATGTAAAAATGTTTATTCGGTCACAAAACGCAGAAAATATCATCCGCTTAACTTCCCGAAAAGAATTTGAGGGCCATGCGTATTAAAATGACCAGCAAGATAAGGCTTATTAAAATCTTCTTGATTTTGAGCGGTAATTTGTCCTGAAAATGGGTTCCCAAAAGCGAGGCAGGAATGGCACCTAAAAACACCAGAAAAGCCAAATCCACATGAATTAACCCAACCATTACCCACGAACTTTTCTCGGCCGTGTCCCAGGCCAAAGGGATTAGGGCAAAAAAGGCATTAATCAGCATCACGGCATTTGTAATGGGCACCACCCGTTCTTGTTTTTCGACCCGGCTTTTAAACAGCAACGGCGTAATAATGGCGCCGCCGCCCACACCGGTAGTTCCCGAAATCAGCCCGCTGGAAATGCCGATGGTTGCTCCCCAGAACCAGTAAGAGAGAGTACCGTTTGGGGAGGCCTCCTTTGTTCTCAAGAACAATGTTTGGGCTAATACGTACAAGACGAAAAGAATGAAAATAAAAAGCAAAAGCCGTTCGTCCAAAACGGTGGCCAGGTAGCCCCCCAAGATCGAGCTAAAGGCAGAAAAAGCGACGATTGTCAGCACCATTTTAAAATTAATCATCCTTTTTCGCCAAAAGCGCAAGGTATTTAATGCGGTAATCAGAGCGATGGTCATCAGGCTGGTGGCAATGGCCTGATTGTGAGGCAAATGAAAGACAAGGGTCAGCAAAGGAACGATTAAAATACCACCGCCGAGTCCCAGCATCGAGCTGATTAAACCGACCAAAAGACCGACCAACAAAGAAACAACAAAAGACAGAATCATTTTTCCGTTCCCATTTTAAGAAGCTGCGGGAAGCAAAATTTTAAACTCGGTTCCTTTTCCCAATTCGCTGTGCACATTAATTTGTCCGCCGTGCTCTTTGACAATTTGGTACACAATGGAAAGCCCCAGACCGGTACCCTGAGATTTAGTAGTAAAAAAAGGATTGAAAATCAATTCTAATTCTTCCGGAGCAATGCCGGTACCCGTATCGGAAACCGTAATTTCAATGTACTTTTCGGAAAGCAAAGTGGGAATGCGATTTCTGCGGTCCAGAATGGGAATGCCCGATTGGGAATTTTTGGCCTTCACCAGCAACTTTCCTCCTTTGGGCATGGCATCGATGGCGTTAATGAATAAATTCAGGAGCACTTGCTGGATTTGGTTCTGATCGACGAACACGTCCGCCAAATCGGAGGCGTATTTTTGTTCGAAAATAATATCCTGATCTTTCATGCGACTGTGGATCAAAGGCAAAACTTCGTTGACAATTTTGCCGATGGCGCAACGCGTCGGATCGGGACGGGCCGGACGGGCATAACTGAAAAAAGCCCGTAAAAGCTTGTCCAGCCGGTTAACCTGGCGTAAAATCCGCGCCGTGTATTCCAACTTGCCCGGATCGTCCTTCAGCTCGTCTTCCAGCGATTGTGCCATGGCTTTGATCCCGGCCAGTGGATTGCGGATTTCGTGCGCAATGCCCGCACTAAGCACGCCCAGAGAAGCCATGCGATCCATGCGGATAATTTCGGCCTGAATGCGTTTGGTTTGCGTTATTTCGGAAAAGACCATGATGTACTGCGGTTTCCAGGCTTCCTCCGAATTCAAAGAATAAATCGACAGGCCAATGTACGTATCGGGAAGCACGCGCGATTCGATTTGAATTTCGTGACGAATAATTGGCAATGGTTTGGTTTTGATTAATGCTTTTATTTCCGCAATAATCATGGGGCTCAAAATGTCATTCAGGTGTTCCACCCGATTAAGAGGGTGCTGGAAACGTAAAATTTCCTGCGCACCGGGATTAATGTAATGGACGGTGAACTTTTCATCAAACACTACCACGCCAAAGTTGACGGCATTCAAAATGTTGCGGATTAGCCGGAGCTGCTTTTCCTGTTCGGCCGAAACCGGACTGAGTGGAATGGATTCGGCCAACTCCGATTTTGGGTTTTCCAGTAGAAACTGCTCCAGGCGGAAAGCCAGGCGGTGGGCGGCAATGGAAGCAAAGGCCAGATCGTTTTCGTAAAACGATTCACGGTAAATTTTATTGATCAAAATAAGTGCACCAAATTCCCGGTGAAAAACCGTAATGGGCACAAAAAGCAAACTGTAAATTTTGAATCCTAAAAACTCTTCCAGCTCCTGAATAAACGGATCGGCCAGATCGGCTCGTTCCAGAATTTGCGCTTTGTTTTGATTGAAAAGGACCTTTATCAAACTTTTTTCGTACGAAAAATAAACCACCCGTTCCAATTGATTTGCGCGTCCGGCGTGCTCGATGCGTAAACGCTGTTCCTGCTGTTCTACAAAGCCAAGAAAGGCCTTTTCGACTGCCAGGGTAAGCTCTACCTTTTTCAGGAAAGAATTAAGTAAAAATTCACGGATTTCCGAGAATTGGGCGCTCTGGGCAACCTGATCAATTTCCAGCAATTGATCCATGTAAGTAATAAGCTTTTGTTCGCCTTCCAGTAATTCTTTGTAAACCTGCACCCGGCTTTGCAGCATGGAAAGGCGCAGGCCGGTGTTAACGGCAGTAATTAAGGTAAATTTATCCACAGGCTCGAACAAAATTTGGCTATTGGGCAGGCGATAAACTTGATGTTTGATGGATTCCTGCGTCGCATTCAAAATAAACAGGAAAAGTTTGGAACGTAAATTTTTGTGTTCCAGCAAATGGTTGATGGAGTCCAATGAAAATGAAAGTTCATAGACGGCATCAACGATGACCAAATCAAAATTTTCTTCGGAAAGGCTAATTTCAATCCGTTTATCGAAAGGCAACGCAACAATACGTTGACTCGATTCCCTTAAAATATTCTTAAAAAAATTGAATCGTTCGGAGGAACCACAAACAATTGCGATACTAAACGGGCCTGATTCCATTTTTTACGAAAAATCTTCCCTGAATTTCTCATAATCCAAAATGATAAGTTTGCTGCCCTCTTTTTTCACATATCCCAACTGCATTAACGATTTGATAACGCGGGAAATCGTTTCACGGCTGGTTCCTGCCATGTTCGCCAAGTCCTGCTGAGGAGGCAACTGTGAAATTTCTACCTGACCGTGTTTAATGATTCCGGAATCGTCGGCAATGCGCAGCAAGGTAGAAGCCACTTTGCCCATTGCGTTTTGCAAGGAAAGGCTTTTAATTTGCTCATCACTGCGGCGCAAGCGGTGGGCCAATTCTTTTAAAAGATTGATGGCCACTTGCGGGTAATCGTGCAAAATGCGCAGAAAATTTTCACGCTGAATCAAAAGCAGTTCCGAATCTTCCAGCGTAACCGCATTGGCGCTTCGGGTTTGCCCGTCCAGAATAGACATTTCACCAAAAAAATCGCCGTCCACCAAAATGGAGAGGATTACTTCTCTGCCCTCGTCGCTAATACGCGATATTTTGACCCGCCCGCTTAAAATAATGAACATGGTCGAACCGATTTCTTCTTCAATCAACACCATATTGTCTTTTTTATAAGATTGCCGAACCGACATGCGGGCAATTTCTTCCAAGGCTTTATCATCCAGTTCGGAAAACAATGGGATCATTTTCAATTCATTGATATCCATATTCCTCCCTTACGGCTTTATGATACGATAATTAAAATTAAACTTCTTTTTTAATTGTTCGGCAAGTTTACGGGTTTCTTCAATCGTGTTCAAACCATCGATCCATACGCAATAAAACTTTTTCCGCTTGATTTTCCTTTCGACAATCCGTGCATTTATATTTTGGCGTTTTAACTGCTTCAATTCGCTAAGGGCATTTTGTTTTTTACTGAACGCCCCTACCTGAATTTTAAATGGCGTGGCGTGCGTTTCCGCTCTTCGGACCGTATCTGCCGCAGGAAAGCCCGGTGTAATTTCAACCTTTTGATTCTTAAATTGCTCCGCTTTTACGTACAACGCCTTAGCGTAGTAATAGTCGTACAAACGCTCGGCCGCCATTTCTTTTAATCTGCCTTGCGCATGGGCATACACTTTTTCGTAATTTTTGTGGGCAAGGTCGGCATCGCGTAAAAAAATCGATTTGAAAAACAGGTATTCCAAGCGATTCGTATCCTGAGGCGCAACCGTTTTTAAAGTCGTTTTAAGCCTGTCAAAATCTTGTTGGCGGTAATATTCCATGCATTGTTCCAATGCAGACTGTGCCCATCCCATTGAGCTAAGCAAAAAGCCCAACAGAACGATGGAAATAAATCGCTGTGCCTGTTTAATCATAAACCTACACCAATCTTACGCTTCACCCGGATTGGTCGCCAAATCGCGGGAATTTTCTGTCTCGTCTTTTTGATTTTGTGCTAAAAGTTGTGCCTTTTCTTCTTGCAAGGTGTTAATTTTTTCTTGTAACTCGTTTAATCGTTTGTTTAATTTTTCAATTTCTTTATTCAATTTTTTATTTTCGCGTTTTAGTCCGGCCGCACGTGCTTTTTCTTTCAATATCCGCAAGGTCATTAACAAAGCGCCCAAAAGCAGGCCGATGAAGGTGGAAACAAAAATTATCGTGACCAGATTGACATGTTCGTAATGTTTGGAAAACATTTGGATAGAAACATTTTGGTCGAGGTTTTCGGCGAAAAACCACAAAAGTAACGCCCCGACGGCGATCCAGAAAAAGGTTAGAATGATTTTCATAGGTACTCTCCAAAATTTTTATTAACAAAAAATAAGCATATTTGTAAATAATTACAATATTTAACGCAAAAAATAACGCAGCTTATTTTGCAGATAAAAAAATGGCGGCTCCTAATTTTCGAGAAAATAAATCGTTAGGAATGACATGACTAATCAATTTCTAAGGCAAAAAAATGATGTAAACAAATGGGTTACGATGTTTTTCCATGAAATAGCACAAAACAGGTAAAAAAGTCAGAACTTAGTGGAGCCCAATAAAAAACTTTCCCGATTAAGCCTTCGATCTTTTAGCAAGGCTTTTAACGATTTGAAAAGTTCGGGATCCCAGAGGCCTCGTCTGGTTTCCCGCTCGCAGATTTCCAGGGCCTGATCGTGGCGCAATGCCATGCGGTAAGGGCGGTGCGTGGTCAGCGAATCGTAACAATCGACCAGACCAATGATGCGGGCGGTTAATGGTATTTGCTGCCCGCTTAGACCCTCGGGGTATCCGGTGCCATTAAAACGTTCGTGGTGGTAGCGGATCACGGGCAAAACAGGTCGTAGCGTTTTTAACGGTTTGCAGATTTCTTCGCCAATAATCGGATGTTTTTTAATGATTTCGAATTCCTCGCTGGTCAGGGGGCCCGGTTTTAGGAGAATTTGATCGCTGATGGCGATTTTCCCAATGTCGTGCAAAATTCCCCCTCGGCGTAACACCACAATCTCTCCTTCAGCCAATCCCAAAAATTTCCCCATAGATTCGGCAAGGTTGGCCAAGCGGTTGCAATGCCCTTCGGTGTATTTGTCCTTGGCTTCCACGGCTTTGGCCAGGCTAAAGATCACTTGTTCGGCATTTTCCAATTCGTTCAGCGATTCGCGTAAACGGAGAAGGTTCTTAATGCGGGCCCGCAGTTCGACAATGTGAAACGGACGGGTGATAAAATCATCCACTCCGGCTTCCAGCCCTTTAACACGATCTTGCATGCTATCTAATGCGGTAATCATAATGATAGGAATTAATTTGGTGGCCGTATTTTTCCGAATGGATCGGGCCGTTTCGAACCCATCCATAACCGGCATCATGGCATCCATAAGAATCAAATCGGGGGTAATTTTCTCAATGCTTTGTAAGGCTTCTTGCCCGTTGGTGGCTTCCATAATTCGATATTGCGTTTCGCCCAAAATATCGCGGATGGTCTGGATATTATCCTTCTGGTCATCTACAATCAGAATCACAGGCTTATCTGCATTCATACATTCATACCAAAAAATTAAACTCCGATTAAATAATTTAATCGGAGTTTAATCACAGATCGTTAATTTTTTATGGGCGGGTTATTACAATTGACCAACCTATTTCAAGTAGAACGTATTCCCGGCATTCCACAATTTTTCCAGCGTTCCTTCGCCTTTCATTTCCGTCACCTTTTTAATTTGGTCGATCAACAAGTCTTCGTAGGTCGGTTTTTCGATATCGCGGAAAACACCCATCGGTGTCGGGAAATTCGGGTCATAGGTCATGCTGGCCAGCCCAAATTCAATCATGGGATTGCCCGATTTTTCGTCATGAATCAGCAATTCGTCCTCGGGTAAATCTTCGCTGTACGGAGCTACTTCAAAGCTGTTGCAATTCCAGCGCAAGTATTTGTCGTGGTTGTTACCAAACACGTAAGGACGCCCATGTTCCATGTACACGGCTTTTTCATTTTTCGTATCGGGTTTGGAAAGCTCGGCATAGGCCCCATCATTAAAGATCACACAATTCTGGTACACTTCCACAAAAGAGGTACCTTTGTGTTCCGCCGCACGACGCAAAATTTCGGTTAAGTGTTTGGGGTTACGATCGATGCTTCGGGCGACAAACGTTGCACCCGAGGCCAAAGCCATCAGAACCGGATTGAACGGGTCTTCAATTGTTCCGTAGGGAGACGATTTGGTAACCTGCCCTTTGACGGAGGTTGGCGAATACTGGCCTTTGGTCAAACCGTAAATACGGTTATTGAACAGCACCACGGTCAAATCCACATTTCTGCGGCACATGTGAATGAAGTGGTTTCCGCCAATGCTCAGGGCATCGCCGTCACCGGTAATGACAAACACTTTCAAATCGGGATTGGCCAGCTTAATGCCCGTTGCTACCGTGGGAGCACGGCCATGAATGCTGTGAATGCCGAACGTGTCCACATAATACGGAAAGCGACTGGAACAACCGATTCCCGAAACGAAAACGAAATTTTCTTTGGGCACGCCCAGTTCCGGCAAAACCTTTTTAAGCGAAGCCAAAATGGCGTAATCGCCACAGCCCGGGCACCATCTTGGTTCGGATTTAGAGGTAAAATCGGCCGGGGTGAGCTTTACCTGCCCTGTTGTTACTTTATTTTGATCACTCATTTTATCTTTCACTCCTTTTAGAGTTTATTTTTCCAAAAACGCTTCAATCCCTTCGATCAGTTCGTTGGTATTCAAAGGTAAACCACGCACGCGGTTGAACCCTTTGACATCCACCAGATATTTTTCACGCAACAGGCGTGAGAGCTGTCCCAGATTGATTTCGGGGACCACCACTTTCTTGAAATTGTGGATGTATTTTTCCAACGTGGGAGGCAGCGGGTTAATCCATCGGAGGTGGAACCACGAAACCTTTTTCCCTTTTTTGCGCAATGCTTCAATTGCGGCGAAGACCGTTCCGTACGTACTTCCCCAGCTTACAATAAGCAGATCGCCTTCGGGATCGCCGTTAATTTCGGGATGTTCCAGGTAGTTATTGATGCGTTCCACTTTGGCCGCGCGGATACGTACCATGCGGTCGTGGTTGTCCGGATCGTACGAAACGTCGCCGGTTTCATCTTTTTCCAGACCGCCGATGTGGTGTTCGAACCCGGCCATACCCGGCAAAGCAAGTTTACGGGCTAACGTTTCCGGATCGCGTTTGTAGGGCATGTAATTTTCAGGATCGGAGGCCAATTCTACTTTGATTTCCGGGATATCGTCCACATTGGGAATTTTCCACGGTTCAGAGCCATTGGCAATGTACCCGTCGGTAAGCAAAAATACCGGCGTGGCAAACATCAGGGCCACACGAGAAGCCTCAATGGCCGCGTAAAAACAATCGGCCGGACTTTTTGCCGCAATAATGGGAATGGGGGCTTCTCCGTTACGTCCGTACATGGCTTGCAACAAATCGGCTTGCTCCGTTTTGGTCGGCAAACCGGTACTGGGACCACCCCGTTGCACGTTGGTCACCACCAATGGTAATTCGGCCATGACGGCAAAGCCCAAAAACTCGGATTTTAAGGCAACACCGGGGCCACTGGTGGTGGTAATGCCCAGGGCACCGGCGTACGAGGCACCAATGGCCGAGCCGATTCCGGCGATTTCATCTTCTGCCTGAAATGTCTTTACACCAAAGTGACGGTATTTGGACAATTCGTGCAAAATTTCGCTGGCCGGCGTGATGGGATAGCTGCCCAAAAAGAGCTGTTTGTTTGCCTTTTTGGCCGCTGTAATAAATCCCAGAGCGGTCGCTTCGTTGCCGGTAACATTACGGTATTTGCCCGGTTCTTTTTTAGCTTTTTCCACACGATAGGTGGTGCTAAAAAGTTCGGTGGACAAGGCGTAATTGTACCCGGCATTCAATGCACGAATGTTGGCTTCTACAATTTCCGGATTTTTCTTGAACTTTTCTTTGATCCATTCGATGGTTGGTTCCAGAGGATGGGTAAACAGCCAGAAGATGATCCCCAATGCAAAGAAGTTTTTACTACGATCCTTTTCTTTTACCGAAAGGTTTAACCCTTCCAGCGCTTTACGCGTAAGCGTTGTAATGGGAATGGCAAAAACTTGATAGCCTCTTAACGAATCGTCTTCCAAGGGATTGGTTTCGTAACCGGCCAATTCCAGATTACGGCCTTTGAAAGCGTCGGAATTAATGATGAGGATGCCGTTGTCGCGTACCAATTTTAAGTTCACTTTTAAGGCAGCCGGATTCATGGCCACCAGCACATCGGGCTGATCGCCCGGGGTGTGAATTTCTGAACTGCTAATCTGAATTTGGAAGCCGGAAACTCCGTATAATGTTCCGGCCGGTGCGCGAATTTCCGCCGGATAATCCGGAAGTGTTACCAGTTCGTGCCCTTCAAGGGCGGTGGTATTTGTAAAACGCATACCCGTCAGCTGCATTCCGTCCCCGGAATCGCCAGCGAAACGGATGGTCACGCGTTCCAATGTTTTGGTTTCTTTTTTCTTTTCCATAAATGGTAACCCCTGTTTATGAATTATTTTTAAAACGTAAATTGCATTCGGAATAATTACTGTGTTTCATTAATTTTTTCTGAAATCTCGCGATTTTTTCTCCTTTCCTCTCTTTTTCCCTCAAAAATTAATTTAAGATGGCAAATTTAAATCTTTTAACTAATTAATCCAAAAGAAAATTGTGGTTTTTTGAGACTCTTTTTGAGAAAAAGAGCGTTTTTTTATTTCTTTTGTGAAAAAATTATCACATTAAAAAATTTTTTCATTGCTTTTGGGTAAAAAACATTAACTTGCGCTCTCCGCTCTGAGGGCATTGCAAAGGTATGCTTTATAAAAGAACGGTGAGATTTCAAATCGGAATTCGAATTTATTCTCACATCAAGTTGCAAAATTTACACGACTTAAATCTATGATTAAACGCACATATTTAGCAAGTATTCGTGATTTTTAATGATTTCTTTCAAAACTACACGCATTTGTTTAAAATGGGGCTCATCATTTGGCCAATCGGCTTTCACCACGTCTCCGGCCGAATTCACATGCACAAATCCTGTTTTGCCGCCCAGTCGTGTTTTAAACGTTAGCAGTTCCTTGCGTGCAAGCAGGAGAAAGCCTTCATTTTCGCTGTTTTCAAAATCTTCTTCATTCCAAAATACGGTAATTTTGTCTTTGTACGGCGCCCCCTGATAGGGACAGAAAGTAGCGCAGTTGCCGCACTCATTGCACATGCCGTCGATGTGCA
>Ga0256914_1001174_pt1 | contig 24682 bp, 20 predicted proteins | sample HulkmetaG_FD_191571 | JGI IMG/M metagenome (GOLD analysis project Ga0256914, IMG submission 191571) | Hydrothermal chimney microbial communities from Main Endeavour vent field at the Juan de Fuca Ridge, Pacific Ocean - Hulk | ecosystem: Environmental > Aquatic > Marine > Hydrothermal vents ... | reverse complement strand
AGATCACGAACGTACTTATGCGGTGTGTTGCGCGCTTACCGGCGTGTGGGCAAAAGAGTAGGTGGGAGAGAAAGGGAAGCGTGAGGGAGAAAACGTGGTGCAGGGCCAGAGTGATCCCCGGACCCTGCACCACCTTTTGGTTCGTCGTTAGTTCTGCTCGATCCGAACCACGTCGGCCGCCTGAAGCCCCTTCGGCCCCTTCACCGTCGTGAATTCGACCAGTTCGCCCTCGTCCAGTGACTTGTAGCCGGATCCCACGATTGCGGAATAGTGCACGAACACATCCGGCTCACCCTCACGAGCAATAAAGCCATAGCCCTTGCTCGCATTAAACCACTTTACATACCCAGTAACACGTTCAGACATTGTACTTCTCCTTCTAAATTTGAAATATGCGTTAGGGAGAGGGAGGATAGATCATTCCGCACTGGCGAGGACAGCACTTCGAGTGGCGAACTCTCACAGCGTAGGATGAACGTATACCACACCTCTCATGTTAACGGGGGGACTGTAACACACCCTCCCCGGGGTGGCAAATTCCTCCCCGTCCGTGGCGACCATGATTGAGCCACAATAGGTCGAGGAATCCTCTGCGGGTTGAGATAGGACTATTGGGGCATGTACACACACACTTTCGTGTGGTACCTTGAGTTAAGCAACAGAGGGCGTTGGAAAATAGGGTAAGGCGGTCATGGGGGTGGCTGTGTGGGGGTTCATGGTCGATAATTGTGGGGGGAAAGGCGATGGCTCTTTCGGTTGAAGATATCCGAGTGCTTCTTGTCGCGCGGGATGATAAGGTCGCTGAGGAGGTGTACCAGGCGTGTAAGCGTTCTCCTGCCTTGAACTTGGTGGGCACTATTTACCGTGTGGACGAAGCAGCATCTGCCGCGCGACAACGGCGGGCCCACGTGGTCCTGCTGGACTTGGCCATGTTGGGGGATGACATTGAGCAGCCCATTATGGATCTCATCCTGGGGGTTCCCGACATCCTGGTGTTTGTGCTGCTTCCCCAGGAGGATCTGGACCGGGCTCAGCGGGCACTCGCCGCAGGCGCTCGTGGGTTCATTCTCCGACCTGTTGACCCGGACGCGTGTCATCGCACCATTTCTCGCGTGTACACATTGGAAGTTCTCAAGCACCAGGGGGAAAAACGGTCGGATGCTCATGGTGAGATCATTGCTCTGGTCGGGGCAAAGGGAGGGGTAGGACGAACCGTCATCGCGGCGAACCTGGCCATCGCGTTACAGGAGACAACGAATCGTGCGGTGCTGGTCATGGAATCCATGAACGTGCCCGGTGATCTGGCCGCGGTGTTCGCGATGACGCTCACAACCTCATTACAGGACATTTTAAAGGAAGCCCAGACCATTGACCTGCCCACACTCCTGCAGCGCATTCCCCAGCACCCATCCGGCGTGCACGTGTTGCCGGGAACGTTGGAATACGGGGCCGGCGAAGGGCGAACTCGGGACCTGTTCACGTTACTCCACATGTTGCGTACGCTGTTCGCGTTCATTGTTTTGGACGTGGGTGAATTACAGGATCCATTTACTGCTGTGGCTGTTCAGGAAGCCGATCACTTGCTGGTCGTCACCACCCCTGAACTGCTGGCCCTGCACCGTACAGGCAAGTTCATCACCGCACTGCTGGAGAACGCGGACGTGGAACCGGAGCGTATTGCCCTGGTACTGAACAAGTACGGCATCAAAGGTGGGCTGCGCAAGGATGCCGTGGCCAATCTCATGGATCGCCCTGTTGCTTACACGATCACATATGACAGTGAGACCGTTGACCAATCCATTTACCGGGGCTTTCCCTTTGTCCTGGAGAAGAAACGCAGTGCCGTGGCCGAGGACATTTGGCAATTGGCCGCCAACATAGCCCACAAGTCCTCAGGTGGACATCGGGCATCCCGGTCACCCCTAAAAGTGTGGAGCCGAATGCGTCACATGTTTGCGTTTGCCTCCCTTTTGCCGAGACCGGGGTAGTTGTTCCCAAGGGGTGGGGGAAAACAGGGGAATCTTGGCAAAAGGGAGCATCTGTTCGCCCTTTTCGGCGTCTTAATAAGTGGTCGGGTTTGTAGTCGCCAATTTTGTAATCCGAAGGAGACCTGGTCGTGATAAGTGTGCTGCTGGTTGTGGGGGGCTTACTACTCGGTGAGGGAGCATGGCAATGGGCCATGTGGTTTACCCGTCGGTACGAGCGTGAGGGTGCAGCGCGTACACCGTGGACACGCTCCCGGGGACTGCACGGGCTCACCGTGTTCGTTGTGGGGGCTGTGGCCGCGTACGGTGCCCGAGCCGGGTGGTCATGGGCGGATGTGGTGATCCTTTTGGGGAGTTCCGTTCTGTTGGTGACTATCTCTCTAGTGGACCTGTGCGTGCGACGCATTCCGAACGTGATGGTTATCGCGTTAATTGGTTGGGGGCTTATCCGATCCCTGGTGACCGGTCACCCCTCCATCGTAGGGTGGGGAGTAGGACTCCTTGCTGGAGGGGGCGTCTTTCTGCTCATTGCCCTTGTCGGCCGGGGCGCGATGGGACCAGGCGATGTGAAATTGGCCGCGGCCCTGGGGGCATTGGTGGGGTATCCGGCTGTTTGGGGCATGTTACTGGTGGGTATTCTGGCCGGGGGAATAGTCACTCTGGTATTGCTCCTCCTCCGGCGGGTTGGACGCAAGGATTACATGGCGTATGGTCCGTATTTGGCCTTTGGGGGATGGGCCATCCTGCTTCTGCAATGTGGGTGGAATTTGTAGTGTCGAGGGGGAGGATGTTCGATGATTGAACTGGAATTGTACGCGGTGGTGATCCTGGTCGTGGCTGCGGTGCTGAGCATCTTTCGGGGGTTGTACTACATTATCACATCCGAGATCGCGGTTCAGATTGATCCGCGACTTTTGCCCCCCGCGCTGATTCCTTCGCGTCCCAGGCGGAAAAAGGCCTCGTTGGTTGAGCGGGTGATTCAGAAATTCGCCTTTGCCAGGGCGCTGGATTCCCAGTTGGAACGGGCGAACGTGCGGGTGTCCGTGCGGGAGTGGGTGCTCATTTGGGGAGGGATCGTCGTGGTCGCGGCCCTATTGGGGTGGCTGATTTCCGGGTCCGTGCTGGGTATGATCATGTTAGGGGCGACCGGGTTCCTGGCACCGCGCTTCTGGATTAGCCACCGCATTGAACAGCGGCGCCAGAAGTTCAACGACCAGTTGACCGATGTCCTGCGCATGTTGGTCAGTTCCTTGCAGGCGGGGCACGGCATTTTGCAGGCCATCCAGACCGTCGCCCAGGAGTTGCCTCCTCCGGCCGGGGAGGAGTTTGACCGGGTCGTGCGGGAGGTGTCCCTGGGGTATTCTATGGATGAGGCGCTGCGGCGGTTGTCCGAGCGGATGCATAGCGACGACCTGGATCTCATTGTCACCGCCATCAATATCCAGTCCGAAGTGGGAGGCAAACTCTCCGATATTCTGCAAAACATCAGCGACACCATTACGGAGCGAGTGCGGCTCAAGGGCGAGATCGCGGTGATGACCTCTCAGCAGCGCATGAGCGGGTATGTGATCTCGGGTATGCCGTTTATCCTCGCGGTGATCATTTCTGTCATCAATCCGGGGTACTTAATGGAATTGTTTCAGCCAGGATGGCGTTGGTTGCCGGCCCTGGCTGTGGGCATGATGGTTCTCGGTCAAATAGTGATGCAGAAGATGATGCGCGTTGAGGTGTGAACATGGTGGGGATGGGCATGGACGTTCAGACGCAAATTCTTGTGGTGAGCATTCTGGCCGGGCTCGCAGTGTTCATGTTCGTGGCGGCCTGGCATTTTAGCCGTCGGGAAGAGGAGGCCCGCATTCGTCAACTTTTCAACTCGTACGAAACGGTGTTACGGATGCGGGACCTGGAATTGCAGAAACCCTTCTTCGAGCGCACAATCCAACCGTTGGCGGAGAAGGTGGGCACTATTGTTGGGCGGTTAGCGCCTTCCTCGAACATGTTGAAGTTGCAGCAGCAACTCATCATGGCTGGCGAACCGGCTGGCATGAGTCCAGTGGATTTCCTGGGGTTGCGCTTGTTGAGCACCGTTGGCCTGGCCGCTCTTATGACGCTCCTTTTCCTGAATTCGAACCTCACGCCGATGAACAAGTTCCTGTTCGCCCTGGCGGGCGGGATGTTCGGATACCTGTATCCGAACATCTGGTTGAAAGGGCGCATTCGCCGACGACAGTCCGCCATTCTCAAGGCGCTGCCGGATGTCCTCGACATGCTGACCATTGCCGTCAGCGCTGGGTTGGGCTTTGATGCTGCTCTGATGCGGGTGGTGGACAAGTGGCAGAATCCCCTGACAGAGGAATTGCAAAAGGTTCTCTACGAAATGCGGATGGGGGTTCCCCGAGCCGACGCATTACGTCACCTGGCGGAACGCACAGGTGTGCCTGAGGTTTCCAGTTTTGTGGCCATTATCATCCAGGCTGAAAAGTTGGGATCCAGCATTGCCGATGTGTTGCAGGCCCAGGCGGATACCGTGCGTGAGCGGCGGCGACAGTGGGCTGAAGAGCAAGTGCGGAAAGCACCGGTGAAAATGCTCATCCCCCTGATCTTGTTCATCTTCCCGTCCTTGTTTGTTGTTATTCTGGGCCCCGCGGTACCTCGATTTCTCCGCTCCTTTGGACATTAGAATCGAAAAGGGGCCAGGAAACACGTTCACGTCAAACCAAGGTCAATCATTGAAGCACATCGGGACACACTCATGGACGAACAAAAGGACCTGCTTCAGGACGAACGCTGGCAAGAGGCACAGGAACACATTCGCAACCGTCGCTGGCGGGAAGCGGCCCAGATTCTGCGCACCCTGTTAGACGAGTACCCGGACAACGTCCAGTTGCGCAACACATTGATGGATGTGGAACTGCGGTCCACCCTGGTGGAGGACCTGGAACACCTGGAGGCGGCTCCCAAGCGTCGACGCTTCCCGCGCGTTCCGCGCGTTTTCTCCCGCCGTTTACTCATCATTCTCGTTCTCTTGCTTGTATTCGCGGGATTATTGGTGGCCGCGTATAGCACTTATACCAACTACATCGTGCCCATGCGGGCAACAGCCCAGGCCTATCAAGCCCTTCAACAGATGTACAATGACGCGCAGACCGCCCTCTCCCAGGGGGACTATGAACGGGCCATTCAGTTATTCCAGGCACTCTTGGAGCAAAAACCGGACTTCCCGGGCGCGGCTGAGGGATTGGCTGAAGCCCGCGAGAAGGCAGAACTTTCCCGACTTTACGAGGAAGCCGTTCGCCTGGAGGAAGAGGGCCAGTTGGACCAGGCATTGGTCATCTACCGTCGCCTGTATGAGCGAGCCCCTGACTACAGGGACGTGCGCCGGCGAATCGCGCGGTTAGAACAGCGTATGACCGTTTCCTCCCTGTTCCGACAGGCCGAGGACGCGTACGCGAGCGGCGACTGGGAAATGGCCATTGCCCTTTACGAAGAACTCCGCAACCGCGACGGATCCTATCAGCGGGATACTGTCCAGGCCCACCTTTTCGAATCTTACATGGCGTATGTGCAGGAACTGCTGGATACTGGCGATGAGAACGCGATCCCGCGGGCTCTGGAATACGTGCGCAAAGCCTTGAGCCTGAACTCCCAGGACGAAAACGCCCGCTCCCTGCGCAAAGCGCTGTTAGCCTACCTCCGCGGGGAACGGGCTTTCAAGCGCCAGGATTACATTACCGCGCTCCAGCAATGGGTTCCCCTGTACGAACAATACCCGCGCTTTGCGGGCGGGCTTCTGGCGCGGCGGTTGTACGAAGCCTATGTAGCCCTGGCCAAGGAGCGCGATATTGCTGGTGATATCAGTGGAGCCATTCACTACTACGCGCTGGCCGTAGAACTTCCCGTCAAGGACAAACAGGAAGCCGAAGAACGATTGCGCCTTCTCTTCACCCTCATCACCCCTACTCCTACCCCCACGCCCACGCCCACGCCCACGCCCACGCCCACCGCGACCTCCACCCCTACTGCAACCCCCACGCCTACCGTGACCCCCACCCCCACGGTAACGCCCACCCCCACACCTCGGCCCTTGCCGCTGAGTGCGTATCCGGGCTGGATCGCGTTTAAGACGGATCGGCGGGGGGTAACCGAAGTGTGGGTTATGCGGCCGAACGGGTGTTGTGCCCGGCCCGTCTCCGACCCTGAGAACTACGACAAAATCAAGGAAAAGCAAGCCTTCTCCCCGGATGGCAAAACGCGCGTCTACGTGGAGGCGCCGCCCAACGCGGACAACCAGACGAACCTTTACATTTGGCGGTACGACGTGCCTGACAACTGGGAGCACCGCTACCTGATCCTGGACAACGGATCCATCAACTATGACCCGGTCTACTCACCCGATGGCGCCTGGATAGCGTTCGTGTCCCAGGTGACTGGTGGGGATGAGATTTGGAAGATCAGCAGTGATTACGTCCATCCCAAACCTCCCATTCGGCTCACCTACAACACCTGGGAGTGGGACAAGTGCCCAACCTGGTCTCCGGACGGCAAGTATATCGCGTTCTGGTCTAACCGGGTTACTGGTCGGCGGCAGATCTGGATAATGAACGCGGATGGGAGCAATCAACACAACATCAGCAACAACCCGTATAACGACTGGGATCCTGTGTGGCTCTGGCCTTCCTACTTCCAAAAGTGAGACAACACGGCCTGGAGGTGAACGATGGGGCTCTTTCGCAAAACTCAACCCAACGGCTCTGAGAAGGAAGAAGCACGCCCGGAATCCGTGACCACAACACCGAGCGCGTCTTCCACCGCCCTGGACATGGAGCCCGTGGAATTACCGCCCTTCTACAACGAACTGCGGGAGATCATCCAGCAGCGATTGTTGGAGCGGAAGATTCGCCTCAAGCCGGGCCAGTTGGAAGAGGGGCGCAAACTGATTCGTCCCCTGTTTGACGAAGTGACATCTGAGCGGGGATATCTCATCAGCCGCCGTGAGCGGGATGTGCTCGTCAACCTGATCGTCGCGGACATCCTGGGATACGGCCCTATTCAGCCCTTGCTTGACGACCCGGACATTACCGAGGTCATGGTCAACGGACCTTACGACATTTACGTGGAAAAGAAGGGGAAGTTGATGCGGGCTCCGGTTCGTTTCATAGATGACGCCCACGTCATGCGCATTATAGAGCGCATCGTCGCCCCGCTTGGCCGTCGTGTGGACGAAAGTTCTCCCATGGTGGATGCCCGTTTGCCTGACGGATCGCGCGTGAACATCATCATCCCGCCGTTGGCCCTGAATGGCCCCTGTATCACCATCCGCAAGTTCTTCCGCCGCCGGTTGAGCATGGAGGACCTGATCCGCTTTGGGTCCGTCACCCGAGAGTTCGCCATTTTTGCCGAAGCAGTGGTCAAGGCCCGCGTTAACATCATCGTATCGGGCGGGACTGGATCTGGTAAGACCACCCTTCTTAACATCCTTTCCGGTTTCATTCCCAACGACGAGCGCATCGTCACCATCGAGGACGCGGCCGAGTTGCAACTCCAGCAGGAACACGTCGTGCGCTTGGAGGCTCGTCCGCCTAATGTGGAGGGTAAAGGCGCGGTGCGCATTCGCGACCTGGTCATCAACGCGTTGCGCATGCGCCCCGACCGGATTGTCGTTGGTGAGGTCCGTGGCGGCGAAGCCCTGGACATGTTGCAGGCTATGAACACAGGGCATGATGGTTCGTTGACCACACTGCACTCCAACGGCCCTCGAGACACCCTGGCCCGTTTGGAGACCATGGTTCTCATGGCGGGGATGGACCTGCCTCTACGTGCCATTCGACAGCAGATCGCTTCCGCGGTCGACCTCATCATTCACGTTTCCCGCATGCGCGATGGATCCCGCAAGGTAGTCGCGGTGACAGAGGTGTTGGGCATGGAAGGGGATACCATCCTCCTGCAGGATATTTTCAAGTTCGAGATAGAAGGTTTTCGCGACGGCAAACTCCTGGGCGAGTTGCGCCCGACGGGCATTCGTCCTCGTTTAGTGGAACGGCTTGCTGAACACAACATCCACTTAGGCCCGGAGATCTTTGGTTTGCCGAAGTTATCCATCTAGGGAGAAGCCAGCCCACGGCTCTCCCGCGTTGGACGCCCAGAGGGGAGGGCATATGAGAGTCGTTCGGGTACACAATAGCACGCGAGGTGTGGATTTGGCCACTCGGGCGAGAGTGGCTGAGACGTTCTGGACCCGGTTGCGAGGTTTGATCGGCCGCGCGTCCCTGGAACCGGGTGAAGGACTGGTCATTTTACCTTGCAAGGGCGTGCACATGTGGTTTATGCGTTTCCCCATTGATGTGCTCTACGTGGGTGCGGACGACACTGTGGTGGACGTGGATGAGGAGTTGGCCCCCTGGCGTCTGGGACGACCGCGCGCTCGTTCCCGGTACGTCGTGGAACTCCCCGCGGGCACGGTGCGTGCCACCGGCACTCGCGTGGGGGATATCCTGATCCTGGATTGAACCTCTGAGATTTTTCCCCTCGTTGATCCAACGTAGTGATAACGTAGACGTTTGTCGGCTTCAACCCAGCGGTGGAACTTAACTTGTCGGATGTGGACACCTTCCCTATAATTGAAAGCACCTACATGCGGGTTGGTCGAAACGGCCGACAGGCATTGCAGGATGTTCCCATTCGGGTACACACTGGCATGCGGTTTGGGCCGCTGCCCCCGAAACTCCTAAGTCCGTCATCCATACCTAAGGCAAGGAAGGAGGAGATTTCCATGTACGGACGCAAGAAACCCCTTTACACATTGTTGCTCGTCGTAGTCTTGCTGAGCCTGATCGTCAGCGCGTGCGCCAAGGCTACGCCGACGCCGACGCCCAAGCCTGCGGCGAAACCCACAGAAGCGCCGGCGAAGCCGACTGAGGCACCGAAGCCTACACCTGTTCCAACCAAGGCTCCTGAGAAGCCCAAGAAGGAAGGGTTGACACCTGACGATCCCCTTGAGATGGTCTTTGTCCCCTCGGGTGAGGCGGAAGCCATTCTCGCGGGTGGTCAGAAACTGGATAAGTTACTTGCCGAGCATGGTGTATACACCGAATCGTCGGTGGCGACCTCCTATGCCGCGGCCATTGAGGCTTTGTGCTCCGGCAAGGCGGACATTGTCTGGCTGGCGCCGTTGTCCTACGTGCTGGCCCATGACAAGTGCAACGCGCAGGTCGTCTTCAACGCTATCCGCTACGGCAAGGCCACATACAACGGCCAGATGATCGTCAACGTCAACAGCGGCATCGAGAAGGTGGAGGACGTGAAGGGACACAAGGTCGCGTTCACCGACCCCGCGTCCACATCCGGTTACCTCTACCCTGTGGCCTTGCTCCTGAAGCACGGCGTGACGCTGGACGACATTGACTACACCTTCGCGGGTGGTCACACCGCTGCCGCGTTGGCCGTGTACAAGGGCTCCGTGGATGCCGGCTTCACCTACGTGGATGCACGCGATCGACTGGAGAAGGACTTCCCCGACATCAAGGAGAAGACCAAGGTCATCGCCATTACCGACCCCATTCCCAACGATACTATCAGCGTCCGCCCGGACCTGGATCCTGAAGTTCTGGCCGCGTTCAAGAAGGCTATGATGGAAATTGCCCAGACCGACGAGGGCAAGCAGGTCCTGAACGAGATCTACGAGTGGGATGGTTTGGCCGAGAGCGATGACAAACTGTTCGACCCCATCCGCCAGGTGGCGGTGAAACTGGGCATCGAACTGCAGAACTGGAAGGGCGTGACCGTGCCCTGGAAGGCTTGCCAGGTCACCGACATTGGTGGTATCGACGACCGCTCCTTCAACGCGACGGCCTGGAAGGGTATGGAACTGGCCAAGAAGAAGTTGAAGGTTGAGGTCAAGTACCTGGAGAGCCAGCAACAGGCCGACTACGCCACCAACATCCAGGAGTTCATCAACGAAGGGTGCGACATCATCATCACCGTCGGCTTCATGCTGGGCGATGCCACCAAGGAATATGCCCAGAAGTACCCGGATCAGAAGTTCGCGATCGTGGACTTTGCCTATGATCCGCCGTTGCCCAATGTGCTGGGTCTGGTCTTCTCCGTGGATGAGGCGTCCTTCCTGGCCGGCTACCTGGCCGCGGGCATGACCCAGACGGGCAAGGTGGCGACCTTTGGTGGTATTAAGATTCCGCCCGTGACCCAGTTCATGGTCGGTTTCGAGCAGGGCGTGAAGTACTACAACGAGAAGCACGGCACCAACGTGGAGGTACTCGGTTGGGAGACCGACCTGAACAAGGAAGGCTTTGGCGACGGTGTGTTCGTGGGTAACTTCGAATCCACGGATGACGGTCGCCGCGTGGCGGAATCCTTCATGGACGAGGGTGCGGACATCATCCTGCCCGTGGCTGGTCCTGTGGGCCTGGGCACCGCGGCTGCCGTGAAGGAGCGCGGCGCGATGATGATCGGTGTGGACACCGACTGGTACATCTCCGCACCTGAGTACAAGGACGTTTACCTGACCAGCGTGCTGAAGAACATGGACATCGCAGTGTTCGAGGCCATCAAGATGGTGGTCGAGGGCAAGTTCCACGGCGGCGTGTACGTGGGCACCCTGGCCAACAATGGCGTCGGCATTGCTCCGTTCCACGAATTCGAGGACAAGGTGCCTGCTGACCTGAAGGCCGAACTGGAAGAGGTCAAGCAGGGCATCATCAACGGCGAGATCAGCACAGGCTGGCCGAAGTAATTCAGAACACACGAACTCCCGCGGAGGGTTTACCCTCCGCGGGAGTTTTTTGCTATGGAGTGATGGTGACTTTGTGACAACAGATGCGTAACGGTTTAAGATGGGTTGACAGTTGGTGGGGTAGGTTCTACCCACCATGGTGGTTGCACGTCAACGTATCTCCTAACACACGAATCGTCTCACTCAAAGGAGCAACGTGTTCGCCATGACACCGGTTTTGGAATTGCGCAACATCACGAAACGCTTCCCCGGCGTTTTGGCCAATGACCACATCAATCTCACCCTGGAACAAGGGGAGATCCACGCCCTGTTGGGGGAGAACGGCGCGGGGAAAACCACGTTGATGAATATCCTGTACGGCCTGTACAAGGCCGATGAGGGCGAGATCCTGATCCGCGGGAAGCCTGTGGAGATCCGGACGCCCAGCGACGCGATCGCACAGGGGATAGGCATGGTCCACCAGCACTTCATGCTTGTTCCCGTTATGACTGTCACGGAGAACATCATGCTGGGCGCGGAATCCACGAAATTCGGCCCCTTCCTGGATCGCAAGGCCGCGATGCAGCGCATTCGAGATCTCTCGCGACGTTATGGCCTGGAGGTCGACCCGGAGGCGTACATTAAGGACCTGCCCGTGGGCATCCAACAGCGCGTGGAAATTCTCAAACTCCTCTACCGGAAAGCGGATATCCTGATTTTGGACGAGCCCACCGCGGTGCTGACTCCCCAGGAGGTGGAAGAACTCTTCGAGGTCATTCGCTCCCTGGTCGCTCAGGGAAATTCCGTCATTTTCATCACCCATAAGTTGAAGGAAGTGATGGCCATCGCGGACCGGGTAACCGTCTTGCGTCGCGGACGGGTCGTGGGCACCACCAGACCTCAGGAAACCACCGAGGAGGAGTTGGCCGCAATGATGGTGGGCCGCGAGGTGAGTCTGGTGGTGGAGAAATCCCCCGCGAAGCCCGGCGACGTGGTCCTCTCAGTGGAGAACCTTCACGTTCGGGATGAGCGCGGGGAGATGGTGGTCCGCGGGGTCGACCTGGAAGTCCGCGCGGGGGAGATCCTGGGCATTGCGGGTGTCCAGGGGAACGGGCAGACGGAACTGGTCGAAGCAATCACGGGATTGCGGGACCCCGAGGAGGGGCGCATTATTATCAAAGGTGTGGATGTCACGTGGGGCTCGTCGCGCATGTTCTTTGAGCAGGGCGCTGCCCACGTCCCAGAGGACCGACAGCGCGACGGGTTGGTGCTCTCCTATCCGGTGCGGGACAATTTGATATTGAACATGTATTACAAACCCCCGTTTGCCATCGGCTTTCGGGTTCAGGAGAAGCCTATCGACGAGAACGCCCGGCGTTTAGTCCAGGAATTCGACATCCGCACGCCGAGCATTTATACCCCCGTGGCGAATCTCTCGGGCGGTAATCAGCAGAAGGTGATTGTGGCGCGGGAATTTTCACGGCCCATAGATCTGTTAGTGGCCTCTCAGCCTACCCGCGGGTTGGATGTGGGCTCCATTGAGTACATTCACAAACGCCTGGTTGCCAAGCGGGATGAAGGGTGCGCTGTGCTGCTGGTCTCATCGGAGTTGGATGAGATTATGGCCCTCTCCGACCGCATTGCCGTGATGTACGAGGGCAAGATTATGGCCGTGCTCCCCGCGGAGGAAGCCACCCGAGAGCAGTTAGGGTTACTGATGGCAGGTGTTCAACCGCAAGAATCCACAGAGAAATCAGCGGAGGTAGCGTGAGCACGCAGGAGAAACGTCCTCAGTCCCAACAAGAAAAACAGGAAAAACCCCTTTCCCCACCGCCAGAGCAGGCCGGACAGCAGGCTGGATGGCGGGCTGTGTTGAATGCTCTGCTCTTGCCTTTTTTGGCCATTATCACCGCTCTGGCCCTGAGCAGCGTTTTCATCATTATCTCCGACACCGAGTTGCTGAACCTGTGGCGGGATTTCTTCAACGCGCCGAGCATTGCTTTGGCTGCCAGTGGGGAAAAGTTGAAGATGGCGTACGGCGCGTTGATCAGTGGTGGTCTGGGGGATCCCGCACGCATCTGGGAAGGGCTCCGGTTGTGGATTGAGACCGGCAACAAGGAGGCGTTTATCGCTTCCCTGGAAGGTATCGACCGCACACTCGTGTACAGCACGCCGTATATTTTCGCGGGCTTGGCCGTGGCCCTGGGATTCCGTTGCGGGTTGTTCAACATTGGCGTGGAGGGGCAGTTGTTTGTGGGCGCGATGGCGGCTACGTACGTGGGCTATTCCATTACTGGACTGCCCATGCTCATCCACTTGCCCCTGGCCTTGACCGCGGGCGCGCTGGCCGGTGCGTTGTGGTCCGCGATCGCGGGCTTTCTCAAGGCGTACACCGGCGCCCACGAGGTGGTTACCACCATCATGCTGAACTACGTGGCCTTCCGCCTGTCCGATTACATGCTGACCGGTCCCATGAAGCGTTCGGGGTTCAACCCTGTCTCCCCGCCCATTGAGAAGTCAGCCTGGCTTCCCAAGTTAGCACCTGATCCCTTACGGTTTCACGCGGGATTTTTCCTGGCCCTGATTGTGGCCTATTTTGTGTATTGGTTCCTTTGGAAGAGCACGTGGGGATTTGAGATCCGCACTGTAGGTGCCAACCCCGACGCTGCTCGCTACGCGGGCATCTCCATCACCAAGAACTTTGTGCTCGCTATGGCCATAAGCGGCGCGCTGGCCGGACTTTCGGGCACCAGTGAGATTTTGGGGGTGAACCACTTCATGGCCCAGGCTTTTTCCTCGGGGTACGGTTTTGACTCCATCGCGCTTGCCCTGTTGGGGAAGAGTCATCCCCTGGGCGTGGTGCTCGCGTCGTTGCTCTGGGGATTCCTCCGTGCTGGTGCGACCCGTATGCAGTCTGCGGCGGGGATTCCTATTGACATTGTGCAGATCATTCAGGGGTTGGTCATTGTGTTTGTTGCTGCTCCTGCGCTGGTGCGCATGATTTGGCGGTTCCGGGCCATTGCCGAAGAGGGCGAGACCATATTCACTCGCGGTTGGGGGACCTAATCACGCGGTGCGGCATGGGAACTTCCGGTCCGTCATGTTGATGTCCGACGCGCTCGTGGAGGTGCACGGGACAAACTGACAAATCCAGGAACGGATACTGTAAGGAGGCATTGTGGTACCACGGACCATGGATTGGACAACATTTCGCCACCGGTATTTGCGGCAAAACCAAATTTGGGGCGTTGTGTTCCTTCTCTTCGCGGTTGCCATTTGGGCGCTTTTCTTCCCGAATGTGGAACCGGGGGAGAAGGCGAAGTTTGGGTTGAACATTGTTACGGCAGCGAAGCCGATCAAAGTGCCGGATCTGGTAGTCCCCGCGCGGTTGACCATTTTGTTCCTGGGGTTCATCGCGGCCTTTATGGGAGGCTGGCAGTTATCCCGTGGGTTCCGTGAACCTCAGGCGTTGTTGGCCGTTTTGCTGGTCATTTTTGTCATGGCCTTCCTGGTTTGGGCCACCGCGGGGAAGTCGTTCAACCTGACAGGGATGCTGGCGAGCACGGTGTTGCGGGCCACACCTATTGCCTTTGGCGCGCTTAGTGGTGTATGGTGTGAGCGCACCGCGGTCATCAACATCGCCATTGAAGGTATGATGTTGAGTTCCGCGTTTACCAGCGTGGTGGTGGCCAGCGCGACGGGCAGTCCCTATTGGGGGCTGTTGGCAGCGGTGGTCACGGGCGCGATCCTGGGGTTGGTGCTGGCTGTCCTCGCCATTCGTTTTCGTGTGGACCAGATCATCGCGGGCACGGCTATCAACATCTTCGCCATTGGGTTGACCAGTTTCCTGAGCCATTCCTGGCTTTCTGTACGTCAGGATCTGAACGCGGCGCCCAATTTCAAGCCCATTCCCATCCCCTTGCTGGCGAAGATCCCCGTTATCGGGCCCATGTTCTTCAACGTGAACCTTATCGTGTACATCATGTTCGCGCTGGTCATCCTCACCCACATCATCCTCTTCTACACACGATGGGGGTTGCGGATGCGGGCTGTGGGGGAACACCCTAAAGCCGCGGATACCCTGGGTATTAACGTGTACCTGACCCGGTACATCAGTGTGACCATTGGTGGGATCATCGCTGGCTTAGGAGGCGCGTACTTCACCCTCGGGTCGGTGGGGCGCTTTGACGAGGAGATGACCGCGGGGAAGGGGTTTATCGGCCTGGCCGCGATGATCTTCGGTAAGTGGACGCCCATTGGTGGCTTTATCGCCTCCTTCATTTTTGGTTTGGCCGACGCGCTTCAGGTGAAGATGGCCATCCTGCGGGTGCCCATCCCGTCGGAGTTCCTGCTCATGGCCCCGTACGTGGTAACCATTGTTGTGCTCTCCGGCGTGGTGGGGCGCGCGATTCCGCCGGCCGCGGACGGCCAGCCGTATGTCAAGGAATAACGAGCGCTCTCCGCACGGTGTCCAGGGCGCCGTGCGGAGACGCTTTTCCCCTCGCGACGCATGTCCTCGAACTTCTCGGCCGCACACCTGTTTGCTCCCCACCGTGCCTGGGATTATAATGATACGCGGAGCGTGACAGGAGACTGATCCCATAGGGGTTAAATGGTGAGGAGCACCCTCACGGGATTACCATGAAGAAAGCGAGAAAAGACTATTACCGCGTGCTCCAGGTTTCTAAGGACGCATCGCAGGAGGATATTAAGCGGGCCTACCGTCGTCTGGCGCGTGAATATCACCCGGACATGCGGCCGGGCGATAAGGAAGCCGAGGAGAAACTGAAGGAAATTAACGAGGCTTACGAGGTTTTAGGCAATCCGGAAACGCGTCGGGAATACGACCAGGCCCGGACGCGCGTGCACATTCGGCGCGGCACATCTCGCCCTTCTCGGCAGCGGTGGGAATCCACCTGGGATTTGTTCGATTTCCTGTTCGGGGAACCTGAGCCACCTCCCAAGCGTTCTCCTTCCCGTGAGGATGTACCCAAAGGCCGCACGTACGAAGCCCAGGTCACCTTGGATTTCGAGGAAGCGTATCGGGGTAAGGAAATCACCTTGACTGTGGAAGGACGTCGCGTGCGCGTCTCCATTCCGCCGGGTGTGCGGGATGGTATGACATTGCGCATTCCCGGCGCGGGGGGACGAAGCGTGTTCGGCGGATCGCCCGGGGACTTGCTGGTACGCGTCCACGTGCGCACACACCCCCAGTTTCGCGTGGAGGGGGAGAACATTGTTGTCGACGCGGATGTGGATGTGTTTACCGCGTTGCTGGGGGGAACCATTCGTGTTGTGGCTCCGGACGGTCTGGCCGAACTGAACATCCCGCCAGGGACGCAGCCGAACAGCGTGTTGCGCGTTCCCGGTCGTGGGATGCCTTCTCCCCACGATCCGCGCGTGCGCGGGGACTTGTTGGTGCACGTACACGTTCATTTACCGCAACGGTTGACTTCCGAGGAACAGGAACTCGTGCGGAAGTGGAAGGCGTTGCGCACTAAGGGGGCGTCACGATGATGCGTTTTGATAAGTTCACCGAGCGCGCCCAGGATGTTGCCATGCGCGCTTACGAAATATTGCAGCGCTATCAACACGCGCAGGTGGATACTGAACACCTTTTCCTGGCTATCCTGGAACAGCCGGATGGCGTCGTGCCGCACATGCTGCAGGAATTAGGCGCATCCATCGAAGCGATGCGTCAGCAGTTGGAGGATGTGCTGCGACGCATCCCTCGCGGTCCGATGCCTATTATGCCCGGGGGCGCGATGGGACAGGTGTACATAACCCCGCGCCTGAAGCGGGTCATCGATACCGCGCATGAAGAAGCCAACAAACTTCAGGATGAGTACATCAGCACAGAACACCTCATGCTGGCTATTGCCAGCGAGCGGAACTCTCCGGCCGCGGAGATCCTCCACCGTCAGGGCATTACCAAGGAGCGCCTCTACCAGATGATCGAGAAAATCCGCGGGGGACGACGGGTCACCACCCCGACCGCGGAATCGCAGTTTGGCGCGTTGGAAAAATTCGGCCATGATTTGACCCGTCTGGCCGCGGAAGGGAAGTTGGACCCTGTTATCGGCCGCGAGGTGGAAATCAACCGCCTTATCCAGGTCCTCTGTCGGCGCACAAAGAACAATCCGGTCCTCATCGGCGAGGCGGGTGTGGGCAAGACCGCGATTGTGGAAGGGTTGGCCCAGCGCATTGTGAATCGGGATGTCCCGGACCTGTTGCGGGATAAGCGCATCATCTCCCTGGACCTGGGAGCCATGATCGCGGGGACCCGGTTTCGGGGGGAGTTTGAGGAACGGCTCAAAGCGTTTTTGGAAGAAGTTAAGCAATCTGAGGGCAATGTCATTGTCTTCATCGATGAGGTGCACACGGTGGTGGGGGCTGGAGCAGCCTCCGGCGCTATTGACGCGGCCAACCTCCTCAAGCCCGCGCTGGCTCGCGGGGAAGTGCGGTGTATCGGGGCGACCACGCCTGATGAATATCGCCAATACATTGAGAAGGACAGCGCCCTCGAACGTCGGTTTGCCCCCATTTGGGTGGATGAACCCAGCATCGAAGAGACTGTGGAGATCCTGCGGGGGATACGGGATCGGTATGAGAGTTACCACAAGGTGCGGTTCACCGATGATGCGTTGGAGACTGCGGTGCGCCTGGCCCACCGCTACATCACGGAACGTCGGTTGCCGGACAAGGCCATTGATTTGATTGACGAGGCCGCGGCGCGTCGCCGTGTCGCCATTCACTCCCTGCCTCCCCGGTTGCGCGCGATGGAACGGAAGTTGGAGCAGATCAAGGCCAAGGAAGAGGAGGCCTGGCAATCACGGGATTGGGAGCGCACTGCTCAGTACAAGGTGGAACGCTTGCGCCTGGAAAAACAGTTCGAAATCGAGCGCGCGGCCTGGAGTAAGGAGGCGGGTTTGAACGACGTGATCACCGCCGAAGACATTGCTCACATCGTGGCCAGTTGGACGGGAATCCCCGTGACCACCATGCTGGAATCCGAGAGCGAACGCTTGCTGCGCATGGAGGAGGAACTGGCCAAGCGCGTGGTCGGTCAGGAGGAAGCCATTGCCGCGGTCAGCGATGCCATTCGACGGGCCCGGTCAGGCCTGAAGGATCCCCGTCGTCCCATAGGTTCCTTCCTCTTCCTGGGCACATCGGGCGTGGGAAAGACGGAGTTGGCCCGCGCGCTGGCCGAGTTCTTGTTTGATGATGAGGACGCGTTGTTGCGCATTGACATGAGCGAATACCGGGAGCAACACACCGTCAGCCGCCTGTTCGGTGCTCCACCGGGATATGTGGGGTATGAAGAGGGGGGCCAGTTGACCGAAGCCGTACGGCGTCGCCCCTTCCGTGTGATCCTGTTCGACGAGATCGAGAAAGCGCACCCGGATGTGTGGAACGCGCTCCTGCAGATTCTGGAGGATGGTCGCCTCACCGACGGGCAGGGACGGGTTGTGGACTTCCGCAACACCATCATTATTATGACTTCCAACGTGGGAACGGAGTTCGTGCGTCGGGCTGGCACCTTGGGCTTTACGGCCACATCCGATCAAGTGGAAGATGCTTCCCTGAAGGACGTGATCAGCCGGGAACTGAAACGTACCTTCCGCCCGGAATTCATCAACCGTATTGATGAGATCATCATCTTCCGTTCTCTGAAGCCCGAACACGTGCGCCAGATCGTGGACATCCAGGTAAAACGCCTGGCTGATCGGGTGCGCGAACAGGGATACGCGTTGCGCCTGAGTGACGACGCACGCGAGTGGTTAGCCAAGCGCGGCTACGATCCTGTGTTCGGTGCTCGGCCCATGCGGCGGGCTATCCAGCGGTACTTGGAGAGCCCCCTGTCCAAAGCGATCCTGCGTGGTGAATTTCAGGTAGGTGACACGATTGTGGTAAAGGTGGACCCGGAGGAACAAGGTCTTTGCTTTGAGCGGGAACCGGCTCCCCCTATTGCCGTGGAATTACCCCGTCAAGTGGGGGCCAAGGAGCATCCTGAACCTTAACGTGAGGAGGCTATCTGGGAGCAATGACGCGTGAATACATAGACGGTGCCACTGCGATCGCGCGTGGCGCGATTGATGCGGGGTGTACATTTTTTGCCGGCTACCCTATCACGCCCGCGACGCCCATTCTCCTGCACATGGTGCGGGAATTGCCCAAAGTCGGGGGCATTGCCATTGAGGCAGAGGATGAAATCGCGGCGATCAGCATGTGCATCTCGGCCACGTTCGGGGGGGCACGGGCCATGACCGCGACCTCTGGGCCGGGCATCTCCCTTTACTCGGAAAACATCGGCCTGGCCATAATGACCGAATCTCCGCTGGTAATCGTCGATGTTCAGCGAATGGGACCGGCCACGGGCGGCGCGACAACCGGCTCTCAGGGGGATATCCAATTCCTCCGCTGGGGAACATCGGGTGGATATCCCCTCATTGTGTTGGCGCCCTCTTCTGTGGCGGAGAGTTACACCCTGACCATGCGCGCGTTTGATCTGGCTGAACGGTTCCGTGTGCCGGTTATCTTAGCCACGGATAAGGAGATGGTGGCCAGCATGGCCACAGTGGACATCCGCGAGTACGAACGTGTGCCCGTGCGCGACCGGGTGCTGGCTCCCCCTGCTCCGCCGGGCTACCGGGACCCGCGGTGGCGCCCCGAGGAGACCTTTCTCCCCTGGGACTTTGACCCGGTGGACGCGGTTCCGCCCATGGCTCATTATGGTGGCCCGCACATTTTGCGCGTGACCACCTCCAGCCACGATGAACACGGTTTCCTCACCAAGGATCCTGTGAAGGTGGGGCGGTTAAACGAACACCTGTGGCGCAAGGTGATGGATCATCGGGAGGAGACCGAATTCGGCCGGGTGAACGGTGGAGAGGACGCGGAAACGTTGCTTATCGCGTACGGCACCCCCGCGCGTGCCATGCGCGAGGCCGCGTCGCGCGCGCGGGAACAGGGCGCGAAAGTGCGGGATCTCACCCTGCACACCCTGTGGCCCATCCCGGAATCCCTGATTTTGCGATCTGCGCGAGGGGTACGACGCATTGTGGTGGGCGAATTGAACATTGGTCAATATACCCGAGAAATCGAGCGCCTGGTGTACCGGGAATCTGCTTTACAGGGAACACCTCCCCCGGAGATTTTGGGCATCCATCGCGTGGACGGGGAGCAGATAACTCCGGAGCAATTCATAGACCTCATCCTCTAGGAGGCGACGATGACCACGGCAACTGTAACCGCGGCCCCACAGCAGGCGCCGCGTACCACATATCGCAACGAGCGCAAATACCCCTTCTGCCCAGGATGCGGGCACGGGGTTATCCTCAACAACGTGGACAAGGCCCTGACCAAATTGCAACTGGACCCGCACCAGATTGTTCTGGTCAGTGACATTGGATGTGTGGGATTAAGTGACCAGTACTTTGCCACCAACGCCTTTCACGGACTTCACGGTCGCAGTGTGGCCTACGCCACAGGCATCAAGTTAGCGAACCCCGACCTGAAAGTCATCGTGTTCATCGGCGACGGGGGTACAGGCATTGGTGGTCATCACTTGTTGAACGCGGCGCGTCGCAATGTGGATGTGACCGTGCTGGTGTTCAACAACATGAACTTCGGCATGACGGGCGGAGAGCACTCCGTGACAACCCCTACGGGCGCGCGGACCGCCACCACTCGGAATGGGAACCCGGAACGGCCGCTGGACATCGTGCGCACGGTGGTGGATAACGGCGCCACCTACGCGTGGCGCGGGTCCATTTTTGACAAGGACCTCGCGGACCGCATCGCGGAGGCTATTGAACATCCTGGATTCGCTTTGCTGGACATTTGGGAATTGTGCACTGCTTACTTTGTGCCGAATAATAACTTCAACAAGAAACTGCTGCTGGAAACCCAAAAGAGGCTGGGTCTGGAAACCGGATTAGTCCACAAGGAAATTCGCCCAGAGTTTGCTGCGACCTTGCATCAACTGGCCCAGGAACAACAAGGTCAGCCCACATTGCCTGTTCGGCCCCTGGATCCTATCTTCACGTCGAACCTGAAGGAACCGTATCGGTTGGTGGTGGCCGGTCGTGCAGGAGGAAAAGTACGTTCCAGCGCGCGCACGGTGGCTGCTGCTGGCGTGTTGAGCGGTCTTTGGGCAACTCAGCGGGATGATTACCCGGTGACAGTGATGACCGGTCACAGTGTGAGTCAGGTCATCCTGAGTCCGGAAGAGATCATGTACACCGGTATCTACAAGCCCGACGCCCTGGTCATTGTCGCACAGGAGGGGTTGAGCAAGGTGGGTCACTACCTGGAGCGCATGGGTGAGGAGGATGTGGTGTTCACTGTTCCCGCGTTTGCCCACGTGGAAACGCGGGCGCGTAAGGTGGTCATTGATCCCAAGGGGTTTGGAGTTCGGGTGACGCGGGCGGATGAGACGGCTTTAATGTTGTTCGCGGTGATGCGGGCCCTTCAACTGTATCCCGTGGACGCGCTGGCCGAGGCCATTCGGCGTACTCAGCGGCCGTCCATTGCTGAACACAACCTGAAGTTACTGGACGCGGTTCTGTCGAAAGAAGTGATCTGATGAGCACCTGGCCAATTATCGGTCATCAATGGGCGGTGACGTTGTTATCTCAGGCCGTGACCAACGGTCAGTTGAGCCATGCCTACCTGTTCACCGGCCCTGATGGCGTTGGGAAAACCACGTTGGCCAGGACGTTTGCTCAAGCGTTGTTGTGTGGAGGGTATCCGGCATCGTGTGATGAGTGCGACGCGTGTCGGCGCATTGCCGCGGGGGTCCACCCGGATGTGTGGTTGATCGAGCCTCGAGATGGTCTGTTGCGCGTGGACCAGGTGCGGGATGTCACCCGTGAGGCCAGCCGCCGGCCCATGGAGGCCAGGTATCGGGTGTTTATTCTAACTCACATGGAGCAATCGCATCCTGCGGCGGCCAACGCGTTGCTCAAAACCCTGGAAGAACCTCCATCTCACGTCATCTTAATCCTCACCGCGCCCAGCGAGGACGCGGTGCTGCCCACCCTGGTCTCGCGTTGTCAGGTGTTGCACTTGCGTCCGGTGGCCGAATCGGAGTTGGTAACCGCGTTGCGGGATCGGTGGAGCCTGGAGGAAAGTCGCGCTTTGCTTTTGGCCCGTTTGTCGGGCGGACGGCCCGGATGGGCGTTGCGCGCACATGAGGATGAGCATTTTTGGACATTGCGAGAACGCGCATTAGACTTGGTAACCACATTCGCCCAAGATACGGGGCGGTGGATGCGTTTGCAGGAATCGGAACGGTGGAGTAAGCGGAGCGCGGAAGAGCGCTTGGATCTCCTGTACATCCTGCAAGTTCTGTACCGGGATATGCTGCTGCTGCTGGAGGGACGTTCTGACGCGGTCCGCAATGTGGATTACCGGGACCAATTGTCCGATCTGGCTGAGCGTCTGGGGCGAGAGCGTGTGATGCGCGCGCTACAAGGTTTGATGCAAACGCAGCGTTATCTTCAGACGAACGTCAACGTGCGGTTGGCGCTGGATGTACTGTTCCTCCGGCTGTGAACGTGAATACAGGAGAACCGTTGCGAGTGATGCAGATCGACACTTCAAGGTGAGGGGATAAGGACAACAATGGCACGGGTGGTTGGTGTGAGTTTTCAGCGTGCTGGGAAGATATACTATTTCGACCCCGCCGGATTTGAGTTGGCAGCGGGGGATTACGTGATTGTGGAGACGGCCCGAGGGCGGGAGTTGGGTGAGGTTGTCAAACCGGAATTTGAAGTGCCCGATGAGGAATTGCCCGACGAACTTAAGCCCATCTTACGCCGGGCCACCGCGTGGGATTTGGTCTCTCAAGATCAGTGGGCTCACAAAGAGCAGGAGGCCATGCAGATTTGTCAGGAGAAGGTGAAGGAGCATGGCCTGAAGATGAAACTGGTGAAGTGCGAGTACAACTTTGATGGTGGGCGCCTGGTCGTTTATTTCACCGCGGAAAAACGGGTGGACTTCCGGGCCCTGGTCAAAGATCTGGCCCGCACGTTCCACACGCGCATTGAAATGCGGCAAATCGGCGACCGCGATGAAGCGAAAATGCTTTCCGGCTATGGTCGCTGTGGCCGAGAACTGTGTTGCGCGAGTTGGTTGCGTGAGTTCTCTCCCATTTCCATAAAGATGGCCAAGACCCAGAATCTACCCCTGAACCCCTCAGAGATCACCGGGGTGTGTGGGAAACTGTTGTGTTGCCTTTCGTATGAGTTGATGACGTATGAGGAGGCAAATCGCACATTACCTCGAGTGGGGAGTACAGTGGTCACTATCTACGGGCGGGCGCGGGTGTTGCGCGTGAACGCGTTGCGCGAGACGGTCCAGGTGCGGTTGATTCGTGAGGACGGCGAGGAGGGGGATATTGTCGAACTGGGCAAGGACGCGTTGTACACACGCCGCGACGGAGGGACCCTGGATGTGTCCTCCCTTTCCTGTCCAGGGTGCCCGTTGAGCAGGATGAACGTGAACGAATGAAACGGATTACGGAGACTTCTGCTCTAGCGGTTCAGCCACAATGTGGAAGCGGACCGCTGTTCGTTCTTGGCCGTTTATCTCCACCTCCGTGAACGTGGGTTTACAAGTGATGTCGAGGCCGTCTTCTTCCAGGTAGCCGCGAGCAATGGCAATGGCTTTGACGGCCTGGTTGACTGCGCTGGCCCCGATGGCCTGGACAACTGCTTGACCTACATCACGGATCACACCGGCAATCGCACCTGCGACCGCGGTTGAGCGGGATTTGGAAGAGACCTTAATGACGTTAACGCCATTGGATGAGTGCGCGGTGTACGTAATTTTGGTAAGATTATCCGTGGACGTATTTTCGCTCATAGCCGACGAGCCTCCCGCATGGAAATGTGAATCAAGTACTTACACCACAACCCCGCCCAAAGAATTTCCCCCACTGCGTAACTTATCTGCATATAATGACGTCCTCACGTATGAGGAGTTACGCTCAAATGGCGGAATACTGTAAAAGTTAACATTTTCGAGTCCAAACTGTACCGGCAACTATGGCCACTCCTTTCTCGGCAGCGCGTAGAAGTGGCGATCTTTGTGTCAAGGAGTAAACCATGAATCGAACATCCCAATATCGCCGATGGCTTCGCGGTCTTGTCCCATTGCCACTGATTCTCGCGTTGGCCCTTACAGCCGTTTGGACATCTCACCTGCTGGCCGGGCCGTTTCGCGACCTTCCCGCGTCCACATCCCAGGATAACATCCCCCCATCCCCACTCTGTTATCAACTCTTGGCTGACCCTTCCTTTGAGGAACAAAACGACCAGGTGTGGGAACGTCCGCGTACCCCGTATCGTGCCCGTTATGTCCAGGCCCCCGTCTACGATGGGGACTGGGCACTACAGACAGGAATCCCCACGGACGGACCCAACGTGTACTCCCACTCCACTGCTCAGCAGCGTTTCACAATTCCCACGAACGCGGTGAGTGCTCAACTGAAATTTTACTTATATATGACATCTGGGGAACTCTCGAACCCGCGCTTGCCTAATAATTTGCCTGACGAATTAGATCCCCGGACCGATGCCCTGGCCAGCGATGCACAATATGTCCTCCTGCTCAACCAATACCAGCAAATCCTGCGACGATTAATGTTCGTGTACGGCAAGAACGATCCTGAGTGGCGGGAATACACGTATGACCTGAGCACGTATCAAGGACGAACCCTTTACATTCACTTTGGCACGTTCAACGATGGCTCTGACGGGACGACCGCCATGTACGTGGATCTGGTGACGTTAACCGTGTGCGTGCCGACAGCCTCCCAAATCCACGTGCCTTTTACCGCGTACCGCTACAACCCGAGCGAGCATCCCGTCACGCCAACACCTACCCCTACGCCCACCGACACACCGACGCCGACACCTTCCCCCACGCCGACACCGACGCCCACCCCCACGCCGACGCCAACACC
>Ga0256914_1001173_pt1 | contig 24690 bp, 22 predicted proteins | sample HulkmetaG_FD_191571 | JGI IMG/M metagenome (GOLD analysis project Ga0256914, IMG submission 191571) | Hydrothermal chimney microbial communities from Main Endeavour vent field at the Juan de Fuca Ridge, Pacific Ocean - Hulk | ecosystem: Environmental > Aquatic > Marine > Hydrothermal vents ... | reverse complement strand
GCGCACCCGCTCGGCGGTGGCGAAGACCTCGGGCAGGTCGGGATCGTAGACCACCTGGATGATGCCGGTGCGGTCCCTGAGGTCGATGAAGATGACCCCCCCATGGTCGCGGCGGCGGTTCACCCAGCCGCACAGTTCAACCGTCTCGTCGATTTCCGCAACGCCGGGCTCGGCGCAGTAGTGAGTACGCATGGATACCTACCAGATCTTCTTCGATTTCGATGAAAACATGGGCGCCCGGAGCTTTTTCAGGCCCTTCCTGGGTCGTCCCGAAGGGCAAAAACACAGGGCGCCGACCCGCCAATAACGGCAAAGCCCCGGCGACACCGGGGCCATGCAGTCACGATTCTTCCGTGGGCTCAGGCGCAGCCGCAAACACCGCCGGCGCAGCCGCCGGTCTTGGATTCGGATGATGAAGACTTGCCCTCGCCCGAGTCGTGAATGTTCTTTTTGTTGCCCGTTTTGAAGTCGGTCTCGTACCAGCCGCCGCCCTTGAGGCGGAAGCCGGCCGCCGAGACCAGTTTCACCAGTTCGGGCTTGCCGCACTCGGGGCACTCCTCGAGCGGTGCGTCACCCATCTTCTGGAGCGCTTCCAGCTCGTGGCCACAAGCGTTGCAACGGTATTCGTAAAAAGGCATCTCACAACCTCCTTCAGGAGAGTGAAAACTTCAAAATTTTAACATGGATACCCGGCCCGGGAAATTCAATGGGGGCCGGGATCACTCCTTGGCGAAGAAGGCAGCGGCATCGGCGTCTTTTACGTCCGCTTCACGCAACCGTTCCACCGCTTTGCGCAGTTCGGTGAGCTCCTGTTCGGCCATGCCGGAGTGAAGGTAACGCTGGACTTTCCGGTAGAGATCCTCCAGAAGTCGGTTGCGGGCGTGAAGATAGAGCAGCGCATGGGCCATGTGGTATTTGTCCTTGCCCCGGTCGCGCATGGCCTGTGCCAAGCGGACGATCTTGTCCATGATTTCGGGATCGAGTCTGGGGGTGGACATGGTCGGGTTCCGGTGTCGGCTTGAAAATGCAGGAGTAGAATATAACCCATCCTGCCGACCAGTCCCTCGTCATGCCCCTGCCGCCCGACCCCACCGTGCTCGTCACAGGCTGCTCCAGCGGCATCGGCCATCACGTCGCCCACGCCCTGGCCCGCCGTGGTTATCGAGTGTTCGCCACCGCTCGGCGTGCCCACGATGTGGCGCGGCTCAAAGCGGAAGGTCTGGAAGAAGCGTTGCAGCTCGACCTGGACGATTCCGAGAGCATTCGAAATGCGGTGGATCGAGTGATGGAGAGAACCGGCGGCATTTTGTACGCGTTGTTCAACAACGGCGCGTACGGTCAGCCGGGTGCGGTGGAGGACCTGCGGCGGGACGTGCTGCGCGCTCAATTGGAAACCAATCTGTTGGGCACGCACGAGTTGACTTGCCTGGTGTTGCCGGCCATGCGCCGTCAGGGATTTGGTCGTATCGTGCAGAACAGTTCCGTGTTGGGATTCGCCGCCATGCCCTATCGAGGCGCCTACAATTGCTCCAAGTTCGCCCTGGAGGGGCTCACCGACACGCTTCGGCTGGAGCTTGCCGGCACCGGAATCCATGTGGTCCTCATCGAGCCGGGCCCCATCCGCAGCAGATTCCGGGAGAACGCATGGCGCAAATTCGAGGAAAACATCGACATGGCCCACAGCGCCCACCGACCCCAGTACCAGAAGCTCATCGACCGGTTGCGTAAGGAGGGCGACGCCGCGCCTTTCACCCTGGGGCCTGAAGCGGTGTTCGATGCGCTGATCCACGCCCTCGAGAGTCCCCGTCCGCGAATCCGCTATCGAGTCACCTTTCCCACCCGGTTGTTCGCCGGGCTCAAGCGGGTGTTGCCCGATCGGATGCTGGATGTGGTGTTGCGCAAGGCGTCCGGTGGAGGGGGGCGCTGATGCTCAGTGACGAGGAGGCGAGGTTTCTTCCGGGTCGGTCAGCCATTCGCCCAGGTCGATGAGGCGGCAGCGTCGGCTGCAGAAAGGGCGCCAGCGGGATTCGGAAGTCCAGGGCACCGGCTTGCCGCAGGTGGGGCAGCGCACCACCATGGGCGGTTTGCGGGTGACTTTCGGGTCAGAGCACACAGGCCTTGAAGGCAAAAGAGAGGTCACGGTGGCAGCTCTCGCCGGGATGGTCCAGATCCGCTTTCAGAAAGCGGATGCAGATGCGGTGCTTGCTGCCGCTGATTTCAGGATAGACCCCGAGGGCGGGGTCCAGTTTCACCTGGATCATCTCCACCGGTTTTTGCGGATCCAGGCTCTTCTGATAGAGACCGTCCCGCGCCAACTGCTGGCGAAAGAGGCTGGCGTGGCGCAACAAACCCAATAGCAACTCCACCGCCTCTTCCACCAGGACCAACTCACCGCGCCACAGGTGCAGTTGCGCTGCGCGCTCTTCGGCTGGACGGTGCAGCCAGTGGTGGAACAGGGGTAGATCGAATTCGAAGCTGCCGCCGGGAATGGCAAGCCGCTGTGCCACCCCGTTGAGGAAGTCGTCTTTGCGAAGCCGTTGGCCGAGCTGACCTGTGAGCGCGTGTAGCCGATCTCCGATGCGGGCCAGATCCTCCAACACCCGCTGCAGCCGCGCCTGGTCCACATCGGGATTGAGCGCCACCTGCTGCAAGGTGGTGGCGTGCTGATCGAGCTGCTTGATGAGTTCGGTCTTGATGTCGGCGCGGGTGAGAATGGCGAGGATGTCCACCAGTGCCTGCACCGCGGCGCGGGTCTGCCAGGGGTCTTCCGCCTTTTGGTGCCGGTCGAGCTGGCGAAACAGGCGCGACAACCGCAAGAGGGTGCGCGTCCTTTCGTTCAACGGGTGTTCGAAAAGCACCGGAGCAGGCAAAGAGGCAGGCCGATCAAGGGAAAGCAGGCTATTTTCCACTGTCGCACAGGGGAGTTCAATGCGCTTGTTCGGCCAGCGCCAGGTAGCGCTGGTGCAGCCGGTCCACGGCGTCTCGCAACGCCTTGCGCGAACCGGTGTTGACGATGAGATCGTCCGCCAGGGCCCTGCGTTCCGCCCGGCCGGCCTGGGCCGCCATCATGCGGCGGGCTTCGTCGGCGGAGATCCGATCACGTTGGCACAAGCGGCGGAGCTGTTCCGCCTCCGGCAGGTCGATCACCAGGACCCGATCGACCAGCCGATCCCAACCCTTTTCTGCAAGGAGCGGAACCACCAACACCACATAAGGAGTGCGCGCCGCTGCGGCCCGCCTTTCGAGTTCGTGTTCTATGGCGGGGTGGAGCAGGGCCTCCAGCCGCTTTCGCGCGTCGTCGTCGCTGAATACCAGATGGCGCAATCGGCGACGATCGAGCCGGCCGCTGTCGTCCACCACCACTTCACCAAAGGTCTGGCGCACCTGGGACAGCAAGGGGGCTCCGGGTTCGACCAGCTCCCGCGCGATCCGATCGGCGTCGATCACCTCCACCCCCAGCTCGGCGAAACGTTCGGCAGCGGTGCTCTTGCCGCTGGCGATGCCGCCGGTCAGTCCGACTCGCAAAGGCATCAAAAGCCGACGAAGCGCAGGTAGTTGCGCTGGATCTCCTCGCCCCAGAGCAGGGCCACCCAGCCTGCAGCGGCCAGATAGGGGCCGAAAGGGATGGGTTTGTTTCGCTCTCGGCCGAGGAAAAAGATCATGGCCAGGCCGGTCACCGCCCCCACCGCGGCCGAGAACAACAGAATTTGTGGCAGATATTGCCACCCCAGCCAGGCGCCGAACAGGGCGAAGAGTTTGAAATCGCCATAGCCCATGCCCTCCTTTCCGGTGAGCAATAGGAACAGATGATAAAGAAACCAAAGAAAGAGATAGCCCGCCACGGCGCCCCAGACGGCGGAGTGGATGTCGGTGAACAGGCCGTCGAGGTTGAGCACGAGCCCCAGCCAGATGAGCGGCAGGATGAGGACGTCCGGTAACAGCTGGATGCGCAGATCGATGACGCTCAACGCCACCAACGCCCAGGTGAGCAGCAAGGCGGCGGCCGCTTCCAGGGTGACGCCGAAATGCCAGACCACCACCGAGGAGAGAAGGGCGGTGGCCAGTTCCACCAAAGGATATTGCACCGAAATGGCCCCTTCACAGGCGGCGCAGCGCCCTCTTTGGCGCAGCCAGCTCACCAAGGGAATGTTCTCCAGAGCGCGGATCCGGTGACCGCAATGGGGGCAGGTGGAGGGGGGAGTGATCAGAAATTTCAATCCGAACCAGGTGTTGGGCTCCCGAACCTCGGCTTCTCCGGCCTGTTCCCGGCAAGCGGCTTCCAGCTCCGCTTCCATGTGCCGGGGGAGGCGGTGGATGACCACGTTGAGGAAGCTGCCCACCACCAATCCGAGAACGAAAGCAGCGGGCAGAAACAGGGCCGGCTCGGCGAGAAGTGCCGGCATCAAACCACGGCGCCCAGCTTGAAGATGGGAAGATACATGGCGATGACCAAGCCGCCGACCAGGACCCCGAGGATGGCCATGATGAGGGGCTCGAGGAGGCTGCTCAGCGAATCCACCGCGTTGTCCACCTCTTCCTCATAGAAATCGGCCACTTTGGCCAGCATGTCGTCCAGTGCGCCCGACTCCTCGCCGATGGCCACCATCTGTTTCACCATGTGGGGAAAGATCTCGTGTTGTTCCATGGCCAGGCGGAGAGATTGGCCCGTGGCGATGTCGTCGCGCATCTGGCGCACGGCGTTGCCGTAGACCACGCTGCCGGTGGCGCCGGCCACCGAATCGAGCGCCTCCACCATGGGCACCCCGGCGGCGAACATGGTGGAGGTGGTGCGCGCGAAGCGGGCCAGGGCCGATTTGTTGAGGATGGGGCCGATGATGGGCATTTTCAGCAGCATGCGGTCCACCCCTTCACGGAACTTCTGCGACCTTTTCCAAAGGTTGGAGAAGACCACCACCAGGGCGGCGATGCCCAGCAAAATGGCCCACCAGTAATTCCGTACGAAACGGGAGAGCTCGATGACCATCTGGGTGAAGGCGGGCAGCTCGGCGCCAAAGCCCTGGAACAGCTCTTCGAACGTAGGCACCACGAAGATGAGCAGAATGGCGGAGACGATGATGCCCACGATGATCACCGCCGTGGGGTAGAAGAGGGCCTTCTTGATCTTTTTCTTGATGGATTCGGTCTTTTCTTTGTAAGTGGCGATACGGTCGAGCAGGGTTTCGAGCACGCCGGCGTGTTCGCCCGCTTCCACCAGATTGCAGAACAGGTCGTCGAAATAGAGGGGATGTTTGCGCAGGGCGTTGGTCAGTGAGGTGCCCCCCTCGATGTCCGCCTTTATGGTGAGGATCATCTCCTGCATGGCCGGGTTGGCATGCCCTTTGCCCACGATATCCAGGGCCTGTACCAGCGGCACGCCCGCCTTCATCATGGTGGCGAGCTGCCGGGAAAAAACGGCGATGTCGCCCGGAGTGATCTTGGGTTTTCCCAAAGAGAAGCTGATCTGCTTTTGCACCTTGATGGGGGTCACCCCCTGGCGGCGCAGGTCGGCTCGTACCAAGGCGTCGTTGGCGGCCCGCATCTTGCCCTTGACCTTCTTGCCGCGCCGGTCGGTCCCGGTCCATACGAACTCGTAGGTCTTTTCCGGTTTTTTCTTTACTGCCGCTGCCTTGGTCGCCATGGGTCTATTAGTCCTTGGTGATCCGGTTGATCTCTTCCAGGCTGGTGATGCCGGCTTTCACCTTCTTCAGCCCGGCGGTGCGCAGGTCGTAATAGTAGCCCTCTTTGATGGCCAGTTCTTTGAGCTGTATGGCATTTCCTTCCTCCATGATGAGCTGGCCGATGGCCTCGGTCACCGGCAGGATCTCGAATACGCCCACCCGGCCTTTATAGCCGTTGGTGCATTTGTCGCAACCCACGGCCTTGTAGATGGTGAGCCCTTCGGCGATCTCCTCCTCGCTGAAGCCCTCTTCGAGCAATGCGGTGCGGGGCAGCTCCTCAGGGGTCTTGCAATACTCGCATAGACGCCGGGCCAGCCGCTGGGCCATGATGAGGTTGACCGACGAGGCGATGTTGTAGGGTGGAATGCCCATGTTGGCCAGGCGGGTCAGCGTCTGGGGCGCGTCGTTGGTGTGCAGGGTGGAGAGCACCAAGTGGCCGGTCTGGGCCGCCTTCACCGCGATTTCGCCCGTTTCGAGGTCGCGGATCTCGCCCACCATGATGATGTCCGGGTCCTGGCGCAGGAAAGCGCGCAGCGCTTCGGCGAAATCGAGCCCGGTGGCGGTGTTGATGTTCACCTGGTTGATCCCTTCCACCTGGATCTCCACCGGGTCCTCCGCGGTGGAGATGTTGACCTCGGGCCGGTTCAGGATGTTCAACGCCGTATAGAGGGAGACCGTCTTGCCGCTTCCGGTGGGGCCGGTGACCAAGATCATGCCGTAAGGCTTGTGGATGGCCTTGAGGAACAGCTCCTTTTGGTCCTCTTCGAAGCCCAGCGCGTCGATGCCCACCTGGGCGGCGCTGGAGTCGAGGATCCGCAACACCACCTTTTCCCCATAGACAGTGGGGCAGGTGTTGACTCGGAAATCGATGGCCTGATTCTTGGAGATCTTCAGCTTGATGCGGCCATCCTGGGGCACCCGCCGCTCGGCGATGTTGAGCCTGGCCATCACCTTGAGACGGGAAGAGATGCGGTGGGCGATGTTCACCGGAGGCGACGCTTTCTCATACAACATGCCGTCCTGACGGAACCGGATGCGGTACCTTTTCTCATAGGGCTCGAAATGGATGTCGGAAGCCCCTACGTTGATGGCGTCGAGGAGGATTTTGTTGACGTAGCGCACCACCGGCGCTTCGTCCACGTCCAAGTTGTCTCCTTCGTCGGCGCCGGCCTCTTCGTCCCCCAGGTCGAACTCGATGTTCTCCAGGTTCTCTTCCAGCAGGTTGCCGAGCGTCTGTTCCTGGCGCTGTTGTACCTCGCCCAGGACCCGCCCCAGCTTGTCTTCCTCCACCAGGACCAGCTCGATGGAAAGGCCGGTGTGGAACTGGAACTCCTTCAATCCTTCCTGGTTCGTCGGATCCGACGTGGCCAGAAAAAGTCGTACGCCCCGCTTGTGGATCGGCAGCAGGCGGTGGCGGACGATCAGCTCTTGGTTCACCACGTCCAGAGGGAAGTTGTCTGGATTGACTGCATCCAGGTCCAACAGGGGCAGGCCGAACTCCTGGTGGGCCAAGGTGGCCAGAGTCTTGGAATCCAACTTGCCCTGCCCGATGAGATAAGAATGGAGCGGCTGCCCCGACTGGTCAGCCGCCTTGGCGGCCTCCTTGGCGAAATCGTTGGTGAGCAGCCCTGCTTGTACGAGAAAGCGGGCCAGCCCCTTGAGTTCAGTGGCTTGCATAGGAAAGTGTCAAGTCATGTCCATGGTCGTGTCTCTTGAACACACCTGACCGTCGGCAATGCGGCCATCGTCCGCCCTCATTGTGTTCACAAATGGACAGGAAATCCATTGGGTGACGCCATTGTGGCGTGGTGAGCCAAGCAAAAAATGCGCACCGTTACCCAAAATGGGCTTTTTGCGTCAGTGAGGTGACGGTTTTGGTCAGCCGCGATGTGAATCGGGCGGAAGAAGTCGAGCCATGAGGGATCGAGGGCGGACATTGGCGCTTTGTGACCCACTTCTCACGCGAGGCGTAACCCATTGCCATAGCGAGCAGGCGGACGTCGCCCCACTTCCTCGAACTTGCTGCGAGTAAGGCGAGAACGGGTTTTCGGAAGAAGTTGGCACGTTGTGTGCAAGACTCAAAGCGGGAGCAGACCACCCGCTTTATCCAGTTACCAAACTCAAGGAGAGCAAGCATGAAACAACAGTCTGGTTTTACACTCATCGAACTGATGATCGTCGTGGCCATCATCGGCATTCTGGCGGCCATCGCGATTCCGGCGTATCAGGATTACACGGCTCGAGCGCAAGCGGCAGAAGCGACCACTTTGCTCGGGGGGCTCAAAGCGCCAATTGTCGAGTATTATAATAGCGAAGGATCGGTTCCAGGTGTAGGCGTTTTGGGTAATGTGACCACATCTGGTGAATATGTTGCTAGTATTTCCGCCAGTAGTAATGTTTATACGGCTCAGTTCAAAAGCAGTGGCGTCAGCTCAAAATTGGCTGGAAAAACCATTTCTATGACTTTCAATACGACTAATGGGACCTTCTCATTCTCTTGTGCTTCTTTGGACTCTGCCATACAGCCCAAAATCTGCAACTAAATCCTTTTTGGAATGAAATTCAAAATTTCAGGGCGCCACGCTGTTGGCGCCTTTTTTCTTTTATTATTAGCATTGGTTCCTTCCTTTTTATTGTATCAGCCGGGGTTGTCTGGTGGGTTTCATTTGGATGACGTTCCTAATCTTCAGGTTTTGGAGTCCAATGACGTTGGATTGCTTGCTTTTTTGGCCAATACTCCAGTTGGGGGATTGGGTAGGCCCTTTTCTTATCTTAGTTTTTACTTGCAGAAAGCTAGTTATCCGGATGATCCCGCGGCTTTCCTGAAAGTTAATCTTGCCATTCATTTATTGAATACTGCATTGTTGTATTGGTTGGTTTTGGGTCTGGCGAAGGCGAGATCTGTAGCCAATCCAGCATTGCTTGGTTTTATGGTGGCTGTGTTATGGTCAGTCCTGCCAATTCATGTGAGTACCGTACTCTATGTGGTGCAACGCATGACTTTGTTATCGGCTAGCTTCGTATTGTTGGCTTGCGCGGGTTACGCCCATGAGCGGTTGAGGCAAAAGAATAAGAATGTCGATTGGCGATATATTCTCAGACTGAGTGGATGGGTGTTTCTGGGATATTTTGGTGTACTCGCAAAAGAAAACGCAATCCTTATGGGGCTTGCGTTAGGTTTGATAGAGGTGTTTTTTCTAGCGCCTGGAGGGTTGACTGCTTTGCCTCGTTGGTGGCGTTGGTTGGCTTTTTATGCACCTCCTCTGGCCGTCATGTTTTATCTGATATTTGTTCGTCCCGTAACGGCCGGGTATGTTATACGAGATTTTACGCTTTACGAGCGTTTGTGGACCGAGGCGAGAGTGTTGTGGGATTATTTGAAAGTGATATTGATCCCAGATTTCAATGATCTGATGCTTTATCACGATAACTATCCGGTTTCGCGCGCTGTTTCTTGGAAAGAGATTGTGGCTTCGATAGGGCTTCTCGTTGGAGTTTCTCTTTCGTGGTTGTTTCGCCATGGACGTTATGCGTCTTTGGCGTTTGGGTTTTTGTGGTTTTTTGCGCTTCATTTGCTTGAATCAACATTCCTTCCATTGGAAATATATTTTGAGCATAGAAATTATTTGCCTTCGGTAGGGTTGGTGGTTGGGTTGGGATTCTTTTTTTGGAGAATAATGAATGAATTGTCGAGTCGAGTGAGCAAAAATGTACTGAGGTTTTTGGTTGTTGTTGTTTTTCTGTGGATGGGAACGATTACCGTCGTGGAAAGCAGAAGCTGGGGAGATCCTAATCGGTTTTTTTCTGATATTTGGTATAAAAATCCAAACTCGCCGCGTGTTGTCTCAGAATTAGTGGGGAGGCTTGTAGATCAGGGGAGAATACTGCAAGCCTATCGTCTGCTAAATGAATGGTCTATAAAAAACCCTGAGTATGATGCGCTATCAACCGATGTTCAAAGGCTATATTTGTCTTGTTTGGATGCTAGTGTTCCGTTTGGCTTAAATGCATCAGTGTTGCGCCGCTTTGAAACGGGCAAGTATGCAAATATTATGAGTATACTTCAGGAGGTTCTTTTTTTAAAAGCGAACGGGAAGTGTGCGCACATTTCATGGGATGATTTTCATGGGATGATAGAAGCGTTGCTTAATAATCCAAGGTATAACATTGATCGAAGAAGTGTTCTTTATTTGAATAAGTTCAATGCCTTGGCGTATCTTTCTGAAAATAGGAACAACGAGGCATTTCGTGCATCAATTAGGGGGATTCGTCTGGAGGAGGTGGAGTTTGATTACCTGTTGATGGTGGCGGCAATTGCATATCAAGCAGAAGGAGAAGGCGACTTGTATGAAGCCATAATGCGGTTGGTTGAAAAACGAAAACCCCCTCTAATCTTCTTGGGGGAAAGTCAAAAAGATCTGCTCAACCGTTTGGAAAAGGGGCTGCAACACTATAGAAGTGGACGCTCGGGTCTTGGTCCGAAACAAGAAGGCTGATCAACGGATTCTTCAGGACAGGCGGATGATAACCGACTGCATCACGGTTCATCGTTCCAGTCGAGCAAACCTTGATTGAAGCGCTCATGATCGATTCTCTGAAGAAGCTCTTCTCTATGCTCGATCCCCAAGGGCGTTGACGCTTCGTCCTGCTGGTCCTGCTCATGCTGTTCGATGCGCTGCTGGAGATACTCAGCCTGCACTTGGTACCTGCCTATGTAGGGGTGGTCGCTTACCCCGACAAACTTCGGGCTCTACTGCCGAACAACTGGCAGTTGGGGTCGCACGATAAGGTTGTATTATGGGCTTCTGTAGCAATCGCTCTCTTCTTCGCTATCAAATTGCTGATCAATACCCGCATCGGGCTGGCCAGGATCCACTTTGCGCAGCAGACCGCAGTGAACTTGAGCACTCGGCTGCTGGATGCCTACCTGCACGCACCCTACGAATACCACCTGCAACACAACAGCGCGGAACTGCAACGAAATTTGAACAACGGCTGCATTCAGCTCGCCGAGCAGGTACTAGTGCCGCTGGGTGATTTCCTCAGCCAAGGCGTTATCATTCTCGCTGTACTGAGCGTGTTCTTGGTCTATATTCCGGTCGATGCTCTGGCGGTGCTGGTCGGCGTACTTGCGGTGGCCGGCTACATCGTACTTTTGCAGCAGCATGGATTGCAGCAGGAAGGAAGGGAGATGCAGCAGCTACATTAGATCTTGTGACACAATATAAAATCGGTCAGATTCTGTCGACGATATATGAAAAGAGATGCGCGAACTTTCCACAGTCCATAGCGCTCCATTGGATAGATTTCGGGCTATCTGGAGCAGGAAAGGATAATATTGGGTGGAGAAAAATGTTACTCGGTTATCGTGGAAAACTTCATTCCCAGGCTGGAAAATATGAGGCCGCATTGAAGGATTTTTCTGCTGCTTACGATCAGACCTTGGAGTATGGAAACCTGTTGGGTATGGCGGCCACTCTTGCCCGGCACGGAGGACTGAAGCAGGCATTGGAGCTGCTGAAGAGTTACCCCCCTGATCATGGCTGTTTGTGGGAAGAAAGTGGCAATAACAAAGAATTGTGGTTGCGATGCAGCGACTATTATGTTTATGAATATGATGTTTTGCGTACCAGTATTTTGAAGGAAATGCATAAGGGAACCCCTGATGGGCTGTTGAAAAGCCGTAAGATTTCCACAAGATGACCCAAAATGCCGATGCATGAGTTGGATTGACGATGGGAGGTCCAGACGCTCGGGGCAATGGACCCCGCCGATTGGACAGTAACTGGCCCGAGATAAGTGTTTTCTTCCATGATGATCTATCTGCTTGAGAAAAAAGCGATGAGAGGAAAACGACGTGCCCATTCACCGGAATCCGAGGACGCCTCCATAAAATTGCTGATCCGGGGTACCAATGCATCCTGCGGGAGCCGTCCCGAGAGAGTCAAGCAACCGGGCTTCGTTGACCAAGAAAACCGACTCTTCGAGCTGGAAACGTCGGGCGATCCCCTGGTGCGACTGGACCAGATCGTGGGCTGGGATGCCTTCAAGGCCCTGCTGAAGAAAATTGACAACAAGACTCGCAAAAGTGAGGTAGGTCGCAAGTCTTGGAGTTCGGTACGGATGTTCGAGATTCGGGCGCTGCAAACGCTGTACAATCTATTGAACGACCAGACTAGGTTTCCGATGCGGGATGGCCTGTCGTTGCAGTGGTTTCTGGGGCTTGCGCCGGAAGATCGCGTACCCGATGCCAAGACCTTCTGGCTGTTCCGGTAACAACTGGCTCGTCATGGACTGATGAAAAAGCTACTCGATGCCTTCGATGGGCAACTGGGGTTGGTCGGTTCCCTGCCCCGGGCAACTAGATCACCGACGCCAGTCTGGTGAACGTGTCTAGAAACCGTAACGAGAGAAACGAGAACGAGCAGATCAGGCAGGGCTAGGTGCCTGATGAGTGGGAAGAGCAGCTGAATAAGAAGGAGCACCAATCCAACCGTGCCTGTTCTTGAGTGCGTGCCCGGGTAGTACAGGTATCTTGCCGCAAATATCTGTCTATCGGTGAAGGGGACAGGTATGGGTCAAGGGCAAAGCAAAGGCCGCTGGAATGGTTGGATATCTGGTCAAGGATTCGTCTGCCCGAATGGTGGGGTGGGGACCGTCTCCCCAACAGGGGCGGCAAGTACGGGGAAAGGTGATTGCCCTGGTCAATATCTTTGGTCATGTGCTGATCGGTCTACACGCAATGAGGGCTGTTTTTTTCCTGGTTGGTGTAATAGCAGTATTTTGAAGTGATGAAATGCCCCATAGAGTAGCTGCAGGGCGCTTCTAACAAGTTCATCCGTAAATTCTTGGAGAGCTTGAGTTTTGAGGCTGTGCTCTTTGGCCAGATTCATGAAGAGAGCCTGTAAGCACGCTTACACCAGGGGCTAGCGAGGTGGAATCGAGGAGATACGCTCTCGTGGATCTTGCGAATGATAGCCGAATACATCACGGTTCATCGTTCCAGTCGCGCAAATCTTGATTGAAGCGCTCATGATCGATTCTCTGAAGAAGCTCTTCTCTATGCTCGATCCCCAAGGGCGTCGACGCTTCGTCCTGCTGGTCCTGCTCATGCTGTTCGATGCGCTGCTGGAGATCCTGAGCTTGCATCTGGTTCCCGCCTATGTGGGACTGGTCGCCTACCCCGACCGGATTCAGGCACTGCTGCCCGCAGGCTGGACATTGGGCCCCCACCAGCAGACCGTCCTCTGGGCGTCGGTGGCAATCGCCGTCTTCTTCGCCATCAAGCTGGCGATAAACACCCGGATCGCCGTCTCTCGAATCCGTTTCTCCCAGGAGACCGCACTGCAACTGAGCACCCGCCTGTTGAACACCTACCTGCACGCCCCCCATGAATATCACCTAGAGCACAACAGCGCGGAACTGCAACGTAACCTGAACAACGACAGCATACAGCTCGCCGAACAGGTACTGCTGCCACTGACCGACCTGCTTGCCCAAGGTGTCATCATCGTCGCGGTACTCGGTGTATTCGTGGCCTATATCCCCATCGGCGGGCTTGCCGTGTTGATCGGCGTACTCACCATCGCCGGCCAGATCATCCTTGCCCAGCAGCACCGCCTGCAGCAGGATGGCAGAGAAATCCAGCGGTTGCGGGGACGCCTCATCAAGAGCACCAGCGAGGCCCTGGCATGCACCAAGGAGATCGGCCTGCTGGGACGGCAAGGTTATTTCGTCGAGCGCTTTCGCGAACTGTTCGACCGCGCCCTGCGCCGCCAGCGGCACATCCAGATCATGGGCGGCAAACTGATTCCGGGCGGCGTGGAGCTGGCCACCATAGTGGCGCTCGCCGGCATGATCACCCTGCTCTTCCATCAGGGCCTCGAGTCACAACAGGTACTAGAGCTGGTGACGGTCGCCGCCGTTGGTTTGGCTCGCCTCAAGGGCTCGCTGTCGGGCTTCATGGGCGCCTTCAGCCTGTTGCATCACAAGAGAGCCACCCTCGACACCATCCACGCCGATCTGGATGAACTGGAGCCGTCACTCTTCCTCACGGATTCGAAGGCGCCGCCAGCGACATTCCAGCGCGAACTCAGGCTGAAAGACGTCCACTACCACTACCCCGGAAGCGAGCACGAAGTTCTGAAAGGGGTGGATCTCACCGTAGGAAAAGGCACGGCGATCGGCTTCGTGGGTAAGACCGGCGCGGGCAAGTCGACCCTGATCGACATCATCATGGGCCTCCTGCGCCCCACTGCCGGAGAGGTACTTCTCGATGGACAGCCGTTGACCAGGCAGCTCGAGGCCTGGCAACGCCAGATCGGATACGTGCCCCAGCTGCTCTCGCTGGTCGACGGGACCATTCGCGAAAACGTCGCACTGGGCATACCGCAGGAACTGATCGACGAGCCCGCCTTGCAACGTGCCATCGACCAGGCCCAGCTGAGAGAACTGGTGAACCAGCTTCCACAGGGATTGGATACAGTGATCGGCGAACGTGGCGTCCGCTTGTCCGGCGGGCAACGCCAGCGAGTCGCCATCGCCCGCGCCCTGTATCACAATCCCGCGATCATCATTTTCGACGAAGGGACTTCCGCACTCGACGACGCCACGGAATCCGAGGTCATTCGCGCAGTGGATGCCTTGAAAGGACACAAGACGGTATTGATGATCGCACACCGGCTCAGTACCTTGAAAAACTGCGACCATATCTTCGCCCTGGAAAACGGCCGTCTCGTGGCTACTGTCGACGGTCCGCTCCGGGCTGCCAGCGACCGACCACTTTGACATGCCGATGCCATCCATACTCCTTCGAAACTGCCCGCCACCGAGCCCCCATCCAAAGACTCCTTACACCGGCGCCCGGCGTCTGATCGGCGGAGTGACCGCACGCAAGGGGGGCGCATGAACGGGAAAGGTTTCCGGCTCGCCGCAACGCGGAGGCTGCTTGCCTCCTTCAGGCGCCTGTCTTCCCATGGAGAAACAGTCTGCTTCCTGCATATTCCAAAAACCGGCGGTACCAGCATTCATGAAGCAGTGACCAACGGCGTGCTCGGCATACGGGTTTGCCCGATCAGGACATCAACGAACCAGGGCGACCTGTCGCAACTGAGCGGCCATGACCTGGTATCCGGTCATTTCGACATGCATGTGGCCATGTATTTGAAAAAGCGGCGTTTCACCTTGGTCACCCAGTTGCGCCGCCCTATCGAACGACTCGCTTCACTCTACAACTTTCTTAGGGCGCATTCGCTTGCCAAACACCCCAAATGCCGGGAAGACCCCGCGTTCCATGAACTCGTCCGGCTTATCAAGGAACAACCTCCACGGGAGTTCTTCAAATCCGATGTGTGCATGGAGTACTCGTCGCTCTCCTATGGCATGAATAACCACATCGCCCGTTTGCTCATGCTGGAACCCTCGCTACCCGATGGACCTCATGCGTCGCGGCATTTGCGGGATCACCTGAGAGCGTGCATCAACGAATTCGACCACGTCGGGTTCATCGATGATCAGCTCTCAACGATAAACTTCATCCGAAAACGCCTTTCTCTCCCGACCGTGACCCACGCAAGGAAAATGAAAGAAACCGCCAACGAAATGCTCTGGCACGAATGGATGGAGCCTGTGCAACTGGCCACTCCCGGTGAACTGGAGCCCTATACGAGACACCTCATCTGGGCAGACAATATTGCCTTTGAGCTGGCTCGCGACATGTTCAGTAAATCGTCAGCCCGCCCACACCTTTCCAGCCGTGTGCAAAAGCGCGACCCCAACCCATGAAACCGCTGCTCAAGAGAAGCCCTTACGCCACCTTGAACTACAGCCACCCCGGCAGTTGGAGCCACTGATGAAGAAAACCCTACCCAAAGCTGCAAAACACCTGTTGAGCCAGCAGCCCGTTTACTTGGGAAACAACAGAGCAATCACCAGAACCATCTACGGGCACAAGATTCTGCTTGACACCCGTGACATGTCCTTGACACCGCACATCCTCATGGATGGAAAATGGGAAGAGTGGATCACCAATGTCTTCCTGTCGCTGATTCGAGAGGGAGACACGGTCATCGACATCGGCTGCAACATTGGCTATTACTCCCTGCTCGCAGCCGGCGCCGTGGGGGAAAACGGAAAAGTCATCTGCTACGAGGCAAACAAGGAACTAGCAGACCTCGCCTTCCATTCATTGCATATGAACGGCTTTCACGATAGAACCGACGTGAGAAACAAGGCGATCTATTCTAAAAATACGACCATCACCTTCTCCATGTTCGAAAAATTCAAGGGCTCGTCCGGCATATGGGTCACAGACGAACTCGCCCGCTCATATCACGACAAACTGATCAAGATCAACATTGAAGCTGCAACCCTTGACAGCGAGATCCCCGCAGGCACCAAGGTCGACCTGCTAAAGATCGACACGGAAGGCGCTGAGCCTCATATCATTGAGGGCGCCAAGAGGGTATTGCAGGAGAACGAGGAAATAAAAATCATCATGGAATTCTGCCCGATGATGATCGATGCATCGTTTGGGTCCACGAACCGATTCTACGAAATCCTCAAGGAGATGGGATTCTCCCTGTTCAGAATCAAAACTGACTCCCGGCTGGAAGAGATCACAAAGGAAAACCTGAGCGCCATCAACCACTGCGATGTCGTAGCGAAGCGCGTATAAACAAACCATTTTCAGCCGATGCACATCTATATTGAATGCACTGAACTAACCTGGCATGTCATACACTCCGGCATTCAGAGAGTGGAACGCAATCTCGCTGCCAACGCCATAACCGCCAGCTCCCATCTTCAGATCACCATACAACCTGTCGCATATGTCCGTGGCAAGGGCTTCTACACTATTCAAGAAGCATCACCAAGGGGCCTTTTGAAAGCCATCGGCCCCCTTCATTTCATCTCTACGAGATTCAGGAAATTCAGACATTTCCGGCAACTTTGTAATTCCATCCTTACCTCCGTCGGACGTGCAGAACTCACCCCTTCACAATGGCAGGGAGGAAACAAGCTCCTGTTGCTGTTTATCCTCCTGATCCCTGTCTATGGTTTGGCGGCAGCCTGCTTCCTCGCCAGCTTAGTCATTGCCCCTCGGCATGCACCTATTGCCATACGAAAGAACGATATTCTGATCGTTCCAGGATGGTCCTGGATGGACACAGACTTCCTGGATGAGTTAACCCGCCTAACCCGACAGGGAATCCGACTGGTTCCGCTGATACACGACGTCATTCCAGCCACCCACCCGGAACTGGTCCTGCCGTCTACTCACGAGGAATTTCGACGAAACATACAGAAGCTCCTTTCCATCAGCGCCCTCGCCATGGCCAACTCAAGATTCACCGCAAGCGAGCTGACAAATTTCATGCTCAACGAAGACACGCCATCCCCCCCCGCTGTACAACATTTTCGCATGGGCATAGAACTCGACTTGGCCAACAAGCGACAAGCTCCGAATCCCGCACTACAACAAGCCTTCGCCAACATACCCACCTATCTCATCGTTGGCACGATAGAGCCCAAGAAGAACCTCTCTTTTCTGCTCGATGCCTTCGAATTGCTCTGGGAAAAGCATCCCGGGATTACTCTGGTCATCGTCGGAAAATACGGCTGGCGCGCCGAGCACACCCGTGCCAGAATCGAGTCATTAATCGAAGCTGGCCGTCCGCTTTATTGGTTCCAACATCTCAGCGACAGCGAACTGGCATGGTGCTACCGGCATGCCAGGGCACTGATCTACCCTTCACTAATCGAAGGATTTGGTTTGCCATTGCTGGAGGCCCTGCTGCACGGCTGCCCCGTGCTCGCCAGCGACATACCCGTGTTCCGCGAGATCGGTGGCGAGCACTGCCGTTACTTTCCGCTGGACGACCCCACCCCCTTGAGTGCCCTGATCGAGGAATACGCCGCTAACCCTCCATCGCGCCCCCGGGTGGAATGGCCGAGCTGGCAGGAGAGTGCCGTCGAGTTCTTCGGCAAGATCCGTGATCATTTCCAAGCCCGGTAATACCTGCATGAGAATCGCGCTGGTCACCCACGCCTTTCCTCCGCAGGGGATTTCCGGGATCGGGAGGTACGTCGAAGACCTGGCCGAGGGGCTCGCAGGCATGGAACACGACGTCGTCGTCGTGGCCGTCTCGAAAAGTGGTGACGACAGGACGGAGAGACGATCCGGCTACGTCGTTTCCTGGATACCCGACATCCCGGAGTCCGAAACTTTCCCTTTCCTGCGGTTGCTACGCCTCTCCTCCAGAATTCACGAGCGGTTGCGTGCATTCCACGGTGACCGGCCATTCGATGTCGTCGAGGCGCCCAACACCTGGGCAGGGGGCCTGCTCCCTTTCAGGCTTGGTCTTCCAGGCAAGCCCTTGCGTGTCACGCGGCTGTCCACGCCTCGCGCCTGGTTTCAACGCACCACGCCGTGGCTTCCACGCCTGACCGAGTGGCTCGAGTACTTCCAGGTGGCCTCTTCTGATCTGGTAATATCGAACACACGAGAGAACCTCGAATTATCGCGAGCCCTGTATCCACTGGAGGGGCGGCAGACAGATATCGTCTACCACGGCATTCCGGATCCAGGCCCCCCGCCGCCCCCACGCACTTCGACCAACGAGCCCTCCGTGCTGTATGTCGGGAGAATGGAGCACAGAAAGGGCTTCGACGTGCTTGTCGGCGCATGGCCTTCGGTCTTCGAAGAATTCCCCCAAGCTAAACTGCATGTCGTCGGAGAAGACTTCCCCGGGCCGGGAGGCGCCCCTTCCTACTTCGAATGGTCTATCCGCTCCCTGACAGCAGCTCAGCGGGAACGCATCCACTTCCATGGAGAAACAGACGATATGACTAGAAATTGGCTGTTCACCGAAAGCGACATCGTCGTGGTACCTTCCCGTTACGAGTCCTTCGGCCTCGTGCTGCTCGAGGCCATGATCAGGGAGAAACCGGTTGTCGCCAGCGCAACAGGGGGGATGAAGGAAATCGTTGAGCATGCCGAGACGGGGCTGCTTGTCACACCGGAGTCGTCAGAGGAATTGGCCGCCGGCATTATCTCGCTGCTATCCGACGCACCACTCCGTTTACGCATGGGTGCACAGGCAAGATCCAGGGTCTTGGAGAGATACACGGTAGACCAGATGGCGACCGCGTCCGTCGAGGCCTACAGGCAAGCGATTGCGCTCGGCAAATGAAAGATAGGGGACAACTGCACTTTCTCGTCGTCGGCGCTGGCTTCGCCGGCACCGCCATCGCCCGCCGCCTGGCCGACACCGGCATGCGGGTGCGGGTCATCGACCGGCGCGAACATATCGGTGGCAATGCCTTCGACGAGTTCGACGAGCATGGTGTACTAATCCATCGATATGGCCCGCACATCTTCCACACCAATTCCGACGAGGTTGTGGCTTTTCTCTCGCGCTTCACCGACTGGCACCCCTACGAGCACCGGGTGTTGTCACAGGTCGACGGCCGCCTGTTGCCCTTCCCCATCAATCGGCAGACCATCAACCGCCTCTATGGGCTAGAGCTCGATGAGGCCGGGGTGCGCGCCTTCTTTGAACGGGTGCGAGAGCCGCAGCAACGGATTATCAACAGCGAGCAACTGGTGCTGGATGCGGTGGGCCGGGATCTTTATGAGAAGTTCTTCCGCGGCTACACCCGCAAGCAGTGGGGCATGGAACCGGCCGAACTCAAGGCTGGGGTGGCGGCACGCATCCCGGTGCGCACCGACAGTGACGACCGCTATTTCACCGACCGTTTTCAGGCCATGCCCAAGGATGGCTACACGCGGCTGTTCGAACGCATGCTGGACCACCCGAACATCACTTTGGAGCTCGACACCGATTTCTTCGCGGTTCGCGACCGTCTTCATGCGCGGCACACCGTCTACACCGGGCCGATCGACGCCTACTTCGGTCACTGCTTTGGGCGGCTACCCTACCGCTCGTTGCATTTCGAGCATATGCACATGGCTGATCGTGAGTGGCTTCAGCCAGTGGCTACGATCAATTACCCTGACGAAGCGGTATCCTGGACCCGGATCACCGAGTTCAAGCACATGACCGGGCAGCGACACTCGGGGACATCCGTCGTGCGCGAGTACCCCCAGGCCGAGGGCGACCCTTACTACCCGGTGCCTAGCGAGGCCAATGAGGCTCTGTACCGGCGCTATCGAGATCTGGCCAAAAGGGAAACGGGAGTGACCTTTCTCGGTCGCCTGGCCCAGTACCGCTACTACAATATGGACCAAGTTGTCGCAAGTGCGCTCAAAACTGCGAGGATGCTGCTTGGTGAACCCTGAACCCCGGCTCACGCGCCAACCCCGAGGACGTGTGATCGCAGTGATGGTCGCCTGGAACGGGCGCTCTTTTCTCGAGGCGGCGATCTCCTCGGTGCTCGAGGCATTGGGTGAGCACGGGGAGCTGCTGGTGGTAGAGAACGGATCGACTGATAGCAGCTTCGACTTTCTGCGCGCACACTTCCCTGATGTTGCGGTGCTGCAGACCGGGGAAAATCTGGGTGGCGCCGGTGGTTTTTCTGCCGGCATGCGGGTGGCTCTGGAAGATCTCGAATGTCATTACGTCTGGCTGCTGGATAACGACATTATTGTCGAACCCGGTGCCCTGGAGCCGTTATTGGATATATTGGCCTCCGCGCCCGACATCGCTGCAACCGGTTCCCAGCTTTGCCTCTACGATCGCCCGGATACGGTGCAGGAGCTGGGCAGTCGGTACACACCTTGGCTAGGCGCACTCGAACAACAGCATGCGGGCCAGCCCCGGTTGCCCGCCGATGCCTCACCACGGGAGGTCGATTATCTCGCTGCCTGCTCACTTCTGATTCGCAGTGACATCCTGCGCCAGCATGGCCTGTTTCGCGAGGCGCTGTTTGTGTTCTATGATGACGTCGAATGGTCGCTGCGCGTGCGTCGGGCTGGTTATCGGCTGCTGGCGGTGCCAGCGTCGGTGGTGCGTCACTGCTACGGCGGCGACAAGCCCACGGTGCCTTGGCGTGAGTACTACCGCAAGCGTAATCGCTGTATCTGCCTGCGCTTGGAGCCGCCACGACGGGGCCGCTTGCTGGCGTTGTATTTCTACTTGGTCTATGTGAACGCCCTGGTCCGTTACCTCGCATGGCAAGGCGACCTGGTACTGGCGGGTACCTACCGTCTGGCGCTGGACGATTTCGACAATGGTCGCCTGGGCCGGCGGGAGATCGTGCATCCGGCTGCCGCCCCCCCTCCCTTGCCCGAAAATGCCTGCGGAATTTGGGTGGATACTTCGTTGTCACCGGGTGACGCCGAGGCCGCCTGGAAGGCACTCGAGCACGTTGCGGTTCACCGCAAGCAGCACCTCCTTCGACTTGGCCCCAACCAGGCCGGCGGTGCAGAGATTGCTCTGGTTGGTGAACGCTATAGTTGGACAGCGACCCACAGTAAACGGCTGCTCCGATATCGCTGTGGTGGACGTTGGAGCCAGATCACCCATCCCCGTCGAGAATGGCTGCTCTCTCGGCTCCGCCTGACGATGGCCCTGATGCAGGCCGTTCCTGCCGCACTTCCTCGGTGGCTGCGCGCCCTGCGCCGTGACCCTCCACCCATTCCTCTTCCCTGAACCTACATGCGCATCCTGTTTCTCAGCAAGCGCCATTACATGAGCAAGGACGTCATCGACGATCGCTATGGGCGGTTGTATGAACTGCCGGCAAACCTTGCACGGCAAGGCCATTCGGTGCTGGGCGTGTGCACTGCCTATCGACGCCTGGGTGACCGCCGAGTTTATTGTCACAGTGAACAGGGTGACCTGAACTGGCAGGCTTTAGACCTTCTACCGCATGGGGCGAGTTACGCTTGGCGCCTGCCCGCAATGGGCCGTTCTTTTGCGCCAGACCTGGTATTCAGCGCCTCGGATGCGCTACAAGTGGTGCTGGGTGACTACTTGGCCCGGCGTCTGGATGTGCCCCATGTCGTGGATCTGTATGACAACTTCGAGAGCTTCGGTCTTACCCGCCTACCTGGTTTGCGCCGGGCCTTTCGCCGTGCACTACAGCGCGCTTCTGCCATCTCTTGCGTGAGCGAACCCCTCAGAAAGAAATTGGGGTGCGAACTGCCTGGGATGCCCTTGCTTACTCTGGAAAGCACGATCGATCCCGAGCTTCACCGACCTTTCGACAAAAGAGAGGCCCGCGAGCATCTTGGATTGCCGGTAGACGCCTGGCTCATGGGCACTGCCGGGGCGCTGCACCGCAGCCGGGACATCGGGCTGTTGTATGCGGCCTTCGAACGGCTGGCCCCACGTCATCCAGACCTTCATCTGGCGTTGGCCGGCCCGGTGGACCCCGCCTGCCCGCCACCGCAACACCCGCGCGTCCATTATCTGAACCAGCTGCCCCACGCGCAGGTGCCCCTCTTCCACAGTGCTCTTGACTTGGCACTGATCTGTATGCGCGACGACGAATTCGGTCGCTACGCCTTTCCCCAAAAGACTTATGAGATACTTGCCTGTGGTACTCCCCTGCTGGCTGCAAGTGTCGATGCGCTGCGAAGTCTGCTGTCGAATTGGCCACGCTGCCTTTACCAGCCCGGTAACCTGGATCAGCTGATTGGCCGAATAGAGGAACAGCGACAACGGACCTGCACACCCTCGTTTACCATCCCGAGCTGGGCAGTTCAGGCAAAACGATTGGAATCTTTCTGGAGAGGACATCTCAAACTGCCAGAGTGAAAGCAGGGCGCTCAGCTTCAGCCCAACCTTGATTTTGGCCGGTTCCAGCTTTTCCACTAGGGCCTTGGCGATGGTGAACAGCTCCTTGTGGTCTGCCTTGATGGCTGGGTGGTCTTGCCCAGCCGCGGTGGTGGCATAGGTGGCAAAGGCCTGGATTAGGTGCTGTTAGTCCAAAGCGATAATGTACTCTTTCTCCAATTCTACAATGTCTATTTGGCGGGAAGCTTACGGTCATGGATAAGACGTTTATACAGGGTAAAGAACCGCTGAGCAATCGTCGTCCAGTGATATGCTTTGGCCGTCTCTTGTCCTTGCCGTGCAAGTTGACTTCGCAAAGTATCATCGGATAGTAATTGCTCCATGGAGCGGTACAGTTCATCTGGGTTGTTTGGTGACACCAGTAGGCCGTTGATCCGATTTTCGATCACTTCTCCAATGCCTCCCACATGTGTGGCGATAACTGCCGTGCCGCTTGCCATGGCTTCCAGGAACACCACCCCTTGTCCCTCGGTATCTCCCATTGGGTCGACCACGGAAGGGGCGACGAACAGGTCGGCTGCTGCGTAGTAAGATGGCAAAGATACATTAGGAATCCGGCCCCAGAAATGGACCCGCTTCTCGATCCCCAGGCTGGTCGTTAGATTTTCCAGTTTTCGGCGCTGTTCGCCTTCGCCCACGATCCACAGTTGAAGGCGTGACAAGGACGATAGTTTAGAAAATGCGGAGATCAGGTCGCTGACACCTTTTTTTTCCACCAAGCGGCCAACAAAAAGGACGATCCTGTCGTTATTCTTGGCATCGAGCAGTGATCCAGGAGCCGCTTTTGAGAACTGGTCGAAATTCACCCCCATGGGAATCACCTCGGGTGAGATGGTGCTTCCCGTAGCCTTTGCAGTGGCGCGGGCATTAGTGGTCCAGGCATCCGCATTGAGTAACGTCCATTGCTTGAGCCGTTGAAGCCAGCCATTTTGAAATGCAAAGGCGTCGCCACCATGCGCAGTGACCAATACGGGAATGTTATACATTTTCCCTGCCAAGGTGGCGATGGTGCCTTGAGGCAGAATCCAATGGGCGTGGATCAAGTCGGGCTCGAGTGCTCGGCACAAGTACTGTGTCTTGATCCACATGCCGGCAAGAAAAGGGGGGATTTGTGTATAGAGCCGAGGTTTGCTGCGTAGATTGGGAAGGATGCCGGAGCCATAGGCCAGTTCTTGTGATTTCCGAGGGATAAAATAGCGAAAAGGATGCAGTGTAATAGAAGATCCAGTATGGTCGATTTTTAGATGGTCTGGAAGTACGATATGGATCTCTATCCCTTCCTTTTCCAGTGCCTTCGCCAGATGGTGCAAGAAAATCGAAGCGCTGTCCCCGGGCCAGCGGGGATAACTTGAGACGAGCCAGAGAACCTTCAAGATTTATTCCTATTCAACGGGAATGGATGTGTTGAATTGCATTCATATGGCGATGCGAATCTCGGCTGGCCATTCATTTCTGCTCATTGGGTTGAGCATCACAGGATATACGCGAAAGATTGTAGTGGAGAGCGGTGATCTGCTCCGAGATCAGACCGATGAGAAATACAAGTATTGCGGTGATGAATAATACCCCTGCCATGTTGGAGAAGGCGCCGGTCTGCAGGTAGAACCAGACATAGCGGACGGCGCCCAGCAGGAAGAACAGCATGCTGACGGGAAAGAACACCCGCATGGGAGAGAAGAGCGTGGTGATGCGCATGATGATCACCAGAAAGCGGATGCCGTCGCGGATCAGCCGGATCTTGCTCTTTCCCTTCCTGGGGCGGACGGTGATGGGAACGAACCCCACCGCATAGCCGGAACGCAAAAAGGCCATGGTCGAAGTGGTGGGATAGGAGAAGCCGTTGGGCAGCAGATAGAGGAATTGGCGAAAGATCTCGGCCCTGGCCGCCCGGAAGCCGGAGGTAAGATCTTGGATCCTGCGGCCCGTGAGCAGTGAGGCCAGACTGTTGAGCAGGAAATTTCCCAGCATGCGTCGCTTTCCGGCCTGGCCCCCCATATCCCGGGCACCGATCACCATGTCATAGCCTTCGTCCAGTTTTTCCAGAAGGCGTTTTATGTCATCGGGGTCGTGCTGCCCGTCGGCGTCCATGAAGACCAGTGTCGCGCCCTGGGCGTGACGTGCACCGGTCTTGATGGCGGCGCCGTTGCCCATGTTGTATTTGTGCGAGATCACCCGTGCCCCGCCCCGACGGGCCATTTCGGCGGTTCGATCGGTCGAGCAATCGTCCACCACGAGCACTTCGGCTTGGG
>Ga0256914_1001172_pt1 | contig 24694 bp, 21 predicted proteins | sample HulkmetaG_FD_191571 | JGI IMG/M metagenome (GOLD analysis project Ga0256914, IMG submission 191571) | Hydrothermal chimney microbial communities from Main Endeavour vent field at the Juan de Fuca Ridge, Pacific Ocean - Hulk | ecosystem: Environmental > Aquatic > Marine > Hydrothermal vents ... | reverse complement strand
TGTTTTTTTGCCAAAAGCAAGGCCCAGCTCACAACGGCTGGAGCACCCGATCTTGCCGCAATTGCTTGAAGAGCAACACCGTGCCCGGCGGCTGTGATTCGCGCGCGGCCTCTTGCCAGGCCCGCATGCCCAAAGACGCAGGTTCCCGCCGTTTGTAGCCCAAAGATTCCCAAATCTGGCTTTTTTCGGCCTGCGCAGGCGGCAAAAAGAGCAACGCCGCCTCGCATTGCAGCTCTCGCGAGCCCCGTTCCATTTCTTCCAACATCAAAGGCGCGGCTTCTTCCAGGCTTATCTCGGGCAAGAGGTGAAACTCGTTGATGCGCGAGACCAGGTTTTCTACCTGCCACCCCAGCAGTCCGACCAACGTTTCGCCGCGCCGCAAGAGCAAATAGGCTTTTTCGCCAAAAGCCGCCAACACATCGGCTCGGCTCACTTGTTGGCCCGTGACTTTGCTCAAAAACGCCGCAATCTCTCCCGCCTGCTTGGGGCCGGCTTTCTGGACTTTGAGCGCCTCGGCCTTGCCCTGCCCCAGCACTTCCGCCCGCTTGCGCGCCACGGTGATGGGGCTGGTTTCGGCCTCTTGCGGCACCACCAATTTCCAGGCCTTTTTGACTTGTTCCCACGTTTTTTCAAAAGAACCATCGTTGTAGATGACCACATCGGCTGCGGCGATCTTGGCCTCAGGGTCGCCCTGAGCCGCAATGCGCAATTTGGCTTCTGAGGCCGGCAGCCCCCGCTTTTGGACCAGACGGGCCAACTGCAACTCAGGGGGAGCCGTCACCACCCAGATGCTGTCACACGATTTCCGCAGGTCGGTTTCCAAAAGTTTGATGGCTTCGATGACCACCACCGATTTGTTGGTGCGCTTGACCAACCAATGGATGGCTTGCCCCACCAAAGGATGCACAATGGCTTCGACCTGCCGCATGATTTCCGGGTCGGCAAAGGCTAACCGCCCCAACTTCCGACGGTCAATTTCGCCGTCGGGGCCTAAAATCCACTTTCCGAATGTGTCTACCAAAGGCTGGTACCCCGGCGCACCTTTCGCGATGGCGCGGTGCCCTAACGCATCCGCGTCAATCCCATAGGCGCCCAGGTGCTCCAGCATTTTTCGGACAACGCTTTTCCCCGTGGCAATATTGCCGGTCAGACCAATGACAAACTTTCCAGGCCACGTGCTCATGAAATCCTCCGAGTGACAATGCCGGGGCTTTGCTGTGTTCCCATTTTATCAGAAAGTTGCCCAAATGGGTAAAAACTTATCTGAAGTTCAAGCCGTGAGTGTGCGAAGCTGCTTGCTGGGGTCAAGGCTTGGGTAAGTCGCGGTATAATGAAGGGGCAAGTGCTCGTTTTGGCACGGCCCACCCCGCGCCTTCGCAAAGGAGTTGTCTTATGGACATCGGCATTGGGGAACTGCTCATCGTTTTGGCCATCGTGGTGTTGATTTTTGGCGTTGGCCGCATTAGCAAAATCGCCAACGAGTTGGGGCGCAGCGTGCGTGCCTTTCGCGAAGGGCTGGAAGGCACCGGGGAAGACGCCAACGAAGACGAGCCCCCGGCCGAGGATGGCACTGCTTAAAAGCCCAAGCGACAGGCCGCCCAGTTTTTCAACGAAGATCAAGCCGCCTTTGTTACACGCTTCGGCCGCTCAAAACCCAACTTTCAGCCGCCAGGAAGCCCTCGCGAGGCTGCGAAGGGCTTTTTCGCTTTTGCGTGTCGGTCAACGCGCTTTGTCCCCCTCCGGGTCACGCGCGGTGGCGCTTGCGGCTGCCTCTACGCAAGGCCTTAGAAAACCACGCTCAAACAAAAGCGGCGCCGTTCCCGACGCCGCGCTTCAGGCCAAGGTATAGCCCGCCCCACGTTACGTTAGGCGCTCAACCCCAGCGCTTTTAAGTCTTCCAAAACTTGCTGGCTGTGCCCCGCGGCTTTCACGCGCGGGTACACTTTGGCAATGGTGCCATCGGGGGCGATGATGTAGGTTGTGCGCACAACGCCGAAATATTCCTTCCCAAAGTTTTTCTTTTTCTTCCAAACATCGTAGCGCTCACAAACCTGGTGCTCAGGGTCGGCCAAAAGGGTGAAGGGCAACGCGTATTTGGCTTTAAACCGAGCATGACGCTCCGGCGGGTCGGGGCTCACCCCTAAAATCACCACGCCGGCTTCCTGGTAGGCGGCGTAATCTTCTTTGAAGCCCACAGCCTCTCGGGTACAGCCGGGGGTGTTGTCTTTGGGGTAGAAATAAAGCACCACCACCTTGCCGCGGTAATCCGAAAGGCGGTGCATCTGCCCCTGCTCATCGGGCAGGGCAAAATCAGGTGCGGGAATTCCTTCTGCTAAAGGCATGGTTCCTCTTGGTGGTTCACGTCAGGTCCGAAGGCGACGTCAACACGCCAGCCCGCACCAAAGCGGCTTCCAAGGCCTCCAGGGTTGCCGGCTTGAGAATCAAATCCAAAGCGCCGGCCTGCCGCGCGCGGCGCTGGGTTTCTGGTTGGTCGTCCGACGTCACCACAATCACCGGCACGTTTTGCAAACGCGGTTCCCGCTTGAGGAAAGCCAAAATCTCCAGCCCGTTGACGCCCGGCATGTTGAGGTCCAGGAAGATGGCTTCCGGCTTGACCTGATCGAGCAGCAGCAAGGCCGACCGGGCACCATAGGCAGGCACGGCTTCCACGTCTAACATGCCCAGCATGCTACACAACACATCGGCTGTGGCTTTGTTGTCGTCAATCACTAAAACTCTGTGCATGGCCTACTCCACAATCGCAATAATTTGGCCCATCGCATCTACATTATACCCTGGCAAACGCATGACGGCTTGCCGAAATTGTTCGTCGGCCAAGACGGCTTTCAGGGGGCTGAGGAGGTCGCTTTCGTAGTGCTCGCGGGGGATCACGAGGTCATAGCGTTCGCGGAAGAGGGGCACAAAATCCAACCCCAGGGCTTGGGCCGCGGCGGGGATGCCCAAGCCGCAATCCGCTCGCCCCGCGGCCACTGCTGCGGCCACCGCGAGGTGGGTGAACTCCTCTTGCGCGTAACCTTGCACTTGCTCTGGGGAAATGCCCAAACGCGCGAGGTGATAGTCCAACAACACCCGCGTGCCGGCGCCGCGCTGCCGGTTGACAAAGGTGACGTCGGCGCGGGCCAAATCTTCCAGGGAACGAATGCCTTTTGGGTTGCCCGGCTGGACCATCAGACCTTGTTCGCGCTCCACCAGGCCCAGCACCACCACCGATTCATGCGGCAGATAACGCCGAATGTAGGGGATGTTGTATTCGCCGGTTTCAGGGTCGAGCAAGTGGCTGCCGGCCAGGTGGGCTTCTTTGCGGCGCAAGGCGACCAAGCCGCCCAAGCTGCCCACGTGGGCTGAAGCCAAACGTCGGTCATGGGCGGCTAAAAACTGCGCCAGCAGGTCAAGGATGACATCGTGGGATCCAATGGCAAAGATGGTGTTTTCCAGCGCCTGCGGGGGGCGATAGAGGCGCACGGTCACCTCAGCCCCTGCGTCATAGCCCTGGCGGCCGCGCGGCACAATCAAGATACCGTCTGCGCGCACCAAGGAAGTAATCACGCCCGCGCCGCGCGCCAAGGGGGCGGCCAGCCACTGCTGCCCCACCTTGCCCACTGCCACCCGCACGTAGTCGTCGTCGCCGGCGGGGGAAGCCAATTTGCGGGTCAGGCGGGCTTGCAGGGTTGGCGGCTGGTGGGGTGCCCGCCCCAACCAACGCGCCAACAACGGTTCGACAAAAATCTCTCCGGTCAACGCCGCGGCCGCTGGGTAGCCCGGCACACCAATGATGGGCACCGCGCGGCCTTCCACATGCAGCATCCCCAAAATCACCGGATGCCCCGGCCGCACGGCAATGCCATGCACCAAAAGCTCGCCCAGGCTTTCGACAACCCGAGCGGAAAAATCTTCGGAGCCGGCCGACGACCCCGCGTTGATGAGCACCAGGTCGTGCTCGCGCGCGGCCTCGGCCACCCGAGAGCGTATGAGGTCAAAATCGTCCACGCTGATGGGGAACCGGGTCGGCTCCCCACCCCATTGCCGCACTTGGGCTGCTAACACCACCGAGTTGTATTCCAAAATGTCGCCAGGCTGGGGGTCGGTGCCAATGGGCACCAGTTCGGTGCCCGTGGGCAGGATGGCTACTTTGGGTTTGCGCGCTACCCGGACCTCGCTATGGCCGCAGGCTGCAATGGCCCCCAAATCCACCGGCCGCAGGACATGCCCCGCGGGCAAAACCAACGACGTGGCGACGATGTCTTCTCCGATGGGGCGAATGTTTTGCCACGGCCGCGCGGCCTGCCGCAGACGGATGGCATACGGCCGGCGGGGGTGTTCGGTTTCCACGCTGCCATCTTCCCGCAACGGCTCAACCAACTCGATGGGCACCACGGCGTTGGCCCAAGGGGGAATGGGATCGCCGGTATCCACGTATTGCACATGGTCGCCATATTTCAACGTCACCGGCGTCGCTGGCATAGCCCCTTCGGTATCGGCCGCGCGCAAGGCAAAGCCATCCATCGCCGCGGCGTGGTAGTGGGGCGAAGAAATCCGCGCCCAAACTGGCTCGGCCAAAGTGCGCCCTACGGCGCGGTCATCCAAAGGCAGGGTTTCGACCCCTAAAACGCCATCCAACCCTGCACGCTGTAAAGCCTGTTCGAAACGACGCCGGGCTTCCTCTAAGGGAATATCGTGGAGATAGACGGACATAACCCTCCTCGAAAATCACGAAGTTGCCGCGGGAGGCGTCTGGTCGCCAGACGAAGCAGGGGGTTGCGGTTGGGCTTGGGTGTTGGGCGCGTTGGGCGGGATGAAAATCGTTGCGCCACAATAGGGGCACTTGACAATGCCCTTGCCCACAAATTCTCGCCTGCCGCCGCAATTGGGGCAAACGTTGGTCGCGATTTTGGCGGCATCGCTGGCGTAAAAGGTCATGGATTCCCAATCAATGTAGCCCGTAAACAAGCCTAAGCTGACCAAATTGTAAATCATTTGGGTAATCTCTTCGCGGGTCATTTTCATCTCAATCATGACCTGCGCCAACGAAACCTGCCCGTGGCTCTGAATCAACCCCAGCAAGCGTTGCATTTTATCGGCTTCGGCTTGCTCGCGGGCTTCGGCTTTGCCTTTGACCAGCAAATAGACCCCCACAGCCCCCAAGAGCATGGCAGGCAATGCGCCAAACAAAATGAAGCCCAAAACCGCGCCGGGCACGGTCAATTTGTGCGTTGCGACGCCACTTCCCAAAAAGACAGCAGAAAGCACAACAGCCGCCACAGCCAGGGCTATGGCAATCCAACCTGCGGTTTTACCGACGTTCATAACGCCTCCTTCACTTGTGACCGGACAATCCACCGCCCACCGAGGGCGCCTTTTCATTTTACCCGAAACTGAGGGGAAAAATCCCTTCCGCGCAGAAACCAATGTGATTAGCCAAAGCCGCTGGAGCCACCGCCACTGGCGCCCCCTGAGAAGCGATGGCTGCTACTGGAAGAAGCAGTCGTGCGGCTCGGAAGCGAAGTCACGTATCCACCGCCCGAAGTGGTGTGATGGCTCGAGCCGCCGCTGGCCGTATCCAGCGCCCTAAACAGGTCTTCTGACAAGTCAGCCAAAGACAAAAAAGCAGCCTGGGCTGCCAAATCCAACTCCGGCGCTGCGGCCGGCCGTTGGCCTGCGGGCACGGCGGCCGCGGCTGAGTGCTCAGGGCGGGAGGCCGAGGAGGATGACGCCGCGGGCACTGGCTTCGTGGCCGCGGTGCGGTACCACTGCGGCAAGGTGGCTCCCGGCACCCTGGCAAATTGAAAAGAAAGATTGCGCGCCAAGCCAAACGCAGTGGCGTAGGGCAGGTAAACTTCGAATTGGTCGCGGAGCGATTCCAACGTGGTGAAACGCTTCAGATTGCTCAAATATCGTTTGAACGCCCGCCATTGGGCTGCCTCGCGCGCGCCCAAAGGGGTCTTGCGCGGCAAATGCTTGGCCAACCACCAAAACGCAGTCAGAGTCAGGATAGCCGAGGCGTCAAACACCCAAGCCAGCCACTGATTGGCCCCAAAGAAGCGCATCACCACCAATAGTTCCAGGCTCAGGAACGCCGCCACGCCCCACACCAGCCAACGCCCTCGCTGCCGCACACGATCGGGGGCGCTGTAAAACAGCCCGGCCTCAACCACATCGGCATACATCGCCCGATAGATGGCGCTCAAACGCTCTGCCAACCGCGAGCGAAGCGCGGCCACACGCACCGTTTGAGACGGCTGAGCATCCTGACCAAACAAGGCGAAGAGCACCTCGCGTTCGTGAGACGTCAGTGTGCGGGCGTCTTCCAAGGGGCGTTTCAACGTCAACGTGGTTTGGAGGGCGTGTTTGGCCTCTTCAACCTCCAAAAAGCCTTGGCGGGCCAAATGCCAAACCGTTGCCAAAACGTCACGGAAATCGGCCTGCTCATCCAACAACACGCCGACCAGGCCCGGGCTGAGCGCGCTCGGGGCTTCTGGGATCCAGCGCGGCACCCCTGCCACCTTGGGGTCTCGGCCGCGCCAATACCAAATCAGCACCGCGGCGGCCACGCCAATCACCCCGGTCAGCACCGCCCCCACCAACGCCCCCAAAGCCCACCACTGCTGTTGCCGCTCCCGACGCTGCCACGCAGCCAAGGGCAGCGGGAGCGCATCGTGCTGCCAAGTCAATCGGAAGTGGACGTCGTCTCCGGGGACAATCCAGGTGCGCCATTGCCAAGTTTCTTGCGAGGGCCGCTCGGCGCGCAGCGCCGCCGAGCCTTCCCATCGCAAAACTTGCGCCTCTGCTTCACGGATGGCCGCTGCGGCTTCCGTGGGCAGGCTCACCGTCCAAACCGCTTCGTAGGGCTGCGCGGAGGCATGGTCTAAAATCGTCCACCCCAGGGTGTCTTCCGACCGATCTTGGGCTACAAGGCCATCCACCCGATAGGAAATCTGAAAAGTGCGCGCCGCGTCGGCCGTCTCAGGGAAATTCCACGCCGCGCGATACACCACGCCATCGGTTTCCACGCCAAAATGGCAAAAGGCGTCCGGCGACGGGCGGCGTTCCACCGCGGCATAAGCCACCGACTGGCAGACGTGGCCGTCAATTTCCATTTGCCAGGCCGTGATCTCGTCCAACCCATCACGCGCAAAGGTGGCCTTGCCCGCGGAGAAGGGGCCGCTTTGGTAATATTGCCGCCACGTTTCGGTGACGTGCAAACGCCCTTGGTCATCCAACACAAAGGCGCCCTGATAAGCGCGCGTGGTTTCCTCGGGGGGCAGTTTCCGCCAATCGGGCGGTGCGGCCGTCACCGCGCCGTGAGGCCACGCGACGCCCACATCCCACCCCTCGTAAGGCCCAAAATGCTGGGCGCGAAAGACCACGGTGTGGGCATCCAGCCATGTCAAGGTGTCTTCCTGGGGCACGCCCTGCCGAAACGTCAGGCCGGTGACTTCCTCCGCGGCATAATCGGCCGGCAAATGCACAACGGCTTCGACGGCCTCGACGGGATAGCCGCGCTCGGCTTCCAGGAAGTTCCAGAAAAATTCATCCCCTGTTTCGTCGAGCCAAAGCACCCCCTGCAAGGTGTAACGCAAGGTGAAAGTGCGCACGCCGTCGGTGGTCGGGGGGAAATACCACCGCACGGTCGTGGCGTCTGCGCTGTCTTCGACCCAAAAGGAATAGGGCGTTTCGTCGTTGCGCAGTGTATAGCGCTGCTGCCCCTCGGCGATTTGCCAGTCGGTCAGGCCAGCCAGATGATGGTGGGCAAATTCGCGATAAGCATAGTGGAACGGCCCACCGAGGAACTGCACTTGCCAAGTTTCCACGACCTGCACGTCGCCCGTGGGCAAGATGGAAAACACTGCCGTGCGCGTCAACACCCGCACAGATTGGGTCTGTGGTGTAGCCTTGACCGCCGCGCGGGGCCAAGCCAACCCGACCAGCCCCGCGAGGGCTGCCAGGCCGAGCCACCACAACGGCAGCCGCTTTGTTGGGCGGGCATGCGCGGGGCTGGGTTTGGGGCGGCTATCCGAATCCACTGGAGCCTCCGCCGCCGCCCCCGCCGCCCCCGCCGCCTCCGCTGAAGCCGCCGCTGCTGCTACTGCTGGGCTGGCTGACAAACGTGGAAGCCGCCGCGTTGAGGGTGTGCATCAAACTGTCTGCCATCTGGGAAAACGACGTAAACGAGCCTGAAGCCATTTCATCCAACGAAGGCACCCCATGCCCCGTGGACACAGGCGAGGCGGTTTTGCCCCCCGAGCCAGCGGTGGTCGTGGCCTGCCCCGGGCGGCTGAGCGGCCGCATGGTGTACCAGCCCGGCGTGGGCATCTCGGGCACCCGGGCAAATTTCCGAATCCACAGGTCTGAGATGCCAAAGGCTGTGGCATAGGGAAGGTATTGCTCGAAAAGGTCTTTCGCGGTTTCCAGCGAGGTGTGCTTTTCCAGGGTTTCCAGATAACGCTTGAAAGCCTGCCATTTGGCTGCTTCCAGAGCGCCCTTGCGCGTCTTGCGCGGCATCGCACGCGCCACAAACAACATGACAAGGGTGAGAATGCCGCCAAAAATCACAAAAGCCATCCCAACACCGCCCGCGCCCATGAAACTGGCCGGGAAGTATAGGCACGCGAACAACAGGCCGACGCCCACGGCCAAAAACGTGTAGTTGTTACGCACCTTGTCGGGCCGCGTCGGGAAGAACCCCAACTCCACCACGGCATCGTAAAGGCCGGCTTGAATATGGGGCAAGGATTGATAGAAACGATTGGTCAGCGCCCCCAATGAACGGCGTTCGCCGGGCGTAATGCGCAGGCCAAACAACGCTTGCATCAGCCGCTTTTCGAAGGACCACTTCGCGCGCGTCGGGTCTTCGGCCACAAACCACGTCTCTTCTTTCGAGCCAAACAAAGACCGGGTTTGCTGCGTTTCAATGCGCAGGGCACCTTTGCGGGCCAAATCGAGCAGGGTGCCCAAGACGTCGTCCAAATCGGCTTTTTCGTCAATCAGCGTCCCTGCCACACCCGGCGGGAGATCGCTGGGCGGTTCAGCGATGAAAGTGGGCACCTCGCTGATTTCAGGGTCGCGGCCTCGCAAATACCACGCCAGGAAGCTGGCCACCACGCCGCCAACGCTGGCGAGGATGAACAACAGCCACCATCCCAAATTGATCCAGGGCTGCAATTCCATCTTGCGCTGCCAGCCGGGCGGCGAGGCCGAAACATAGCCGTGCGGCCATTGGGCGCGGATTTCCCATTCCGTCCCCCCAGGGAAGGGCCCGCCTTGAAACATCAGGGTGCTATTGTTGACCAGGCTTCCCTGCCCGACTTCACGGCCGTTTTCGTAGGTGGCGGTCAACAATTGGTCGGGCTGGAAGGCCGCCGGCAGGTGCAGGGTCACCGTGGCATGGTCAATGGGGTAAGCACGGTCGCTCTCGATAAACTTCCAAAAGAATTGGTCGCCTTTTTTGTCAATCCACAAGGCGCCTTTGAGGGTGTAGCGCAGGGTAAAAGTGCGCACCGCGTCGCTGGTTGGGGCAAAATACCAGGTGATGCGGTAGCCATCGTTCCGCTCAACTGTGAACGTGCCCGGGCTTTCGTCCTTGGCTGCCACATAGGGTTGGCCGTTTTCGGAAACGCCCCAATCTGTGATGCCTTCCACGTGGTTGAGAGGGATCTCGCGAAAAGCATAATGGAACGGCCCGCCAATGAAGCGGACTTCCCAGGTTTCGACCATCTGCACATCGCCATTGGGGAGGATGGTAATGTCGCCATCCCGCCGCAAAACTTCGACCGACTTGGCCTGGGGCGCGGCCAACGCACGATGCGCCACGCCGCCGCCAAGCACCAGCAGCAAGAGCAGCAAAACAGCCTTACGCAGCGCGGCTCGCATGGTGGCTCCTCTCCTTCACTGGGGAAACGGACACGATTTTCCTACTGCATTCTCATCATATCACAATTCGTGCGTCTGCGGCTGAGATTAGGCCAATTGAGCCCAGCGTTCACCAAAACCACCAGGGCGGTGAGGCCACCGCCCGCGCTGGCTCTTGGGGAACCGCCCGCCAGCCCGGGCGCAAACCTATCATCATTTTGCAACGCTCATGCGCGAAATTGTGCACAAATGCCATGTTATACTTTTCGCATGTCGTTGGTTTTGCTCGTTGCCCCTTCAGGGCGAGGGAAAACCACCGTTTGCGAAACCTTGGTGGCAGCAGCCCAAAAACAAGCCTGGCGCGTCGGTGGTGTGCTCTCGCCGCCCTGCTGGCAGCACGGCCGCAAAACGCGCATCCTCTTGCGCGATGTAGCCACAGGCGAAACCCGCCCGCTGGCCTATCCGGCTTCAGCACCCCAAGCCGATGTCGGGCAATGGCGTTTTGTGCCCGAAACCGTGGCTTGGGGCAACGAGCGTCTGGCCCGACTGCGCCACACCGATTTGCTCGTCATTGACGAAATTGGCCCTTTGGAACTCTGCCGCGGGCAAGGCTTGCAAGCGGCCTTGCAGACCTTGCAACGAGCCACGTATCGCTTGGCCGTGGTCACCGTCAGGCCCGAAATGGCACCCCTGCTTGCCCAACATCTTGCCTCCCGACACCCCACTTTCCTTGAACTCACCACTCAAAACCGTGGCACGCTGCCGAGCGCACTGCTCGAGCGCCTTGCGGCCGCGGCGTGAAGCCGCCCCAAGCGCGGCATCCTTCAACTCAAGATGCTGTTCGCGCGCCGCCGAGGCTGCCAAGCCAAAGATCTGCGGCGCGCAGCCCCCAGACGCTGGGGCACCCTCGCCTGATAATCGCGCTGCCCGCCCCATCAGCGGCGGCGTTTAACCCTTTTCCAGGAGGTTCATCATGTCTCGCCATCGTGTCAATACCCTCTTGGCACTCACTTTTTTGTTCGCAGGCTTGCTTGTGGGTGCGCTCACCTTGAGCGCTTGCACGTCGCCTTCGCAAGCGCCCACCTCAGCCGCAGCCACTCCCTCGGCGCCCCCCACCAAGGCCGCGCCTTCCGCAACACCCACAACACCCACGCCACCCGCCTCACCCGAAGCCCTCACCGTCACCGACGCACTGGGGCGCACCCTCCATCTTCCCCAGCAGCCCCAACGCATCGTCGTGGCCGGAAAAGCCAGCGCTTTGGTCATGGACGCCCTTTACCTCTTCCCTGAGGCCAAAACCCGGGTCGTTGCCCTTTCAGGCCAAGGACAAGCCGCGGCTACGGTGGCTTTCCTGCAATGGGTGGACCCCAACATCCAAGACAAACTCACCCTGACCACCGATGCAGGGCCAGAGCAAATTGCCGCGCAGCACCCCGATTTGGTGGTGATGAAAAGCTTTCTGGCCGACAAACTGGGCAAAAGCGTCGAGGCCTTGGGCATTCCGGTGTTTTACCTCCAAATGGAAACCCCCGCCGAATACCAAAAAGAAATTCGCGCCCTGGGGAAAATTTTCGGGAACCCGCAACGCGCCGAAGAAGTCGCCGCCTATTACCAAAACAAGGTGGATTTGGTAAAATCCACCACCGCGGGCATCGCCGAAGCCCAAAAGCCTCAAGTCTTGCTCATGCAACACACGGTCAAGGGCGGCACAGTCGCCTACAAAGTGCCCTCGCCGAAATGGCTGCAAACGACCGTGGTTCGGTTAGGCGGCGGCGTGCCTGTGTGGGCCAACAACAGCCTGGGAAGCGGCTGGACGGTGGTCAACATGGAGCAAATCGCATCCTGGAACCCTGACCAGATTTTCATCATTGATTACTTTGCCGACCCAGCCCAGGCCGTCACGGATTTCATCGCCGACCCCACTGCCCAACACCTGAAGGCCGTCCAAAACGGCCAGGTATATCCCTTCCCCAAAGATTTCGTCAGTTGGGACCAGCCCGACACCCGCTGGGTCTTGGGCATGCTCTGGCTGGCCAAACAAATGCAGCCTCAGGCTTTTGCTCAAATGGACATGAAAGCCGAGGTCGAAGGGTTCTATCGCACCCTCTACGGCTTAGACGAGGCCGGGCTGCAAGCGGTTTGGGAACGCCTCGGCGACCAACTGACCCCTCATCCGCAACCGTAAATGGCTTCTCGTCACCCACATCGCGCGAAATTCATCCTTTTAGGGCTGGGAGCGCTGGGGCTACTTGCGCTCTCAGCCCTGGTGGGGCGCTACCCTGCCCTGCCAGGGCTCACGCCAGCGACCCTGCGACACGACCCCTTAGCCCAACGCCTGGTGGCCGATTTGCGCCTTCCGCGCGTGTTGGCGGCCTTCCTCACGGGGGCAGTGTTGGCCGTCAGCGGGCTCACCATGCAAATGGTGTTTCGCAACCCGCTGGTGGAACCTGGCTTTTTGGGGGTCTCACAAGGCGCGGCCTTTGGGGCGGCTCTGGCCATCCTCTATTTCAGCACCTCACCGTGGGCCATCCAAGCCTCGGCCGCCATATTTGCCATGTTGGGCTTAGCCCTCACCTACGCTCTGGCGCGCCGCCTGCGCTACGGCGGCTGGATTTTGCGCATGGTGCTCGCTGGCATTGCAGTTTCGGCCTTGTTTTCGGCAGGGGTCGGTTTGCTCAAATATTTGGCCGACCCCCTGACACAACTTCCTGAAATCGTCTTTTGGCTCTTGGGCGGTCTATGGGCTACCCGCTGGGATAACTTCCTGGTCATCCTCCCGCCGACCCTCATCGCGCTCGCCTTGCTTTACCTTTCCCGCTGGCGGCTCAACTTGCTCTCGCTGAGCGAAGAAGCCGCGTTCTCTTTGGGCGCGGCGCCCGGCCGCGAACGGTTGGCTTTGCTCACCCTCTCGGTGGTCGCCACCGCGGCCGTGGTTTCCCTGGCTGGCATGGTGGGTTGGGTCGGGCTGATGATTCCCCATTTGGCCCGCCGCCTCTTCTCGGCCGATGCCCGCTATGCCCTGCCCGCTTCCCTGCTGCTGGGAGGCACCTTTACCCTGCTCTGCGACGACATCGCCCGCACGTTGGTCAACGGCGAAATTCCGTTGGGCATTCTAACCTCACTGTTGGGCGCTATGGCCTTTGTAGCCCTGTTGGCCACCACCCCCACCGAAGGCCAAAGCACATGACCTCTCAACCGGCTTTTCGCGTGCAAAATCTCACCTTTGGTTATCGCGGGGCACACCAACCCGTGCTCGCGGGCCTTTCGTTTGAAATTCCCCAAGGCGCGGTTACAGCCATTTTGGGGCCCAATGGGGCTGGCAAATCCACCCTTTTGCACCTGCTGTTGGGTTGGCATCGGCCCCAAAGCGGCCAAATTTTGCTTCACGGCAAACCGCTCTCGGCCTATCGGCGGGCGGGGCTCAGCCGCGCGGTGGGCTTGGTGCCGCAGCGCGAACACGTGCCCTTTGCCTTCCGTGTGCGGGAATATCTGCTCTTGGGGCGCTCGCCCCATTTGGGCATGTTGGCTATGCCCAACGAGCAAGACCTCGCCCTGGTGGAAGCCGCGCTACAGCGGCTTGGCATCGTCCACCTGGCCGACCGTGAGGTCGCCTCTCTCAGCGGCGGAGAACACCAACTGGTGCTCATCGCCCGCGCGCTGGTGCAAGGTGCGCCGGTGGTGCTGTTCGACGAACCCACCGCCCACTTGGATTTAGGGAACAAATATCGCATCCTTGAATTGCTGCAAGCTCTGGTGACCGAAGGGCGGACAGTCGTCTTCACCACCCACGACCCCCAGGCTGCGGCCCCCATCGCGGAGCACATTCTCCTCCTCCGCCAAGGGCGCCTGCTCTTCGCAGGCGCGCCCGCGGAAGCCCTCACCGCCGACCGGCTCAGCGCCCTGTATGCCACTTCCCTTCAGGTCGTGCACCTGGCCGAGCACACTGTGGTTTTGCCCACAAAACGCCCTGCCGGTGGAGTAAAATAACCTCGTGACTCGCCTGCCCACCTTACATTGGCTTTTACACGCTGGCCACTGGAATTATCTCTGGTTTGGGGTCTTGGTTTTCCTCGAAGGCCCCACCACCACCATTGCCGGCGCGGTGTTGGCCGCCAGCGGCGTGCTCAACCCATGGAAGGTGTTTGCCACCGCGGTGTTTAGCAACCTGGTGGCCGATGCGTTTTGGTATCAAGTGGGGCAGTGGGTGCGCCGACGCAAACGCTGGATGGCCAAAATCGAAGCCCGTTACCCCCTGGTGCCGCTGCTCAAAGCCAAACTCCGAGAGCGCGCCGTGGCCTTTTTGCTCTTTGCCAAATTCACCCTCAGCGGCGTGCCAGCCCTCATCGCCGCGGGCATCGCTCAGGTGCCAGGGCGCAAAGTGGCCGGGGTCGCCCTCTTTGGCGAAATCGCTTGGATCGCGTTCCTGACCCTTTTGGGATACCTGTTGTGGGATAAAATCTCCTATCTCACCGTGGGGCTTCGCGTCGCGGCCTTTGTGGGCTTCCTGGTTTTCGCTTATGTCGTCGTGCGGGCAGCGCGCAAGGCCATGCACGACATGCTGAAAACGTCATAACCGCCCCCAACCCGGCTGCGGGGTCACGCCCCTTGCGACATTGCCTGCAAACGGCGGGCAATCTGGCGGTCAATCTTCCCCATTGGGAAAGCATCCAACTCAGCGGGCAGCACCCAGCGCAGCGCCTGCACCTGCACCGGCCGAGGCTCGCCGCGCTGCAAACGCGCCAAAAACGCAAACAAAGTCACCCGAAAATGGGTGTAAGCATGCCGATACACGCCAAAGGGGGCTTGCACCACGATTTCGGCAGCCAACTCTTCGCGAATTTCCCGCTGCAATGCGGCTTCCTGCGATTCCCCCGCTTCTATCTTTCCGCCAGGGAACTCCCACAAATTTCCCAACAGGCCATCGGGCGGGCGTTGGGCAATCAAAACGCGGCCATCCGCTTTGAGGATGACGGCGGCCACCACCTGGTAATGGGGCTGGGGCTGGCGGCGGCGCTTTTTGGGGAAAGCCAATGGGTCGCCCTGCTGACGAGCCTGGCAAAAAGGCGCCAAAGGGCACTGGGCGCAGCGCGGCTGTTGAGGCGTGCAGACCGTGGCGCCCAAATCCATGAGGGCCTGGTTGTATTCGGCCGCGCGGCCGGGAGGCAAATGGGCGGCTGCGAGTTCCCACAGGGCTTTTTCACCAGCTGCGGTGTCCACCGGGGTTTCCAGCGCAAAAACCCGCGCCAACACCCGCTTGACATTGCCATCCAAGGCCGGCACATCGCGCCCAAACGCCAACGAAGCAATGGCGTGGGCGGTGTATTTGCCAATGCCGGGCAACGTTTGCAATGTTTCTGGGTCTGTGGGCAGCCGCCCCTGAAAGCGGGCGACCACCTCCCGCGCCGCGCGATGCAAAGCCCGAGCCCGACGGTAGTAGCCCAGGCCTTCCCACAACGCCAACACTTCTTGCTCATCAGCTTGGGCCAAGGCCTCGATGGTGGGGAAACGGGCCATCCACCGAGCAAAGTACGGCCGCACCGTCGCGACTTGCGTTTGCTGAAGCATGACCTCTGAAACCCAAATCGCATACGGGTTATCTTGCCCGCGCCACGGAAGATCGCGAGCATGTTGCGCATACCAGGCCAACAACGCCTCGGCCAAAGCAGACATGGCGCTCCCAAACGACAAGGGGTTGCACTGGCCCCAGCCCGCAGGCCATCTCAGATCTGCACCGCACGCGCAGCCTTGCGCACGGCTTCCAGCAGGCGGGGTAAATCGGCTTCAGTGGTGCGATAAGAGATGAAGCACGCCCGCAAAGCCTCGGTTTCGCCCAAGTGGGTCAGCGAAAGGAAAGCCTCTCCCTGGCGTTGCAGCACCGGCACCAAACGTTTGTTGAGCGCGTTCACTGTGGGTTCGTCCAGCCCAGGGGGCGCATAGCGGAAAGCCACAATGCCCATCGAAACCGGGGCAAGCAGCTGGAAGTCGTCGGCTTCCTGAATTTGGGCGGCAAATTGGGCGGCCAGGCGATGCAGGCGCTCCCAAGTTTGAATGATGGCCTCAACGCCGTAGATTTTGAGGGTGAAGTAAATCTTCAAAGCCCGGAAATTGCGCGAGAGTTGCGGGCCATAATCCCGAAAATGGAAGCCCTCATCCTCGGCGTTGGGGAGGTAAGCCGCGCGGGTGCCAAACGTGGCTGGCAACAGCCCCTGGTGGCGGGTCAAGACCGCGCCCGCCTCAAAAGGCACAAACAAGGTCTTGTGGGGGTCCACAGTGAAAGAATCAGCTTGCGGCAACCCCCGCGCGCAATTCGCAGCCGTAGGGATGGACGCGGCCAAACCGCCATACGCGCCATCCACGTGCAGCCAAACCCCCTCCTCGGCGCACACAGCCGCGAGCGCGTCAATGGGGTCGCACGCGCCTGTGGCAGTGGTGCCCAAAGTGGCGACCACGGCCACAGGGTGGACGCCTCGGCGCCGGTCTTGACGAATAGCCCGCCGCAGCGAAGGGGGGTGCATGCGGCGGGCATGGTCAATCGGCACACAACGCACCGCGTCTTTGCCAAAGCCCATCATTTCAATGGCCTTGACCGCGGAGTAGTGGGTTTCGGGGCTGAGGTAAAACGCCACCGGCGGCAGACGACGCACGCCATGCTGCCGCACGTCAGGGAACGCCGCCTGCCGCGCCAAGAGCAGCCCGACGAAATTGGCCATTGAGCCACCCGAGGTCAAAATGCCCTCTGCCCCAGGGCCATAGCCGCTGAGTTCGGCCAGCCAGCGCAATACCAACCGCTCGACTTCGGTCGCCGCCGGGGCACCTTGCCACACAGCCACCGACTGATTGAGGGCCGCGGCCAACGCCTCGGCAAACACCGCCCCAGCCAGCGGCGAAGTCCGCATCCAGGCCAAAAAACGCGGATGCCCCACCCGCACCGAGGGCGCTGCGACCTTGGTCTGGAAGTCTTCCAGCACCGGCGCCACCCCCTGAGGCTCACGGGGCAACGGCTCGGCGAGCAAAGCCCGAAGCCGTTGAGGGGTGATGCCCTCAGAAGCAATCGGCTGCTCGCTCAACGTGCTCAAATAATCGGCAACAAAATCGGCCACCCAACGCCCCAAATCGCGGATGGCCTCGGGGGAAAGTTCAAGAGAAGTCATAGCGGTATTGTACTACGGATGCGAGGGCTTCTCATCCCAAGCCTGCTGGCCTGGGGAAAAACGACTGCAGCCCCCCAAATTAGCCGACGCGAGGCGCATCCAGGCCGCCCCTCCGCCGCCAAGCACGGGCTGGACTCAGCCGCCAGGGGCTTGGCCTGCTCGCGCCCACGCGCAACGCCCCGCCGCATACAAGGCGAGGCGCTCATGGTGGGCCCAGCAGGATTCGAACCTGCGACCAAGCGGTTATGAGCCGCCTGCTCTCACCGCTGAGCTATGGGCCCTAAAAAAGAAGAGCGGGCGACGGGACTCGAACCCGCGAATGACGGCTTGGAAGGCCGTTGCCTTACCACTTGGCGACGCCCGCGTGTGCTATGGGTATTCTATCCAGCAACGGGGAGGGCGTCAAGTCTTGAACCAAAGCCCCGCGCAAACGCCGCCCGCCACAGCCGGGCCGCCAAGGCCGAGCCCACAAAAGCCCACCAACGCGCCTGGCGGCCCATCGCGCGCCAGCCCCAGCCTGGGCGGGGTGGCCGGCTGGCCGCCCGCGCTCATCCCGCGGGCGAGGTGTTCCACCCGCGCGCGCCCAGCAAAAACACCTCGCCGGGCATTGGCTTCTTCCCTGCGGGCTGCACCTCATCCAACACCAGCACTCCGCGCGCGGCGCCAAAAGCCGGCTTCCCTTCAACCACCAAGCGCACGCCTTCCCCGGGCGAAGGCATATCCAGCGCATGGGCACGATGCACCTTGAGCAGCCCTCGCGTCCATTCTGTGAACGCCCCAGGCCAGGGGTTGAAAGCCCGCACCTTTCGGGCCAACGCCTCTGCTGGCTCACTGAAATCTAACCGGCCATCGGCCTTCTTCAGCAAGGGGGCATAAGTAACCCCTTCTTCGGGTTGAGGCCGTGGCTGGATTTCGCCGCTCAGATACCCGGGCAACGTTTCCAACAGCACTCGGGCTCCCAACGCCGAGAGTTTCTCACTCAGAGAAGCCGCGGTCTCATCCGGGGCGATGGGCAGGGCTTCTTGGCGCAAAATCGGGCCGGTGTCCATGCCTTCATCCATCAACATGATGGTGATGCCGGTTTCCTTATCGCCGTGCAAAATCGCGTGTTGGATGGGCGACGCGCCCCGCCAACGGGGCAACAAAGAAGCATGGACGTTGATACAGCCATAGCGCGGCAGCGCCAAGACATTGGGGCGCAAAATTTGGCCATACGCCGCCACCACGATCAGGTCGGGCTGCCACGCCTGCAACTGCTCGAAAGCCTCAGGGTTGCGCAAGCGGCGGGGCTGCATCACAGGGATGCCCAACGCCTGCGCGGCCTGCTTGACGGGCGGCGGCGTGGGCTTGCGGCCGCGGCCCGCGGGTTTGTCGGGCTGGGTCACCACCCCCACCACCGGATAAGCAGCAGCCAACGCCTGCAACGTGGGCACGGCAAATGCTGGAGAACCCATGAAAACAATTCGCGGTTTCATAAGGCCAATTTTATCACGCATCACTTGCCCCACTTGCCGCGCCACAACCTGATATAATCCCCTGCATGGATGTGGATCGGCTGGTTGCCAAGGTAGGCACGTTTGCCCGTGAGCGCTGCGGGCTGCCCTCTGGTGCTCGGGTCGTGGTAGGTGTCTCGGGCGGGCCCGACAGCCTGACCCTGTTAGACGTGCTCCATCGGCTGGGCTACCATGTGGTGGCAGCCCATTACCACCACGGGCTCAGGGAGCAAGCCGCAGCCGACGAAGCCGCGGCCCACGCCCTGGCTCAGACGCTGGGCGTGCCCTGGGTGCGCGAACAGGGCAACGTCGCCCAACGGGCAGCCTCGCAAAAGCTGCCGCTGGAAGCCGCGGCCCGAGAAGCCCGCTATGCCTTCCTCTTTGCCACAGCTCGCGCCCACAACGCCACCGCCGTCGCGGTCGGGCACACTGCCGACGACCAAGTCGAAACCCTCCTCCTCCACATCCTGCGAGGGAGCGGGCTCACTGGCCTGGGCGGCCTGCGCCCACGGCGCCTCTTCCCCGCTTGGGACCCCCAACGCCCGCTGGTGCGCCCTCTGCTGCCCTTGCGTCGGGCCGAAACCGTGGCTTACGCCCGGGCGCGCGGGCTGCCCCTGCGCTGGGATGCCTCCAACTGGGACCGCCGCTTCCTGCGGAACCGCCTGCGGTTAGACCTCCTGCCCCGCCTGCGGGCCGAAAACCCGGCCTTCGACGCCGCGCTCCTGCGATTGGCCGAAAGCGCGGCCGCCGACGAGGATTTTTTAGCCGCAGAAGCCGCTCGCCGCTTGCCTGACGTCCTGGTCCGCCAAGAGGCCGATTACGTCGCCCTGGACCGCGCCGCCTTCCTGCGCGCCCATCCGGCCTTGCAGCGGCGTTGGTTGCGCGCCCTGGCCAACAGCCTCAGCCCAACCCACCAGCCAGACTTTTCCCAAGTCGAAACCGCTCGCGGCCAGGCCCAACACCCCGGCCGCGGCGCCCGCCCCTGGTTTGGGCGCCTCGCCCTCTGGGTCGAACCCCAGCATCTCTGGATTGTGCGAGATGGCGCCACTTTGCCCGCCGAAGCCTGGCCCCAATTGCCTGCCCCAACCGCAGCTTTCGCACTCAACCCCGGCGAGCGCCTTCCCCTCAACGCAGGCTGGACTTTGGAAGTCGGCCAGCCCCGCCCCTTGCCCCCTGATTGGCGCGCCCATGCCACCGCCGCCACCGTGTGGCTGGACGCCGACCGGGTGACCTTCCCGCTCACCATTCGCGCGCGCCAACCGGGCGATACCCTTGCCCCACTGGGCCTGCACGGCCGGCAAAAAATCGCCGACCTCATGATCAACGCCAAAATTCCCCAACGCGTGCGCGACCGCTGGCCTTTGGTGGTTTCCCAAAAACACATCCTTTGGGTGCCGTTGTTGCGCCTTTCCCAGCAGGCACGCGTCACATCACAAACCCGCACCGCCATTGCTTTGCGCATTTTCAAGGAGGTTTTCGATGGGCCTGTTTCGCCGTAAACAAAAAGTCAACCGTTTCGTCGCTTTGCTCATCCAACAAGCCGAGCTCACCTTGGAGGGCTTCCACGTCCTCCAAGCCTACGTGCGCGAACCCTCGGACGAACACGCGACTCGCTTGCGAGAAATCGAAAAGGAAGCCGACGAGGTGCGCCGCATCCTCATTGACGAAATCAACCGCACGTTCGTCACCCCATTCGATAGGGAAGACATCTTTGCCCTTTCCCTCACCATTGATGACATGCTGGACTACGCCTACACCACAGTGGACGAAATGGAAATTTTCGAAATGCCGCCCAACGAATACATCGTGCAGATGGTCTCACTGCTGCACGACGCGGCCGCAGAGGTCTATCGTGGGGTGCAGCGCCTGGGAAGCCACCCCAACGTGGCCAACGAACATGCCGTGCGCGCCAAGGATTTAGAAAACCGGGTCGAAAAAGTCTATCGCGAAGCCCTGGCCCATCTCTTTACCACCCCTCAAAGCCTGGAAGACGTGATGAACGTGCTCAAACTGCGGGAGATTTACCGCCATCTTTCCAACGCGGCCGACCGCGGTGACGAGGCCGCCAACGTCATCGGCGACATCGTGGTAAAGTGGATGTAGCCGCCCTCCCAAGGCCGCGGCAGGAGCAATGGCAGGCCGCGGTATAATGAACGCGATGCGGCCCTGACATCCCCCACAAGCCGCTTCCCCCGCGCGACGTCGCCGGCAGCCCACCCCTCAAACCATCCGACGACGAGAGCGCCTTCTAACCCCAGATCTTCACCGAGGCAAGCCTTATGGAAATTGAACCCGTCATCGGCCTGGAAGTTCACGCCGAACTCAACACCCGCTCTAAAATGTTTTGCGCGTGTCCGGTTGTGGACGCCACCACCGCCGAACCCAACACCGCGGTCTGTCCGGTGTGTGCTGCGTTCCCTGGCGCGCTGCCCGTGGTCAACAAAGAAGCCGTTGCCCAAGGCGTCAAAGTTGCCCTGGCCTTAGGGTGTGAAATCAACCAAGTGAGCATCTTTGCCCGCAAAAACTACTTTTACCCTGACCTCCCCAAGGGATACCAAATTTCCCAATACGAACTTCCCCTGGCCGAACACGGCCACCTCACCATCCGCACCGCTCAAGGGGAACGACAAATTCGTGTGCGCCGTGTGCATCTGGAAGAAGACACCGGCAAGCTCACCCATGTCCACACCGAAAACGGCGAATCATACTCACTGGTGGATCTCAACCGTGCGGGGGTGCCCTTGCTGGAAATCGTCTCCGAGCCCGACATGCGCTCGGTGGAAGAAGCCAAGGCCTATGCCGTTGCCCTGCGCCAACTGCTGCGCTATTTGGGCGTCAACAGCGGCGACATGGAAAAAGGCGTCATCCGCTTCGAGGCCAACGTGTCCGTACGCTGGAAAGGCAGCACCGAGCTCAACACCCGCACCGAAATCAAAAACCTCAACAGCTTTCGGGCCTTGGAACAAGCCGTCATTCAAGAGATTGAGCGCCAAAGTGAACTCTTGCGGCGGGGCGAGCCGGTCATTCAGCAGACCATGGGCTGGGATGAAGCCCGCGGGGTCACCGTGCCCCAACGCAGCAAGGAAGAAGCCCACGATTACCGCTACTTCCCCGAGCCTGACCTGCCCCCTCTGGAAGTCACCCCCGAATGGATTGCCGCGCTGCAGGCCGAGCTGCCCGAACTGCCCCACGCCCGCTACCGCCGCTTTCAGGAAGCCTACGGCCTCAATGCCTACATGGCCGACGTGCTCACGGCAGAGCGCCAAGTGGCCGATTACTTCGAAGCCGCGGTCGAGGCCGCCGCGCCCGAAGTGGCCGCTTCGACCGTTGCAAATTGGATTACCGGCGAGCTGTTTGGGCTGATGAATCAGGAAGGCACCACCATCGAAAACCTTCCCATTTCGGCCGCGGCCTTGGCCGACCTGCTCAAGCGCATCGCCGCCGGCGAAATCAACAACAACACAGGCAAGCGGGTGTTGGCTGAAATGTTCACCAGCGGCAAAAGCGCCGCCGAAATCATCGCCGCCCAAGGGCTGCGCCAGGTCTCCGACGATGCCCTCATCGCATCGTGGGTCGAAGAAGTGTTGGAAGCCCACCCCAAAGAAGTCGAAACCTACCTCAACGGCAAAGAAGGCGTGGCCAACTTCCTGTTTGGGCAGGTGATGCGCAAAGCCCGTGGCCGAGCCAACCCGCAAATCGTGCGCCAAATTCTCATGGAACGGCTGAAAAACCGCGGATAGCCCCCACCACCAAAGCAACAGGCCGTGCTCCCCAAAAAAGCACGGCCCGTTTTAATCACCGAGAGCCGGGTCGCCACTCCCGGCCCTCTCAAAGGAGGAGAAGAAGTTTTTGTCGCCCTTCGTTGTTAATCCTACCTCGGCTTGCGCATTTTTACTTGACGTTTAACCTACGCTTTGCCTACGGTTGTCTGACGTTTTGTTTTTTGCAGCGCCCGTGTACACAGCACAGGAGCCTCTCATGCCCAGCGACACGACGCTGACCGCACAAACCGAAATTCCAGGGTGGGGCCCGATGGGAGTGATGGTCACCCCCGCGGGCTTGGTGGCCGTGCTCTGGGGGGCGCGTCTGGCTCAGGTTGCCCCAGGGTGCAACAGCCCGAGGGAAAGCGCCACGTGCGCTGCCCTGCAAACCACAGCCCAAACCTGGCTCGAGCACCTGGCCGCATATTTTGCAGGTCAGCGCCGACACTTCCCCTTGCCAATTGCCTGGGATGGGTTGCGGCCTTTCCAACGCCGCGTGCTCCAGGCTGTGTATGCCATCCCTTATGGTGAAACCCGCACCTACGGTGCCATTGCCGCCCAAATTGGGCAGCCCAGGGCAGCTCGGGCTGTAGGGCGCGCGGTGGCAACCAACCCCATGCCCATCGTCGTGCCTTGCCATCGCGTGGTGGGCGCTGGCGGCAAACTGCACGGCTTTAGCGGGCCAGGGGGACTTCAGACCAAAGCCCGCTTGTTGGCTTTAGAGCAAGCGTAACGGGCTTCGCGCGGCGAAAGGCCGTTGTGAGCCACCAGGGCGCTGGGGGGCACCGGCCCAATCCGGGCCTGGTTAGCGCCCCGATGCCCGCGCGCCTTGGCCGCCCAGAAGCCGCGTTCCCTCTGGCCTGCCCTGCTGCGGCTTGCGCCCGCTTCCCTGGGCAGGGCTTTTCTTTTGTGGTAAAATCATACCGACCAGTCGGTATGATTTTGGAGAGAGCCCATGCCCAAACAAGCCCGCAGTGAAGCCACCCGCCAAGCGTTGTTGACCTCTGCCGAGCGCCTGTTTGCCTCGCGCGGCTATCTGGCCGTCAGCGTGGACGAAATTTGCCAAGCAGCAGGCGTGAGCAAAGGCGCGTTCTATCACCACTTTGCCTCCAAGCAAGCGGTCTTCCTCGCGCTGCTGGAAGCCTGGCTGCAACGGCTGCAACACGCCCTGGAAGCCGAACGCGCCGCGACCCCCTCCCTGCCCGAAGCCCTCCAGGCCATGAGCCTGCAACTGGCGCCCATTTGGGAAACCGGCCGCGCCCAATGGCCGTTGCTGCTGGATTTTTGGAGCCAGGCCATCCGCGACCCCGCGGTGTGGGAAGCCACGGTGGCTCCCTACCGCCGCTTCGAAGCCCTGTTTGCCGAATGGCTGGCCGACGCGGCCGCGCAGGGCGCCTCGCTCGGCACCGACCCCCTCACCGCCGCCCGCATCCTGCTTGCCTTTGCCACTGGCGTGTTGCTCCAAGGGCTGCTGCTCCCCGACGATGCCGACTGGCCACACGTCGCCCAACAAGGCGTGCTCACCCTGCTGCGAGGATGGGGCTTGCTTCCCCACCAACCCCCAGCAGATCAAGCAAGGAGTTCCCAATGAAAGTGCTCGTGACAGGTGCGCTGGGCAACATCGGCCAAGCCACCCTTGAGGCGCTGGTGGCCCACGGCCACCGCGTCACTGCCTTCGACGCCCCCAGCCGACGCAACCGCCGCGCGGCCCGCCGCTTCCGCCGCGACGTGCGGCTGCTGTGGGGCGACATCCGCGACCCTCAAGCCCTCGCCGCCGCGGTGGAAGGCCAAGACGCGGTGGTGCACCTCGCCTTTGTCATCCCTCGGCTTTCGGCCACCGGCCAAGGCAGCGAAGACGCCCCCGAGCAGGCCCGCGCCATCAACGTCGGCGGCACCCGCAACCTCATCGCCGCCCTGGAAGCCCAACCCCGTCCCCCGCGCCTGCTGTTCACCTCTTCCCTGCACATCTACGGCCCAACCCAACACCTTCCCCCGCCCCGTCGGGTGACCGACCCGCCCAACCCCATGGAACACTACTCCCGCCACAAAGTGGAAGCCGAAGCCCTGGTGCGCGCTTCGTCACTCCGCTGGAGCATCTTCCGCTTGGCGGCTGCCCTGCCGGTGAGCCTGATTTTGGATGCCGGAATGTTCGACGTGCCCCTCAACAACCGCATCGAATTCGTCCACCGCAAAGACGTCGCCCAAGCCATCGCCCACGCCATTGTCAGCGAAGACGTGTGGGGAAAAATCTTGCACATCGGCGGCGGGGCGCGCTGCCAGTTTTATTACCGCGAAATCGCCCGCCGCATTTTGGAAACCGTAGGCATCGGAATGCTCCCCGAAGCCGCGTTCAGCCGCGCCCCCTACCCTGTTGATTGGCTGGACACCGAGGAAAGCGAGCGCTTGCTCCACTTCCAGCAGC
>Ga0256914_1001171_pt1 | contig 24694 bp, 37 predicted proteins | sample HulkmetaG_FD_191571 | JGI IMG/M metagenome (GOLD analysis project Ga0256914, IMG submission 191571) | Hydrothermal chimney microbial communities from Main Endeavour vent field at the Juan de Fuca Ridge, Pacific Ocean - Hulk | ecosystem: Environmental > Aquatic > Marine > Hydrothermal vents ... | reverse complement strand
TGGGGACAATGTGAATTTGACGGTGGAGTTGCTGAAGCCTGTGGCGGTGGAAGTTGGGACCCGGTTTGCGATACGAGAAGGTGGCCGCACCGTGGGTGCGGGTGTGGTGACGGAGATTTTGGAATAAAATGAGGTGGGGGGCGACATCATGTCGCCCCCGCCCGATGTCATCCAGGGGGTATTTATGGCAAGGCAGCAGCGCATTCGTATCAAATTGAAGGCGTACGATCATCGGGTGCTGGACCGTTCTGTCCGCGATATTGTGGAGGTCGCGGAGAAGACGGGGGCCCGTGTTGTGGGGCCTGTGCCTTTGCCCACGAAAATCGAACGTTTTACGGTGATTCGTGGGCCTTTTATTGATAAGGATTCTCGGGAGCAGTTTGAAATTCGCACTCATAAGCGACTTATCGAAGTGGTGGAACCGAGCCAGAAGACGATCGATAATCTGATGCGCCTCAGCCTTCCGGCAGGGGTGGACATCGAAATTAAACTGTAAATTGCCAACTGAACATTGAAAGGAACCACCAGGCAGGCGGGGAACGGTCGCATCCGGCACCCCTTCCTGCGTGGTGATTGGACAACCATCATATCTTTCTCGGGATGATGAGCCTTGATGCCGGGCTACAGTCCCAGGGAGGCTAACGGTGAAAGGCATACTTGGTCGAAAAATTGGTATGACGCGCGTGTTTAACGAAGCGGGGGAGATGATCCCCGTGACCGTGATCAAAGCCGGTCCGTGCTATGTCACTCAGGTGAAGCGCACGGAGACGGATGGCTATGAAGCTATCCAAATCGGCTTTGAGGAAGTACACCCCAACCGTTTGAATAAACCCCAATTGGGCCATCTGCGCAAGCATGACCTGCCACCTCTCCGCATTCTGCGGGAGATTCGCGTGGAGGACGCGAGTCAGTACGAGGTGGGTCAGGTGCTCACTGTGGAAATGTTCCAACCTGGTGACCTGGTTGATGTGACAGGCACATCCAAGGGTCGTGGTTTTCAGGGTGGTGTGAAGCGCTATGGGTTTGGTGGTGGCCCTCGCACCCATGGTCAGTCCGACCGGTTACGAGCGCCGGGTTCTGTGGGCGCGGGGACGTTCCCTGGACGTGTGTTGCCGGGAACGCGCATGGCCGGGCGCATGGGCAATCGTCGCGTAACTGTGCAGAACCTGGAAGTTGTCGGCGTGGACCCGGAGAACCACCTCATCCTGGTGAAGGGGGCGGTGCCGGGGCACAAGAAGGGTTTGGTCATGGTGCGCGAGGCCGTCCGGCCGGGCAAACGGGGACGAAAATAGAGGTAAAGAGGGGAGAATACGACCATGCAAGTACCGGTTTACAATATCGAAGGGGAACAGGTTGGCGAAGTTGAACTGAACGACGCCATTTTTGGTATCACGCCCAACGTGGCGGTGATGCACCAGGCGTTAGTACGCCAATTAGCCAACGCACGCCAGGGTACTCACAGCACCAAAACCCGAGGTGAGGTATCCGGCGGTGGTCGTAAGCCTTGGCGCCAGAAGCACACAGGCCGGGCGCGCCAGGGGAGCATTCGCGCGCCGCAATGGGTAGGCGGGGGCATTGTTTTTGGACCAAAACCTCGATCCTATCGAAAGGACATGCCGAAGAAGATGCGGCGCCTTGCTCTGCGCTCTGCCCTGTCCGTCAAGGCGGCCGAAGGGCAAATTAAAGTGCTGGATGACCTCCAGTTGGAGGAGATCCGCACCAAGGCCATGGTGCGCGTGTTGGAGAATTTGGGCATCGAGGGCAGCGCGCTCATTCTTCTGCCCGAGCGCAACGAAATCGTGGAACTTTCGGCTCGCAACCTGCCGGATGTGAAGACGTTGCGTGCGTCCTACTTGAACGTGCGGGATCTGCTGGGATATGACACGATTCTGATGCCCTTGAAAGCCTTGGACATTATCGAGAGCATTCTTGGGGCATAATCGGCGAAGGGGGTGTGGGCATCATGGAGATGAACCCGTATCAGATTATCAAGCGTCCGCTGGTCACAGAGAAGGCCACTGAGTTGGCAGAAGAGGCGAACGTGTACGTGTTTGAGGTGGATCGGCGGGCGAACAAAATTCAAATAAAGAAGGCCATCGAGGAAATTTACGGCGTGCACGTGGTTTCGGTGCGCACGGTGAACATGAAGCCCAAACGAGGGCGATGGGGTCGGAAGACAACCGTGCGGGAACCTGCACGCAAGAAGGCGTATGTGCGATTGCAAGAAGGCGAGTCGATCCAGTTATTCGAGGGTGTATAGGAGCGGCTATCATGGGCATTAAAGTGTACAAACCCACGTCGCCCGGTCGGCGTGGTATGAGCGTCTTGACCTTTGAGGAAATTACGAAGACAGAACCTGAGCGATCCCTGCTGGCGCCGCGCAAACAGAAGGCGGGCCGAAATAACCAGGGGCGCATTACAGTGCGTCACCGGGGTGGAGGCCACAAGCGCCGCTATCGCATCATCGACTTCAAGCGCGATAAGTGGGGCGTGCCCGGCAAGGTGGTCTCCATTGAGTACGACCCGAACCGTTCGGCCCGTATCGCACTGATTGCCTACGTGGACGGCGAGAAGCGATACATTATCGCTCCCCTGGGCCTGCAGGTGGGCGATACTATCATGGCCGGTCCGGGCGCGGAGATCCGCCCGGGGAACGCACTTCCCCTGGGGGATATTCCCCTGGGCACGACTATCCACAACATTGAGTTGACTCCCGGCAAGGGCGGTCAACTGGTGCGGGCCGCGGGCACGTCGGCTCAGTTGATGGCCAAGGAAGGGGATTACGCGATCGTGCGCTTGCCCAGTGGGGAAATGCGCAAGATTCACGTTACGTGCATGGCCACGGTCGGCCAGGTGAGCAATCCGGATCATATTAACGTGAACCTGGGTAAGGCTGGCCGCCGACGCTGGCTGGGCTGGCGCCCCACTGTGCGCGGTTCGGCCATGGATCCCGAGGCACACCCGCACGGCGGTGGCGAAGGACGGGCCCCTATTGGTTTGCCCGGTCCCAAGACGCCGTGGGGCAAGCCGGCCTTGGGGTACAAGACCCGCCGCAAGTTCAAGCCGTCGGATCGCTTCATTGTCCGCCGACGGAAGTAAGGGAATCCAACCGGTTGAAGATTGGATGGCTTTGGAACGAGCCAACATTTCAATTTTCAGGGTGCAATTTTCAATCTAGATCGGAGGCGTTATGAGCCGTTCACTGAAAAAAGGACCGTATGTACATCCGAAACTGCTGCGGAAAATCGAAGAGATGAACCGCATGGGAGAACGTCGTGTCATTAAGACGTGGTCCCGTGCGTCGGTGATTTTCCCGCAGATGGTCGGTCATACTATAGCCGTACATGATGGACGGCGTCATGTGCCCATTTACATTACCGAGCAGATGGTCGGGCATCGTCTGGGCGAGTTTGTCCCGACGCGCACGTTCCGCGGGCACATTGTGAAGGAAAAGAAGACGAAACGACGATAAAACCGGTGGGGCGGGGCCATCCCCGTCCCAGATTTTGACGACGTGGGGGGTATGATGGCGGAACAGTATGAATTTGGAGCGCCGACAGTCCGGGCGGTAGCCCGATACATTCCAATTTCGCCGCAGAAGGTGCGGCTGGTGGTGAACCAGGTGCGCGGAATGCGCGCTCAGGACGCGCTGGAGTTGCTGAGTTTTATGCCGCAGCGGGCCGCGCTGCCGGTGGCCAAGGTCATCGCAAGCGCGGTGGCCAACGCGGAGAACAACGAGGGGCTCGATCCGGAAGCCCTGTACATCCGCCGCATCTTCGTGGATGAGGGGCCGCGGCGGCGCTGGCGCCGGTTCGGAGCGCGTGGTCGTTGGAAGCCGATTATTCGACGGTCATCTCACATCACTGTGGAATTGGAAGAACGTATTGAGTAAATTACCGGCTGAAAAATACGTGGATAACGTTGTGCACACTGTTCAGTTGGCCATTTTCAATTTTACATTGTACCTAGAAGGAGGGTGTTTTGGGGCGCAAAGTACATCCAATCGGCTTTCGCTTGGGCATTATTAAGGATTGGGACTCTCGGTGGTACGCGGAGAAGAAGCGCTACACCGAGTTATTGGAAGAGGACCGTCTCATTCGCAGCCATATTCGCAATAAATTACAGGGCGCAGCAATTTCTCGCATTGAAATTGAGCGGTATCCGAAACAGGTGAACATCACGATTCACACGGCTAAACCCGGGATCGTGATCGGTCGCAAAGGCCAGAACGTCAACGAGTTGCGCCAGGAACTGGGCGAGTTGACCGGTAAAAAGGTCAAGATTGATGTGGCCGAAATCAAACGACCAGAACTGGACGCGCGCCTGGTCGCGGAGAGTATTGCGGAGCAGTTGGAACGGCGTGTTTCCTTCCGCCGTGCTATGAAGCAGGCCGTGGCCCGGGCTATGCGTATGGGGGCCAAGGGCGCCATGGTCCAGGTGAAGGGGCGCCTGGCCGGTGCGGAAATGGCCCGCAAGGAGACGGTGCGCGAAGGTCGGATTCCGCGCCACACCATTCGCGCGGATATTGATTACGCCCTGGCCGAGGCCTTGACGCAGTACGGCCGCATCGGTGTGAAGGTGTGGATCTACAAAGGGGATGTACTGCCCGAGAAGAAGAAGGTCGAGGAAACCGCGGAATCAACGACAGAAACAGCAACGGTATGACGCGTGATGCGGGATAGGCAACGGATAAGAGACAAGGAACGATGACCGACGCATGACGCACGGTGTGTGATGCCTGACGTTTGATGGAGGAATGCCGACCATGTTGATGCCAAAGCGTGTTAAATATCGCAAGCAGCACCGCGGACGCATGAAGGGCTTGGCCCAGCGCGGTAACTTTGTGGCCTTTGGGGATTACGGGCTGCAGGCGTTGGAACCGGCTTGGATTACAGCACGCCAGATCGAGGCCGCGCGTCGCGCGATTGTGCGTCGCCTGCGCCGCGGTGGAAAGTACTGGATTCGTATCTTCCCGGATAAGCCGGTGACGAAGAAGCCCGCGGAAACCCGCATGGGAAGCGGTAAGGGAAATGTGGACCACTGGGTGGCAGTGGTGAAACCGGGCCGCGTGATCTTCGAAGTGGCCGGGGTTCGTAAGGACGTGGCCCTGGATGCCTTGCGCTTGGCGGCCCACAAGTTGCCCATCCACACCCAGGTAATCATGCGGGAAGGGCTGAGGGAGGAGGAGTGATGAAGGCGAGTGAAATTCGGGCCATGTCCACACAGGAAATTCGCGCCCGCTTGGAACAGGCGTATCGTGAGTATTATGAACTGCGGGTGAGTTTTCGCATTGGTCAGTTGAAGAATACGGCCCGTTTGCGGGAGGCGCGCAAGGACATCGCGCGCTTGAAGACCATTTTGCGCGAGCGTGAACTGCAAGGGGAGGCGTAAGCAATGCCGAAGAAGGAACTTATCGGGCGTGTTGTCAGCGACAAGATGGATAAAACCGTGGTGGTGCTGGTGGAGCGCCGCCTACCGCATCCCCTGTACAAGAAGGTGATTATCAAGCGGAAGAAGTACAAGGCACACGATAAGAACAACGAGTGCCGCGAGGGTGATGTGGTACGCATCCGTGAGTCGCGCCCGTTGAGCAAGGAAAAGCGTTGGGTGGTCGTGGAGATCATTGAACGCGCAGAGCAGAAGTCGGCAGAAGCGGCCGCATAGCGAGTTATCCTGAGTGCGACGCTGGTGGAGGTGAGAAAGCCATGATTCAGCAAGAGAGTCGTTTGGTGGTTGCAGATAACACGGGTGCGAAGGAAATCCTGGTCATTCGCGTGCTGGGAGGGTCCTACCGCCGTTATGGCGGGGTGGGGGATATTATTGTGGCGACCGTGAAGGACGCGGCCCCGAACAGCAACGTGCGCAAGGGGGAAGTGGTACGCGCGGTGGTGGTGCGGACCGCGAAGGAATACGGACGCCCAGATGGTTCGTACATTAAGTTCGATGACAACGCGGCGGTGTTAATTGATAACAACATGCAACCCCGCGGCACCCGCATCTTTGGACCGGTAGCGCGCGAGTTGCGTGAGAAGGGCTTTATGAGCATTGTCTCACTCGCGCCTGAGGTTCTGTAGGAGGGAGAGGTCATGGGAAAGAAGAAGCAGCCGGTGAGCAAGCGCCCGCCTAAAGTGAAAATCAAGAAGGGTGACCTGGTGGAAGTGATTGCCGGTAACGAAAAAGGCGCGCGGGGCATTGTGCAGCGTGTGATCCGCAAGAAGTGGTCCGGCCGCCGGGCAGGATTGTACAACCCCAATGATGTGTGGGTTGTTGTTCAGGGCGTGAACCTGATTACGAAACACCAGCGTCCTACCGGGAGTGTACGGACGCAGGTGGGACGCATTCAGCGTGAGGCGCCCATTCACATTTCGAATGTGATGCTGGTGGCAAAGGGCGCCAATAAACCGACGCGGGTAAGTTACAAGATCACCGAGAGCGGTGAGAAGGTTCGCTATAGCCGCAAGTACGATGAATACCTGGATGAGTGAGGGCGTTGAAGGTTTCCCATGGTCTGGCCATGGGATGTTCAACGTCCCTTCCTTAAATACTCTGGGTGCCCGGATGGAATCGGGGCCCGTGATGGGGTAGGAGAATAGCAATGGCACGAGTACCACGGTTGTTGGAGCGTTATCGAAAAGAGGTCGCGCCGGCATTGCAGCAGATGTTCGGTTACAAGAACGTCATGGAAATCCCCCGAATTGAGAAGGTGGTGGTCAACGTGGGACTGGGGGAAGCGTTGCAGAACGCGAAGGCACTGGACAACATGTCGCGCGATTTGGCCATGATTACGGGCCAAAAGCCTTTGGTGACCCGAGCCCGCAAGTCCATTGCCACATTTAAGTTGCGCAAGGGGAACCCGATTGGGTTGAAGGTGACGTTGCGGGGCCGGCGCATGTACGACTTTCTGGATCGGCTTTTCAATGTGGCTTTGCCCCGTGTGCGTGACTTCCGGGGCGTTTCCCCGGACGCGTTCGATGGTCGGGGCAATTATACGCTGGGCATCCGGGAGCATTTGATTTTCCCGGAGGTCGATTATGACAAGGTGGACCGCGTGCGCGGTTTGGAGGTTACCATTGTCACTACCGCGGAAACGGACGAGGAGGCGCGGGAGTTGCTGCGTCTTCTTGGTATGCCGTTCCGGCGGAGCCGTTAGGGAGGGAGAATAGCGTGGCTAAAAAGTGCATGATCTATCGCGAACAACGGCGCAAGTACAAGGTACGCGTGCGGAACCGCTGTAAGATTTGTGGTCGGCCGCGCGGGTACATGCGACGCTTTGAGATGTGCCGTATTTGCTTTAAGCGCGAGGCGTTGGCCGGGCGCATTCCCGGCGTTCGCAAGTCCAGTTGGTAAGTCGGCTAACCGGTGAGACGATACGTCGTCGAACGTGGTTATAAGTCGGCTTGATGCCGATACTGTAACCAGGAGGAATAGGAACCATGATGACAGATCCCATCGCGGATATGCTCACTCGTATCCGCAACGCGGCAATGGCTCGCCACAAGCAGGTGCTAGTACCGGCGAGCAAGATGAAGATCGAGATTGCCCGCATTTTGCAGGAGGAAGGGTTTATTGAGCGGTACGATGTGGGTGGGGAAAAACCCCAACCCATGCTGCGCTTGATTCTGAAGTACGATACAAGTGTCAAACCGCCACGGCCGGTGATCCAGGGCATTGAGCGGGTGAGTAAGCCCGGCCGGCGTATTTACGTGAAACGGCGGGAGATTCCTTATGTGCGCAGTGGTTTAGGTATTGCTATCCTGTCCACGTCAAAGGGCGTTATGACGGATCGTGAGGCCCGACGACAAAATGTCGGTGGCGAAGTTATCGCGTACGTGTGGTAAGGAGGGAGAACGGTGTCGCGAATTGGAAAGAAGCCTATACCGATACCCCAGGGCGTCACGGTGACGGTTATGCCGGATAACACCGTGATTGTGAAGGGGCCCAAGGGCGAGTTGAAGCGTCAGTTTCACCCGGAGATGAAAATCATCGTCGAGGACGGGGTCGCCCGCGTGGAGCGCCCATCGGACTCGCGGCAACATCGGGCCTTCCACGGTCTCACGCGAGCCTTGTTGGCGAACATGGTCGAGGGAGTGTCCAAGGGGTTCACGAAGGAGTTGGAGATCATCGGCGTGGGATACCGCGCTGAGGTCCAGGGGTCGAATCTGGTGTTGAATGTGGGCTATTCCCACCCGGTGGTGATGGAACCCCCCGAGGGCATTACTTTTAAGGCGGAGCGTACACCCGCCGGCACGACGGTGATCACGGTGAGCGGCATTGATAAGGAGTTGGTGGGCGAAGTGGCTGCTCGTATCCGTCGAGTGCGTCCACCCGAGCCGTATCATGGGAAGGGTATTCGCTATCGTGGCGAATTTGTGCGCCAGAAGGCCGGCAAGGCCGGACGGAAGTAAGGTTGTTGAGTACTGCGTGAATTGAGGAGGACTCATGGGACGGATAAGTCGAAACGAGGCGAGGAAGCGTCGGCACTTGCGGGTGCGGAAGAAGGTCTTCGGCACGCCGGAACGCCCGCGGCTGAACGTGTTTCGCAGCCTCAATCATATTTACGCCCAGATTATCGACGACGTGCACGGCGTGACGTTGGTATCCGCTTCCACCATTGATAAGGCGCTGCGGGAGAAGTGCCAGGGCCTATCCAAGACCGAGCAGGCTAAGTTGGTCGGCCGCTTGGTGGCCGAGCGCGCGTTGGCAAAGGGCATTAAGAAGGTGGTGTTCGACCGTGGCGGGTATAAGTATCACGGTCGGGTGAAAGCGTTGGCCGAGGCTTCTCGTGAGGCCGGCCTGGAGTTCTAAGAGAACACAGGAGGACGCATGGCTGTTGATAGGTGGGATGTAGAACAGGAACCGGTAGAACTGGAAGAACGTGTCGTCCAGATTATCCGCACGGCTAAGGTGGTGAAGGGCGGTCGTCGCTTTTCTTTCCGCGCCTTGGTCGTGGTGGGGGATAAGCAGGGTCGCGTCGGAGTGGGTATTGGCAAGGCAAACGAGGTGCCCGCTGCCATCCGCAAGGGCGTCACTCGTGCTAAGCGCAACATGATAAAGGTGCCCATTGTGGGAACCACTATTCCCCACCCCATTACGGTGAAGTTCGGCGCGGCCAAGTTGATGTTGAAACCGGCATCTCCCGGTACCGGTGTGATCGCAGCCGGTGGCGTGCGCGCTGTGTTGGAGGCCGCAGGAATTAAGGACATTCTGACCAAGTCCCTGGGAAGCAATAATGTGCTGAATGTGACTCAGGCCGCCTTCCGCGCGCTGAAGGAGTTGCAGGATCCGGCAGAGGTCGCCCGGTTGCGCGGCCTGCCACCTGAGCGAGTACAACCTTTCTGGACGAGGAAGAGGAAGAAGCATGGCAACCAGGAAACAAGCGCCTAAGCGCATTCGCATCACGTATGCCAAGAGCGCCATTGGCTATTCAAAGGACCAGAAGGCAACCCTGAAGGCGTTGGGGCTCCGGCGCCTGGGGCAGAGTGTAGAACATGAAGCCACACCGACGATCTTGGGCATGGTCAAGAAGGTGGCGCACTTGGTTCAAGTGGAGGAGGTGTAAGCCCATCGGGTAACCTGACGGTTATCTGGGGCATGGGTCGCTCCCCTGGGATCCTGGGGGTAGTGTGGATGGGGATGATCCAGCCCTGGTATGGGCAGCCGGTTTGTTATGAAAGTCTGTAATTCACACGTGGGAGGTTGGTGATGAAACTTCACGACTTGCGTCCAGCGCCCGGTTCTGTGAAAAAGCGCAAGCGAGTTGGACGCGGTATTGCTGCCGGACAGGGGAAGACGGCTGGCCGAGGTACGAAGGGACAAAATGCGCGCTCCGGTGGTGGGGTGCCCCCTTATTTTGAGGGTGGCCAGTTACCGCTGGTGCGTCGGTTGCCCTTCATCCGCGGCTTTACCAACATTTTCAAGGTGTACTATCAGCCGGTTAATCTGAAGGATCTGGATCCTGAACGTTTTCCCGCGGATTCCGAGGTTACCCCTGAACGGTTGGCCGATGCCGGTCTTATTCGTTCGGCCCGGAAGCCAGTGGTGTTGTTAGGCGATGGCGACATTGATCGGCCGCTTCACTTCAAGGTGCACCGGGTGTCCAAGAGCGCTCGGGCTAAGGTGGAGGCGGCAAAAGGGAGTATCGAGATTCTACCTTTGCCTCCTATGCCCATGAAGTCGGGGCAAAAGCACTGATGGCGGACACGTCGGGGCGAGCCATGAACGCCCCGACGTTTTACGTGTGTATTTAACCGTGCCGAGATCTTAGACGATGGAGAGTTCCCATGCTTGAAGCAATGCGTAACGCGTTCCGCCTCCCGGATTTGCGGCGGCGGTTGTTAATCACGTTGGGCATTCTGGTGATTTATCGTCTGGCTGCGCACGTTCCCGCGCCGGGCGTTAACCAGGACGTGCTCAAGCAGTTGTTCGAAACGAACCCGCTTATCGGTATGTTGGATCTGTTCTCGGGCGGGGCGTTAGCCAACTTTTCTGTGATGGCGATGGGGGTCTACCCCTACATCACTGCTTCCATTATTATGCAGTTGTTGGTGCCCATTATTCCGCAATTGGAGGAGTTGGCTAAGGAAGGGGAGCGCGGACAGCAGAAGATTAATCTGTACACGAACATTTTGACAGTGCCACTTGCTGCGCTCCAGGCTTGGGGACAGTCCACGTTGCTGGCGCGGGCCGGCGTGCTCCCTAACTTTGGGTTTAGCGGGGCTAGCCTGTTGCCGACTGTGGCCACAATTACGGCGTTGACCGCGGGCACCATTTTCGCCATGTGGTTGGGTGAACTCATCACCGAGGAAGGTGTGGGGAACGGCGTGTCCTTGATTATCTTCGGCGGTATTGTCGCCCGGGTGCCCACCCGGTTGGGGCAGATGATTCAGGCAGGAAATTACACAGGGGTGTTGGTCTTCTTCATTCTGACGATTATCACGGTGGCGGCTATCGTCTTTGTCCAGGAGGGACAGCGCCGCATTCCCGTGCAGTATGCCCGCCGTGTGCGGGGTCGGAAGGTGTACGGCGGTCAGGCCACGTACATCCCCTTGCGGGTGAACACGGCCGGCATGATCCCGATTATTTTCGCGCAGAGTTTGTTGCTCTTCCCGAGCACTATTGCCACGTATTTAGCCCAGGTGCAAACGCCGTGGATTGCCTCCATTGCCGAGGCTACTCAGCGCATTCTGGACCCGAAGGGGTGGTTTTACTGGTTCCTGTACTTCTGGTTGGTTATCGGGTTCACGTATTTCTACACGGATGTGATTTTCCGCCAGCAGAATTTGGCCGAATCCCTGCAGAAGCAGGGTGGATTTATTCCGGGCATTCGTCCCGGCAAACGGACGGAGGATTACCTGAACAAGGTGATGTCCCGCATTACGTTCGTGGGGGCTGTGTTCCTGGCGCTGGTCGCTATTCTGCCCTTCTTCGTGCGTGGTATTACGGAGACGAACGTGATGCTCATCACCAGCGCGGGCTTGCTCATCGTTGTGGGCGTGGTGTTGGATACCATGAAGCAAATTGAAGCCCAGTTGCTTATGCGACACTACGAAGGGTTTATCCGCTAATACCCGGGAGGGTGAGGCGGTGGTTCTTGTCGCGCGTTCGGTTGCACGGGGGTACATTTTACAGGGAGCGCCGGTTGGGTGCGGGAGGGTGTGTCTATGGCGACACAGCCGATGATCGTTATTCTCATGGGGCCACCAGGAGCCGGGAAGGGAACTCAGGCTAAGCGGCTGGCCGCGAAGTTGGGCATCCCTCACATTGCGTCGGGGGATATTTTCCGCTGGCACGTTCACAATCAGACGGAACTGGGCAAAATCGCCAAGCCGTACATGGATAAGGGTGAGTTGGTGCCCGATGATGTGACCATTGCGATGGTCATTGATCGGCTTAGTCAGCCCGATTGTGCGGACGGCGTGCTGCTGGATGGTTTTCCGCGCACGTTGCCTCAGGCCCAGGCCTTGGACGAGCGGTTTGCCGAATTGGGGTGGTGCATTCACGTGGTGCCCTACATTCGGGTCAGTGAGGAGGTGTTGCTGCGCCGCCTTTCCGGGCGTTGGATTTGCCGAAATTGTGGAGCCGTGTATCATATAGAATTCCGGCCCCCGGCTAAGCCGGGGGTGTGTGATGTTTGCGGCGGGCCGCTGTACCAGCGGTCGGATGATAAGCCGGAGACGGCCAAACGTCGTTTGGCCGTTTACTTTGAGCAGACTGAGCCTGTACTCGCGTATTACGAAAAACAAGGGTTGTTGGTTGAGGTGGATGGGGAGCGTTCCATCGAGGAGGTGGAACAGGCCCTTCTTCGCGCGGTAAAATTTGCGGAGAAGGGGAACTGAATTCTGGAAGGGATTCGCGCCAGGGGCGCATGTAGGCACTTAGGATGGTTTTGGGAAAAAATAAGAAGCGGATAGTGACGATTAAATCCTCGCGGGAAATCGCGTTGATGCGAGAGGCGGGGCGCATTGTGGCGCGAGTGCACGCGGAAATTCGCGAGGCCATTCGGCCGGGGGTTACAACGGCTGATTTGGACGCGTTGGCCGAGGAGGTTATCCGCAAGCACGGGGCCATCCCGTCGTTTAAGGGATATCATGGATTTCCCGCGACTATTTGCGCGTCGATAAATGAGGAGTTGGTGCACGGTATCCCCAGCCCGGATCGGGTGCTGAAGGAAGGGGATATTATTAGCGTTGATGTGGGGGCCATTTACAAGGGATATCACGGTGACGGGGCGTGGACATATCCGGTGGGCGAGATCGATGAGGAGGCCCAGCGCCTCCTGGATGTAACCCGAGAGGCGCTGTTTGTGGGCATTGCTCAGGTCCGCCCGGGAAATCGCCTGATGGATTATTCCCGAGCCGTCCAGGAATATGTGGAGTCCCGGGGATTTTACGTTGTGCGCCTTTACACGGGCCACGGTATTGGCCGGGAGATGCACGAGCCCCCGGAGATTCTCAATTACGTGAACCCGCACCATCGGGATACACGACGGCGTTTCTTGCCGGGGATGACTGTAGCCCTGGAACCGATGGTCCAGGTCGGCACGTGGGAGACCGTCACGTTGTCTGACGGTTGGACTGTGGTTTCGAAGGATGGGTCCTTATCCGCTCATTTTGAGCATACGGTCGCCGTGACTGACGGTGAGCCATTCATTTTGACGACGTTATAGAACGGGAATGAGGGAGGTCTTATACAATGAAAGTCAAGCCTTCTGTGAAGCGACGCTGTGAACATTGTAAGATTATTCGACGACGTGGGGTTGTGCGAGTGATTTGCAAGAACCCGAAGCACAAGCAACGCCAGGGATAAGGAGGGGGCATGGCGCGTATTGCAGGTGTTGACCTACCGAGGAACAAGCGAGTGGAGATCGCGCTGACGTACATTTACGGCATTGGTCTGTCTCGCAGCCATGAGATCCTGCTGGCAACCGGCGTGGATCCGGATAAGCGCGTGAAGGATCTCACCGAGGATGAGATTACCCGGCTGCGCGATGCCGTGGAGAAGAATTATCGGGTGGAAGGTGACCTGCGGCGTGAGGTGCAGATGAACATTAAGCGCCTCATCGATATTGGTACGTACCGCGGGTTGCGCCACAAGCGCAATTTGCCGGTTCGAGGTCAGCGCACACGGACTAACGCGCGCACTCGCCGCGGCCCGCGCAAGACCGTGCCGGGCAAGAAGCGAGCACCGAGGAAGTAAGCGTGTGTGAGCCGAGGAGGAATTCCTCTTCGCTGCTCAATTTCGATTTTGTAATTTAATCTTAGGGAGGGTTTCATGGCACGGAGGCGACGGCGAACTACTCGCAGACGGGAGAAGAAAGTCGTTCCTCGTGGTCGGATTTATATCCAGTCCACGTTCAATAACACGATTGTGACGGTCACTGACCCGAACGGGAATACGCTGGCCTGGGCCAGTGGTGGTACGGTCGGCTTCAAGGGCGCGCGTAAGAGCACGCCCTACGCGGCGCAGTTGGCAGCCACACAGATGGCTCAGCGCGCGATGAACGAGTTCCAGATGCGCGAGGTGGACTTGTTCGTCAAAGGACCGGGCCCCGGTCGGGAAGCGGCCATCCGCGCTATTCAGGGGACGGGTATCCTGGTGCGGTCGATTAGCGATATTACACCTATTCCGCACAACGGATGTCGTCCGCCAAAGAAACGTCGTGTGTAATGGGATATGTCGGTATAAGTGAACCTATTCATTTTGATTACACACTTGGTGGAATTGGGAGGTTGAACCTTGGCGAGGTATAGAGGCTCTGTGTGCCGATTATGTCGGCGTGAGGGGATGAAATTGTACCTGAAGGGCGAACGGTGCTATACGCCGAAGTGTGCGTTTGAACGCCGTCCGTACCCGCCGGGCTTGCACGGACAGGCTTCGCGCTTCCGGCGTAAGCAGTCGGACTACGCTCTTCAGTTGCGGGAGAAGCAGAAGGTTAAGCGTCTGTACGGTGTGTTAGAACGACAGTTCCGCATCTACTTCCGGGAAGCATCCCGACGAAAAGGGCTGACCGGCGCAACGCTGTTGCAGATTTTGGAGAGTCGGTTGGACAATGTGGTGTATCGCCTGGGCTTCGCGGATTCTCGCGCGCAGGCGCGACAGTTGGTGCGCCACGGTCACATTGAGGTAAACGGACGCAAGGTGGATATCCCGTCCTACCGGGTGAAGCCCGGGGACATTATTCGCGTGCGCGAGAAGAGCCGCAAGAAGGCGTTTTTCCGCGATCGGGCAGAGATTATCGCGGAACGGGCTGTGCCCGAATGGCTGGAACGGGATGCTGAGAACATGGTGGGGCGTGTTCTAGCATTGCCGCAGCGACACCACATCACCGATGTGGAGATTAACGAACAACTTATTGTGGAGTTCTACAGCCGATAAGTACGGTAAATGAACAGGCTTGGCGCAGCCGGCATGGTCGGTTCTGAGGTGAAAAAGGGCCGGCAAGGAAGCCCAATGGATGCCATGCAGTGGCTGTAGAGAGGAGGGGTGGCGTTGTTGACGCGGGTATTACCACAAAAGATCGAGACTGAGGCACTGACGAAGAAGTACGGGAAGTTTATTTTGGAGCCACTGGAGCGGGGCTTCGGCACGACGGTGGGGAATGCTCTTCGTCGTGTGCTTTTGTCCTCCCTGGAGGGAGCCGCGGTGACGTCCATGCGCATCGCGGACATTCACCACGAATTCGCGCCAATTCCAGGGGTGCGGGAGGACACGACGGAGTTGATCTTGAACGTGAAGCGCTTGCGCTTCCGCATGGATGATGAGGAGCCTGTCCAGATTGTGTTGGAGGTGCGGGGAGCGGGTGTGGTTACCGCGGCGGATATCCAGTGTCCGCCGGGGGTGGAGATAATGAATCCAGACCAGTACCTGTTCACCGCGGAGTCAGACGATGTCAACCTGGATATTGAGTTGACCGTTCAGAAGGGACGCGGGTACTGGCCGGTGGAAGATCGCAAGGGCTTGGCCATTGGTGAGATCCCCATTGACGCGTTGTTCAGTCCTGTGTCGAAGGTGGCTTATCAGGTGGAACCCACCCGCATTGGACAGGCATCCACGTACGATAAGCTAACACTGGAAATATGGACGGATGGAAGTATCTCGCCCGTGGATGCACTGCGGGAAGCGGCTCGCATTCTCATGGAGCACTTCCGTCTGATCGCCGGCATGGAGCCTGAATGGCCTTCTGAAGAGGAAGAAGAGGAAGAGGTCACAGCGGGCATTCCTGCTCGTGTGTACGATACGCCCCTGGAGGAGTTGGACCTTTCCGTGCGTTCGTATAACTGCCTGAAGCGTGCCGGCATTTCCAAGGTGGGCGAGGTTTTGGAACGTTTGCAGATCAGCGAGGATGAACTTCTCAATATCCGGAACTTTGGCCGGAAGTCCTTGGAGGAGTTGAAGGATAAGTTGGCCCAAAAGGGATTCCTTGAATACATTCAAACGCCAGAAAAGGCGTAGAGGCTACGTGTGGAGAGTTGAGCGATGAGGCATCGGGTAAAGGGTCGCAAGTTAAATCGTAGCATGGGACACCGGAAGGCGCTGAAGCGTAACCTGGTGACAGAATTGCTGCGGCATGAACGCATTCGCACCACGAAGGCCAAGGCCAAGTTTATCCGTGGCGAGGCCGAGAGGTTGATCACCATGGCGAAGAAGGGCACGCAGAACCCTGAACGGTTCTTGCACATGCGCCGTATGGTGTCCGCTCGGTTGTACGATGAGGATGTGGCTCGCAAGTTGTTCACCGAATTGGCCCCGCGTTACGCGGATCGCCCGGGCGGTTACACCCGCATCATCAAGTTAGGGGAACGGCGCCGCGGGGACGGCGCGGAGATGGTCATTATTGAACTGGTGAAGTGAGGGAGGCTTGCGGTACTTTCGGGCAACGGTAGAGTACGACGGCACAGACTTTTTCGGGTTCCAAGTACAACCTGACCAACCCACGATTCAGGGAACATTGGAGCAGACGTTATCCCGGATCGTAGGGGAGGATGTCCGAATCCTGGCTGCTGGTCGTACAGATACAGGGGTTCACGCCCGTGGGCAGGTTATCGCGTTCCGTTGCTCATGGCGACATACGGTCGAGGATTTGCAGCGGGCTCTGAACGCACTCCTGCCAGAGAGTGTAGCTGTGCTGGAGATGGCGGAAGCCGAGGATGATTTTCATCCCCGGTATTCTGCCCGAAGTCGGGAGTACCGTTACTTTGTGCTGAACCGGCCGGTTCGGTCGCCGTTGCGGGCACGCTATACGTGGCATGTGCCCCAGACATTGGATGTGGAGCGCATGAACGAGGTCGCATCCGTGGTGGTAGGGGTACATGATTTCGCCACTTTCGGCGATCCAACGGTCGGTGAGGTGACCGTGCGGGAGGTTTACCGATCCCGCTGGGAGCGGGATGGGGAGACGTTGGTGTACATTATCGAAGGAAATGGGTTCCTGCGTCGGATGGTGCGGACATTGGTGATGGCCCAGGTGTGGGTTGGGCAGGGACGGTGGACGGCGGAGGATTTTCAGGCCGCGCTGGCTGCCCAGGATCGGAGTTACTCCCCGCCACCGGCTCCGCCGCAGGGACTTTATTTGTGGCAAGTGACATATTAGGGAAAACGGATATTCTCACGTAGGAGTACAGGCCATGCGAACATATTCGCCAAAGCCGGAGGACATTAAGCGAGAGTGGTGGGTTGTTGACGCGAGTGGGAAGACGTTAGGTCGGCTCGCGTCTGAAATCGCCCGAATTCTGCGCGGAAAGCACAAGCCGTACTATACCCCGCACATGGATTGTGGGGATTACGTCATTGTGATCAACGCGGACAAGGTGCGGGTGACAGGACGCAAGTTGGACCAGAAGCGCTACTACTGGCAATACTTCAACCGCCCGGGGCACATCAAATCCCGGACGCTGCGTGAACAGTTGCAGAAACACCCGGAGCGGGTGATTGAACACGCGGTGCGGGGCATGTTGCCGAAAAATCGCCTGGGGCGCAAGATGTTCAAGAAGTTGAAGGTGTACGCGTCGCCCACGCACCCGCACGAAGCGCAGAAGCCCAAAGTGTTGAAGATTGGTGAGTAGGTAACAATTCTGCCCATAGAACATTTGAGGAGGGTGGTGAATGGCTGAGGAGACCGCTCGCTATATAGAAGCGGTGGGACGTCGGAAGGAAGCGACGGCTCGGGTACGTATTTATCCGGAACTAAAGAGTGGGGAGATTACCATCAACGGACGCCCGTTGGAGGTGTACTTCCCCTTGGAGCGCCATCGCATTCACTTGCTGGAACCGCTGCGTGTTGCTGGGCTGGAAGGAGCCTTTGATATTACCGTCCAGGTGAAGGGGGGCGGTATTACCGGTCAGGCGGGCGCGGTGCGTTTGGGCATTGCGCGGGCGTTGGTGAAGTACAACGAGGATCTGCGCCCGGTGATGCGGCAACACGGCTTCCTGACCCGTGATCCGCGAGCCAAGGAGCGCAAGAAGTACGGTCTCAAGCGGGCTCGCAAGGCGCCACAGTACACGAAGCGCTAACATGATGGGAATTCGTGTGCTTCGGTCGCCATTTGTCCGGAGCACACGAATTCTTTTTTCTCCCTAGGACTGTAGCCGATGATGTTTCGGGTGGGTATCCTCACAGTGAGTGACCGAGTTTCCCGCGGGGAGAGTGAAGATCTCAGCGGCCCGGAATTGGCGCGGCTGGTGCGTGAGCGATTGGGATGGGATGTGACGCACATGACTGTGGTGCCGGATGATGAGGAGGAAATTGTATCCGTGTTGCGCCGTTGGGCCGATGAGGAGGATTTATCCCTTATCCTCACCACAGGGGGAACCGGTTTCGCCCCTCGGGATGTGACGCCGGAGGCCACGCGTCGAGTTATTGAGCGTGAAACTCCCGGCCTGGTGGAGGCGATACGCGCGGCTGGTTTGGCGATTACGCCTCACGCGATGTTGAGCCGGGCCGTAGCGGGGATCCGTGGCCGGACGTTAATTGTCAACATGTCCGGGAGTGTGAAGGCAGTACGCGAGCAGTTTGAAGTTATTGAACCCGCATTGCCTCATGGCGTGCGTTTGTTGCGGGATGTGCCTCGCGAGAACACGCGGCATACGTAGGTCACGCACAGCGTTCGTGTTTACCCCTCGTTCAGCAATTCCTCGAGGGATTTTTCAAAATCCTCGCACTGGGTGACTTGTGCCGCGACCAGGAGCAATTGCTGCAGTTGCCGTGTATCCTCCACGGTCTTAAGACGTTCAACCGTCGCGTCGAGCCATTCGTCAGTGGGGGAAAGGCGTTCGGTTAACAGGGTTACAATGCCTTGTAGGAGGCCTTCCCGCAGTCCCTGTTGGAGTCCTTGCTGGAGTCCTTGTTGGAGTCCTTGCTGGAGCCCTTGCTGAAGTCCTTGTTGCATTCCCTGTTCCAACCATTTTTGAGCCAGCGTTGCCATGATCACACCTCCCTGGGGCAGCGCCTCTACAACCTGCCGCACATCTGCTTCGCTCACGTGCCGTCCGGCCTCGGTGAGGTAGCGCAGTAACGCTACAGCCGCCTCAATTCCTGAAGAGGATATTAACACTTCCCTCATTAATGCGCCAATTTGGCCCAGTCGGTCTCGCAGTTCAGGGCGCTGGATGTATTTCATCAGCAGCAGTCCCGCGACCAGCATGACATCCCCGTGGAGTTGAAAGTCTTCGTACGTGTTCAAGTCGTAGAGCAGGTAGGGAATTTGGGGCATATATGCTCGTATCTGGGATGGGGCATTTAACAGTGAGGCCAGGTCGACCTGCTTGCCCCAGGGACGTTCTCCGTGATAGAGGACTACGGGCAGGATTGGGGCTAACCGGCCTTCATCCCGCCACTGCTGTTCCCATATGCGGACCAGGTAACGAAGCAACTGCCATACTACATGGGGGTCGGGATAACTTTTGTGTTCGAAGAGGAAGTAGAGGTAGAGATCTTCGCCTTTGGTGAGTTGAACTCGGAAGAGGAGGTCGCCCTGGTGGGAACGCAGGTCGGGGTCCACAAAGGAGGTGTGTTCCAGGTGCAGGGTATCCAGGTCCAACAGGGGGACAAGGTCGTTGGGGAGAAAGTGGCGGATAAAATCCCGCGCCCGTTGCGGGTGTCCAAGGAGGAAACGGAAGAATCGGTCGTGGGGTGTTGTCATGGATGTGGATTCGGACTGTGACATGGGTGTGCCTCCTGGATTGGATTTTGTGGTGTGGTTTCCTCCATGGGACGGACTCTGTCCGCCCCATGGAGGTTTTTTGAGCGAGGATCCTGCTTATCTGGCAGGAATCCAGGGAATCCATTGCCGGTAGGGCCACGGTGTAGGTGTGGCCGTGGGCGTTGGTGTGGGTGTCCACGTGCTTGTGGGAGTGGGTGTGGGACTGGGTGATACAATGGGTGTTGGTGTTGCAGTGGCTGTAGGGCTAGGTGTTGGCGTGGGGGTGGGCGTGGGGCTAGGACCTGGCAGAACAACCACCAATTCCAGTCGCGGACGTTGGGTGGTGGCTCCCACGTTGGACGCGCTGAAGGTGTACTGTCGGCCGTACTCTACTCCTGTCATTAACATGCCGAAGTTGTGTTCTGGGTCATCCAGCCAGGTCTGCACAGCGTCGGAGATGTCCAGGGTGACGTACCCGGGTGCCGGTGGGATGGATGTTTCCAGGAAGGGGGTGTCTTCGACATCCTCGCTCCCTAGCACACCCGGTTGGGCCCAGGGGTCTCCTGCGCGGGCTTCTGTCCAGGTGGCGGTTGTTTCGTCCCACGCCCGCAGTAAGCGATAGGCTCGGAGGGTGATGCTCTCCGGGCCATAACTTCCCCACAGGCGCAGTTCTGCTTTGCGCACTCGACTTCCCTGGGGCACTGAGGAGAGGTCTACCCGCAGTAAGGTGTGCATATCCCCCGCCTTGATCTGGAGTTTTCCTGTGGTATCTTGGGGGGTGTTGGGGTGCCAACGTACGATGCTGGTGTCCGCGTATCCTTCGTAACCGTCCACGCCCTGAACAAATGTGTACGAGCGGACGATTTCCGGTGTGGGCGTGGGGGTTGGTGTCGGTGTGGCTGTGGGTGTGGGGGTAGGCGTGGGGCTGGGGCCCGGCGTTGGTGTGAATGTGGGTGTAAAGGTGGGGGTAGGTACCACGTCCAGGGGACGTAAGGAGTAGCGGACTACAAGTTTGGGGCGGATGTCCGGATTGGCTGTGTACTCGGAGGAGGGGAGCCGGTATTGCACGTTCCCCTGGTCGGGGTGCAGGATAACGCCCCGATTTTCCGTGGGGTGGTTGATCCATTCCTGGACCATGTTAGGTATGTGCCAGGTGATGTCTTGCATGGCGCCTTGCAGGACTTGGGTGTCCTCGGGCGTGGTTTCCCGGTCGCTTTCGTCATTCGCGCCGGGTCGGCCCCATGGGATTTCGTTCCCCTGGTCGTCTCGGGACGCGATGAACCAGTTAACAGTCGCCGGATCCCAGTAGCGCTTCATCCGGTAGGCGCCGATGGTCAAGGGGGCGGTGCAGTTTGTGGTGTAAGGACACCCCGCGCTTCGGAGTGTGAGGGCTGCATCTTCAATCGTCGCTGTGCTGGGGAGAAAACCGACATCAAAGTAGAAGAGAATGGATTTCACGTCCCAGCGGCTGCTGTGCTGCAACCGTAAGTAGGGCTGGGGAAGTCCTGAAGTTTCATCGCCTTCGCTGAAGTTCTGGTCCGGAAGGTATCGGTCGATGTACGTGTCAATGACGTGCCCGTATGGGGTTTTGCCTTCCTGGAAGGTCAGCGTGTCCCCGAGGATGGTGATGGTGCCGAATTCAGCAGAGGGTGTGGTGTAATCCTCGCTATCGGCAATGATGGTGGTTTCTGGTTCGTCGCCGCCGTCGTTGTCCTGGATGGCCAGGCTGAAAGCAATTACTCGTCCATCCTTCAATGGGAGGCCCAGTTTATCCTGAGGGATGTACACTTCTACCTCATACCCGGTCCATGGTCGGTGTACGGCGGCTGTGACATCCGAGACCGGGGTGCCGTTCTCCCAAACTTGACCGTCCAGGGTGATTGTGTACACGTGGTCTCCCGGTCCTCCGCCGTTCCGGTCGCCTTCGCCGTCAATGCCCAGGATGACAGCATCGCCCTGCAGGGGGGTGTTTGCGGGCATGTTAACGACATCGTCGGTGACCTGGACCGCGATGTAGAGTCCGCCGTCATCCCAGAGGGTTCGGGCCCGGGCCGAGATGTCTTGCGGCGTGGGAATAGTGGTGCCGATGATCAGGTCCGCGGTTGTCGCGGTGACGGTCATCTCCACCGGCACCGGCCATTCGGCAGGGCTTCCGTCCACTGTGAGGGGTTCGGCCAGTTTGAGGGCAGTGAGCGCGTTTGGTGGTCCCGCGTAGTGGACAATAGTGCCCCAGTCTCCTACGGCCCAGGCTGATCCGTTTTCGGTGATGGTCGCACCGTAGAACGCACTCACGGTGGGAAATTCTTCCGCGGTCCATGTGGCGCCCCCGTCTGTGGTGCGTGCTACAACGGCTTTGGTGTAGCCCTGAGGTGGGTAGAGAATGCACTCGCCTCCTTGATCCCGTTCCGCGCAATAACCTCCGGCAACCACCCCTTCGTCCTTGTTGCGGAAGGACACATCGTACAGATCTACGTGGTTCAGGTCCGGGTCTAAGGGGAGGAGTGTCCAATCCCCTTCGGTCATTCCCCCGCTGTCGGTGTGCCAGATAATGCCGTCTACGCCGATGATCCATCCTATGTCCTCGTTAAGCATGTAGATGTTCAGCAGGCGGCTCAGCGCCCGTCCTGCGAGCAGGTTGAACCTATCCTTTTTCAGACCTTGTCCATCATCGCGAATGAAGAACACGGTCCCGCCGCTGGCATCTCCGATGAGCCATACTCGGTGTTCGTCCTCGGCAGCGACAACACCGACACCACGAACGCTGATGCTGAATTCACCCGTGCAGCCGGCCAATCCCCGGCTGAAGCAGAAGAATTCCCACGTGTGACCGTAATCCTTGGTGCGCCAGGTTTTACCGAACTCACCACCGGCCCAACCGTACCCATCGGGCAGGAGGTCGACGCGCGTTGCCCACTTATCCCCTTCGGGGCCGATGCGCGCGAAGGTCCACGTCTGTCCTCCGTCTGAGGTGTAGGCTTTGCGGCCATCGCGACCTGTGGCCACGCCTTGTTTCTCGTTAATGAAGTCCAGGCCGGCCATTTCCCGCACGTGTCCTGCAGGGGGGACGGGGAGGTACTGGCGGGCCCATGTTTTACCTCCGTCTTCTGTGTGCAGGAGCACGACCGTGTACTCACAGGGGGAATCGCCGCAGTTGCCTGTGGGGGTTACTTGTTGGTTCGGCCAGTTGGGATATTGAGGGTTGGCTGCTACTTGCACGCCGATGACCCAACCGTGTAGTGGGTCGGGGAAGGCGACTTCCCAGAAGCGGAGGATACCCCCGCCTGTGGGTTGCGTCCAGGTGGTGCCGCTGTCCGGGGACATGATGACCTGGGCGAACTGGCCGACCGCCCAAACGCGGCCGCTGGCGTCTACGGCCACATCGTACAGGTGGGCATTGGCCTTGGGGAAGGTGATCTGGGTGAACGATCCGTCCTCTTCCTCACGGAGGACAGCGCTGGCATTTCCCACAATCCAGGCGTGACCATCTGCCGCGAATGTGACCGCGTTGAACTGGCGCGTCACTGGCGAGGATACAGGCGTCCACGTGTGGCCGTGGTCTGTAGTGCGCAGGATGGTGCCGTTGTCACCCACCGCGTATCCCTTTTGGCCGTCAGGGGTGAACGCGATGTCGCGCAAGGCTGCCCCGCCGGTCCTGTTGATGGTCCACGTGCGTCCTCCGTCCGCGGTGTGGAGGATGGTTCCGTTGTTTCCCACGGCCCAGCCTTCGCTCTCGTTTACAAACCAGAGTGCGAAGAGGGAGTTGTTCGTGGGGAGGGTGACTGGAATCCAGGTGTGTCCAGCGTCTTCGGTGTGCAGGATAAGCCCTCCTCCGCCGCAGACAAAGGCCTCTTGCGGGGAGAAGGCCCACACGTCCGTCAAATCCTTCAACACACCGCTGGGTTGGGGGTCCCACGTAATACCGCCGTTGCGGGTGTAGAGGATGCGTCCCCGGGGCCCTACGGCCCAGGCGTGATCCTTATCGGCAAAGGATAAACCGCGGACATCTATTCCCTGGGGGATGGCTGCGTAGTGCCAGTATGTGCCGCCGTCAGTGCTTTTGTACGTGGTGCCTCCATCTCCGGCCAGGATGATTTCGTTCCCTGGGAGCAGCGCGATAGCGTGCAAGTCCTTATCCGCTCGCCACTGGACCTTCCACGCGTGAGCAGTGGCCGTGACTTGCTGCCGGGTTTGGGGGGCTGGATCCGGTTGGGGGGCTGCTTGCGTGGAGAGCCAGGGGAACGTGGTTATGGAGATAAAACTTGCCGCCAGGGCAAGGATTACAGTGATAGCCGTTATCCATCGTTTGCGTACCTTCATAAAGGTGCTCCTTTCTTCTATGTGGGATGGTTGTGCAGATGTTATGTCAGGTCTCGAACAGCATCAGGAGATGGATGAGACCTGCACCGCGTAATCCGTTCCATTGACTGGCACAAAGGAGAGGATATGCGTCTCTGCTTCATGCCGTGACGTGTGTCTCCACAGGTGTTCGTAATAGAAGTATGCACAGCGCGTTGGCAGCATCGTTCGGGAGATTATAATCAGGACGCGGGTTTGAGTGAATTCCAGTTTGCTCCTGAGCGAGATTGGATGTATCATGGGAGTGTCTTGGAGTAGTGTGGGTGTGCACGTGTTCTTACACCGGTTTGGGGAACCCCCTCAGACCGTTTAAGTATCTTGAACCCCACAGGGAGGAGAGCCATGGCCAAGAAGACACATGTTTGGTCTATTATGCACAAGGGCGTCATTACCTGTCACCCGGATACACCTCTGGACGAGGTTGTCCGTGTCATGGCCGACACGGGGGTGCATGGTATGGCCGTTGCAGAACACGAAGAAGGACAGTTGTTGGGCACAATTTCCCACATGGACGTGATTAAGTTCTGGAATGAGGATTTGGAGAAGTACACAGCCAAGGATGTGATGACTCCCAAGGTGATCAGCGTCTCCCCGGACGACTTGATCGAGGATGCCATCAAGATCATGTTGGAGAATCACATTCACCGGGTGTTTGTGGTAAAGGATGGTCGTGCGGTGGGGGTACTTTCAACCACGGATAT